>Ga0136652_1000038_pt1 | contig 72367 bp, 66 predicted proteins | sample ConPoolayeEmetaG_FD_94864 | JGI IMG/M metagenome (GOLD analysis project Ga0136652, IMG submission 94864) | Hot spring microbial mat communities from California, USA to study Microbial Dark Matter (Phase II) - Cone Pool mat layer E metaG... ...
AAATATTCTCCTTTTTTTCGGATATTTTACCCGAAAAAAGGGGGGGAGGGCTATAAAAACATATAAAACCATTGAAATACAAAGAAAAAGACTACTTAAAACATAGCCAAATTTGGCAGAACCATAATCAGTAACAGGAGGTAGTTATGAAAATTCTTCTTATTTCCGCCAGTCCCCGGGGATTTCAGAGTAATACTCTGAAACTTGCCAGGGAAGTAGGAAAGGCAACAGGAGTAGAAGTGGAAGAGGTAAGACTGAATGAATTAAAGATTGAGTTCTGCCGCAGTTGCGAGGTATGCCATCAAAAAATTATGACCTGTCCAATCAAAGATGATGCCTTCTCTGTTCTAAAAAAAATGCTTTCCGCTGATGGCCTTATCCTGGCTACACCCAACTATATCAACCAGGTGACAGGTTCTCTCAAGACTTTAATGGACCGTTCCAGCCATTTCGTCCACTGCCTCCGCCTTCTGAATAAATACGCCGTAGGTGTGGTAAGTTCTGGAGCTGGCCTGGACAGTCCTGTTTTAAACTACCTGAAGGAATATACCAATCTCTGCGGCGCCCAGTATTCCGGCGGGGTCTCCGCAGCATCCTTTCGGCTGAAGGAGAAATACGAAGAAGCAGCATCTCTGGGGAAAAAACTTCTTCAGGACATCCAGGAAAAGACTGTTTACCCTGACCAGGTAGCTTTTATTACCAACCTGAAGAAAAACTTTGGTAACCTTATCCAGATGCGCAAGAATGACTGGAAAGAGGAATATGCTTACTGGGTCAAACAGGGCTGGCTTAAATAAAAAAAGCCACCTCGCGGATTTGAACCGCGGACCTGAGCATTACAAGTGCCCTGCTCTACCACTGAGCTAAGGTGGCATCTGTACAATTATATTACAAAATTTTTTTCAGGAAAACAATTGTACGAGAGCTTTCTTCGCTAAAACACCATCTTTTCTACCTATTGTAACAATAAGAGAAAATTTTTTGCACAAAGAGCCACATTATTATTTTGCTGCGAGACATCTCTTGAACCAGGCAAAGAAAGGTGGTAACATCAAGCAAGCAGCCAGGAGAAATGGTGAAAAAAACAGGCCCTGGCATAAAAATTTCTCCACCTTCAAGACCACAACTTACTGTCCAGAGGAAGGGGATTACCCCATCTACCGCACCGGAGATAGAATGTCCGAATGAAGCATTTCTGAGAAGAGAAGGCGCGCCTTGTGATAGAAAGATGGTTGGAAGTGTGTTGGATGATATACTGCATATGATGCATACACCACAGAATGAACATCCTGCTTTTAATACCCAAAAACCCGAAAACCTTTTACAGCGAATTATCCCTGTCTCTTCCAGGCCCGGCGATATTGTTGCTGACTTCTTCTGTGGTTCTGGCACAACCTTGGCAGTTACAGAGAAACTTGGTAGACGATGGATTGGCTCTCATTTATCCAAGCTTGCTATACAGGTCACAAGGAAAAGATTATTAGACATTCATCACTCAAAGGACTTGATGGAGGATAATAAAGAATGAAAAATAGTAGACCTAAAAATGTAAATGAAATATACTGCCCCCATTAAGAAGAAAGTAACAATAAGGTAGAATGAGGATAGCAGGAAGCAGCATAGCTCCGTGATATTAAAATCCCGTATACCTGCTAATTTAATCAACCTTCAGTTAAGCAGGGGCGGTAACGATCTCTATGACCATTTACTTACATCTCTTGAGAGACTTTCTGGGGGGGATATAATAAAGTTAAAATGTTAAATCCGGAAATAGAATGAACCCGGTGTTTTGACAATTTCTTATGTCGGAATTTTAGGGCAATTCGCCGGGTGGACAAGAATTCGTTCCTGGGTTATAATATACTGGAAAAAGGGGGGAAAATGGAAAAAAAGGGATTTACTTTGATTGAGCTTTTAGTGGTGGTAGCGATTATTGCCATTTTAGCTGCGCTGCTTCTGCCTGCTTTAAGTAAAGCCAGGGAAAGGGCAAGAACTGCTTTATGCGTGAATAATCTAAAACAGATGGGGCTGGCACTGGCTCTGTATTCCCAGGATTATGATGACTGGCTGGTTACCAGCGGCGCATCCGGGTGTATGGTGGGAGCTATCCTGGTCAATTACAATTACATCTCTCCCAAACTATTGAGCTGTCCTTCAGACAGGATAAAAATTTACTACCCGTATGCTTACCTGAAAGGTAACAATCTTTCCTACAGGTTTAGTTATCGGATGTTTGCTTACACAAGAAATATGCCCGCGGACATGGCTCCGGTCAAATATAGCATGTTGAAAAAACCGGAAAAAGACCCGACCATTTGTGATTCAGAATGGGCAGACTCTTCCATGCCTTACTACGGTCAGTCTTATTACATGGGGGATGCATTCGGAGCCGACTATCCCCGTTATCCGGAAAACAGGCATGAGCGAAGATTTAATGTGCTTTTTGCGGACGGACATGTGGAAACTATTACCAGCCAGGATTATTTCTCCAACATTCGGTACAAAGGGGATATACATCCCAGGACGGCTTACCACCTGACTCAATAGAAAAAACAGCAGCATGAAAAAAGTTTTTGCCACTATCTTTCTTTCTGTATTTGTTTCCGCAATGGGCGCAGAGCTGAAAAATCACCTGCCTTTTGGAGTGACCTGGTCCTGGGAACATAATGCTTTCTATGCCAGGGCAAGAGGAGAACAGGAGTGGACATTTGTAGAGAATCTGTTAAAGACTTTAACTTCTCTGAATTTTGATACGCTCTGGGTTCTGAATATAGGACTGGAAGATACGGTGAAGTTGTGCGAACTGGCGGAAAAATACCAGGTAAAGGTTTTACCCACTGTGAGTCCTTTATACCACCTTCATAATTATGGATTGATGGAAGAATTGGAAAAAACAACAGAAATGGTGGTGGGAAAACTGGGAAACAGGAAATCACTTCTGGGATATGTTCTGGTTGATGAACCGAGAAATTACATGGTGCAGGAAATGGAGTATTTCAGAAAAGCATTGAAGGAAAAAGACCCGGGGAAAGAGGCGATAGTCTGTACCATGATTCATGATACGGAAACATACATTAAGAAGTCAAAATTTCCTGTGGCTTGTACTGACTGTTATCCCTTCGGGGGAGAACTTTCTCCTTACATTCCAAATCCATCCCCTGCATCACAGAATTGTTATAGAATGGTGGTGGGTAGCCTGGCAGACCAAGCAAATAACGCAGGAAAATCCTTCTGGGTTGTAGCCCAGGCTTTTGCTGAAATCTGGGGTCCTTACTGGTATGATGAAAATAAGAATGCAGTGATAGAACCGGGAAGCTATCACCACTGGAGAATGCCTACCACGGCGGAAGAGAAATGGCTTATCTGGGAGAGCCTGAGAGCTGGCTGTAAAGGCATTCTCTTTTTCAATCTTTTCCCTGCTGTTCCTTTATGGGATGGAAAAGGTGAACTGCCTGAAAAATGGAAAGACTGGTCGCAAAAAGCTAAGGAGCAAAAATTGCCCCAGCTAAGACAGCAACTGAAAACCAATACCGGGACTGCACTGCTTTGTATTGATGGCTCCCCCGGCCCTCAGATGAAAGAAATAGGAAACACATTCGGTGTGATAAAAAAGCACAAAGAGTTGATTTTATCTTTGAGAAAAAGTGATTTTCCCTTTGTCTTCACGGAAGATAAATTCAAAGTGGAAAGTTTTGTGAAGGAAAAGGAAAAAAACGCAGGATATGTGATTGTTGTCAATGATGATGTTTCGCAAAAGAGAACGGAAAAGATATATTTTTTGCCGCATGTCCAGGAGATTGAAGACCTCACAGGAGAAAGAAGGATGGAAGTTAAGCATGCTGCAGCCGGGGAATTAAGACAGATACAGATGGAACTTCCGCCAGGTGAAGGAAGCATTTTAAAAGTGAAATTTGCAAAAGATAATGCTGGTTTCCTTCTGCTGAATGAGGATTTTACTTTAAGCAGTCTGGCGGTGAAAACTGAAAATGTTATCATCCAGCCTGTAAAAAGGGGATGGAGCACAGGCTGGGACTGGGTGGCAGAAAGACAGAAAGACGCAGGCCCTCATGGAAAGGGAGTATTGAGCCTGCCGCAGATGGCAGAGTTGCGCGGTTTTCTCCGGGGTATCCTGAATTCAAAAAGTTTTGATGTATTCTTTTTTCTCAGGGGAGATTTTAAGGGGCCGGAATCAGTTATTGTAGAAATTACAGATGAACAGGGGAAAAAGAACTGGTTACTTTCCAATAATTATCATCTCCCGGCTATAATACCCAGGGAAACAAAGGGACTGAGTATAATGATAGGTGAGGGAGTAAAGGTAAGAAATATCATGTTTTTTGCTATTCCTGTCTCGTACTGAGGGTATTTCCCAGTAGTTTTTTCAGGTATTCCAGTTGTTTGCTAACATCCTGATGCACAACTGCCCAGTGCTGGGTTACACCCTGCTGGATAATCAATTTCACAATCTCATTTACAGGAAGAGAAGGTTTTATCAGCATGTAAGGGGAAATGGAAAAAGTTTCCCTGCCAGCAAGAGCTTTCCCTGTCAGGGTGGTCATCTGCAGTTTTTTGCCATCAAAAAAAAGATTCAGCATCGTGACCCTGCCTTTTTTAGCCTTAAACTGCATGGCTGATGTTTCCTTTTCTACTTCCATGTACTCGTGGTCCGGGGTAATTTTGATATTTTCTTTAGAATCAGCCAGACGAATGTCATGAATTCCGGCATGGCCTGCGAGAAAGATATTTTTCTGCTCATCAAGGGTGAAAATTTCTGTATACATGGGCACTTTTTTAGAAAGTTCCCTGAGAAGATAAAGAGCTACAGCTGCTCCCACATCACCTTCCATACTGATAACTGTTTTCTCCAGTAATCCCGGTATCCAGAGGCAGGGCCGGAGACCAAGCTTTTTGTGGAGTTGAACATCAAGATCATTAAGAGCCAGGGCATGAAGTTGATACTTTTCCACAATTTTTAATAGCCCCAGTGAGGCTCGGACACCCTTCCAGAGAGCCGCATCTGAAACTTCCACTCTGAACTCCTGTTTTAACAAAAGAAAATTTTCTTTTATCTCTTTTTGGGAAATGCTTTCTGTCATCCGGTAATATTCTTCTACTTTTATTTTTTGAATGGAAACACCAAGTTGTTCTTTGAGAACCTGCGGGTCAATGTAGATTCCACTCATACCCTGGCTGGGGCAGGGCAGTAACCCTACAGTTAAGCTCTTCAATCTAAAAATGATGCTGGCAGCTTTTAAATAGTCTTTCAACTGCTGTGCTGCTTCACTGTTTTCTAAAGAACCGGAAACTACCCCGAAATTGGTTCCTGCCCTTTTTAAGGGGCCGCTGGCCTGTAAACTGGCAACCGGGCCGCTAAAGCGGAAAAGTTGAACCATATTAAACTGCCGGGGCAGTTTTCTTAAAGGAAAGTAACTCCACAGGATAATGGGTATCTCCGGCAATCTTTTTATAACGTCAAGAAAAAGATAGTCTTCACCCCAGGTAAGATAACAGATTAAAATAGCCACCACCTTTTCTTTCTGGAAGATTTCAGCGATGGCTGCGGCTTTCTTCCTGGTATCAACGATAAAGGGACAAACAGGCTGGAACTCAGATGATAAAATCTTCTTTATTCTGGAGACGTCTTTTTTCAGAAAAGATGGCAGCAGGGAGAAACAACCGCAGCCAGCCCTGATGGTTGTAAACCATTCCGCGGAAAGTAAAAGAAGTCCTATTCCGGGTTTATCCCTCATCGGTAACCACGCCAGGCTTCAATCATTGCCTGGACATTTTGATAGGGGGTATCAGGAAAAAGAGAATCCACAGGAGAAAGGATAAATTTTTTCCTGCCCATTTTTTTCAACACTTCTTCTGTTTTTTTCTTGACTGATTTTTCATCAAGTCTATTAAGTGTCAAACTGCTACTCAGTCCACCGGCGACGCATATTCTGTTGTTGATTTTACTTTTCAAATCAACCAGGTCAAAGTTTTCCTGCTGTGGGTCAGCAAAGTAGAGAAGGTCAACTCCGGATTCAATGATGGTTTCAATTAAAGACATTACCCCTGTAGTCATCACATAACCGGCCTTCAGTCCTGCCTGGTGGACAAGGTGAGTAAATCCTTTCAGGTTGGGAATAACAAATTTCTTGATTAACTGCGGGGACCAGAAATCAGTAGAACCGTACCAGCCTCGCTGGACAATAATGTCCACACCGCCTATCTCTATCATCATCTCTGTTCTCATCCGGTCAAATCTATAAATGGTATCCACGAGTTCCTGAAAAAAGTCTGGTTCAGTCAAAGCAGAGACAACTGCATTCTGAACACCCATCAGCCACACAACTGCATCTAGACCGAAAGCACTCCAGCCCTGAACAGCCACAGGAACCCTGGAAGTGAATTCTCTTATCAGTTTAATTTTTTCTTTATAGCTATCTATCTCCTCTTTTGATGGGGGATAAAGAAGATATTTGATTGCTCTTAAATCTTCTGAAGAACTGACAGGAAATTTTTCACTCCGGGGAAGGTTGAAATCTTCAAAAAGTTTTGGTTTTTCTGGCTGTATAACCCAGCCCTCAAGTATTGTCTCCTCTGTTTTCCTCACCTTCTGAGTGATAACACCTTCAGGTGTTTCGTAGAAACAGCACTGCACATTCTTTTCTTCCCGGTATCTTATTTTCACATCAGGATGCATACTCCAGGGGAAGGAAATATCAATGACATCGTCTATTCCCAAACCAAGCCATCTTTTCACCCTTTCCAGGTCGTCAAAGATATCCCAGTCATAAGGAAGGGTATGCAGATGCTCCAGCCGCATAGTATACCAGTAGGCTCTTTCTTTTCCGTTTCTTACCCATCTTAATTCTCGCGGAGGATGAAAACCAAAACACCAGGCATAAAGCGGGGTATAATCTACATCCTTTCCTTCAATGACTGCCATAATTCTTTCTTTAGAACTCATTCTTCTTTCTCTTTTATAAAATTCATGTTGTGAATACAATGTGCTGTTTCTATCATTGCTCTGAAGTTTTCTGGCTTTATCAGCGGATTAATTTCTGAGGACGTCCCAAGAAAGATTCCCCCTTTATCCAACGCCTGTGTCTCCTCAATCTGTCGTTTGACCTGGCCAGTTACATCCTCAGGACTTCCTCTTTCCATCAAATCAACCCCGTCAAGTCCTCCTGCCCATATCATCTCCGGATACTGGTTTTTTAACTGGATAATATCCATACCAGCAGATGGTTCCAGGCAGTAAAAACCGTCCACACCACAGTTGATAAAATCATCTATCAGCATTTTATAGTTACCATCAGAATGATATAAAACTTTCAACCCATAACTTTTCCATCTGGCAACCAGTTTTTTCAGCAGCGGAAAGTATTCCTTTCTCAAAAATGCAGGTGAAAATACAGGGCCTGTCCTGGAAGCAAGGTCATCAGCAATCAGAACCACCGGAGAAAGAGTTCTGTCTGCAATGGCATCAACCATTTCTATCGCCCTTTCCGCCTTAAGGGCAAGATACTCAGAGACAGTATCAGGCTGGCTGTAGTAGAGATAGGTAAAAGGTTCTATCAGTCCGTAGTTCCAGCAACCACATATCCCTATATTCACAGGATAGGCACAGATAACAGTATCATCACCAATCATCTTCTGAATATCTGTAATCCATTTCTTATATTTTTCTCTCTCCTTATCCTTATCTAACCTTTCTCTTCTTATTCCCTCCATTTCTTTAGAAAATAACTCTTTTAGCCTTCCTTCATCCATATCAGCTGGTTTAATAACCCAGGAGGTCCAATTGTCATCCTGATGTATAGCTCCATATTCATCAATCCATCTTTTTGTTCCTCCTGGCTCACATGGCGGGAAACACATATCCAGTGTCTTCCTTATGACCTCACAGATATCCTTTAGACTATAGTTAAACCCTTCTATCTTTTTCCCTGTATAAAAAGAGAGAACACCAGGATTATAACTTACCTGGTCATGGATGGCGATTCTGTCCACTGGCTGAAGATGAAGTGTCCTTTCTACTCTCTCCTTCTTTGTTAATGCATCTTTCATATTTATCTCCAGAACTGATATCCGGGACAGTCTGTAAGATGCCAGTGAAATCTTCCCCTTTCTGTCTCCGGTAGAACTCTTGAGGCAATAGCAAGAGATAACGTCCTGAACCAGGTGGCAAACATACAGGATTCATCAGGAGAAGAAGTCATCTCTCTATGCCCGTAAACAAAAGGTTTTCCCCTGAAAAATACAAAACCACCATCAGAATTCTGATGGGAAAGTACATTTTCTACTGCTTTTTCTAGGGAAATCTTTATATCCTGCTTTCTGTAATCTGTCTGAAAACTCAACCGGACAAGTGGGTCTATACAGTCAATGTCCTGGCAGGCAGAACTTACAGCATGGTGCGGACCAGTAAAACCACCTTTTTCATTCTGCAGGGATAAAATCCTGTCAATAATCACCTGCTTATGTTTTAGTTCTACCCGGTCATAGAAGAAAAGAAGGTACTCATGATACCCTCCCATCATGACCTCAGAGACAGCCAGTTTGTCGTTTACATCTATATTTTCTGGTCCCCAGGCACCATAAACCGGGTTCTGTTTTGCTTGCAGCCACTCCAGCATAACCTCAATTGCCTTAGACGCCTTTTTATCATTTTGAAAGTCCCTGGCATATTGAAGCAGTTGCCCGTAATTTAAGATTTCGTTTCCTGCGTTGTTTGAGGCAGAAGGTGTGGACCAGTCTCTTTCCTCAAGCCATTCAATCACAAAGTCAGGATGATAAAAAGGCTTTAAAAATGTAAATTCCTTTTCCGCAACTGAGCCCAGACAACTCAGGGCAATAACAGCATGGCAGGTAAGATGTCTGAAGCCCCACCAGTCATCGTTAATATACGGGGAATCAGAGACAGCAGGGTCTTTGAATAAACCATCATCTGCCTGGAAGGAATTTATAAAAAAAGCCCACTCTTTCTTGTCTTCAGTAAGCTCATCATAAAGATACCTTGTCATCACAGCATAGCATGTGGCATAAAGAACACCCTTTCTGGTGGAACGACTGTAGCGGTAATGAAAACAATCCTTTCCTGAACGCATACTTTCTATATATTTTAGCGTCTTTTTTCTTACCGTTTCCCAATCCGGGCAGCTCATGCTTTTCCTTCTTCCCGGGCTATCTCCAGAAACCGTAAGACCCGTTTCCAGGACGTAGCAGGAGTGATAGGACTGCCAGTAGAGATGATAAATCCTCTTGCTTTTCTGCCTGCTTCTACCTGCCGTTTTACTTCCTTTTCCAGTTCTTCCTCTGTTCCGTTCTGTAAAATCCTGATAGGGTCTATGTTTCCGAAAAGGCTTATTTTCTTACCAATAAGTTCTGCAATTTTACCGATGTCGTTAGTATATCCTTTCATACTTGTTTCCACAGAAAGACCATCAGCCCCTGCCTCCACAATAAGGTCCAGTCGGTCCATCACCCCGCCGAAATAAATAAGTATGGCTTTGTGATTAAAATGATGTATTGTTTCCACCATCTTTTTTGTACAGGGAAAGACAAATCTTTCATAGTGTTTCCTGGAAACAATATCAGAGTAAGCCATAGCATCATCAATATAAATGGCATCTGCCCCGCACAGCGATGCTGCTTTGATATTTTCCACAGCCTGTTCCATCAGTTTGTTACTCAAATAATCTATCAGGAAGGGTTTCTCCAGCAGCATCAGCAGAGTATTTGTCTGTCCAAGATAACGGTGGCACTCCCAGAGTATCCCGGTCACCCCACCAGCAATAATGGCGTATGTTTTACCTAATTTCTCCACCACTATCCTGACGTAATCGTATCTTTCCTTCATTTCCTCTGCCTTTACTATTTTTATCTTTTTCACATCTTCCTTATCAAAAACAGTCTGTTTTTCATTTGCAGTGTAAGTAAACGGGTGCGCTCCGGTAGGACGCAAAAGATCATCGGTGTTTCTCTTTCTATCGTGCCTCACTATTTTCCCCTCCCGGAGCAAAAAATAAGTATTCTTTCGCACCTGACGGGGTACTGCCCCATGCGGTATTAGCATTTCCCAGGGAACTTTTTTTATCAGGGAATGATAGGTGGAAAAGTATTGCTCCGGCTGGCTATACAACCATCTGTACAACTCCAGCCATGTTTTACCGGTTAGTTCCGCAAAGTGGTCACAATAATAAAGGTCGTTGTACAAAACAGTAACAGGCATCCGGTCAACCGGCTTGCCTTCCAGGGCATTTTTGACTCTTTCTTTAGGTGTCACCGCGTTTACTCTTATAGATTGCTCTCAGAGTAAAAAATGGTTTTTTGAGCCTGCGGTCATAAGTGACAAGACCTTTATAGTTCATCCCGTCCCAGTATTTGTTGATATATTTACTCGGGTCTTTATAATCACTGAAACAGAAAGGGAATGTTCCGCAGACAGGATATTTTTTGAATACCTCAAAACTTTTCTTCAGGAATCTGGCAGAGTAATCCTCTGACCATAACCGGCAACTTCTGGAAATATATCCTGGTATGGCATCGGCACCAAACTCACTTATTACCAGTGGCTTTTTATACCTTCCTGTCAGTTCCTTTAACTTTTCTTTTAGTTTCTCCAGATTTATTTTTTTCACTTTTTCCCCTTTATCTATCACATCATACCAGCCCCAGTATTCGTTCACCCCAACAATATCAACCATCTTGCCTACCCTGCCCACCCTTCCGTATAAAGAAGCATAAGCCAGCAATTTATCATCCATTTCTCGCGCCTTCTGGCAGATTTTCCTGAAAAATCTTTCTGCTGCTAAACTTTCAGTTTCACATTCATTGCCTATACCATAGATTACCACCGCAGGATGGTTTCTTGACTGTCTTATCATCTCTTCCATCATTCTTAAGGCAAGCTTCTGGTAGGACTTATCAGAAAAAACTGTTTTCCCTTTTCCCTTTTCGGGGCTGAGGCAATAAACAGGGATATCAATCCAGACCATCAAACCCTGCCTATCACATTCAGAAAGAAACTCCTCAGGAAAAGGGAAATGGCTTCTGATGATGTTAACGCCCAGTTCTTTTAACAGAAAGATATCCTTCTGATACTGCCTTTTTTTCATCACCAGTCCATGAGCAGGACTGTCATAAAGATAATTGAGACCCTTTAAGAAAATCTTTTTGCCGTTGAGGAAAAGTTGACGCCCCTTTGCTACCAGGGAACGGAATCCCACTGGCACAATTTTTTTCTCCAGGAGGATTCCTTCTGAAAGAAGAGATATTTCTGCAGAGTAGAAAGCAGGATTTTCCCCGGACCAGCTTTTAACATTCGGGATTTTAACTTCTACCTTCAGAAAATTTCTCACCTTCTCCAGTCTTTTTGTTACATCAGCACATCTGATTTCTACCTGAAAGTAATTTCTGCTGCTGGAGACAATTTTCCCGTTGATAGAAAGAAGACCGTTATGTTTTGCCTGAACTGTTAAATCAGCCAGATAAGTATCCGGATAAAGTTCCAGACTTACCTGCCTGTGGATGCCACCGTAATTAAACCATCCTAAAACAGCTGGAAGTTTTATCAGGTGCGAACGGTTGTCTACCTTAACTGCCAGAGTATTTTTCCCTTCTTTCAGCAGGGAAGAAACATCTACAGAAAACCCTGTATATCCCCCTTCGTGTTCACCTGCCAGCTTGCCATTAAGAAAAACCTCACACCGGTAGTTTATCCCCCCCCAACCTTAAGACAGCAGTTTTCTCCCCTATCTTTTGGTGGTAATCAAAATCACGGACATACCAGCTTACTCCTTCGTAAAGGCTGTATTTGTCTCCGTATAAATTCCAGACCCCAGGGACAACTACCTTGTCCCATTTTGACCTGTCCCATTCTGGTGAGGCATAAGCTGGAGACTTATGGTATTTCGGGTCAAGATCAGCGACAAAATCCCAGATTCCGCCAAGGTCAATTTTCCTCATTTTTTTACCTGTCAATCAAAAGATATAGGGTTAATACCTGCCAGGCATCTATAGAACAACACCCTTTTATCTGGTTTAATTTTTCTTCTGTCAGGTTACTCAGGAAAACCTCAACCTTCTTAAACTGCGGAAATTTTAAATGGAAAGATGTTTTCTTGCCTTCACATTCTTTAATCCTTAAAACAAAGCCCTTTTTATCCTCTGATTTTTTGAAGCTTATCAGGGACAAATTCTTTCTGTCAATTTTTATATAATCTTTCCTCAACCGGTAAAGGAAAGGCATTAACAGACAGGTAGAAAAATTTTCGGCAGAAGAATTAGTTATCTTCCTGGCGGAGGTAATGAAATAACGGAAACTTATCCTGCCTTCCTGATATGCCCTGAAGTTTGTGTACCAGTAGTTATTCATCACATATGAGAAAATTGTTCCGTTTTCTACGAGCAGTTTTTTAAGCCATTTTCCTGTATTTATATCTGCTATCTGAATTAAAGGGGCATCAGGGCTTACAAAACAAACTTCTTTCTTCTCATCACAAATAACTACCCAGTCTTCAATGGAGTAGTAGTCACGGCAGCTTCCCGAAAGTTGCTGAGTTTCCGGTTCAAATACTGCCTTGCCCGGTCCGCATATCCTCACAGAAGGCCTTCTAAAATTAAAAGGAAAAGCAAAGTAAAGTCCTTCTGGTTCTATGACGGCATTTTTACTGATAGTATTGGTAATCTCTATTTTCTTAGACAAATGAGGAAGGTTGATTTCCGAGATGATTTGACTGCAGCCTTTTCCTTCAAATCTGAGAATACATCTTTCCCTTTTTTCCTCTCTGTAAATCTCCAGTGATTTGAAAACTGGCTTATATCTGATAAACTGTGCCTCCTTTCTTTTTCTCCCTGCTGCCCAGAGCGGTTCTTCTGAATGCTCCTTCCAGATTGCTTCCCTTTCTGCAGGTCGGTTTATGTTTTCGTAAATGTATTGATTAAAACTGTAAAAAGCCGTGCTGTCTACAAGTTCTTCCTTCAACTGCCTGTCATAAATACTTTCTATTCTTCCGGTTTTCAGGTTAAATTTTATTCTGTAAAAGTCATTTTCCATTGTATCTGTTTCTATCTTTTGTTTTCTCCGGTCTTCTTTTTCTCCCTGGCATACCACGGCAAAAAATTTCTCCCCATCATTTATCAGTCTCTGGTTTTCAATATCTGCCTGATAGACAAAACCGGACTTTATTGCCCACTGTTTGAGTGTGGATGCAGAGAATGGCCTGGAGACGCTTTCGCTTGCTCCGAATGTATGCTCCGCAAAAAAGAAAAGATTTCTCCAGATGTCTCTTATTCTTTCCGCAGGGTATCTTTTTCCCTTCAGATTAAGAAGTGACCAGAGACACTCATTCTCTATTATCCTTCTGCGGTTATTCAGACAGAGCAAGGTTTCTAAGGCGCAGGAACCATTCCCATCAGCCCACCAGTCAGGCCAGGAAAGTTTATATACAGGAAATCTTTGCTCATATCTATCTTTCATGTACTCAAAAAACATAGAAGGTGTAGCAATAACAATCTCCGGATTTTTCTCTTTTTCATTCCAGGTGCGGACAGTATCGCATATTTTCAGAAGTGGTGGCTGGTTATCCATGGCTATTTGAAGACAGATAGCATCATACGGATAATCCTGCTCTATTTCTTTCAGGTGTTCTGGTAAAAGTTCCTTTAGCTTTTTGTATGATTCTCCAAAACCAAGGTGTAAACCTTCTGCGTACCATAACTTTCTGCCAGCATTCCAGACTAAAAGTTTACTGCCGCAAGGTCCCTGCCACCAGAAAGGTCTTTCCACCTCCGGGGCAAAACCTCTTATCTCACTGGTAGCCATCAAGAGATAACTGATACCCAGTTTATTCAGAAGACCTGGTATGTTCCAGGAAAGCCCGTTGACATCGCAGTTTGTGGCACAGATTACTTTTATTCTGTATCTCGCCCTCAGTTTCTTAAGAAAGTAGAAACTGCGAATGAGCATTTCCAGAGAGTAAAGATCTGTAAGATTGAGGTAAAGACCGGTAACTTCTATCTGCCCTTTTGTCCACCATTTCCTGAAATCCTTTATCTTCTCCGCTCTTATCTGAAAGTAGTGTTCCACCTGCCAGAGTACTTCACAGGTCCACCTGAATCTGGAATTTTCTGGATAAATTTTTGTTTTCTCGCAGTAGTTTAAAGCATCATCAAGGAATTTCAGGTGGCTGCGGAAAACATTTTCCTGGATATCCGTATAACCAATGTCAGTGTGAGTATGGTGAACGAGAAAGATTTTTTTAATCAAATAAAATGTTTCACCTACCCCAGAAAAACACCCTGTTTTTTCAGGCTGGCCTGTATTTTCTGGTAAGGAACCTTTTCGGGTTGCATTTTTTTTCTGACTGCGACCGCAGCAGCTACTCCAGCAGCCTGGCCTGTTGCCAGACAGGGTGCTATAAGGCGCATGGTATTGGCAGCCGCATAATCCGCAGAGATGCACCTGCCAGCAACTAAAATTCCCTCCAGGTTCTCCGGGATTAAACACCGGTAAGGAATATCATAATCCAGACCTTTTATTGGGTAGAGTTGATAGTTAGAACTCAGGTAAGCACCCAGCCTGGCAATAGAATCTTCAAAGTGCCGGCTGCTTCTTAAATCTTCATCAGTAAGAATATATCTGCCACCAATCCTGCGACTCTGACGCACACCTAATTGAGGTGCTGTTTCTCTGATTCTGGCTTTCTCCCAGCCAGGAAGGCTCTTTTTCAGAAAATAAAGAGAGGAAAAGTATCCGCGGCGAAGTTTTATTTCTGCCTGGCTTAACGCCGCAGCATCAGTAATATCAATTCCCTTCAGGTAGCGCGTCTGGTTGGGCAGCCTTCCGTCGTTCAAAGAAGATGCCTGGCTAATAATTTCCTGGTAAAGTGCTGGTTCTTTTTCCGCAAAGGATTTAACCCTGGTCTCATCCACTCCTTCTACCACCACTGGCAGACTAACATCGTGGGTCTGGTTGTCACAGTGGCAGCCAGCACGAGAGGCAATATCAGCATCAGCTGTACAATCAATCACCACCTCTGCCAGAATCGCTTTCCTGCCACTTTTACTTTCCGTAAAAATACCACCGACCCGATTTCCTTCCAGGAGGGGATAGCACGCCAGAGTATGGAGAAGTATCTCCCCTGCCGCTTGTTCTATCATTTCTGCTGCCTGCCATTTAAAAACCTCTGCGTCAACAACATAGTCTCCACATTCCGTACAACTTTTTACTGCCTGGAAACTTTCCATACGGTCTTTAATATCCTTCACGATACCCTTTGCTTTCGGCTGGTAACCATCACCCACACCCAGAATCCAGACAACATAAGAACCAGTAATCATGCCGCCAAGATAGCCATATCTTTCCACCAGTAATGTTCTTGCTCCCTCCCGGGCAGAAGCGATGGCTGCAGCTATACCAGCTGGTCCTCCACCAGCCACCAGAACATCCACCTTTCTGAAAACAGAAATTTTTCTCTCTGGTTCAACTACATAGTTTTTGTTTTTCTCCATGGTTACTATTCTATCACAAAAATAAGCTAAGGTAACCACGGCACTGACTGCCCATACCAGCCACCAAACCACAGGTGATAAATCCAGCCCAGGATTCTCATTTCTGCAGTCAGGATATTAACTTCCAGAAGATTCTTCTTGAATTGCTCCTGTCTCCAGCCAGCTGGTATTTTTTCTATTTCTTTTGCTTCCAGAGGATTACCGGAAAGACCATAACGGGCCGCTGTTTCCCCGGCTTTAGCTAACGCGGCGGCGGCTCTCTGGTTAATTCTTCCCAGAAAAACGGCAAAAGCATTCTGGCTGGCTTTTCTCAAAGACTGCAAATCAAGCAGGATTTTGATGGCAAACCATTCTGCCAGACTGCGAAACTTCTTGCTGTAACGGGCAGGGTCGTCACCCACCATCACCGGGGGAAGATAACCTTGCTGAAAAAGAGAATTGGCTTCTTTCAGCCCCAATGGCTGGACTACCGGGTCATAAAGGATAAACCAGTGAACCAGACAGGCTACTTTCATTTCCTCAGCACACTCTTCCCTGGTAATAGAGGGAGGTGAATCATTTCTCCAAACAGGTTCTCCCGGACTTTTCCCGGAAGCATTTTCTCCAGAGAAAGCAATTATCCCGGAAAAAAGAATGAGCGCCCCAAAAAATCTTTTCCTTCTCACAGGAGAAATTATAAACTGAAGAATCATCTTTGGAAAATGTGTTATACTGAGTAAGGTTTAAGACAGACGAAGATGACAGAACGGGAAAGGGTTCTTAGTGTTTTCAGAAAAGAAAAACCAGATATCACTCCCTGGTTTGGAGACCTTTCCTGGTGGTATAACAGTCGGAAGGAAAAAGGGATTCTTCCTCCTGACTGGGAAGGAGAAACAGGTTATCTGAATTTCTACCGGGAAGCTGGATGTGGTATTTATCTTTATCCACCTTCTCTTTACCGGCAGGAGTTTGACCCCACAATAAAGATAGAGGTGGAGCAAAGAGGTGTCTTTACCATCACCTGCATCCGCACCCCGGAAGGATGTCTCCGTTCTGTACAAAAAAAACTGGTGGCATCAAATACCAGTGCGTATGTGGAGTACTTCATCAAAAAAGTTGAGGATTTAAAGGTAATGAGGTATTTTTTCAGTCACCGGAAGTTTACCCCTGACTACGAGCAATTTGAGAAAATTGATAGCCTCTGGAACGGATGGGGAATTCCCTGTGCCCTGGCTCCCTGTTGCACTTCGGCACTACAGACTTTATTAACCCGGTGGGCAGGCATCAGCACTACTATTGATTTACTCAGTGAGGCACCCGGGGAACTGGAGCAGACCATAGAAGAGGTCCAGTCCAGTGATGATTCTATTTTTGATATTCTGCAGTCTTCTCCTGCTCTTTTATTCTGTCTACCGGAAAATCTGAGTGGACAGGTAACCGGCAGGTTTTTAATGCAACGTTATGAGATACCTTACTGGGAAAAACGTATCAGTCAGTTACACCAGGCTGGCAAATACGTCCTTCTTCATAACGACGGAAGCCTGCAGGCATCTCTACCACTTCTGATGAAGACCGGCCTGGATGGAATTGAAGCTGTCACCCCAGAGCCTGCCGGGGATTTAAAACTGGAAGAAATTCGCGATATGGTAAACGGGAAGAAGGTTATCTGGGGATGTTTACCAGGTGTCTTTTTCTCACCTGAGTATGAGGAAGAATTTTTCCTCAGTTACATCACGCAGGTTTTGAAAATTTTTCCCGTGGGAACGCCCTTTGTGCTTGGTGTGGCTGACCAGGTACCACCAGACGCGGAATTCTCCAGGATAAAACTGGTCAGGAAAGTGGTGGAGGAATAAAGAAAATGGATGAAAAATGGCAGAAAACAGTGGCACTGGAGACAATCCCGGAAGGAAAACCCTTTCTCTTAAAGGCAGGAGGAAAAACCCTTTTGACTTTCCGGCAGAATACTCATGTTTCTGTGTTTAGCTGCCGCTGCCCTCATTACGGTTTGTCTCTGGAGAAAGCCCTGGTAATCAATCAGCACTTCTTTTGTCCCTGGCATCTGGCAAAATTTGATTTAAAGACCGGTCAGGTTCAGTCTCCACCGGCGCTCAGGGACCTGGAATCTTACCAGGTAAAGGTGGAAGAAGGCATAATTTTTGTACGGCCCAGGGTAAAATCAAAAAAGGCTGCCGCTTTTAAAGAAAAACCCTGTTTTGTCATTTTAGGGGCAGGTGCTGCGGGAACAGCTGCAGCGTTTGAACTTCGCCGGTGCGGTTTTGATGGTCGGATTGTGCTGGTTTCAAAGGAAACAGAACTACCATATGACCGACCAAGTCTAACAAAGGAATATCTTACTGGAGTATGGACAGACCAGGATATAATTTTAAAATCAGCAAAAGATTACCAGGATGAAGGCATAGAGATTATTGGCGGCAGCAAAGTTGTAGAAATAAAAACAAGCGCAAAGAAAGTCATCCTGCAACAGGGGAAAGAACTTTCTTATGAAAAACTGCTTCTGGCTACTGGAGCCAGTCCAGGACGCTTACGGGTGAAAGGAACAGAACTTCCTGGTTTCTTTTACCTGCGTTCCAGGCAAGATGCACAGGCTATCCGCCAGTGGCTCCCGGGCTGTGAGAAGGCAGTTGTCATTGGCTCTGGTTTTCTTGGTCTGGAGGTGGCATCTTCCTTGAGGAAAAAGGGTCTAAAGGTAAGTGTGGTAACTCCTGACATTCTTCCTCTGAACCATATTCTGGGAAAAGAAGTCGGCGGTTTTTTTTACAGGTTACACCAGGGTCAGGGAGTAATCTTTTATCTGGAAAACAGGGTTGTTTCTGTTTCAGGCAGGTCCAGGATAGAAGCTGTTACGCTTTCTGATGGTCAGAAAGTTGAAGCTGAACTGGTAATTGCAGGAGTTGGCATTCAGTTAGAGTTAGACTATGCCCGGAAGACAGAACTCTTTACAGACCAGGGAGTTATTGTAGATGAGAAGCAAACAACATCAGACCCTGATATTATGGCTGCTGGTGATATAGCTCTGGTGCCTTCTTCTGTCCCTGGCCAGAGGCTACGGATAGAACACTGGGCTGAAGCACAGCGTCAGGGACAGCAGGCTGCCAGGAGTATGCTGGGATTATCCTCCGGTGAAACAGGACTGCCTTTTTTCTGGACCAGGCAGTATAATACTACTTTCAGATATGTGGGTTTCACCGGGAACTTTGATACTGCGGTTATCCGGGGAAGGTTTGAGCAAAATGATTTTCTGGTGGGATACTTCTACCAGGGAAAACTGGTAGGTTTTGGTGGCGTGGGCAGAACACAGGAACTTGTTTTACTTGGTGAATTGCTGCGGAAAAAGGTATCTATAGATAAAGAAGAATTTACTAAACTTGTTTCCTGAAGGAGGAGTTTTGATTATCTGGCCAGCACTGAAGGAGTTTAAAAAGTTAAGCAGGGATTACACGGTTATTCCAGTATGGAGTGAAGTCCTGGCTGACCTGGAAACCCCAGTTTCTGCTTTTCTGAAACTCAGACGTGGTTGTTACAGCTTCCTTCTGGAAAGCGTAGAACAGGAAGAACGGACAGGAAGATACTCCTTTCTGGGGACAGAACCTTATCTGGTTGTCCTGGGCAAGAACAAAAAAGGTGAGGTTTTCCATTTTTCCTCAGGGACTGTAGAAAAATTTTCCGAAGAAAAACCGCTTGCTTATTTAGAGGAACTGATGCGTTCCTACCGGCAGGCAGAGAGCAGCCAGCTGCCAGGTTTCTCCGGGGGTATGGTCGGATATGTTTCTTATGACTTTGTTCGTCAGCTGGAGAAACTACCCCAGATTAAAGAAGATGATTTGAAAGCTCCGGATACCCTTTTTATGCTGGCAAAGGACCTGGTCATCTTTGACCATTTTCGCAGAAAATTAATTCTTCTGTGTAACGGATTTGTTACCCGGGAAGATAATCCTGAGAAGGTTTACCAGTTATGTGTGAACCGGATTGAGGAAATCCAGAAACGTCTTGCCAGGCCACTTTTTCTGGTGGAGCCAGCAGAAAATTACCGCTCAGGAGATTTTACCAGTAACCTTACTTGCCGGGAATTTGAGCAGATGGTGCGGAAAGCCAAGAAGTATATCCGCGCAGGAGATATCATCCAGGTAGTTTTATCCCAGAGATGGAGCAAGAAACTTGATTTACCTGCCTTTAATGTTTACCGCTCATTGCGTTCGGTTAATCCTTCCCCTTACATGTTCTATCTGGAAGCCGGGGAGATAAAGCTAATCGGTTCTTCCCCGGAGATTTTAGTGAAATTAGAAGGACAGAAAGCGGTAGTCAGACCCATTGCCGGCACCAGACCCAGAGGTAAGAATGAAAAACAGGAACTTTCACTGCAGCAGGAACTTCTCCAGGATGAAAAAGAACGAGCTGAACATGTGATGCTGGTAGATTTAGGCCGTAATGACCTGGGTCGGGTTTGCCTGCCTGGTAGTGTGCAGGTAACAGAACTGATGACTATTGAAAAGTATTCCCATGTTATGCATCTGGTTACCAATGTGCAAGGCCATCTGGCGCCCGGGAAAACTGCTTTTGACCTTTTAAGAGCCAGTTTCCCGGCAGGCACAGTTACCGGAGCTCCGAAAATTAGAGCCATGGAAATTATTGAAGAACTGGAACCGGTTCGTCGTGGACTTTACGCAGGTGCGGTGGGTTACTTTGGTTTCCGGAAAAACATGGATTTCTGTATCACCATCCGCACTTTTTTCGTGAAAAAAGATAAAATTTATTTGCAGGCTGGAGCAGGTATTGTGGCTGATTCAGTACCGGAGCGGGAATATGCCGAAACCAGAAACAAGGCGGCTGGCTTGATGACAGCCTATCGCCAGGCAGAGAAAATTCGGTAGCAGCTGTCAGGAGGTAACTATGGTGGTAATGATTGATAACTACGATTCCTTTACCTATAACCTGGTTCAGTATCTTGGTGAACTGAAAGCAAAAATCTGTGTTTTCCGGAATGACCAGATTGGCCTGGAAGAAATAGAAAGGCTCAAACCCAGCCATATTGTGATTTCACCAGGACCGGGCAGACCAGAGAATGCCGGAATTTCCTGTGAGGTAGTCAGGGTCTTTGGCCAGCAAATACCTATCTTAGGAGTTTGTTTAGGCCATCAAGCTATTGGTTATGTTTTTGGAGGTAGAATTGTTGGTGCTAAACGTCTCATGCATGGCAAGACATCACTGATTCATCATTGTGGTAGCAGTCTCTATCAGGGTTTAATAAATCCCTTCCCGGCTACCCGTTACCATTCCCTGGTGGTGGAAAAATCCACCCTTCCCCAGTGCCTGAAAATTGAAGCCTGGTCAGAAGATGGAGAAATTATGGGATTGCGGCACCAGAACTATCCTGTCTTTGGAGTCCAGTTCCACCCGGAATCCATTCTCACTACCGAAGGCAAGAAACTTCTGGCCAATTTCCTTAAAATTGCGGGCTGACTGAAGTATCATGGCCAGCGCAATTGACACTGCCACCTCAACATCAAAGAAGGGTCAGTACCGGCATGGAAACTACCAGGGACGAAATATTCTACCCAGAGATGGCCATCAAGATTTTTGTTCAGTTTCCAGTTAAGAATACATTGAGGTAGATGTCCTCTTTCCTTGCCCGTGCCAAAGAAAACAGGATTATTGGGAATTTCATTAGCCCGCAGATAATTGTAAGCAAGGTCCAGTTTGACTTTTGGAGTCAATGCTAAAGAGAGATTGGCGCGATAAACCTGGGTATTGGTCCAGTAAGCGGGTTCGCCTCCTTCCACCGCGTAAGCAAAAAGATATAATTCGCTTATCCATGGCCAGCGCGAAAAGATAGGGTCCCAGTTTTCATTTTTGTCTGCGGTATTCGGGTCGTCCCCAGAAAGATAGGCAAAACCAACTTCCAGGGAGGGCTTCCACATTGTCTGAGGGAAAGACTTCGTCAGATAAGCATAACCTCCCAGGCCTTCCCGGTCTCTGCCTCCCTGGTACTCTCCAGTCTGACCGGCTAATTCTCCGCGGAGTTTCCAGGTATCCCAGGAAAAAACTGCTCTGGCGCCAAAGGTATGCAGCCCCAGAGTGGGTGTAAAAATCGCTCCCTTAGTGTAACTGCTTTCAGTCTTATAGATGTAGTATGGCTCCAGAGAAAAAATGCTGGCAGGCCTGGTCCTGGCATAGAGAACAATCGCCCTTTCATCAGAAGTATTCAACTGACGGCTGAGGTCGTTAATCACTGGCAGATAGATGTCTCTTCTCGGGTCAGAGATATAAATCACATCAACTGAATTCTTCTCATCAATTCTCCAGGTGAGTCTGGCAGCATTAAAATAAGTCGTGCGGGAACCATCATAGGGGGTCCCATCCAGAAGAATGAATCCTTCGCCATGGGTAAAAAGAAAATCCTGCCTGCCCAGCCGTAAATCCAGTGGTAAGGAAAAGATATTTTTGACATCAAGATAGAGATTGTCAAAAATACCCTCATTATCATTCACATATTTGCCTTTGCTGAGTGGACTGGTTGGTCCGGTAACCAGGTAAATATCCGGCTCGGTAGTGAGTTTCGCAAAAAGACTGATATTCTCGGTAAAGTTCCATCTTCCCCAGAGGCTGGCTTTAATACGGAAGTAGTTATCCACATTCTGAAAAAAAGCACTATTGCTTCTGAAGTCCCAGGCATTTTCAAAGTATTCCTGCCTGAGCCGTAACGAGGCTCCGCAGTCAAACTTCCTGACTTCTTCTGAATACGCCTGCCCGCAGCAGAGTGCTACCAAAAGCAAAAGACTGCCTACCCATCTTCTCCCTGCCATCTTTCCTCCTTGTTTTCCGGCCTTAACATTCTCACAATTCCTTTTCCTCTAACAGCCGGTATTTTTTCTTTTTCAGAATTTTCTCCACAGTTTTCACATCAGAAACTTTCAGTACCAACGCTGCTTTTTCTGCTTTTGTCATAAGGATACAGTACACATCTTCAATGTTAATTTTCTCTTTTTCCAGAAGATGAGCAATTTCATGGAAAGCACCTACCCTGTCAGGAATTTCCACAATGATTACCTCCTGATAGGAAATCATACACCCTGCTTCTTTTAAAGCCTGATAGGCTTTCTCATTATCATCAGTGATAATTTTAAATATTCCGTAGCTGCCACTATCAGCAATAGTAGAAGCGCGAAAGTTTAGCCCGGTTCTAGCGATTATCTCTGTGATACGGCTGATGCGGCCAGGTTTGTTTTCCAGAAAAATAGAAATCTGTCTGGCCATCTCATAATCTCCTTTTATCTATGACCCTTTTTGCTTTTCCTGTGGAAGGAGGAATTGTTCCTGGTTCCACCAGTTCTACCCTGGGAGTAACAATGATAACACTTTTCAGCTGCTCTGATATTTTTTCCTGGATTTCCCTCAACTGATGCAAATCTCCGGTGAAGTATTCCCTTTTAATCTCTACCTGGACAGTAAGAGAATCCAGACCTTTCTCTCTTTGTAGGGTGATGAGAAAGTTAGAATCAACTTCCGGGATATCCATGAGAACTGTTTCAATCTGGGAAGGGAAGATGTTAACCCCCTTGACGATAAACATGTCGTCAGAGCGACCTTTAATTCTTTCTATGCGACGGTGAATCCGACCACACTGGCACCTGCCCTTGACAAATCTGGTTAAATCTCTGGTCCGGTAACGGATGATGGGCATACCTTCCCGCTGTAAGGTTGTCAAAACAAGTTCTCCTTCTTTCCCTTCCGGTAACACCTGCCCGGTCTCCGGGTCAATTATTTCTGCTAAAAAGTGGTCCTCCCAGAGGTGCAGACCCTGCTGGCAGGGACACTCAAAAGCCACTCCTGGACCGTTCATTTCCGAAAGACCATAGCAGTTATAAACTGTCAGGTGTAAAAGTTTTTCCAGTTTTTTCCGGGTAGCTTCGGAATAAGGTTCCGCTCCCATAATTGCCAGACGCAGTTTTAAATCCTTGCCAGGAGAAAGCCCTATTTCCGCCATCACCTGTGCGAGATAAAGGCAATAACTGGGAGTAATATGAATTATCGTGGTGCCAATGTCCCTGAAGAATTCAATCTGTTTCTGGGTATTACCAGAGCCAGCCGGAACCACCAGCAAACCAATTTTTTCTGCACCATAGTGTAACCCCAGTCCTCCGGTAAAAAGACCGTAGGTCATCATGTTCTGGAAAACATCTCCAGGTCTGGCACCAACCATATAGAGACACCGGGCAATTAAATCAGCCCAGTTTTCAATATCTTTCCTGGTGTGAAAAACAAGAGTGGATTTTCCGGTTGTTCCTGAAGAAGCGTGCAGACGCACAAGCTGGGTCAGAGGTACTGCCAGCATACCAAAAGGATAAGACTGCCTTAAATCTTCTTTCACTGTAAAAGGAAAACGTTGAATCTCTTCCAGGGAAGAAATCTTTGGAGTCAAACCTGCCTGGCTGAACTTTTGCTGATAGAAAGCTGAACGCCAGGCACACTCTAAAGTTTCCTGCAATTTCTCTAACTGCCAGCTGCGCAGTTTTTCCGGCGTAATTTTTTCCCGCTCCGGGTCCCAGAAACCATAAGCTGGCGCCATCTTCAACCAAAAAGCTCTTTCAGTTTTTCTGCTCTTACCGGTTTAGTAACGAGACTACCAAGAAAATAGAAAAAACCACACCCAAGCAAAACAATGTACTCCAGAGTCCCCATACCAATTTTACCTTTAGCCGTGGCAATACCACCTAAAAGGGTAGCCAGAACACCGTAAATCATGCATAAAATAGCACCGGTAGCTGTAGCCCTTTTCCAGTAAAAGGAAATAGCGGTGCAGAAAATAAAAATACCACCCAGACCAATCGCAGCGTAGCCCATGAATATAGCCAGAAGTTCCGGTGGTTTCCGGAAAGCCCACCAGAAAGGAATGAGAATGAAAATACCTATGGCTACCCTGGTTAAAGCCAGCAGGTTTTTCTGGGGAATATCAGGATTCCAGATCTGGATAAGGTCCCTGGTCAGGTTTCCAGCCATTACCATTACCATCCCGGACAGGGTGGACAACGCTGCCGCAAAAACTCCGGTGATGTAAAGCGTGGTAAGAAGCTTTCCACCTGTTGCCATAGCCAGGTAAGGAGCAGCCAGATCTCCCTTCCAGGGAGCAATAGCCAGTAACTGCTTTCCAAAAAGTGCCCGGCTGCACAGCCCGGTAATAGCATTCAAAAAAATCGGTGGACCGGCTACCAGGAAAACCATTAAGGTAATGATACTAAAATCCTGCCTGGTTAATTTTCTCATTCCGAGAAACCGGGCTACATTGTGCGGAAAACCAACTGCCATGGTAAGAAAGATAAAAAAGGTGGAGACAACACCAGCAACGGTAGAGAATAACTGGGTGTTACCTACAGGTGGTAAATCTGTTCTCACCAGGTTTAAAAGTTTAGGGTCCTGAAGAGCCAGTCTCGCATTCAAAGTGCCCGGTCCACCCACAAAAGCAAGTGCGTAAATGCCCAGCACGAAACAGGCAAACCCAAGAAGCGCTCCCTGGATAGCCAGAGACCACTGGGTGCCAGTATAACCACCAACTATCATGTAGATAAAAACTATCACTGCAGAAAGTATCAAGCAGGGTAAAGGATCCAGACCTGTTACGGCATACCAGCAGGTAGCACCTGCCTTGAACTGTCCCACCGCATAAAGCAGCATGAAAAAAATCATCACCAGACCAGCCAGAGATTGTACAGCTTTACTGTCAAAGCGAATACCAAGGGCATCCGGTACAGTTCTGGCTCCAAATTTTAAAGAATACCGTTGCATCACCCTGCCGGTCATGAAAAAACAGGGCACAATACCAAAGATGGTCCAGATACCAGCAAACCACATTCCAGCCCAGCCAACTGTGTAGGTGATACCCATCATTCCCAATGTTGCCCAGCCGCTTAACCAGGTGGCTCCCAGAGCCAGTCCTGTAATGACCGGTCCAATGTCCCGATGTCCTACTAAGAAATGTTCAAAAGAATCTGACTTTTTCCGGCTTAAGAATCCCAGGATACTGCAAACAATCAACATCACAGCAATACCAAATCCTGCCCAGAGACTGAAATAAACATCAGGTTTCGGAAGTCCGAGAATGGCCTCGTCAATCATTTTTCCACCCCTTTAGTGTTAAGCCCAGGCCAATAACCACTAAAGCGACACTGGCTACCACCACAATCCACCAGGCTGTCCATCCGGCATTCATTCCTCCCCCTTATTTCAGAGATTTTTCAGTTCCTTTTCCGTAAGTATTTTTCTCTCATTGTAAGTGAGAATCCGCTCAGCCTTTTCCGGGTCCTCAACCCGAAGAACAACCAGGGCCTTATCACCTGATTTTTCTACAAAGGCATACATATATTCCACATTGATAATGTTTTCTGCCAGAATTTGCAGCAGCTCAGCCAGGCCACCAGGTCGGTCTTCTACCTCTACCACAACAACCGGACTCTCACTAACAGATACCAACTCCTGCCTCAGGATTTCCAGAGCTCTTTCGGTATCATTGACAATGAGACGCAGAATTCCATAATCAGCTTTATCAGCAAGGGAAAGAGCCCGGATATTAATCCCGTTTTTTGCCAGAAGAGCAACAATCTCACTCAATCGTCCCAGTCTGTTTTCCAGAAAAATTGAAACCTGCCTGACTGCCATAATACCTCCCTTCTTCCGCACCTTTACAGAAAGGTTATTTCTGTCTCTGGTCAATAACCCTTTTTGCCTTTCCCTGGCTGCGCTCAATAGACCTTGGTTCTACAAGCTTCACACTAACAGAAATACCCAAAGTAGCTTCAATCTCCTTTAAGACATGCTGCTGAAGCTCTTCCAGCTTTCTTACCTCATCAGAAAAGACTTCCGGCGTAACCTCCACCTGAACTTCCAGTTTGTCCAGATGCTGCTCCCTGGTCACTACCAGTTGATAGTGAGGAGCAACCTCTGGTATCTTCATAAGAACACTTTCTATCTGGGAAGGAAACACATTGATGCCACGAATGATGAGCATATCATCAATCCGGCCAAGAATTTTACTGATGCGTGGCATTGTTCTCCCGCAGTGGGGACAGCGTTCTGAGTTAAGGGTTACTATGTCTCCGGTGCGGTAGCGAATTAGAGGCAATGCTTCTTTGGTCAAGGTAGTAATGACCAGCTCTCCTTCCTGTCCTTCTTCTAAAACCTCACCTGATTTCGGGTCTATTACTTCAGGCAGAAAATGGTCAGCCCAGATATGCAATCCTTCCTGACCGGGACACTCCATTGCCACTCCAGGCCCAATAATTTCAGAAAGACCGTAGATATCAAGAGCCAGCAAACCCCACTCTTTTTCAATCTGCTTTCTCATCCCTTCAGACCAGGGTTCAGCTCCAAACACACCGACACGCAAAGATAGACTCAGCGGGTCAATACCAGTATTTCTGGCTTCTTCTGCCATATAGAGGGAATAAGAAGGCGTGCAGGTAAGAACCGTACTTTTGAAGTCCACAAGAAGGTCCAGTTGTCTTCTGGTCTGTCCGGCAGAAACTGGAACCACAGCCACCCCCAGCTCCAGGGCACCATAGTGGACACCAAGGCCACCGGTAAAAAGTCCGTAACCGTAAGCATTATGAATAATGTCACCTTTTTTCACTCCTGCACAGGCCAGCGAACGCGCCATGACTGTGGACCACAGTTTTATGTCAGCAGCACTGTACCCGACTACTGTCATCTTCCCGGTTGTTCCGGAAGAGGCATGAAGTTCAGCCACCTCAGACAGCCCAATAGCGAAAAGACCAAAGGGGTAATAGTCCCGAAGAGCACCTTTGGTAGTAAAGGGTAAATATTGCAAATCATTCAGAGAAGAAATGCGGGAAGCATCTATCCGGCTATCGGCAAAACTTTTCCGGTAGAAGGGAACTTTTTGTTGCACATAACTGGCTATGTGTTGAAGTCGTTCCGTCTGGAGACTTTTCAGTTTAGATTCTGGTAGTTTTTCAAGGTCCGGTTGAAAGTAAAGAAAATCTTTCATAGCCCCTCCCTGACAGCTTGCTCACGTTATTTTAATTTACTATCTTTCAGTTTGTCAAATCTACCAGAAAAGGTTTGCCTGCAGTTAGAATTTCCACCCGGACTTCTTTAACCAGTCGCTGAAACTCTTCTGCCTGCTTCCTGGAACCAACAATATCCCCGAAATGGATAGGAATAGCTATTTTAGGTTTAAGGAGACTGACAGCCTCTGCAGCCTGGCTGGCGTCCATGGTATAGGTTCCTCCTACAGGAACAAGAGCAATATCTGGGTGTATCTGCTTCATTTCCGGAATCAAGTCAGTATCTCCTGCTACATAGATAGAATTTTCCGGCAACTTAATAAGAAAACCAAGACCCTGTCTTTCTTCCGGATGGAAGGGTTTATCCAGGTTGTATGCCGGGGTCCCTTCTATGGTTACCCAGTCTAACTTATAGTCTTCACCTGGTTTTAAGACAACCTTCTGACCCTTCGTTATTTTCTTTACAGCTGAAGATGGACCAAGAACCGGTGTTTGAGAACCTGCAATCTTGCTGATATCCTGGTCACTACAATGGTCATAATGCTCATGGGTAACTAAAACTAAATCAGCCGGGGAAACCAGGGAAAGTTTCCAGGGGTCAACGAAAATCTTCCTTTTTCCTGCTTCTATCAGGACTGACGCATGACCGAGCCAGTAAATTTCTACCATTGTCACCCCCTGCTCTGGTTTTTAGAAGGTAATCTGCTCTCCTGTCTCCGCACTCCGGTAAATACCTTCTAACATCTTGATGACTTCCAGACTTTCTTCAGGTTTGACCGGGACTTCTTTATCTTCTTTCACACATTCCAGGAATACTCTAATTTCTTCAGCATGAGGTCGGTAGTCAGGCGGTTGGGGGACATGGATTTTCACATCCTGCAGCACACCATTTTTTTCTGTGGCTAAATTACCATCTGGCCAGTGAATACCGGCTTCAGTTCCATAAAGAACAGTGGAGAAATCCTCTATCACGGTGATGTTAGCCAGGAAACTGCAGGAAAGTGAAATGGCTGCCCCGCTGGCAAAGGTAATAAAACCAGCAGCAAAATCCTCCACATCGTACATCTTTCTATCCCATTCTCCCCACAGACCATGAATATCTTCTCTTTTCGCCAGTTTGGTATAGGTAACTCCTTTGACTGATTTAACTTTTGGGCATCCCATAAACCAGTAAGTTAAATCAAGGATGTGTACCCCGATATCCAGCAATGGTCCACCACCAGAGAGTTCTTTCTTGATAAAGGTTGGTCGGGCTGGCACGGAACGCCGTCTGAGCGCTTGAGCCTGAGCGAAATAGATCTCACCAAAGGCACCATCATTGATAAGATTCTTGATAACCTGACTATCCTTCCTGAACCTTTGATGCTGGGCACACATTAATTTTTTCCGGGAAGACTTAGCGGCTTTAATCATCTCTTCTACTTCGCTGGCTTTCACTGCCAGCGGTTTTTCACAGAGTACATGCTTGCTGGAATTAAGAGCAGCTAAAGTAGCCGGACAGTGGACACTGTTAGGTGCACAGATATCAACAATGTCTACCTCTTCCATTTCCATAATTTTCCGGTAATCAGTAAAGAAGTAAGGAATATGGAAATCCTTGGCAAACTTCCTGCCAGCTTCTGCATCTACATCAGCACAACCTGCCAGTTCCACTTCCGGGATTTTCTGCCAGCCAGGAACATGAGCCCAGCGGGCAATGCCTCCGGTACCAACAATAGCTACCTGGTACTTGCCATTTTTCATTTTTCCCTCCAGCGAGAAAGGTTCAGTTTTCTGTTTTACTTTTCATCTCGTTGGTCATAGCCAGCCGTACATCCACGGCCAGTGCACCCTTGCCTTCCGGAAAAGCCATCAAAGGATTGATATCCAGTTCAGTGATTTCAGGAAAATCTTCCACCAGGGCAGAAACTCGCCAGAGGATATCTGCACAGGCTTTAAGGTCAACCGGTGGACTGTTACGAAAACCAGTCAGAAGTCTGGCCGCTTTAATCTCACTCATCATCTCTTTAATTTCCTGCCTGGTGACAGGAATTACCCGGAAGGTAACATCCTTCATCACTTCCACAAAAATCCCGCCTAAACCAAACATCAAAAGATGGCCGAACTGTGTGTCCTTGCTGACACCAATGATAAGTTCTACAGCTTTTTCCAGCTGTTTCTGCACCTGGATACCGGTGATTTTTGCGTCCGGGTGAAGACGGTGTACTTTTTCCACCATTTGCCTGAAGGATTCTTCTGCCTGACGGGCAGTTGTAATATTCAGACGCACCCCTCCCACTTCTGTCTTATGCAGGATATCAGGAGAGACCAGTTTCAGGACAACAGGAAAACCCATTTCTTTTGCCACCTGGCTACACTGTCTGGGACTGGTAGTCAGAACCGAACTGACCACAGGGATACCGTAGCTGGAAAGTATCTCTCTGCCCTCCAGGTCACCAAGGGTGCAACGACCCTGGTCTCTGGCATTTCTCAGGATACTCTCTACTTTTTCTTTATCTCTTTTCCAGTCTTCTTTCTCCTCTTTAATAATTGTTTTTTCCAGCCGTTGCCGATAAAATGCCAGTGCCTGTAAACTGGCTACCGCATTTTCCGGGAAAAGATAGTTAGGTAGTTTCTCTGCTCTCAGAAAATCAACTGCCTCTTTCATCCGCTGCCCGCCCATAAAACAGGCCACTACTGGCTTACCACAACTTCTTGCTACCTCTACCACTCTTCTGGCTGATTCCAAGGGCTGGGTCACCACCTGAGGAGTAAGAATGGCTATCAGGGCATCAACACCGGCATCGCGGGCTACTGTATCCAGTGCCTGACCGTAAGGTAAAGCAGCCACATCCCCAAGGGCATCAACTGGATTATTAACATTAGCAGCTGGCGGGAGAAAACTTCGGAGCTTGTTTTTTGTTTCTTCAGCCAGAACCGCCAATCTCAACCCGGCTCTTTCCACAGCATCCACTGCCATTACAGAAGGACCGCCTGCGTTGGTCACGATGGCTATTCTTTCCCCTTTTATAGCTGGCTGGGAGGCAAAAACAACAGAATAATCAAAAAGTTCCTGGACAGAAGATGCCCTCAGGACTCCAGCCTGCTTGAAGGCCGCCTGGAAAGCCGCATCTGAACCAGCCAAACTTCCGGTGTGGGAACTGACTGCTTTCAGTCCTGCTGAAGTTCTCCCTGCTTTCACCACTATCACTGGTTTCTTCAGGGTTACTTCCCGGGCTATTTTCAGAAACCGTCGTCCATCTTTAATCCCTTCCAGATACAACAGTACCACTCTGGTTTCCGGGTCATCTGCCAGAACCTGAAGTAAATCCGCTTCGGAAACATCTGCCATATTTCCCACACTGATAAACCTGGATAAACCGATACCCTCTTTCAGGGACCAGTCCAGGACCGCGGTACCCAGCGCACCGGACTGGGAAATAAACGCTATATTTCCCTTCCGTGGTAAATCAAACGCAAAAGAAGCATTTAACTTAGAACTGGTATCTATAACACCTAAGCAGTTAGGTCCAATCATTCTCAGTTTGTACCGGGAACAAACTTCCACCAGCATCTTCTCTCTGCTTTTCCCTTCCTCCCCGGCTTCCTTGAAGCCAGCGCTAATAACAATAACTGCCCGCCCCCCCCTTTCTCCATATTGCCGGACTGCTTCCAGGACAAGGCCAGCCGGAATGACAATCACTGCTAAATCCGGTGTCTCTGGAAGGGAGGAAATATCTGGATAAGATTTCAAACCTAAAATTTCCTCAGCCTTCGGATTGACGGGATAAACCCTGCCCTGGTAACCGCTTTGGACAATATTGCTTAGAATCCGGTAACCAAGCTTACCCGGCTCCCTGGAAGCTCCTACCACAGCCACACTCCCGGGTTGAAAGAAGTTTTTCAGCATTTTACCTCCGCGGGTGTATTTTCTCTGGAAAAATTTTCACCAGAAACTTCAACGCATTATAGACCAAACTTTCCAGAAAAGCAACTTGACCTCTCCACCAAAATAACTTAACTTATATGACAATAGCAAGGAGGAAACGATGCCCGAACCGGAAAACAAAGAGGAAAAAAATTTCTACCTGGAAAGGAAGCAAAAAAACCAGGTTTTCCCCCTTAAAGGATGCCATAACACTGACTGGGGACTGAAAAATAGACTTTCCCGTATTTTTCATCCGCGAACCGGTCGCACGCTGATGCTGGCGATTGACCATGGTTATTTTCAGGGTCCAACAACAGGATTAGAAAGGGTAGACCTCACCATCGTCCCTTTACTGAAATCAGCTGACAGTCTGATGCTCACCAGGGGTATCCTGCGAGCTGTTATCCCACCGACTTACCAGGGAGGAATAGTACTGCGCGCCAGTGGTGGCCCGAGTATCCTCAAGGAGTTGTCCAACGAAAATCTGGCTCTGGACATGGAAGAAGCATTAAGGCTGAACGCTTCTGCGGTGGCTGTTCAGGTTTTTATCGGCGGAGAATACGAAACCCAGACTGTCTCCAATCTCACCAGACTGGTAGATGCTGCCACCAGGTATGGGGTGGCTACCCTGGCTGTGACAGCAGTCGGAAGACAACTCACCAGAGACGCTAAGTACCTGAGGCTGGCCTGCCGCATCTGTGCGGAACTTGGAGCCACACTGGTTAAGACCTACTATGTGAGCCAGGATTTTGAGACAGTTACAGCCTCCTGTCCGGTGCCCATCGTTATTGCTGGCGGGAAAAAAATTCCCGAACAAGAAGCATTAATTATGGCTTACAACGCTGTGCAGCAGGGAGCTGCCGGTGTGGACATGGGTAGAAATATCTTCCAGGCAGCCAATCCTTCTGCTATGATTGCTGCCTTAAGGTTAATCGTACATGAAAACTTCAGACCGGAACAGGCTTACCAGTTTTACCAGGAAAGATTAAGAAAAACCGGGGAAAAGGAAAGTCAGGAAAATTGAAGATGGCTGAAAAACTACCTCCTGCCAGTTGTTATTACGATTTCCAAAACAGGGTCTGCCTGGTCACAGGTGCGGCTGGTGCCATCGGCGGGGCTATCTGCCGCAGATTCCTGCAGTCCAATAGCCGGGTCTTCCTGACAGATTTACCCGGAGAACCATTAGAAAAAATAGCAGGCCAGTTGCAGAAAACATTCGGGGAAAAAATCTTTGCCTGGCCCATGGATGTCACTGAGGAGCAATCCATAGTAAACGCCCTGGCATTGTGTGTTAAACATTTTGGCCGTCTGGATATTGCTGTGCTCAACGCCGGTATTGCCCATGTTTCCTCTCTGGAGGAAATGGCACTGGCTGATTTCAGGCGGCTGGAAAAGGTTAATGTGGAAGGCACCTTGCTTGTTCTGAAACACTTAGCCAAACATTTTCAGGAACAGGCCACCGCCGGGGAAATAATCCTCATTTCTACCAAAAATGTTTTTTCCCCGGGAGCAGGTTTTGGTGCTTACAGCGCCACCAAGGCTGCCGGTCACCAGCTGGGGAGAATCGCTTCTCTGGAACTGGCCAGGCTGGATGTCCGGATTAATATGGTTGCTCCTGATGCTGTTTTCTCTGATGGTGAAAGGCCTTCAGGTCTGTGGCAACAGATTGGCCCGGAAAGGATGAAAGCCCGGGGTTTAGACGAGAAAGGATTGAAAGAGTATTACCGACAACGCAATCTACTCAAGGTGAATGTAACCGCTGAGGAAGTAGCTAATGCCGTCTTATTCTTTGCTTCCCGGCAAACACCCACCACTGGAGCTACGCTGCCGGTAGATGGAGGCCTGCCTGAAGCTACCCCTCGTTAGAAAGGAACTTCTGATGACGGAAATAGAAAGACAAATCCAGATTATCAAAAGGAATACTGTAGAGATAATCAATGAAGAGCAGCTGAGGGCTAAACTGAAGAAAGGTGTGCCTTTACGGATTAAGTATGGAATTGACCCCACCTCTCCTGAAATCCATTTAGGTCACACTGTACCCATTAAGAAGTTAAGAGAATTTCAGGAACTCGGACACACTATCTTTTTCCTCATTGGTGATTTTACTGCCAGGATTGGGGACCCTACCGGTCGCAAGGAAACAAGACAGATGCTGACGGTGGAACAGATTAAAAAAAATATGACCTGCTACCAGCAGCAGGCTGGAAAAATCCTTGATTTAAAAAAAACTCATTTTGTTTATAATTCTGAGTGGTTGTCCAGGCTCACACTGGAAGAAATCATCAGGTTGTGTTCTGTCTTTACCATTGCCCAGATTCTGGAAAGGGAAGACTTTACAGCAAGGTACAGGTCTGGCAAACCCATTTTTCTGCACGAGTTTCTTTACCCCTTACTTCAGGGATACGATTCTGTAGCTTTGCAGGCGGATGTAGAAATCGGTGCTACGGAACAGAAGTTTAACCTTCTGGCTGGCCGGACTATTCAGGAAATAATGGGTCAGGAAAAACAGGTGGTCATTACCATGCCTATCCTGGTAGGGACTGACGGAGTTCAAAAAATGAGTAAAAGTTATGGCAATCATATTCCCATTGATACCACACCTGAGGATATGTACGGCAAGATTATGTCGGTGGTAGATGAAGCCATGGAAGAATATTTTGCTCTCCTGACAGATGTTGACCCTGAATCCTACCGCCAGAAAATTAAGACTGACCCCCGGGCAGCCAAAGCCTGGCTGGCGAAATTGATTGTCAGTAACTATTTTGGGGAAGAAAAATCCAGCCAGGCTGAAGAAACCTTTAACAGAGTTTTCCGGCAACACCAGATTCCTGAACAGATACCGGAATTTTTTGTCCCGGAAAGGGATGCAGAAAAAAGATGGCTATTGTTCAGAATACTCGTTACCAGTAAGCTTGCTTCTTCAGCCTCAGAAGCAAGAAGGCTGATAGCGCAGAAGGCAGTGGAAATTGAGGGAAGGGTCGTGACAGACCCGATGGCTGAGGTCAAACTGGTTGACGGTCAGGTTATCCGGGTGGGAAAAAGGAGATTTCTCCGCATCAGAATTACCTGAGAGAAATATATGACAGAGAAAGAAATCAGGAAAGAGTTATGCCGGATTGGTTGCCTTCTGGTGCAAAAGAATTTAGTGGCCGGCCCTGGCGGTAATATTAGCGTCAGACAGAATAGCTGGGTTTATCTTTCCCCCAGCGGGTTTGCCCTGGATGAAATCCAGCCAGAAGAATGGGTCAAGGTGAATATAAAAACTGGAAAACAGGAAGGAAAAAAAAGACCAACCTGTGAAATTTCCATGCACCTGGGAATCTATCTTGCCAGAGAAGACATTAAAGCAGTCGTCCATACCCATCCGGCTATCACCACAGGTCTGGTCAGTGCTGGTGTGAAACTCAGACCAATCTTTCCAGATTTTGTTGCCCTTCTTGGTCCAGTAATTCCCATAGTGGACTATGTAATTCCGGCTGGCCAGGCTATCCGGAAGGCTGTGGTGCGCGTAATAAGAAAGGCTAATGTTGTTGCTTTAAAAAACCACGGGGCTGTCTGTGTAGGGCAGAACATTTATGAGGCTTTCACCAGAGCCTGGCTCCTGGAAGAAAGTGCCAGAATGTTAATGGCTTCGTTGATAGCAGGCAAAGTACGTTACCTCACCCGTAAGGAAATAGAAGGGATTGAAAACTTAGAGGCTGAAAACTACCGCAAGACACTGTTGAAGAACCGATGAGTTTAAACACAAAAATTTCCTGGAAGATAAAGGGGAAAACTCTGGTCCTGGAAAAACCTGCGATTATGGGTATTGTCAATGTCACGCCTGATTCCTTTTATGATGGTGGTCTGTATGAGGAAACTGAGAAGGCTGTAGAAAAAGCCTTAAGTCTGGTAGAGGAAGGTGCTGATGTGATAGATATCGGTGGTGAATCCACCCGGCCAGGAAGTCAACCGGTGACTGAGGAAGAAGAAAAAAGAAGGGTGTTGCCGGTCATTGAGAAACTGGCGGCGAAAACCACAGTACCTATCTCCTGTGATACCTATAAATCCAGCGTAGCCACAGCAGCTTTGCAGTCCGGTGCCAGTATCATCAACGATATCTCCGCTTTTCGGTTTGACTCAGACCTTATTCAGGTCATAAAAGAGCAGGAGGCAGGAGTAGTTTTGATGCATATGTCAGGCACACCAGCTACAATGCAACAATCTCCCTACTACCAGGATGTTATCTCAGAAATAAGGCTTTTTCTGAAGGAAATTTTTGAAAAACTGGTAAAAACAGGAATCAAACCAGAGAGTATTGTGCTGGACCCGGGTATCGGCTTTGGAAAAAGGGTACAGGACAATCTCCGTATTTTAAGAAATGCTTCTGCCTTCCAGATTGGCGGTCGTCCGGTGCTGATTGGTGCTTCCAGAAAATCCTTCATCGGGGCTATCTCTAACGTTCCTCCGCAGCAGCGTCTACCAGGTTCTCTGGCTGCGGCTTTAATAGCTCTGGAATCAGGAGCGTTTATCTTTCGCGTTCACGATGTTAGAGAAACCAGACTGGCTTTAGAAGTTGCCTGGGCTATTCTAAACTCTTAGGATAAACCATGCGGTTTTTGTGTTTGGATATCGGCGAAAAAAGAATCGGGATTGCCATCAGTGATGAGACAGGAACTTTAGCCCGGGGGTTGGCTACCGTGGAAAGAAACGGACAGGAATATAAAAGGCTGGCAGAAATAGTGAGAGAAAACCAGCCAGAAAAAATTATTTATGGACTCCCTCTCAGGCTGGATGGTTCTTTCAGCCTGCAGACAGAAAAAACCCTTGCCTTTATTGAAAAGCTGAAAAAGGTCGTGGATTTACCCTTAATACCCTGGGATGAGAGACTTTCCACCACCCAGGCAGAAAATATTCTTCTCATGGCAGACTTAAGCCGGAAAAAAAGAAAAAGACTACGGGATAAACTTTCTGCCCAGATTATTCTTCAGAGTTATTTAGAAGCCACTGGAAATTTCAGTCACGGGCCGTCTTCCACGCCAGACCAACAGCCTTAGCCACCTTCCTTGCCACCTTCTTATCCAGGGCAGAAGGGATAATAAAGTCAGGAGAAAGCCGGTTTTCCGGTACGCAGGAAGCAATGGCGTAACTGGCGGCTTTTTTCATCTCTTCTGTAATCGCACCAGCCCGGGCATCAAGAGCACCACGGAAGATACCAGGGAAAGCAAGAAGGTTATTAATCTGGTTGGGAAGGTCACTTCGCCCGGTCCCGGTCACGAAAGCACCGGCTTTTTTTGCCTCCTCCGGCATAATCTCCGGAACAGGATTGGACATAGCAAAAACAATGGAATTTTTGTTCATCCGGGCAACCATCTGTCTGGTAACCAGATTTGGTGCACTTACTCCAATGAAGACATCAGCTCCGTTCAGCGCATCAGCCAGACTTCCTTTACCCACATCTAACAGAAACGGGGTGATACTTTTTTTTGCTGGATTCATATGGCAGCGTCTTCCCTGGTAAATAATACCCTGCCGGTCACAGAGAATTAATTTTCTGGCACCAGCATTATGGAGGAAACGGACAATAGCAATTCCTGCTGCTCCAGCCCCATTAACCACAATCCGCACCTGAGAAAGTTTTTTGCCTACCAACTTCAAGGCATTAATCAACCCTGCCAGAACCACCACTGCGGTCCCATGCTGGTCATCATGAAAAACTGGTATTTTCAGTTGTTTCTTAAGAGCTTCTTCTATCTGAAAACATCTGGGGCTGGAAATGTCTTCCAGATTAATACCTCCCAGTCCTGGAGAAATAAGAACCACTGTGTTGACAATATCTTCCACCTTCTGACTGTCAATACAGATGGGGATAGCATCTATACCGGCAAATTCTTTGAAAAGGATGGCTTTGCCTTCCATTACCGGTAAAGCCGCTGCCGCGCCAATATCTCCTAAACCTAAGACTGCACTCCCGTCGGTGATTACTGCCACCGTATTCCATTTCCGGGTATAGGTGTAAACAGATTCCGGGTCCTGAGAGATTCTCCGGCAGGGTTCTGCTACACCAGGGGTGTAAGCTAAAGAAAGGTTTTCTTTATCCTTCAAAGGCACCCGGGAACATATCTCCAACTTCCCCCTTATACGCTGGTGCAGTTTCAAAGCCCTAAGGTAGATATCAGCTTTCATCACGCCTTATCAAAATAGGGAAAACTGAATGACCAGACCTACAAAAACAATAGAAACAATGGAAAGCAGTTTAATCAAAATATTTAATGATGGACCTGCTGTATCCTTAAAGGGGTCTCCCACGGTATCACCGATGACTGCTGCCTTGTGGGCATCTGTTCCTTTACCACCTAAATTTCCTTTTTCAATATACTTTTTGGCATTATCCCAGGAAGCACCGCTGTTAGCCATCATCAGTGCCACTGCAAAACCAGCAGTTAAAGCACCTATCTGCACTCCCAACATCGCCTCTACTCCCAGAAAAAGACCGGAGACAATCGGCAGACAGATGGCCAGGACTGAAGGAAGGACCATTTCTTTTTGTGCTACCTTTGTACAGATATCCACAGCTTTAGCATAATCCGGCCTGGCTTTACCTTCCAAAAGTCCAGGAATACTTTTGAACTGCCGCCGCACCTCCTGAACAATCTCCCGGGCTGCCTGTCCCACTGCCCTTAGCGCCATGGAAGAGAAGAAAAAAGGGAACATCGCGCCCAGGAAAAATCCAGCCACCATATTTACATTCATCACGGAAAGGCTTAAACTGCCACCAACAATACCTACATGTTCCCGGAAAGCCGCAATCAGAGCCAAAGCAGTTAAGGCAGCTGACCCAATGGCAAATCCCTTTCCGGTAGCTGCGGTGGTATTACCGAGGGCATCCAGAGCATCTGTTCTCTGTCTCACTAAAGGAGCCTGGTGACTCATCTCCGCATTTCCGCCAGCATTATCAGCCACCGGACCATAACAATCAGTCGCTAAAGTAATTCCCAGAGTACTGAGCATTCCTACCCCTGCCAGACCTACTCCGTAAAGTCCCACGGCTGGATTGGAAATTCCCCCGGGTAGTACATAGGCTAAAATCATCGCCACCACCACAGTGAGAACCGGTGCCACTGTGGAAAACATTCCCACAGAAAGACCTTCCAGAAGAAGGGTGGCTGTTCCCGTGGTAGATGCTTCAGCAACTCGCCTGGTTGGCCTGTAGGTATCCGAAGTAAAAAATTCCGTGAAAAAACCAATGATTACTCCGGCACCCAGCCCGCTTAAGATAGCTCCATAAAGCCCCACATAATCTCTCCCCAGGATTTTAACTACAGCAAAATAACTGCAGATGGCTACCAGAAGTGCTGTAGTGTAAATACCCCTGCGTAAAGCCACCAGAAGATTTGCCTGGGTGGCTTCTTCTCCTGCTTTTACCAGAAAAGAACCGATAATGGAAGCCACCACACCTATGGTCGCCAGAGTCAGAGGCAGACAGACACCCGGAATACTCAAGCCTGCCGCAAAAGCCAGTGCCATGGTGGCAATAATAGAATCAGCGTAAGATTCATAAAGGTCAGCACCCATGCCTGCGATGTCTCCAACATTATCACCCACATTGTCAGCAATTACTGCGGGATTGCGGGGGTCATCTTCCGGAATACCTGCTTCTACCTTACCAACCAGGTCTGCACCGACATCAGCACCTTTGGTATAAATCCCGCCACCAACCCTGGCAAAAAGAGCCTGGGAACTGGCACCCATACCAAAACACAGCATAGTAGAGGTAATCTCCCGCAAGCGACCTTCTACATCAAGGGGTTTAATTCTGGTGTAGTACCAGGTGAGAAGGTTATACCAGATACTGATATCTAAAAGTGCCAGTCCCACCACCACAAGGCCCATGACCAGTCCAGAGGAGAAAGCAATCCTTAATGCCCCATTTAAGGAAGTCCTGGCAGCAAAGGCTGTCCGTGCGGAGGACCGGGTAGCAATACTCATCCCAATATAACCGCTTAAACCGGAGAAAAAACCACCGGTAAGAAAAGCAAAAGGAACAAAAATAGGCAGAAAAGTACCACCTTTGCTGGTAGGTGTGAGCGCAAGAATTAAGAGTATGGTAAAAACCACAGCAAAGAAAATGGAAACTCCAGCATACTGGCGCCTGAGATAGGCTCTGGCGCCAATCCTCACCGCTTCCGCAATTTCTACCATCTCCGGAGTGCCTTCCTTCTCCTTCAGAATCAGAAAGACAAGGAATCTGGTGAAAAGTAAAGCCAGAATAGAACCGGCAATCGTGATTACCTGAGAGAAGACTACGGTTGCCTGCGAGTACTGCATTTTTCCTCCTAGTTGAAATTGTTATTTAATAGTACCGAGATGAAGACAGAAAAGTTTATAATTAACCCGGGAGAGGAAAACAACATTTTTCCTGAGCACAAAGGCTCAAAAAGGAGTATGTTTTCTGCTTTTATTTTCTCTCCCGTTGCGGGTACAATACTACTGTGGTTAATACCTATAAGGTGAAACAGTTTTTCAAGTTTGTCACGGATAAGCCGACCAAGACCGACAACAAAGATGCCAGGGTAATATGCCAGTTTGTCCAGTATCAGGGACAACAGCCAGACAGCTTTCCTGAAGAAGAAAAGTATCAACTGAGATACCTGGTAAGAGAAAAGGAAACTCTTACCCGGGAGATTGCCAGAACAAAAACTGAAATCAGCAGAATACTGAGTCTGGTTTTCCCTGAACTGGAAAGACAGACATAACTGTTCAGTACCGGCCTTGTCAATCTCCTGGAACAGTTTCCTTCGGCTCATTCCATCAGGCAGACACCACAGAAAAAGTTTATCACCAAAGCAGAGAAACTTCTTTCTTCTGATGGTCAGGGGAGAAAACTTTCTCTTACCGCACAACAGATTTATCAGATGGCCAGCTCTTCCATCGCCCACCACTTCCCTCTGTATGAACAACTGCTGCTGATGAAGATTGAATTCTGGAAAACCCTTGTTGCCCGGAGGAATGAAGTCAATCCTCTCCTTTCTCAGACGGCAGAGAGGTTTTTCAGAGAGGAAATAGAGATACTCTGTTCCATTCCCGGTATCGGTAAACAAAGTGCTATCTATTTCCTCAGTGAAATTGTTGATATCAGAAGGTTTGACGGGTGGAGAAAACTGATTGGTTTTTGCGGTCTGGACCCGGTCATCAAACAGGCGGGTAATTACAGCGGAAGATGCAAGCTCTCCAAAAGAGGTAACAGCCACGCCAGAAGAGTTGTCTTTATCATGGCCAGTTGTGTCAAAAGAAGCTGCCCTTACTTCACTGCTTACTACCGGAAAAAGAGAGAGGAAGGCAAATCTTATATTGAGGCAGTTGTGGCTACCTCCACTAAACTGCTCAGAACAATCTTTGCCTTGCTCAAGGAAAAAAGGAGGTTTATTTAGCTGCTCCATTTCTTATAGTTGACTCCTTATCCTTTTCCTGGTTCCTTTGGGGCAAGCTATTCCATCTGGTCATAGCTTTCTCCAGACCCAGTATGATAATATCTTTACAGGCACAGGCTGCTTTCTCCACTACCGGGCTGATAACTTTTTCTTCTTCCGGGGTGAAATCGGAAAGCACAAAATCAGTTCTGGAAACAGGCAGCTTTTGCTGGCCAATGCCTATCCTTACCCGTACCAAATCGTTTCTTCCTAACTGAGAAACAATGGAAAGAAGCCCTTTATGGGTCCCTGGTCCACGGCTGGCTGTGATTTTCAAGTTTCCCAGGGGCAAATCTAAATCATCATGAACAAAAATCAGGTTTTCCGGGGATTCCTTTGCGTTTTCCAGAACCATTTCTACTGCTTTTCCACTTTCGTTCATAAAAGTTAATGGTTTCACCAGCCACACTTCCTGGCTGCCAACGTTAACAATCCAGCTCTGGTAAAGACTTTCCTTTCCTTTTTTAATAATCCGGTTTTCCCCGATAAGAAAATCAATTACCCGCCAGCCAACATTATGCCGTGTTCTCTCATACTCCCTTCCTGGATTGCCCAGTCCAACAATGATTTTCACTGCTGGTGGTCTCAGCTCTTTTCTTCCTGTTGTCTGGCTTCTTCTTTCATTTTCCGGCGTTCTTCAGCCTGCTGTTCGCTGATGACCTCAGGCTCAGTGGTAGCCGGGGCTTCTTCTACTGCCTCGGCAGGAGCAACTTCTTCCTTAACAGGAGCCAGAATAGCCACGATGACACGTTCTGGATCTTCCAGAATCTTAATTGTCTCTGGCAGTTTTAAGTCTTTCACCAGCATAGCATGTCCTATCCCCAGTCCGGAGATATCCACGGAGATGTTAGAAGGAAGATTAACCGGGAGAGCTTCCACCTTGATTTCCCTCAGCTCTTGCTCCAGAATTCCTCCCTGGTGTACCCCCGGTGCCTCCCCCACCAGCTGGACGGGTATTTCCATAACTACAGGCCTATCCATCCGTAACTGGTAGAAGTCAATATGCACAAGCTGCCCGGTGATGACATTTTTCTGTACTTCTTTAAGAATAGTCTTTATCTTCTCCTGTTTATTTCCCTCATCTTTCAAAATTAGTTCTGCCATCACGTTGTGACCCCGGAGATGCCGCAAAGCTGCGGCGGCAGTTTTTCCTTCCACTTTTAGAGGGACAGGTTCTTGCCCTGGTCCGTAAAGAATACCAGGGATAAAACCTGCCTGCCGCAGTTTCCTGGCTACACCCTTTCCTTTTTCCTGCCTCTTTTCTGCCAGAAATTGAATCTCTTCCATGTTAACCTCCAAAAATTTAGCTCAATGTAATAAGTTTAGCACACCTTCCTGCTGCAGACAACTTCAGTTGACTGTAAATTCCTGACAAAGTAAAATGGCTATCTGAACAGGCGGAGGGCAAATGGCAAAGATTGCTTTTGTGGGAGCTGGAAGTTTCGGTTTCACGCGAGGACTGGTACGCGATATCCTTACCTTTCCCAACCTGAAGGATGCCACCTTAGCCTTGCTGGATAAAGATGCAGAAAGATTGGGTTATATCAAGAAGGCAGTGGAGAAGATTATTCAGTTAGGCAACTATCCTGCCAGGGTTCAGGCTACTTGCGACCGCAAAGAAGCTCTCCAGGGGGCTTCTGCTGTCATCTGCACTATTCTGGCTTCACCGGTCAGTGTCTGGAGAAAGGATATTGAAATCCCTAAAAAATACGGAGTGGATACCAACATCGGAGATACCAGAAGTGTTTCTGGAGTCTTCCGGGCTTTAAGAACTATCCCGGTGATGCTGGAAATCTGCCATGACATAGAAAGATACTGTCCGCAGTCAGTTTTGCTTAACTACACCAACCCTATGGGTATGCTTTGCCGGGCGATGCAGAAAAAAACGAAAGTCCGGGTAGTGGGCCTGTGCCACAGCGTTCAGGGAACAGTTCAGATGCTGGCCCGGTGGCTGAATGCCCCCTTAGAAGAAATTACTTATCTCTGTGCTGGTATTAACCATCAGGCCTGGTTAATAGAGTTTCGCTGGAAAGGTAAAGATGCGTATCCTTTGTTGCGAAAGATTATCACCCGTAACAGAAAAATCTACCGGGAAGAAATTGTGCGCAATGAGATGTTTCTCCACTTAGACTATTATGTGACAGAATCCAGCGGCCACAACTCAGAATATAACTGGTGGTTTCGGAAAAGGCCTGATTTGATTGAGAAATATTGCACCAGGGGAACCGGCTGGAATCCTGGAGTTTATGCTTATATCCTGAAAAATTATCTGAAAAGGGAAAAAACCTGGCGCCAGCAGATTAAAGAATGGCTGGAAAATCCTCAGCCTATTTCCCTGGAGAGGGGACATGAGTTTGCCGCTTATATTATCAGCGCGCTGCTTGGTGGCCAGCCTTTCCCTTTTAACGGGAATATTGCCAACACTGGTCTCATTCCCAATCTACCAGAGGCAGCCTGCGTGGAAGTACCGATTTGGGTTGACCGGCGTGGTTTCAACCCTGTTTATGTAGGTCCGCTACCACCCCAGTGTGCAGCTTTAAACCAGATTAACCTTTATGTGGAAGAAATGGCGGTACAATCTGCTCTCACCGGCGACCCAAAACTAACCTTCCAGGCTGTAGCCTATGACCCGCTGGTTGCCAGCGTTTTGTCTTTAGCAGAAATTAAGAAGATGGTTAAAGAAATGTTTTCCTTCAACCAGCCGTATCTACCCCAGTTTAAGAAAATTGATTTCTGAAGCCATGGTCCGCGTCAGATTTGCACCCAGTCCTACTGGTTATTTACATGTGGGCAACGCCCGTACAGCTTTGTTCAATTATCTCTTTGCCAGAAAAAATAATGGCCGTTTTATTTTAAGGATTGAAGATACAGACAGGGAACGGTCAGCTGTAGAATATGAAAAGGCATTGATAGAAGATTTACGCTGGCTGGGACTGGACTGGGATGAAGGACCTGATACGGGCGGCGACTATGGCCCATACCGGCAGACAGAAAGGATTTCCCTTTATCAGGAACTGAGTACCAAACTTGTGCAGCAGGGTCTGGCTTACCATTGCTACTGTACTAAAGAAGAGCTTGTCGCCCGTAAAGAAAAAGCCCTGCTGGAGAAAAAGAGTATCACTGGATATGATGGCCGTTGTCGCCGGTTGAGTAGAAAAGAAATTTCAGAATATGAAAGGGAAGGACGGAAACCTGTTATTCGTTTTCTGGTTCCTCCTGAATCGGTCCAGGTGTATGACCTTATCCGCGGACCGGTTACATTTGCAGGGGAAACTATTACTGACTTTGTTATCATTAAGTCTGACGGACTGCCAACCTTTCACTTTGCAGTGGTGGTTGATGACTTTCTGATGAATATTACACATGTTATCCGCGGGGAAGACCATCTTTCTAATACTCCAAAACATATTCTTCTTTTCCGGGCTCTTTCTGCTAAAGTTCCTTTTTTTGCCCATATGTCCATGACCATGGGACCCGATCGTACCAGGTTGAGCAAACGACATGGAGCCACCTGCCTCAGAACCTTTAGAGAAGCAGGTTACCTACCTGAGGCTTTCTTCAATTATCTGGCACTCCTGGGCTGGGCTTCAGTCCAGGGAGAGGAAATTTTCACCAGGGATAAACTCATCCAGGAATTTTCCCTGGAAAGATGCAGCAAGACCGCAGCTATATTTGACCACAACAAACTTCTCTGGATGAACGGTGTCTATATAAGAAATACACCAGCCAAACGCCTTCTGGAGTTATCCCTGCCCTTACTGCAAAAAAAAGGTCTTCTCCCGGAAAAGGCAGATAGTAAACTTCTGGAAAGATGTGAACAGTTAATCGCCTTAGAACAGGAAAAATTCAAAACTCTGCTGGATATACCGGAAAGAATAGGATTTTTTCTCAGACTGCCAGCTTATGAGGAAAAACTGCTGCAAAAGTATTTTACGCCAGAAATTCGCCAGATCATGTCCCGGCTTCTTACGGAACTGGAGAAATTGTCTCGTTTCACCCCGGAAGAAATTGAACTTGCCGTGAGAACCTTCTGCCAGGAAAGAAATTATCCCCCAGCAAAGGTTTTCCATCCGTTGAGGGTGGCAGTCAGTGGAACGACGAAAGGTCCAGGGCTTTTTGAGATGTTGAGCATCCTGGGTAAAGACGAGTCACTGGCAAGGCTGCGTCTGGTACTGGAAAATGAAACTTTCCCAGCTGGAAAAGATGGTGGTGCTGGGGCTACTTCTTGAGGGTAGTCAGCATGGTTATCGGCTCCGGCAGGCAATCAGAAAGAAGTTTGGCCAGTTTACAGGATTTTCCCCCAAGGCTATCTATTATACACTGTCTCAGCTGGAAAAAACTGCACTGGTCAGCCGGCAGATTACGCGCACCGGCAAACGGCCGGAAAAATCAATTTACACTATCACAGAAAAGGGACGTCAGGAATTTCTCAGGTTGATGGAACTCAATCTTTTAGACCCTTACCGACCTTTTTTCAATGTGGACCTGGCTCTCTACTTTTTACCTTACCTTCAGCCGGACTGGTTGAAAGAAAAGATAAAAGTAATACAGAGAAACTGGCGTGCTGTCCGTGTCTGGGCAAGAAGACAGGCTAAGAAAGAGAAATGGCCTTATCAGCTAATCTTTTTACACCTGGAGAAGACACTGGAAGCAGAAATTTCCTTTCTGCAGCAAATTCTTCACCTGTAGAGGACGGGCCTCTACAGAAGAATTTTCCTCAGGAACTGGCCGGTATGGCTGCGGGAATTTTCAGCCAGTTCTTCCGGGCTACCTGCACCGACAACCCTTCCACCTTTTTCTCCGCCTTCCGGCCCCAAATCAATGATATAATCAGCACATTTGATAACATCAAGATTGTGCTCTATGACAATTACAGTAGAACCTTTTTCTACCAGCCGATTCAAAACATTTAGTAGCCGCTCAATGTCAGCCAGATGAAGTCCGACCGTCGGTTCATCCAGAACATAAACTGTCCTTTCGTTTCCCCGCCGGGCAAGTTCCGCTGCCAGTTTCACCCGCTGCGCTTCCCCCCCAGAAAGGGTTGTCGCTGGCTGACCCAATTCCAGATAGCCAAGTCCCACGTCCACCAGGGTCTGCAACTTTTCTCTCAACCCAGGATGCATCCGAAAGAACTCCAGTGCCTCTTCTATTTTCATCTCCAGAACATCAGCAATGTTCTTACCTTTATAGGTGACCTCCAGAGTTTCCCGGTTATACCTTTTCCCTTTACACACATCACAGGGAATGTAAATGTCTGGCAAAAAATGCATCTCTATTTTGGTAATTCCATCACCGGCACAGGCCTCACACCGTCCTCCCTTCACATTAAAACTGAAGCGACCAACTTTATATCCTCTGATTCTGGCTTCTTCCGTGCGGCTGAAGATTTCCCGGATTAAGGTAAAAGCCCCGGTATATGTGGCGGGATTAGAACGCGGAGTCCGCCCGATAGGAGACTGGTCAATTTCTATGATTTTGTTCACATACTCTACACCTAAGATGGCATCATGCTGACCAGGCTCTTCCCGGCTGCGGTAAAGTAACTTTTTCAAACCCCGACACAGAATATCCCCGATTAAACTGCTTTTCCCGGAACCAGAAACGCCGGTCACACAAACAAAAAGACCTAAAGGAATCTTTACATTGATCCCTTTAAGGTTATTGTGCCTGGCATTAAGAATCTGAAGAAATTTCTTCTCCGGGGTTCTCCTTTTTTCTGGGACTGAAATTTTCAGTTCCCCGGAAAGGTAACGACCGGTGAGGGATTGCTGGTTACTGGCAACCTGCTCTACGGTCCCGGCAGCTACCACCTGCCCCCCGTGTTTGCCAGCACCCGGTCCAAGGTCCACTATGAAATCTGCGTTTCTGATGGTCTCTTCATCATGTTCCACCACCACCACGGTATTTCCTATGTCACGCAACCTTTTCAGAGTGGCAATCAGTCTTGTATTATCCCGCTGGTGAAGTCCAATGGTCGGTTCATCCAGAATATAAAGCACCCCCACCAGCCCGGAACCAATCTGGGTAGCCAGGCGGATTCTTTCGGCTTCACCTCCAGAAAGAGTATGGGTCATTCTGTCCAGAGTAAGATATTCAAGCCCCACTTCTTCCATAAAATTCAGGCGGCTGGTAATCTCTTTCAGGATAGGTCTGGCAATCAACTGTTCTCTCTCTGTCAGAGGCAAGGCAAGGAAAAACTCTCTTGCCTGGCTGATACTCATCCTGGTAACATCAACAATGGATTTTCCCGCAATCTTAACTGCCAGTGCCTCAGGACGCAGCCGGCCACCCTGGCAGTCCGGACAGGTAAGTTCCCTGATATACCTGGAAATCTCTTCCCTGCGGTGCTCGCTCTCAGTCTGGTGGAAGAGTCTTTCCAGATTGGGTATCACTCCTTCAAAGCCCAGCTGTTCTGAACCATAAAGTACCATTGATAAGGCTTCTCTGGTTAAATCAGCCGGCCGGTCGTCTAAAGTATAACCGAGATCCTCCAGAACAGACCTTAACAGTCTGCGGTAGTAAAGAAAAAGTCCCCTTCCTCCGGCTTCCTGCCAGGGACGGATTGCTCCTTCCCGAAAAGTCTTCTGTCTGTCCGGGATAACCAGATCAGGGTCAATCTTCATCAGAAAACCAAGTCCCTTACAGGTCTGACAGGCACCGTACGGGCTGTTGAAAGAAAAAAGCCTGGGAGCTAACTCTTCATAACTGAGACCGCACCGGGCACACCCGTACCGCTCGTTGTAAAGTGTTTCTTTCCCCTCAGAAACGACAATCAAAATTCCCTTACCAATTTTAAGACTTGTTTCCACTGCTTCCACTACCCTCTCCTTTTCCCGGGAAGAAAGAACTATCCTGTCCACAACTACTTCAATATTATGAATCTTGTACCGGCCTAATCTTACCTTGTCCTGGACATCATAAAGCTTTCCATCTATCCTGACCCGGACAAATCCGCTCTGCCTCAGATAGCTGAGAATTTTCTGATATTCCCCCTTACGTCCTCTTACCAGCGGTGCCAGAAAATCAACCTGGGAACCTTCCGGTAGGTTCATAATCCTGGAAATAATCTCACTGGCTGATTGTCTGGTAATTACACGTCCGCATTGCACGCAGTGTGGAGTACCAACTCTGGCAAAAAGAATCCTCAGGTAATCATAAATCTCTGTGGTGGTAGCGACTGTGGAACGGGGATTGGCAGCAGCCTTCCGTTGTTCAATGGCAATGGCTGGTGGGAGTCCGGTAATTTGCTCCACATCAGGTTTTTTCATCTGCTCCAGGAACTGTCTGGCATAGGCAGAAAGACTTTCTATGTAACGACGCTGTCCTTCTGCGTAAAGTGTGTCAAAAGCCAGGCTCGATTTCCCGGAACCAGAAATTCCTGTAATTACAATCAGCCGGTTTCTGGGTAAATCAAGGTCAATATTCTTCAGGTTGTGTTCCCTGGCTCCCCGGATACTGATAACCTCTGGCTCCATAACTATCCTTTTAAATCAGGGTAACTTATTATTTTACCCTGCTGGAGGAAAGAGAGAAAACAGATTAGAAGGAAGGTTTATTCCTCAGACGGAGACCAGTTTTCAACAAGACGGGTTCCCTGGTCTTTAGAGAAGGGTCGTTGCTCTTGCCAATCAACTGAATCACCACCCGGACAGGGGTTTCATTCTCCACACTTTCCAGTTTCCTGTTGCTACCATCATAAAATTCAAAACAGGACCCGGAAAGAAGCGTTACCCGTCTGTTCGGGTCCAGGCAAATCCAGTTTGCAGGTGGAATACTGACTGCTTCCCCGTACCAGAGGGTAGTATCACTACCTGTGGAAGAGGGTTCATTCTCCCCTGGCGCTATATAGTAGTACTGCTTCTTCTGTTCTTCCGCATTACCGAAGACAAGATACTTACCGAAAACCCAGCCTGCCTGCTGATAAAGATTGGTGGCTGTACTTAAGCTTTTTACGGTATTGGTTCTATCGCGGTAGGCGAGTGTTCTCATCATCTGGTTAAGTACCTGCTGGATTTCACTACCAGCAGAAATAATCCTTCTCACGCGGCTGGCTCTCACATAAAGAATGGTTACCAGGGCAAAGGCTATCACTAAAATTGCCATGGCTACCAGCAATTCTATCAGCGTGTAAGCCTTTTTATCCTTTTTTCCCTTTTTGTTGCCTGTCATTTTTTCAGTAGAGTCCGTTTCTGCTAACAAGAACGAGGTTTTCCAGAATTTTCATATTCCCCTTACGGCGCAGGACAAAGATGTAGATTTTCAGGTAAACAGCCTGGCTGTAGTATTCTTCTTCATCCAGATTGGGGTCCAGCAGCCGGCCGTAAGCATCATAACCGACAACATAGCGATTAACCTTAAAACGTTGTCTGTAGTCTGGTTCAGCATAATCAATCCCTCCACCAGGAGAAGGTGGGTCTATATCTGTCTCCTCTCCAAAATCGTCCTGCAAATCATAATAAACTGGAGGGAAATCTATTGCCTTCACCAGTTCTGCCTGGTACTGAGCTACAGCAGTCGCTAATAACCTTTCCTGGGCTTTCTGAATTACCATCAGGTTTCCTGCCAGCAAAAGAAGGGTACCGGCAATCACCATGGCTATCAAAAACATAGAGATAACCAGTTCCAGCAAAGAAAATCCCTCTCTCTTTTTCATCTCAGTAAATCCGCCAGCTTCCTGCCACCGGGACATAAACTCTTCTGCCCCCTATAAAGGGACGGAAAATACTGGATTCCTTCCAGAGCAGCCGACCAGAATAGTTAACCGTGGTACCGGAAAGAGATAACTGGCCCCGGCTGGCAATCGCTCCTTCAATAGTCCCGCTCTGTAAATTAGTGTCGCTACTACCAGAAGTACCCAGAACCAGGGCCAGCCCTTTAACCCGGCTATTATTCCGGACGATAAGTTTGCCTCTGCTGATTACCGCCGGGTAACAATTTTCTCCAGAAGGATCTGCTTCTACCGTAGTGTTATCCAGCGTCAATGTTCCAGAACCTTCCAGCCGGACCATACCTTTAACCGTGCAGTTTGTTAAACTGACACTGCCGGCAGAAGCAATAAGGGCTACTTTATCTGATCTACCTGTCGCATCCAGTGTACAACCCGCAAAAGAAAGAGAACTCACACCTGCCCCGGTAAAAACCTGTCCTTTTACAGTGCAATTGATAAGACTGGCTGTACCGGAACTGATAAGCAGAGCCCTCTTTTCAGAAGAAGTAGAGGCATCCAGGGTACAGCCAGTCAGAGAAAAACTGGTTATACCCGAACCGGTGAAAACTGGCCCATCTCTGACTGTTACCCCGTTCAAAGTAACATTCCCACTGCTGACCCGGTTCAGATGTAAAATGCCATTATTCTGACAGTAAAAGGTAATCCCGGAGGAAAAAGAAAGACCATTTTGAGCGCTGAAGACAGCACCCGGACCACTCACCGTAAGAGAAGTTTCAAAGTAGATGGTACCATCAGAAGCAAGAAGATAACTGGTAAAGATGCGGCCATTGTTTTCATCCTGAATACGTAAATCCCCTGGCGGATTACCACCCCACTCCAGTCTGATAGACTGGTTTATCACCTGGCCAGGGGGTGGAGACTGAGTGTTATCAAAGTACCAGGTTTTATTACCCACATCCACATTACCGTAGCGGTAGTAAGTATCCCACCTGTTTCCGTTCTGGTCTGTCCTTTTATCAAAGTAAAGGTCAAAAGCACCAGGAACAGGAGGGAAAGAAGGAAAGGAAGGTAAAACTTCTGGTACCGGGAAGTAACACCAGGGAGGCATGGTTTCCACCATAGTCCTATCACAAATTTTAGTATTTCTCCCTGATAACGCGGGAAAAGCAATGCCTGTCTCATGGTAAGTGATATTACCGTTGACTGTGCCGGAGGAGGGATTAATTCTGTAAGAGTAAATAGCATGCTTATTAAAAACTTCCGGAATTCCCCAGTTTGCCACTTCTGATTTGCTCCCATCCCAGTCACAGAGGAAAAAACCCCCACTGTTATGTCCTGGATTATCCTGTCCGTTCCAGCCACGCAGGCGCAGTTGTATAGTGGCAGTTCTTCCCCGGTAGACACCTGTAGATATGATTCTATCTGTGTCGTACCCTGTACGGTCTTCCAGACGCAGGCTGCATTTACCTTCCGGGAAACCACCTGGCTGAAACCAGACCTCAGAAGAAACCCAGGTATCAGTCCCGGCATAGTCTGAACCGCGGAAGTAAACCACCGGACCCCAGTAAGAAGGATAGCGGTGATTCCAGTAACCTTTATAGTTCATCCAGTAAAGACAGTCCTGAATCCCGGATTCCGCAATCTGTAAGGCTATGAGTTTGTCCCTGGTGTAACTGGCGTGCCTGATAGCAGATGTGGCAGAAAGGACAACAGCCACTATAATGGAAAGGAAAATCAAAACCATTACCATTACGACAATCAAAGCTACGCCTTTTTTTCTTCCCATTTTCCCCTTTATAGTATACCATTTAATGGACATTTCTGGAAATACTTGACCGCAGATACCCGCTCACTTTATCTTATAGTTGATGAACGCTCTTTACCGGAAAGTCTTATCCTTTATTCAGGAAAACAACCTTATTTCCTCAGGCGACAGGATTCTTGTTGCCTGTTCAGGCGGTCCTGACTCTGTATTTCTTCTGCACTTTCTCAGCACTCTTTCTGAGGAAAAGAAAATAAAACTGCAGGTCGCTTATGTCCATCACCATTTAAGACCGGAGGCGGATAAAGAACTGAAATTTGTGCAAAATCTTGCCCGGGAAAAAGAAATCCCTTTTTCCTGCTGGCATCTATCCTTAGAAAGAAAAAGTTCTCTGGAGGCAAAAGCCCGACTGGCGCGTTACAGCTGCCTGGCTAAAATCGCAAAAAGGAAAAGATGCCATCTGATCGCTACAGGCCACAACCTGGATGACCAGGCAGAGACAGTTTTAATGAGGATTTTAAGGGGCTGTGGTATCACGGGTCTCAGGGGTATTCAGCCTTATGTAGCATGCCTGCCAGGTTGTGATGTTCCTGTAATCCGGCCCCTGCTTGTCTTAACAAAGCAGGAGATAGAAAACTTCTTGCTCCAGCACAGGCTTACATTTCTAAAAGATAGTTCCAACCTGAATCCGGATTTCTTCCGCAACAGGATAAGACACCAGATTCTTCCGTACCTGGAAAATTTTAATCCTCACCTGAAAAAACATCTGGCAAGAATTGCTACTCTGGTCAGGGATGACCTGGAGATTCTAACCAGCCAGGCACAGCAGGCTAAAATTAAACTGTGCCACAGCTGTCAAAAGGGTTATTTTTTTGACAGGAAATCTTTTCTTCAGTTGCCTGTGGCTATCCAGCGTTTACTTATCAGCTGTCTCTGCCAGGAAATAAGAGGTACCCCTTACCAGAATTACTATCCTGTAGAAAACATTCGCCTTTTAATCCAGAAGGGAAAACCCGGCAAAACTCCTGTTAAAGCAGGGCTGAAACTGCAGGTGGCAAAGGAAACTATTGTCTTGGGGAAAAGTAAATGATAGAATGAGCTGGTAACCGGGTAATTGTATGTGGGAAAGAAAACTTTTGTGGCTGGTGGCGGCACTTCTCATTGTGCTGTTCGGTTTGATTGTGGTAGCCAATAGTGCCTGGATTGTCCCGGAACTACCACTAAAAACAATTCTCTGGAAGACATCCTGGCCTTTGATTCTTTTTACTGCTGTGCTTATCATGATTTTCAAGGTGTTAGACTATTACTATCTGCAGCTTCACCAGCAGGTGCACAATCTGGCCAAACTTCACCAGTCCTTAATCCATCTTAACACCAATCTCAGTTTAGAACATCGTTGTACTGAAGCTCTCTCTATCCTCATGGAACTTACCAGGGCTGCTAAAGGTCTGTTTTTACTGACGGATGAAGCGTTAAAAAAATATACCGCCACGGAGTTTTTCTCCATTACCAGAAGCAACCCCAGACCTTTTTTATTTTCTCACTACCGCTACCAGATCTATTCGCCCGGCCGCATCTCTGACCAGCACCACCAGCTGGTGGAACAATTGATTAAGAACGACGATTTTACCTCCTTCCCTTCGGTGCTGATTGTGCCCTTTTATAATGAAAAAAAAACAATTGCCCTGGCAATCATCGGAAGCAATCACACTGATAGAAAAATTCTTCAGGAATTGAATGCACTTATTTCCATTCTGGTATCCCATGTGGTTACTTCCTTTGAAAACTCACTGCTTCATGAGGAGGTCAATGAAAGTTCCATCACTGACCCCTTGACTTCTCTTTATAACCGCCGTTACTTCCGTTCCCGGTTGAAAACAACTTTTGCGGAAGCCAGAAGAATTGGCTATCCAGTCTCAGTGATGATTTCTGACCTGGACAACTTTAAAAAATACGTAGATGCCTATGGTCATCCCCGGGGTGACCTGATTCTGGCTGAGGTTGCCAGTCTGGTGAAAAAAGCTGTCCGCACCAGCGATGTTGTCTGCCGGTTTGGCGGGGATGAGTTCGCCTATATTCTCCCTTATGCTACTTCAGAAGAAGCAAAAGTTGTGGCTGACCGCGTCAGAAAGGCTATTGCCAGTTCCCGTTTTCAGAATTCCCCGGAAGACGAACCGGTTTACCTCACCTTGAGTTTGGGCATTGCCAGTTTCCCTCAGCACGGTGAGACAGAAGAAGAATTGTTGAAAGCAGCTGATACTGCCCTTTTCTGGGCTAAGTCCCAGGGCAAGGATAAAACCATAATTTACCATCAAGTTCTGGAGGTCAACAATGAAGTATAACGGAACAGTCTTCTTTTTGCTGGGGCTTGCTTTGGTCCTCATTACTGTCAGTACCATTTTTTTCTTTTTTAACAGAAGAAAAGCCTTTGTCTGCCTGATAATCTCTCTCCTTTATCTGGGGGTGGCTGGCTACTATGCTTACCTGGTGCTAATTTTTCCCCCACCTTTTGAAATCCTGCGTTCTCCTGCCCCTGAAAGTTTGTCACCTGTCCGTGGTTCTTTTCCCGATCATCCTCAACTGGTAATGAAGGTGAACAACCAGGAGATAGTGGCAGACCCCGATGATGAGTTAACAATCAAGAAGTCTGCTACCATTGAACTTGTCAGGGTAAACTACAGCCAGTCCAGCCAGCCTCTGAAAGCCAACTTTGTTGGTTTTGTTGCTAACCCTCGTTACAACGATGGTCAGGATATTGGTGTTCCGATAACCTACGATAAGATAGATAAAACCAGAGCCGTCAACAGGGCTACTAATCTTTTCAAGGTGGAAATCAGACAGGGCGAGAAAGTTCTCGGCAACGTTTACCTTCAGTTTGTGGACTGAAAAACCGGACAAATTTTTCTGATGATAACCCGTGGAGTTCTTGTTACTTTTGAAGGTATTGATGGTTGCGGCAAAACTACCCAGGCACGTTTTCTTTATCGCTTTCTGAAAAAGAGAAAAATCCCGGTTATCCTTCTGAAAGAACCAGGTGGTACACCTCTCGGTGAAGCAATCCGAAAACTTCTCCTGCACAGCCAGCAGATTTCTGCCTGGAGTGAACTTTTTCTTTACCTCGCCAGTCGTGCTCAGCTGGTAGAAGAAGTTGTCCGTCCTGCTCTGGCGAAAGGCAAAGTGGTTATCCTGGACCGGTACCTGGATTCCACCCTGGCTTATCAGGGATACGGAAGGAAACTACCACTTCCCTTTATCCGGAAAGCCCATCACGAATTCCTCGGTACCCTTAAACCAGACCTTACCTTTCTTCTTGATGCCAGGCCAGAAGAACTTTCCAGAATCCTTTCTGCCAAGGGACCTGACCGCATGGAAAAAGAATCATTAAGTTTTCAGAAGCGTGTCCGTCGCGGCTATCTAATTTTAGCCCGTGAGAATAAAAATCATGTCTGCGTCATCCGGCGGCAGGATATAAAACGCACCAGAGAAAAAATTCTGAGAGAGTGGGAAAAATTTTTCCAGAAAGTAAGAAGCGAGAAGCACCATGACTGTCGAGCAGATTAAAACTCTTCTTTTACAGGCAGAAAAAAAGGGAAGACTTGCCAGTTCCTATCTTTTGACCGGGGGAACTCCTGCCTTAAGAGAAGATGTGGCCAGTTTTTTCTCTCAACTTCTGGTCTGCGCAAAAACTGATAACAAACCCTGCGGTAAATGCCCTCACTGTCGCCAGGTGAGTAAAAATCTTCATCCTGATATCCAGTGGATTATTCCCGAAAAAGGGAACCTGGGAATTGATGAAGTGAGAAAAGTAAAGGAAGAGATTTACCTGAAACCATTTTCCGGGGGCAGAAAAGCTTACCTCTTTTTCATAGATTATATGAAAGAGGAAGCTGCTAATTCCTTTCTGAAAATCCTGGAGGAGCCCCCTTTTTACGGATTCATAGTTATCATCACCGCCAACATCCATAATTTTCTTCCTACCATTGTCTCCCGCTGCCAGCAATTGAAAATAAACTTTGCCCTGCCAGAACAAAATAAAGCTATGAAGGAAAGCTGGAAATTCTGTCTTTCTCTTCTTACCAGTTTACAGGAAAATCAGTTTCAGAATTTCTTTGACCGGATGGATACTCTGGTGAAAAATCTTGACAGAAACGAAGTGGAAAAATGGCTGGAGAATATTCTCTGGTTGTTCCGGGACCAGCTTCTCAGGGATAAAAAGGTAAGAGAAGATTTATTGGTCAGCGATGAAACCTGTGATATACTAAAAGGAAGAAGTAATCTCCTGGAAAAGACCGAGCTTGTTCTGGAGATGAAACAGAAAGTGCGGTTAAATATTAATCTGCGCATAGCGCTGGAGTACCTTTTTGCTGAGTTGATGTGGTCAGCACCAGGTTAAGTTATAACTTGTGCCGAAGTGGCGGAACTGGCAGACGCGCTAGGTTCAGGACCTAGTGGAGGAAACTCCGTTGGGGTTCGACTCCCCACTTCGGCACTGCCCTATTTTTCAGGAAAACGAACAGGTAGTTTTACCAGAAAGGTAGCACCTTTGCCCGGTTGCGAATGAACCTGGATTGTTCCTCCGTGTTCCTTGACTACCTTCTGCGCAATTGCCAGACCAAAACCAGTGCCCCGGGCACCTTTGGTGGAATAGAAGATATCAAAAATTTTATCCTGTAGTTGAGGCTGGATACCACAGCCATTATCTTTTACCCAGAGATGTACCATGCTTTCTTCAGGATAGTACTTTGTACCAATCAAGATTAAACCTTTCCCTTCCTCCACTGCCTCCAGGGCATTGAAAAGAAGGTTGCTGATTAGTCTTTCCATACGCCATGGGTCAAGCAGCATCACAGGCACATTTTCATCTAACTGCTGTTTCAGTTTTACCTTTTTCTCCCTGCATCTTTCCTTCAGACTGGCTACTGTATCGGCTAAAAGGTCGTTCAACCTGGTGGGTTTAAGGTCAGGTTCTCTTTGCCGGGAGAAGTCCACCATAGCCAGTACCAGTTCTTTCATCCTTTCATAACTGCGCCGGACAATAGAATATCCTAAGTTGATTGTTTTCTGCTTTTTCTCCTTCAATCCCAAATCCAGAAGCTGTAATCCACCTTCCAGGTTGGTAAGGATATTTCTGATATCGTGGGAAAGTCCAGCCATGGTCTCACCCACTGCCACCAGTTGTTTATCCCGCAGAATCTGCTGGTGCAGTTTCATATTACTCAACATAAAACCCACCACTGCGGCTGCCGCTACAGCCAGGCTGATTTCATGAGGACGAAAGGTTTTCTCCTGCTGCCTGCCAATAAGTAAGATGCCAAACTGTTCTGAAGTGGAACGAAGGGGAACAGAAACGAATGCATACAGGCGGCCGTCAATTTCTATGTTCTCATGAAGAAACTCACCAACCCGGGCAAGGTCTTCTGCCGCTATTTTATCTAAAGCAGGGAAATGTTTACCCTGGTCCCCGGGATAACGAAAAACCAGTGTGAGATTGTTTCCGGTTGATTTGTGGTAGACCAGGACAAAATCAGGTTGCAGAAACTGGACAGTACGTCTTCCGAGAATTTCCATCAGGGTGAGCTCGTTTTCCAGACTGGCTACCTCCTCTGCCAGGTTCTGGACAAAAAGCATCTCGCTGAAAAAGGCAAACAGTCCCTTCTCCGCATCCGCTGCCTCTTCAATCAAGGTGTCCACAAAACCATCAACAGTGGAGACCACTTCCTTTTTGGAAGGATCCTTTTCCCATTTCCTTTTCAGCTCGCTCAAGCGGTCACACATAAAGGAAAAGGGAAGTGTTACCGGTTTGGCTATACTTTCCACTGCCTTTTTTATTTTTTCAGATGTTTTCTTAGCCATATCTTATCAACCAGAGGAAATGGGCGGTACAGGACTTGAACCTGTGACCTCCTCCGTGTGAGGGAGGCGCTCTATCCACTGAGCCAACCGCCCGAATTTTTGTCAGAATAGTTTAACCTGAGCGAGAAAAACTGTAAAACTGACAGGCAAATTTCAGCCTTTCCAAAGCAGACGCAAACTAACGGTATAAGGTGGCTGGAGAATCCCTTTTTCTGTTATAAATCCTGTAATCAATCTGCCTGGTGTGATATCAAAAGCTGGATTGTAAACGCTTATGTTTTCCGGTGCTACCAGCCTTCCGGCAAAACAGGTCACTTCTTCAGCATTTCTTTCTTCTACAGGTATAGCTTTACCATCAGAAAGATGGAGATGAAAAGTGGAAAGTGGTGCCGCAACATAGAAAGGAATATGATGGTACTTACAGCTTACTGCCAGTCCGTAGGTACCAATTTTGTTCGCGGTATCACCATTTCTGGCAATACGGTCTGCACCAACTACCACCAGGTTTACTTTCCCCTGGGCCATCAAAAAGGACGCTACATTATCACAAATCAGAGTACAGGGAATTCCTGCCTTTTTCAATTCGTAGGCTGTCAATCTGGCACCCTGCAGTACCGGTCTTGTCTCATCAACATAGACATGAAACTTTATACCTTTTCTCCAGGCAGAGTAAAAGACTGCCAGTGCTGTTCCGTATCCTGAAGTGGCCAGCCCTCCGGCATTGCAATGGGTGAGAACATTAAAACCAGAACTGATAAGACTGTAGCCATGCTCACCTATTTCCCAGCATGCTTTCATATCTTCCTCGTAAATAGCAGTGGCTTCAGCAAGAAGATGGCTGTAAAGTTCTTCTGAATTTACTGCCGACCGGGAGAGAACTTTTTCCATCCGCTGGAGTGCAAAAAAAAGGTTATAGGCTGTGGGTCTGGCCTGACGCAGCAAACGAATCGCTTTCCGGACTGCTTCTCTTTGTCTGCAGAGACCGGCTTTCCGGTAACGTCTGGCTTCCAGTACCACACCGTAACCAGCTGCCACTCCAATCGCCGGTGCACCGCGCACCTGAAGTGAACGAATTGCCTGGTGAACATGTCTGGCAGTAGTCAGTTTTACTACCTTCTCCTGCCGTGGCAAAAGGCGCTGGTCCAGAAGATAAAGAGATTCTTTTTCCCACCAGAGTGTCCTTACAGGTACAGCCGGAAGTGACATTTTCATATTCCCCCTGGTTTAAGAACTAAGCTACCCGGACACAGTTTTCTCCTAACAGAGACCTTAATTCTTCCACCAGCTCCAGTGTGGGATTGACACTCATGTTCCTGGAACGGATTTTGACACTGCCGCATCTCGGTTGAACCAGGTAAAAATAAAGAGGGCAGCTTCCCCGGTGCTTCAGACAGACCTGCCGGATGGCTTCCAATTTTTCTTTGACTACAGGAAGGGTTAATTTTATTTCCACCTCATTCTTTACCTTCTCCGCAACAGTATTAACGGTGGCAACATCTTCACCTACCATCTTGGCAGATTCCCCGCGATGTTCTATCCTTCCCTTAACAAAGATGATGGCGTTGACCCGGAGCAAACTGGAAAAGTTTTCAAAAACTTTTGGGTAGAAAACAACCTCCAGTTTCCCGCCGATGTCTTCCAGTTCCGCCACTGCCATACGTTCTCCCTTTCTGGTACTGATCCTTCGGAGAGAACTTACAATCCCCCCTACCCAGAGACAACTTCCTTCTTTCACCTGTGCTGCCTGAGAAAGGGAAACTGGACAGTACATCTGAATCAGTGGCAGGGTCTTGTCCAGAGGATGCCCGGTAAGATAAACCCCTAACATTTCTTTTTCATAGGCAAGAAGTTTGGTCTCCGACCACTCAGGAAGACTTCTGATAACCTGGTGGCTGACAGGCGGAACCACCCGGGATTCCGCACCAGCAAAAATCACCATCTGGCTGCCAGACTTTAATTTCTGAACCTGGCTGCCGTGCTCCACCGCATCATCTATCAGGGCAAAAAGCTGGGAACGAGGTATCTCCAGGAAATCAAAGGCACCAGCCTTAATCAAACTTTCTATCACCTTTCTGTTTGCCAGGCGCAAATCAACCCTTTCGCAAAAATCAAAGAGAGACTTAAACGGACCTTCTTTTCTCGCCTGCACAATAGACCTGATGGCTCCAGAACCGACATTCTTCACTGAAGAAAGACCGAATAAGATGTCATTACCTAAAATCCTGAATTTTTCTCCACTCTCCTCCACATCAGGCGGTAGAATCCAGATATTCATTCGTTCACATTCCGCGATGTATTCTGCCACTTTCTCAGGGTTACCTATTTCACTGTTAAGCAATGCTGTCATGAACTCTAATGGATAATTGGCTTTCAGATATGCTGTCTGATAGGAAAGCAGAGCATAGCCAGTGCTGTGAGATTTATTAAAACCATAACCGGCAAATTTTTCCACCTGGGTGAAAACCTTCTCCGCTATCTTTTCCGGTACGCCTTTCTTCCGGGCACCGCTGATGAAGCTTGTTTTCAACTTCTCCATCTCTTCCTGGTCTTTCTTGCTCATCGCCTTTCGTAAATGGTCAGCCTCAGCCATAGTGAAATTACTGAACTGATGAGCAATCTGCATCGCCTGTTCCTGATAGACAATGACACCATAGGTGCTTTTCAAGATTGGTTCCAGAAGAGGATGGTCGTATTCCACCAGGGAAGGGTCCTTCCTCCTTTGAATGTAGGTAGCCAGTGTTCCACTTTTCATCACCCCTGGCCGGTATAAAGCCAGAACTGCTATCAGGTCCTCAAACTTCTCCGGTCTTATCTGCCTCAACACATCCTGCATACCCTTGCTTTCCAGCTGGAAAATTCCTGACGATTCACCCCGGGAGAGAAGCTGGTAGGTTTTCTGGTCATCTAAAGGAAAATCTTGTATAACTACCCCTTTATGCTTTTTCACCAGCTGGATTGTTTCTTCGATCACAGATAGAGTCTTCAAACCAAGCAAGTCCACTTTCAGTAACCCTACCCTGGCTACCTGGTTCATATCAAACTGGGTCGCTATCCCTCCCGCAGCATTCTTGAACAGCGGCACACACTCCGAGACAGGTCTATCAGTAATCACCACACCTGCTGCATGGATGGAGGCATGTCTGGCCAGTCCCTCCAGTTTCAGTGATATTTCAAAAAGTTTCTTCATCCTGGTATCGGTTTCTATCAGATTCCTGATTTCGCTGTTATGCTGCAATTCCATTTTCAAACTGGTTCCTGGTTCTGAAGAAATCAATTTAGTGAGACGGTCAAGTTCACTGAAACTGATATTCAACGCCCGGCCAACATCCTTGACCACAGCCCGGGCACCCATAGTGCCAAAGGTACCTATCTGAGCCACATTGTTTGCCCCGTATTTATTTTTTAAATACTGGATGATTTCCTCTCTCCGGTAATCACAAAAATCCACGTCAATATCAGGAAGACTGATACGGTCCGGATTGAGAAAACGTTCAAAAAAGAGGTTATACTTCAAGGGATTAATCTCCGTAATACCCAGGAGATAAGAAACAAGACTACCTACTGCGGAACCACGACCGGGTCCTACCCTTATTCCTCGTTTTCTGGCTTCCTGTACAAAGTCCTGAATAATTAAAAAGTAACTGGGAAAACCCATCTGGATAATTGTTTTCACTTCGTAACGGGCTCGTTCCACAATTTCATTGCTGGCTACCTTTTCTAAAGAACCGTCCCAGTCAATCCCGAACTCCTTCTTTAGCGCCTGCTGTACCTGCTTCACCAGATAAACCTCCGGGGTATCACCATTCGGTGGTTGAAAAACAGGCAGATGATAGGTGTCAAAATCCATCTTCACGGCACACCTTTCTGCAATCTCACAGGTATGATGTAAAGCTTCCGGGACCTCAGCAAACCCGAGTCTCATTTCTTCTGGTGATTTGAAATAAAACTGGTCCGTGGGGAATTTAAAATGGCGGGGGTCATCAAGATTGGTACCGGTTTGAATACAGAGGAGAATTTCATGGGCCATGGCATCCTCCTGCCGGAGATAATGGCAGTCATTGGTAGCCACCAGTTTCCCACCCTGCCTTTTCCCCAGTTCTATAAGTAACCGGTTCACCTGACGCTGCTGAGACATACCATTGTCCATCAGTTCCAGGTAGACATTGTCTTTACCCATAATCTCCTGGTAACGACCTAAAATCTCCATAGCCTTCTGCATCTCATCCTTTAGAAGACAGGTGGCAATCTCTCCTTTCAGGCATCCTGTCAGAAGAATTAATCCCCTGTTGTGCCGGGTGAGAAGCTCATAATCAATCCTCGGCCGATAATAAAATCCTTCCAGGTAGGAGGCAGTGGAAAGCTGTAAAAGATTGCGATAGCCGGATTCGTCCTCAGCCAGAAGCGTCAGATGAAAAGAAGAATCCTTACTGCTGGCAGGACCTATCTCCTTTCGGTTTTTAGGTGCCAGATACATTTCACAACCAATGATGGGTTTGACACCGTGTTTCACCGCTTCCTGGTAAAAATCAACTACACCGTGAAGATTACCATGGTCGGTAATAGCCAGAGCTGACATACCATACTGCCTGGCCAGTCGGGTTACCTCCTCCATGCGGCACATTCCATCCAGGAGGCTATACTCGGTATGAAGATGCAGATGGACAAAATCACTCATAGGATTTCCCGCTTTAATGCCACTTTAACAAACTTCTTCTTTTTCGTCAAGGATTTTTTTCTGACTTTTAACAATGAGAAAAACCCTGTAGATTTCTTCTGGAGGCAACTCTTCCGCTCTTGCTGTCGGAGAAAAATTAGCCTGCTTTAAATACCTCTCCAGAAAATCTCTCTTCACACCAAATAAAGCCTCTATCACCCGGGAAAGCTTTTTCCTCCGGTAACGAAAAATCTGCCCGACAAATTCCTGAAACTGTCTTTTCTTGTCTTCTGGAACCAGAGACCCGGGGAAAGGTTCGATTTTCACCACTACAGAATCTACCTGCGGTCTGGGGAAAAACACTGACCGGGCAAGACAGTAGCAGATACTTGCTTTCGCCGAGAGAGCCAGAAATACTGAAAGGGGTGCATAATCTTTACTCCCACAACCAGCCACTAACCTTTCCCCTACTTCTTTCTGCACAGTGAGAAGACCCAGGGAAATGTAAGAAAGATAATCAAGAAGATAGGAGACAATTTTGTTAGAAAGACAGTATGGGGTATTGCTGATAAGTTTTACCTTACCAGGAAGGCTTTGCCACCACCCTGGTCCGGTTTTTAAAAAATCCTTTTCCAGAATTATCAGGCGGTCGCAACGTTCAAACCTTTCCCGAAGAATACGGCAAAAACTGGCATCTATTTCAAAGGCATAGACCCGGGCAACCTTTTCTACCAGTACTTCTGTCAGACACCCCAGTCCGGAACCAACTTCCACTACAACATCGTCCCTGTGTAAGTCAGCGAAAGAAAGAATCTTGTCCCGGCTATGCCGGTCAATCATCATGTTTTGACCTCTCCCCTTTCTCAGGATAATTCCTTCTCGCTCTAACAGTTCTTTCACGCGTGTGGGTGTGAGAAAATCCATGTCTGAATCCGGTATGTGCCACTTCCTTCTTCCTGATGCCAGCTTGACATGACCGTCTGGTATACAGGTGAAAGGTGCAGGCTTCTTCTCAGGCACGCAGGGAAAAGATTTATTTTTCCGCCACCAGCATCCTCACAGGAATCTGTTTCTGTAACTCTTCTAACAACCGGAAGAGTGCCTGGTTATATTTTTGCTGGTAAAGTTGCTCCCGGGCTTTTTCTAATGTCTGCTGAGAAACTTCCTGTGTTTTCACCTCCGTAACCAGAAAAACATGCCATTTTTCTATTACCAGAACCGGGGCTGTCAGCTGGCCTGTCTTTACCTGACTGACTGCCTCCCGGACAGATGGTTTCATCTCTGACCTGGTTATCCAGCCAATATCTTCCAGTTCTTTTTCCTTTTCCGGTACCCAGCTGGTGTAATACTGCTGCGCCTGTTCCCGGGAAGGAAAGTCTTTCCCTTTAAGATGAAACAGACAGTCTGGCTGTGGACGTGAAGACATCTGCAATAATTCCGTTGTTGTAATCTTAATGTTTCTGATGACTTTCTGAAACAGAAGACTTTTTATTTTCAAATTTTGTTCCAGGCGCTGTAAGAAACCTTCATAGGAAAGATTTTCCTCTTGCAGTCTTTTTCTCAAATTTTCTTCCCCTCCTATCCTTTCTCTCACCGCTGCTACCTCTTTCATTAACTCTTCTCTGGAAATCTTTATGTTTTCCTTTTCTGCTTCTACCAGCAAAAGCCTCTGCGTGATGGTCTGACTCAAAGCTGTAGAAAAATCAAGGTTTTCTTCCTTCATCAGACGGTGCACTTCACTTTCCAGGACAACCTTGCGGCCCACAAAAGCTATTACCCTATCGTCAGAGTAAACAGAATCCTTCATTGCCAAAAGCACTAACAAGAAAAAAAGATAGCTTTTTTTCACTGCAGTCTCTCCTTTAGTTGCTCCATTTTCTCCTCAAAAATTTTTACCGCACATCTATCCCGCAGCTGCCTCAGATACTTTTCAATGGCTTCTCTCTTTTGCTGGGCAATAAACATGTTGCGCAGATAAGGTCTGGCTTCCTCAAAGGTCTGAAAACGTTCTGGTTCATGGGCTTTCAGTTTAATAATGTGATAACCGACACTGGTCTTTATCACCCTTCCCAGAATCTGCCCCGGTTTCATCTGGCTCACCACCTCCTGAAGAACCGGGTCCAGTTTTTCCCTTGGAATCCAGCCCAAATCTCCTCCTCTCTCCCGGCTGGAGCTGATAGAATCTCTGCGGGCAACTGCCTCAAAGTCTTCACCCAGGATAAGGCGGTTGAGAATATTCTCTGCATCCTCCTGGGTAGCCACCACTATTTCCTGAAGCCGATATTTTTCCGGAAGCAAAAAATCACCCAGGTGTGTCTGGTAGTAAGAACGTAGCTGCTCCTCCGGGACCGGCACTCTGGAAACAATCTCCTGTTCCACAAATTCTTTCACCAGAAGGTCCTGGTAGTACTGCCGGACTAAAGGAGCAAGTTTCTTCTGGTACCTTCTTCTTCTCTTCCAGGCCTGCTGGAGAAGTAAATCCTGATTTATCTGGTCCTCCACTATGAGACGAACATCGTCCTGGAGATACTCCTGGTAAACTTCCGGCGCTTTTTTTACCCTTTTGACCACCTCTTCCACAGTGAGGATGCGGCCGTTTACTAAAGCCAGCGCGTTTTTCTTTATCATCCAGATATTTCCTGCCTTCCACGCCGCAAGAACCAGTACCAGCACACCTGCGACTTGCCCGACTAAAATTTTTTCCCTTCCGGGAAACGACGGGAGATCTGTTCCTTCATTTTTTTCCAGGGAAAGAAATTAAGAATTTTCAAAAGATACCCCGCTTAAAGTTGCTTCCGGAAAAGAATTTTTTGTCTCCTCCGGTCATAAACAACTCTGATTTTCTTTTCTGCTAAAACTTCCTTTTCTTCTATTTTACCATTGTTGTTGGTATCTGACACTTTCTGACCTGTGACGGTGAGGGAAAAAATGTTGCTGCGTACAGTGACTAACCCGATTACCCGGGAGAAAATCAACTCTTTTTCCTGTTCTTCATCTATGTATCCATTTCCATTGTTGTCCAGTAAATCAAAGCCAAAACCTGTAATCTCTTTGTTCAGTTCTCCTTCCGGGGAACAATCGCTTCCGTAAACTCCCAGAATTTCAGAGATATCCCGGAAAGGTCGTGCCTTCAGCAAACAGCAGGCAAGTTTTTCCGAAAAAAGCGGCAGACACAGCAGGACTGTCTCACTGGCAGTATTGATGTTAAGCCGTCCCGGAGTGGGTATCTCAGGCTTTCTTACCACTGTAATTTCGTCAAGGATTTTTCTGTCTTCCCCTGTTTTCCAGAAATCAAGCGTGCGCCATTGCTGGTTGCGGTGGATAAAGGAAATCTCGCCTGTGGTAGCAAATGGTTTGTTCTTGATAAAAAAGGATGAACCCCATAGCTGTAACCATCCCATTTTACCGAATTCACCTCCTACCCAGGGCTGGAAGGCTAAATTCTGTTCGCCTGGACTGCTCACCAGAGGAAACCAGGCCTTCATCCTGGGGTCATTCTTTTGTGCTGTGGTAAAGGGTGTATCCAGACCATAACAGGCTTCCTCTATCAGATGGCCATCACTGTCATAAAGCCGCAAGATACCATCAAGATTAAGTTTTTTCAGGAAAGGTAAACTTCTGAGAACACGGGAAACAGTATCTGAACCAACCGGACTCATTAAAAGGATGGCTTCATACTGCTGGCAGTTATCCGGGTCTCTGATGGGCAGAACAAGCAGAATAGGGGTCCCGCTTGCTGGAACAACCAGCGCCAGTTTAACCAGGTCCCCAATAGTGTAATAGGAATGAGCCTTGATGGTTGTCCCGGAAGGGATGACAACAGCCGTGGGGTTGAGGGATTCCAGAATATTTTTTAGTCTTCCGGCATCAACTTCTGTTTCTCCTCTGGTTATGTCTTCATAGATGGAACTTGATTCTTTCAGAAGAATATCCAGTATCTGGGTAGGTATGGTAAGAAGACCTGTAATCTTCCATCCGCCAATATCCAGGTCAGAAGAATAGGGATTGAAAAGTTCTATAAACTGACCGGCTTTCTCCGTTATCAGTAACCCGACAGGGACTTCCTTAATTTCAAAAGGTACTATGGCTTCCACTTCGTTGAACGCAGCCACCTTCTCCTGGCCTATGACTTTGTGCTTGTCTACCTCCACAACAGTAGGGATACTGTCTTCATCCCGGAAGTCTACACAGTTTGCTGCCAGTGCAGCAGCATGAAGTTTTTCGTACCCCAGGCTCTGAAAGAGATGAAAAAAATCTTCCCAGGAAGCCTGGTTAATATTGAGTCTTTTCACCTTTTTCCGGTTTTCATTGAAATCTATAGAGTAGCAGGTTATCCAGGGCCGGACTTTGCTGAACTTCCCCTCTCCGCATCCCGGTACCAGTTTTAAATCTTCAGGAATAATGTAAGGTCTGTCTCCACCCCTGGGCCGCCTGAGAGAAAATTCATCCGGTTCATCAATACCTTCCCCTTCTTCATCCACCAGCCCATCTCCATCGTTATCAATACCATCACTGGAAACAAGAATGTTATCCCGGTCATCATCAATCTCTGGCTTTCCTGGTTTACCATCAGGACCATAACGAAAACTGATAATCTGGCACGCCAGAGATTTACCGAAGATATGAGGTAAGAGAGAAATTTCCGCTACAGAGTGTCCCTCATTGAAACTGCCTGTAAGATTTCCGACAGCGTTTAAATCAATTTTGCTGTTTTCATCCTCAACTAAAACAGCATAACGGCCAAGTATCCTGCCATGTCTGTCCTGAACCAAAAACCAGCGGCTGTCAGGTATTCCGTCTTCATCATTATCCACCTGGTCCCCGGAAAAAACCGTCCTCCAGTTATCCAGGTAACTGTCAAATTCCTGGTTATCATGGTCCAGCTCCCAGATAGCCTGCTCCAGACCAGCCTTAGCCATGTTTAAAGCTTCCTTACCAGCCATCACTTTAAAGAAGGTTCTTTCCCCCAGCTTGAAAATGAGAAGAAGACTGAGAACAAAAACAAAAAGAATCATCAGCACAGAGAGGGTAAAAAGTAATATTCCTCCCTGGCAGAAGGTTTTTCCTCTTTGTGCCATTCTTACTCCTTCTCAGCCTGAAAAACCCTTTTCTCAGGTGATAGATTTTTCTTCTGTCTCCACTGCTGGCGAAAGTTTAATGACCCTGGTGAATTCCTGGAGAATTCTTTTACCTTCTACAGGAAAAGCACTCTCTACCTGAAGGGTTACCTTTACTTCTACCGGCAACTGTCTGTCTTTCCCCTGCCTTCTGGTATCCCAGCTGCTTTGCCAGTTCTGACCATCAAAATAAGTAAAGGTGAAGCCTGTAACATTTCTGCCCAGGGGCTGGGCACCAGGAAATCCTTCCGGTAAGACAAAATCTGGATTTTCTCTGTCCACCCGCATGACCTGAACTTTCACTACGTCCCGGTCCAGGTAGATACCAAATTTAGCCAGGTCTGAACCCTCTCCAGGAGAATACGGAGCAATAAATTTTACCTGGTGAGATTCTCCGATAAAGTGCATCTGTAAACCGCCTGGTAAATCGTTAATCATCGCCTGGGAAAGGTATTTTTCTATATAGTCCAGAATTTCTGTTGCCTCTGCCTGGACTTCTTTCCTCGCCATCCTGACCCTGGTGTCAACAATGGTCTTGCGGAAAACCATTAAAGCAGCACTCATCACAACAAGGGAAAGAACTAAAGCCACCACCACCTCCAGCAAGGTTAAACCCCTTTCATCTCCTTCTGAAAGTGTAGTAAAAACTTTTCTTTTCAGTTTTGCCTCCAGTTAACCAGGAGATTTCCAGTTCCACCTGGTAAAGCCCCTCTTTTATTTCCTGAAACCACACCCGGTAGAAATAATCCGGGTGTAAAGAATCACGGCCTTCCAGATAATCAGGTACCGGCGGGCCCGGACGGGAACCAAATTTTTCTTCTATCTCCTTAAAAAGTCTATCCGCTATTTGACTGCAGGCACTGTAAATGTTGCTGCGCCGGGAAAGGGTATTCAGAACAGGAAGAATACGAAATAAAGTGGCTATACCGGTCGCCAGCAGACACAGCGCTACCAGTACCGCAATTAAACTTACACCTTTTTTTACTGTACCAAACATTTACCTGTAAGGTTGTAAAGAATAAGACGTTTTTTCACACCAGACTTTTCATGGGCTACGACCAGATGGCCGGCCTGTTGAGAAGTTCCGTCTGTAAGAAAGACTACCGGGTCAAAACCCTTTGTTTTCTCCACGACAATGATGTGTTCTGGCAACCGATAGAGTTTATCAACCAGCTCCTTACCTTCGCGATAGACAGCAAAAGAAGATTCCCCGAAGACCACCTGGAAATTTTTTCTTTCGTGGAGTGCACTGGCTCTGGCCATTTCTAAAACTGCCAGGATTTCTTTCACTCCTGATTCCAGAGCAAACTTTTGCTGGGACTTATGGAAAACAGTCAGGGTTGGTACAAGCAACAGGGAAAAAATAAAAAGCACTACCATAACTTCCAGGATTGTTATTCCTTTTCCCGCTTTTCTCTTCAGCTGCCGCATCTTTATGCCTGCAGATTACCAGTTACCAATATCATCACTGGTTTCAAATTTCTTATCAGGGCCAGCGGAAAGAAGCAGAAACGGAACTTCTGGCTGTTCTGTCTGGGGATATCTGTATCTCAGTGCAGTTTTCCAGCTGTCCACAATATTACCGGACTCATCAAGGTCTTCCTTCTTGATTCTCAGATATGGTCCTTTCCATTGCTGGTTTTCTACCGGACCCTGAAGGAGTTCTAACAGAATACGATTCCCTTTCTCCTGCCAGTGAGGATAATCACCAAAATCACTTTCATACAGAGACAGTGCTGCCTCCAGAGAAGCAATCAGGGCTTTGGTTTTAACAACCACAGCCTTCATCCGCGCCCGGTGAATAACAGGAAGGAGTATAGCCGCCAGCAGCAGCATGATGGCTATCACCACAAGAATTTCTACCAGGGTCAGACCTTTTTCTTTACCTTCTCTTTTTCCTTTCAAATCTCCTCCGGGAAAAATTTTTTGCTTGCCTCTATTATGTTATAATGATGCCATGAAACTTAGTGTCACTGTCAAACCTTTTTCCCGTCAGGCAAAGGTATTGCAGAAGGATAAGGAGTTGATTGTCTACGTTGATGCTGCTCCCGTTGAAGGTAAAGCCAATCGCAGACTCATAGAACTTTGTGCCGGGCATTTTGGCGTTCCTAAAAGTCGCATCCGTCTGCTATCCGGTGGTTCAGGTCGCCGCAAGATTCTGGAAATTATTTGAAACTGCCATGTCTCTCACAGAAACAGAACTCGTACAGCGTGCCAAGAATGGTGACAATAAAGCCTTTGAACAATTGATGCTGAGAAACCAGGGCAAGATTTATAACCTTGGTCTAAAACTCCTGCGTAACCGGGAAGATGCTGCTGATTTACTCCAGGAGACATTTATCAAAGCCTATCAAAACCTGAATGATTTTGAAGGGAAATCTGCCTTTTCCACCTGGCTGTACCGGATTGCCACCAATTTTGCCTTAATGAAGTTGAGACAGCGCAAGGCCAGGAGTGTCTCCCTGGAAACCATGGAGGAAGAATCCAGGCCCGTTTATAACAGGGAAATACTGGACTGGTCAGATAATCCCCACGCCCATCTGAAAAACCAGGAATTGAAGATGCTTCTGGAGTCAGCCATCACTTCTTTACCAGCAAAGTACAAGACAGTTTTTATTCTACATGATATTGAAGGTTTCCCTGTTGCCAAGGTAAGTGAGATTCTCTCTCTTTCTATTCCCGCAGTAAAAACCAGGATACACAGGAGCCGCCTGTATCTACGAGAAAAACTTTCCAGGTACTTCAAAGAGAAAGGGAACTGATTATGAAGTGCGAAGATTGCCTGCGGTGTCTGTGTGACTATATTGACGAACAGCTGGATGCGCTAACAGAAAGCTGTTTCCTGCAACATCTGGAAGAATGTCCGACCTGTACTGCGCTGCTTCATACTGTGCAAAAAACAATAATTCTTTCGCGCAGTATCTGGTCGAGAGAAACTCCTTTACCCCGGAAGGTGATTAGAAAAGCTTATTACCAGTTGCGCATCCATTACCGTCGCCGCTAAGGACTTTAAAATTTTAGCCCTGAGTTCAGCAGACCGGAAAATCTCATGGAGAAAAAAATACTCATTGTCGGAGGCGGACCAGCAGGTTTAACTGCCGGTATCTACGGATTGAGGTCCGGCTTGAAACCAGTAATTGTGGAACAATCCTTTTTCGGCGGAACTATCAATTTAACTGACAGGGTGGAAAACTACCCCGGGTTTCCAGAAGGCATTGAGGGAAACCTTCTTGCTCATGCCATGGAACAACAGTATAAAAACCTGGGTGGCACCTTCATCTCGGGAAGGGTCACTGCTGTTATCCCCGGAGAAAGGCTCCATACTCTGGTTTTAAGCACAGGAGAAAAATTGAACGCACCGGTGGTAATTCTGGCTACAGGTACCAGCCGCAAAAAACTTGGTGTCGCAGGTGAAGAGAGACTTGCAGGCAGAGGAGTTTCCTATTGCGCTCTCTGCGATGGGGCTTTTTTCAGGAATAAGAAGGTGGCTGTGGTTGGGGGTGGTGACAGTGCCCTGAGAGAATCCCTTTACCTTTCCCGTATGGTCAGCCATTGCTTCCTTATCCACAGACGGGAAAGTTTCAGAGGGCAGGCCTTTCTGCAGGAAGAGGTGAGAAAAAATGAAAAAATTACCTGCCTTCTGTCTACGGTGGTAGAAAGCATTGAGGGTGAAAAGCAGGTAGAAGAAATTATTTTACGTCATTTACCATCAGGAAAGATTGAAAAACTTCCTGTGGCTGGCGTTTTCATTTCTATAGGCCAGAAACCAAACACGGAATTTCTGGGCCAGATACTCCGGCTAAACTCTTCCGGACATATTATCACTGATGAGACCATGGCGACTTCTCAGCCAGGCATTTTTGCCTGCGGTGATGTGCGCGAAAAACAGCTGTATCAAATCATTACTGCCTGTAGTGATGGGGCTATTGCTGCTTACTTTGCGGAAAGATATCTCAGTCAGCTAAAAAACAGTGGTCAGGTATAAGAAGAAAAGGAGAACTATCATGGAGATAGCCATCAGTCGGGCGGAAACCAACGATTACCAGGCAATCCAGCGTTTTCTGGAAGATGCCTACGGACATTCCTGGAATTTCTTTCCTCTTTTCTATCCTTCAGTCTGGCGGAAAGAGACAACAGACTTTCGTCATATCCTGCTGGTAAGAGAAAAAGGCCAGATTCTCTCACTGGTGCGCATCTTTCCTCTGAAACTTATCCTGGGAAAGGTAACACTGCCGGTGGCCGGGATTGGCGGAGTAGCTACTTCACCCAGAGACAGGGGCCGCGGTTATATGACGGCTTTAATGAATCAAGCAGTACAGATTATGCACCAGGAAGGTTTTCCTCTTTCTATCCTCTGGGGTGACCGCCACCGCTACTGCCACTTTGGATATGAAAATGCTGGTACGGTTCTGGAAGTACAGATTGGTGCCCGCGGACTGCAAAAAATTTCCACTCCCGAATTGCCTGTCCACCGCTACCTGGGGGAGAAGAAAGTTCTTGCGCGCATCTATTCTCTTTATCAAGAAAATCCTTTCCGCAAGGAAAGGACACTGGAAGAGATGAGCAGGTTACAGGAAAGAAGTGGACTGCTCACCTACTACGTAGAGCAGGAAAAACAGCTGGCATATATCTCTTTCTCCGGAGAACGAACAGCCAACGCGGTTTTTGAATTCGGCGGGAGAGCCCATCTTCTTGTCACCATTCTGAAATACTACCAGGCTCGCTTTGGCGTTCCCACTTTCGTCCTGTCTTATCCCGGGGTAGAATCTGTACCGGAAGAAATTCTTCAGGTTGCCTCCTGCTGGTGGTTTAAGACTGCCGGGATGTTACGGATAGTCGATCTTAAGAAATTGCTGCAATGCTACAGACTCTATCTGGAAGATGTCTTTCCGGAAAAGGGGGAGATAATCTTCAAAAGAGGAGGGCAACAGGCACTGAAACTTTCCCGGGAAAAGGGAAAACTTAGTATAAAAAACGGTCGCTACCCTGAATCTTTATCCCTTTCCGAAGAGCAACTGACGAGGCTTCTTTTCGGTCCAGGAAACTGGCTCCAGCAAAATACGGTGGCAAGGCAGATTTTCCCGCTTCCCTTTTTCGTCTGGCCTTTAGACCATATTTGACAGAACCATAAGGGAAGGCTAAACTCACTGCAGGAGATTTCCAATGAGAAGTCAAGAGGGAAACAGGAGAAAGATTAAAGGCAAAAAAATCCCCTCTGTGCCACCTAACGGTGGTTAAAAGGGGCGCTCTTTGAAAGACACTGGTTATCACCTGAACTCCTTACTTTCAGTAAAAAAGTTAATGGTACCGGGTCGGGTCAAAAGCAGAACCATCCCGGTACATAGCAAACAATATTTTTGCTAAGTCTGCACAAATAGGGAGTAACGCCCGTTTATGCAGTTTATGCTCTTTGAAAAGTTTGAGATACTTTGCTCT
>Ga0136652_1000042_pt1 | contig 69366 bp, 42 predicted proteins | sample ConPoolayeEmetaG_FD_94864 | JGI IMG/M metagenome (GOLD analysis project Ga0136652, IMG submission 94864) | Hot spring microbial mat communities from California, USA to study Microbial Dark Matter (Phase II) - Cone Pool mat layer E metaG... ...
AAAAAGAACCTCAAAATCATGGTGGACCACACCTTCCTGTTTACCGGCGCCGTCCAGAAGATGAAGGAAATCATAGACGCCGGGGAGCTGGGAGAAGTTCTCTTCTATGATTCAGTCCGGGTGAATCTCGGTCTTTTCCAGCACGACGTCAATGTGGTCTGGGACCTGGCTCCGCATGATTTTTCCATCATGTGCCACCTGATAAAAGATAAGCCGGTAGCAGTTTCTGCTCAGGGTGTTTCTCATTACAACGGCGATTTTGAAGACGTGGCCTACATCACTGTCTACTTCAATAATCCCCACCTCATCGCCCACTTTCACGTCAACTGGCTCAGTCCGGTAAAAGTCAGACGGACCATCATCAGCGGCAACCGCCGGATGCTTCTCTGGGACGATATTTCAGCTGACGAAAAGGTCAAGATTTATGACCGCGGGGTGGAGCTAAAAATCCAGACCTCAGAAGAAAAAGTTCATAATATGCTGATTAACTACCGCATCGGTGACGTCTATGTTCCCAGGCTGGATGCCACTGAGGCCCTGAAAAAAGAAGTGAATTATTTCATTGACTGCCTGCAGAAGAACATCGAGCCTTTTAACAACGGTCAGTCAGGCCTGATGGTGGTCAAACTGCTGGAAGCTTCCAACAGGTCTATCGCCCGGCGTGGTCATCTGGTAGAATTAGATTAATGGTTTTACTTAGAAAATGAAGGAGGGTTTAATGGAATACTGTCGAATTGCCCCTGATGTCAAGTTAGGACAAAATGTCAAAATCTTTGCTTTTGTGAATCTTTATGGCTGTATCATCGGTGACAACACCAAAATCGGCACTTTTGTTGAAATCCAGAAGGGTGCGGTCATAGGTAAGAACTGTAAAATCTCCTCCCACACTTTTATCTGCGAGGGTGTTACCATAGAAGATGAGGTCTTCATAGGACATGGAGTAACTTTTATAAATGACCTTTATCCCAGAGCGACCACTTCTGACGGACAGCTGCAGGGCGAGCAGGACTGGAAGGTCATTCCTACTGTGGTAAAAAAAAGAGCCTCAATAGGCTCTGGAGCCACCATCCTGGCTGGAGTAACCATCGGGGAAGAAGCCATTGTGGGAGCAGGCTCAGTGGTAACGAAAGATGTTCCGCCACGCACTGTGGTTGCCGGCAATCCGGCCCGGGTCTTAAGGACGTTTGATCAAAAAGGTTAAGACTGCGGTATCCTGGAAATAAAAAGGGTTAAAGGGCTAAGGAGATGTTAAAGGAAAGAGACCGATTTCTGAAAGAAGTCGCCTTTCTCTTTGACATTCTTTTTCTTACCTTAGCCTTTATCGTTTCTTACGGAATCAGAGAAAAAATTGGCCTGAATGTAAAGCTGTCTCCCCTAATCCCGGAAGCCGAAGTTACGGGCACTCCCCTTAATACTTTTCAACAGTACGCCCTGGCCTATTTTTTGGGGATAGCCATCTGGCTTGTCTGTCTGGCCTTCAACAGTAGCTATAAATTCCTGAGAACTGAACCCTATTACCGGACTGCAGTGCGTGTTATTAACTCCTCAATAATGATGTTTTTTGGTTATGGAACAACTCTCTTTGTCTTTAAAGCCGCCTACCTAAGCCGAATGTTCTTTTTTATTTTTATAATCACCGGAACTCTGGCGCTTCTAATTGACCGGGCTCTGGTCACCCTAGCCCTGAGGAAAATCCAGGAACAGGGCTACAACTGGCGCCACATCCTGGTGGTAGGTACGGGCAATAGGGCCGCTCAGTTCATAACCAAGGTCAGACAGAACCCGGACTGGGGGCTCAAGATCATCGGTATCATAAACGATGATGAACAGCGGGAAATAAAAGAAGTAAATGGAGTGAAAGTAATTGGCACTCTCAAAGACCTTCTGGCCATTTTCCACCAGATGCCGGTTGACCAGGTAGTTTTTGTCGTGCCGCGTTCCAGGCTTAACCAGATCCAGGAAGCCCTGCATGTCTGCGAGGTGGAAGGAAAAGAGACCTCAATCGCCATTGACCTTTATGATATGAAAATCGCCCGCTCGGTTATTACTGAAATCGACGGCATACCACTGCTAAGCTATAACACTGTCTGCATCAGCGAATGGCAATTATTTGTCAAGCGGGCAATGGACATAATCATTTCTTCAGCGGCTATTTTCCTCTTAAGCCCGGTCTACGTGGCGGCAGCCGTGGCCATCAAACTGACTTCGCCCGGCCCGGTCTTTTTCAAGCAGGAAAGGCTGGGGCTTCACGGCCGGAAATTTAAACTGCTCAAGTTCCGGACGATGAGAATTGATGCCGATAAGCACCTGTCACAGGTAAACGATCTGAAGGAGATGACCACCCCTAAGTTCAAGAAGAAAAAACTGCAGTATATAACCCCGGTGGGTAGAATTCTCAGAAAATTCAGCATAGATGAGTTCCCTCAGTTTTTTAACGTCCTGGCCGGTGACATGAGCATTGTTGGGCCCCGGCCCACAGTGCCCTGTGAAGTGGAGAAATACGAGGTCTGGCAGCGTCGCCGGTTTTCCATGAAGCCAGGCATCACCTGCCTCTGGCAGATATCAGGCCGGAACGAAATTGACCACGAAAACTGGATGAAACTGGACCTGGAATACATAGATAATTTTTCCTTGTGGCTTGATATCAGCATCATTTTTAAGACCATCCCGGCGGTGCTGTTTGGAAAAGGCGCCTATTGAAGATCAGAGCTTTTAATGATATAAAAGAACGGGGCAAAAAATTGAAGCTTGAAAAATCAATAATCGCTCGGTTTTTTTTACCTTTTATCCTTTTTATTTTTGCTCAGTTCTTAAACCCCCTGCTGCTTCAAGGCCAGTCAGCCAGCTGGATGGCCAATGCCGTTTTTGTTCTCTTTCAGAACGCCCCATGGAAGCTTGGGCCTATCAGGGCTTATCGGTCCTTTTCCTTAGGCAATGCCGGATATGATTCTGATATTTACTACGGATTTCGGGATGAAGAATATCCAGATTTTACTTTCACTGCTGGCCCTTCCTTTCAATGGTTGGTGCCTCTTAAAAAAACGATCTTTGTGGATTCATTACAACAAGTCCAGGGTGCTTTTTACGCTAAAAACGAAAAGGAAAGGACTTTTAACTTCCAGACTAACAATCAGATCCACTTTCTCTTTAAAAAATTCTACGGCCAAACTGCCCTTAATTATGAAAATAGCCGGCGCCGATTCAGCCCTGAATTGATACTAAACATACGAGAAGAAAGACTGACCTGGGAAAGCATTATGCTGTGGCAGTTTTCCAGGCGGGGGGCAGTAGCCTGGCAGGTCAGGACTTCCAGATATAACTACCGCAACACCGAATATGAGGGAATTTCCCTCGACCGGGAACTAGGCCGTAGAGAAAGCTATTTTGAGACTTTTCTTTATTATCAGCCAACTCCAAAATTCAGATTATTCCTTAATGGCCAGCTTGGCTTCTTCAACTTTACTCGTTTAGAATCCAGAATAAAAGACAGCCGAAGTTACGGTCTGCTTGGTGGATTTGAATTTACTCCCGAAGCTTCACCACAAAAAACAGCGTTTGAGGGTAGACTCAGCCTCGGCTACGTTTATCTGGACCCGAAAAATCCTGGAACACTGGTTGCATCCGACATAGTAGGCAATGGTTTTATAACTATTAACCTGACTCACTGGTTGAGCCTGAGGAGCTATTTCTCAAGAAATTTCAACGTCTCCATCTATTCCACCCTTCTCCATTACCTGAGCACAACTTACGGCGGTGGCTTTAATTTTCGTCTTAGCCAGAAAATCAGCCTGGGAAACAACCTGCTTTTAGGGCAAGCCAGTTACTCCATAAAAAGCGAGGCTCAGGAAACGGTTCCGACCTATAAGTTCGCAACCCTTTCTACGAACCTGGCAATCAAATTAGGGAAGGAATGGAACTTTATCCTTTTCGGCAATCTAAGCCAGAGAAAAGTTTTGCCGACCGAACTGAAGTTGAATCGCTATTTTATAGGCTTCAGCCTGACTTTCGGTATGGTTCCCGGAGGAAATATATTGCCAGTACCTTCTTTGCTATGATAACTAATTTTTAAGGATTTAAGACATAAGCCATCAAAGGGAGAAAAGAACAATGGGCGCTTTTAGAAAATACCAGGTCAGTATGGGGCCCCTCACACTGTTATTTATCTTGTTATTTTCAGTTCTTTCAGTCTCAGCTCAGAAGCAGAATGAGGCCTCACCTTCAGGCCAGGTAATAGATTATCGGATTGGAGCTAAGGACCTCCTGGAAATCAAGGTTTTTGAACTACCTGAGCTTAACCAGACAGTCAGAGTGGCCGAAGACGGCACTATCACCCTAGCTGTTATCGGCCCAATTCCGGCTTCCGGTCTGACGGCAAAAGAACTTGAACAAAAAATTGCTGCCATCCTGGACGAGAAATACACCAAAGGGGCCCATGTTACAGTCATCATTAGAGAGCATCAAAAAATTGCCGTCCTGGGAGCGGTCGGCCGGCCTGGCCTTTACGAGATGGCCGGTCCCACCACTCTTATCCAGATTCTCTCTGAAGCCGGCGGACTCACCCAGCAAGCGGGAAAGGAAATTCACATTTTGAGACAGAAGGACACGGGCGAAAAAGAGAGGATTGTCCTACAGGTTGATGACCTGATGAGAAGAAGTGAAGATAGTAACATAATCTTAAAACCGAAAGATGAAATAATTGTTCCTTTCGACCAGACTTTAACCGTCTATGTCTATGGAGAAGTCAGGAATCCGGGAGCCATCCAGTTTCTGGAGTCAAAAAAATTAACCCTGCTTCAGGCGGTAGCTCAGGCTGGTGGTTTGACTGAATGGGCCAATGCTGTCCAGGTTCTGGTAAAAAGAAAAGATTTTCAATCGGGCAAAGAAAAGAATTTGTGGTATAACCTTAAAAAGATCATTGACGGCAAAAACCCTGACGTCTTACTCCAGGATGGAGACGTAATTGTTGTGAAGTAGATTTTTAAAGTCAAGAGAGGGCGGACAAAAAGCAGGTTAAAGCTAAAAAAATAAAACATAAATTCAGGAAAAAAAAATGGATAAAACATCATTGACTCCTACCAACCAACCATCTCAGACCAATCTTCTGGAAACAATACTTTATTACTGGAATTCTATCTTCAGATGGAAATGGACTGGAGTGACAGTAGCTTTTCTAATAATTTGTATTACTCTTCTCTACATATTTATTTCTCCCCATATCTACTCCGCCAGCGGCACTGTCTGGATTGACGAAACCCAGAGCGTTCTTCCCTTTGAAGAATTAAGCCGGCTGAGTGGCGGAATAAATTCCCAGAGCCACGCCCTGCTGCTTAAGAGCCGGTCGCTGGCTTCAGACGTCATTGACAGGCTGAGATTACAGGAACATCTGGAATTTATCAATTCAAAAAGATTGACCAAGGTAAAAGATTCCCGCAGCGAGCAGATTTTCAAAGAGAGACTTATAGATGATTTTCTTGAAAACCTCAGCGTTTCCCCCATCACCGGTACCAAGCTCATTCAGGTGAGCTTTAACCATAAAAACCCGGAACTGGCGGCTCAGGTACTTAACACCCTTTTTGATTCCTACATAGAAATGCTGGTCAAGCGAAAATATACGGCCTCTGAGCAGGCCACCGAGTTTCTCAGTACCCAGATGGCCAGTCTGAGAAAGGAGATAGAGGAGGCTGAAAGAAAGCTGGCAGAACTGGGCACCGCTCAGGGGATTCTCCCACTTAGCTCGGCCGAAGCTCCTCTTATTTCCAAAATTACCGAAGTAAATACTGCTCTGACCGCTGCCACCCTGGACCGGGTTAATAAACTCACTACCTACAACCAGCTTAAAGCTCTCAGACCTGAAGAGCTACCGGAGTCTCCGTCCAATCCGGCCATAGCTCGCCTTCGAGAACAGTATGCCCTGCTCAGCCGGGAATATGCCAGGCGTCTGGCCACCCTGAAGCCTGAATATCCCGAAATGCAGAAATTGAAATCTGAGATAGAAGCTACTTATGAATCCCTGACCCGGGAAAAAGAAAACCTGATCAAAACCGCCTATGCCGAATACCAGGGGGCTCTGGCCAAGGAACAGAACCTACAGAAACTTCTGGACGACCTTAAAGCCCAGGCTTACAAAGCCAACAGCACCGCCATACTCTACAATAGTCTTAAAATAGAAACCGAAAATAAAAAGGCCCTGCTTGAAGCCCTTTCCAGAAGGCAGAGCGAAACCGACTTGGCATCTAAGCTGAAAGACCTTCAGGCTCTTAACGTCTGGATAGTGGACCGGGCTTCAGTACCAGTTAATCCCTCTTTTCCCAACCGTCGGAAAACCTTCCTAATCGGCTTTCTGCTGGCCCTGGGGGGAGGAGCTAGCGCTTCACTTTTCCTCAATTACCTGGTGGCTACGGTTAAGTCTTCAAAAGATATTACTCAAGCTACTGGCTGGTCCACCCTGGGAACAATTCCTGCTTTCGAAAAAGAGCTCAAGCCTCGAGGCCCAAAAACTGAATTTCAGACTTTATCCAACCTCCTGAAGGGAAAGCCTGGCATATTTGAGAAAAAAATCCAAAAAGGCAAAATAACCAAGACTTCCTCAAGCAGCTTTTTACCTTCCAAAGCCCAAACTTCAGAGAGAAATAATAGTCAGATAGAGCTGATTGTTCAGAGGGAGCCTCATTCCATCCAGTCTGAAGCCTTTCGGTCTTTGAGAACGACCATTTTTCTTTCCCTGCAGGAGCCTCCCAGGAAAGTTCTGCTCTTTTCCAGCCCTTTAAGTAAGGACGGAAAATCAGCGATTATCTCCAATCTAGCCGTAACTCTGGCTCTAGCTCAAAAAAGAGTGGTAATTGTCGATTCTGATCTCAGAAAGCCAAGACAGCAGGAGATTTTTAACGTAGACCACCCCTGGGGATTAACTCATTTTCTGAGTTCCATAGTTGATGCCTCCGAAGTTATTAGACCGACCGTCTTTTCCCGACTTTTTTTGGTCCCATCGGGAGTAACTCCATCTGACCCTCTGGAAGTGATTTCCTCCGATAAGATGAAGGCTTTCATCAGTTTCCTTAAACAACAATTTGACTTCGTCCTTCTGGACTCACCGCCCATTCTGGCTGTATCTGATGCCCTGGTGCTCGGGAAGATGGTGGATGGGTTAATACTGGTAGTCAGAGCAGGACAGACCCCGGTTTCGGCTCTTAAACAGACCAGGGGTAAAATTGAATCCCACAGGATTAATTGTCTGGGAGTGGTAATTAACGGGATAAGTTTAATCGAACAGGACGGTTATTACGCCCGGCAATATTACCACTACTCAAAGCCACTTTAACCAAAGCCGAGAATTCTTATCTGATGGCAACTATAACTTCTGGAGCAATCCTTCGAAGTAAAATGGTAAAAATTTTTTTGACATTTTACCAAAAGATGTTATATAAATTAAAAAAATGGGAGAGCAATCAATTAGAGCTCGTTAAAGGAAGAGTTGTATGGTTGAAAAGCCTCTAACCCAGATATTTGAGGGATTGGACCAAAATTTCCTGAACCGCCTCTTAAACCAGACCTCGGATTGCTGTTCTCTGCTTGATAAAGACCTGAACTATGTCTTCTGGAATAAAGCTGCAGAAGAACTGACCGGTATCCCCAAAGAGGAAATCCTCGGCAAATCCTACCGATCTGACCCCCCTCTTTTTGTCAATTCTACTGGACAAAACCTTTGTGGTGGTGAGAGCTGTCCTTTTGAACAGACTTTCAAAGACAAGCTACCAAAAATTCTGGAAGTATTTATCCAGCACAAAAATGGATTTAGAATTCCTATCAGACTAAAAATCCTGCCTGTCCTGAATTCTTCCGGTCAATGCGTTGGTTTGGCTCAGCTTTTCGTTAATTCCTCTCCGGCTATTACCATACCTCTTCGCATTCCTGACTTAGAAAAAATGCAACTTCTGGACCTGGACACGGGCATACCAAACCGGCTCTACATGGAAATGTATCTGAAAAACAAAATAGAGGAATACCAGAAATACAACCTGCCATTCGGTTTGATCTACGCTGATATAGATAATTTCAACAAAATCCAGGAACGGTTTGGCCGATTTAATGCTGCCAAACTGGTCAGAATGATCGCCAGAACCCTACATAAGAATATCAGGTATTTTGATGTGGTAGCGCGCTGGGAAAATGAGGAATTTTTAATCGGTCTGCTCAACATAGATGAAAACCGGCTGGACATCGTAGCCAACAAGCTCCGTCTCCTTGTGGCCGAATCTTACATTACCATAGAAACGGGCCTGCTAAACGCTACTATTTCCATGGGAGCCACCCTCGTTCAGCGTTTCGACACTGTCGAATCACTGGTCAAAAGAGCCGAGCAATTAATGCTTCACAGTAAATGGCGCGGGCGAAATAAAGTCAGTCTGACTTTCACCCAGAAAGAAACCTGAACCTGCCCCCACTTTGAAATATCATCTTCAGCAAATTTTGATCGGAGGAATAAATTTCAAATTTCCGCAGAGTTCCCTTACCCAGAATAATTCTGCCATAAATATCCGATAACGGGACGATTACCCAAAATGCTCAGAGGCCCAAAGACTTGCAAAGCGGGTTTAAAATAGGTTTAGAATAAGCTGAGTGAATTGTTTCCCCTTAGCCTCCCAGCTGACCTACTCCAGAATAGACACCCCTTTTCCTTCAGGAAAAGGGGTGAGAAAGGAGGGGTTTATAGGGGGGTAAAAGGGGGTCAATTGGAAACCAGAGATTTATATTGCTGACCGGTACATTCAGCCAGGAAAGCTACTCGATTGTCCGAACCGGTCAGGATAAGTTCTACTTCTGTTCTTTTCAGCATCCAGGAAGCCCGAAATTCCAGCAGACCAGCGCCAAGAGCTTTCCCCCAGAAATCTCTTTTTTCTTTATAAGTAGAATCCAGCCAGACAACCTGTTCTTTAACTGGCTGACCATACCGACTTCCAAGATAGTCCTTGGCCTTCATAAAATCATTAATATATTGATTGCGGTCAGGATAATCATTAAGAAGATAAAATCGGGCCGAGGTCAGCTCGTTCTGCCAGAAAATATACTCAACCAGACAAGTTCGACTCATAATTTCTTTCTGATAGCGCAGAATCTCTGTCTGTTCCGATTTCTCCTGATATTGAGGTTTACCTTCAATCTCAATAACTTTTTCTTTGGAGATACCCCAGGAGAAAGGGAACTTAAAATCCTGACTGAAATCCAGTTCGGTATACTGAAAATCGCCATTTCCATTAGATATCAACACTGAATTGACCTCGGGAAATAATTTTCTGAGGAAGCGCTCCTGAGCATAGCCAGCCAGGGTCTTGCCTTTTTCAGCCGAATAGTAATAAACAAAAATCCAGTGATGACGGAACCTAACTGCGCTGGCCTGCGTCAGAATCTCTCCTCTGAGAACATTAGCCACGACCGGACTTTTTTCATTGGGTTCCAGATGCAGAGTGATTCTCGGAGTGATAACCTGATATTTTTTGGGCTGGGCCCCAGCCAGCCCTGAAAAAAGAATCAGTGCCAGTAAAAGGTTGATTATTAACCTCAACTTTGCTAAAACCTGCCTGATGACCACTTTTACCCTTCCAGTTGAGACATCCTATGCCTCAAGCTATACCAGATTACTCCAGCTGAAAACAGAGACAATACCCCCTCCTGATGATTTTGGGGGTGAGATTTTTTAACCCTGATTAGGTTGGCTTCCGCTTCTATTTCTGGCCAAAAAAAAGCCAGCGAGAGGATTCGAACCTCCGACCCGCTGATTACGAATCAGCTGCTCTGCCGACTGAGCTACGCTGGCTTAACGCTTGAAGATTATTTCCAGGAAAAGAATTATATCACAGCATCAGAACAGCTAACAACGGGCGGTAAAGGTAAAAAATTGCCCCTGCCCTTTTCAAACCGGAGTTAATTGATTACAATACTCATCTAAAAGCCGGGCCGACCTTCGAGTTGGGAGGCATACCTGCTGTTTGCGATGATGCTCCTTTGAAGCTGCGGCAGGCATTAAGAAGGAAGATTACCAGATGTTTATAAAAAAAATTGAAGTTCAAGGCTTTAAATCTTTTGCCGACCGGACCAAAATACTTTTTCATCCTGGAATAACAGCCATAGTAGGTCCAAACGGAACAGGAAAAAGTAACATTGTGGATGCCATCTGCTGGGCTCTGGGTGGCCTCAGGCCAAAGTCAGTTCGGGGAGACCGAACCGAGGACATTATTTTCAACGGTAATACCAAACGCCCTCCTTTAAGCCTGGCTGAAGTAGTAATGACTCTGGGCAACGAAGAAGAACTGGTCATTTCCCACCGGGTTTTCCGTTCGGGCGAAAGTGAATACCGCCTGAATGGCAAAGCAGTCCGGCTCAAAGATATTCAGGATGAACTCTGGAAGCATTCTATCGGGGAAAAAGAATACTTTGTCATCGAACAGGGAGCAATCGGAACCTTCGTCACCTCCAAGCCTCAGGAAAAAAGAGCTTTGATTGAAGAAGCTGCCGGGACTGCCTACTATAAAGACAAGAAACGCCAAGCACAAAACAAGCTGGAATCGAGCGAACAGAATCTGGTTCGTCTCGAAGACATCATAATAGAAGTTGAAAAATCAAAAAACTCTCTTTACCGCCAGGCTCTGGCTGCTGCCCGTTATCGGCGCTTGAGAGAAAGACTCAGAGAACTGACCACTCACCACTTCTACCGTAAGATGATGCACTTGGACAACAGTCTGGAAGAAATTAAAACCAGGCTTAATGAAGCAGAAGAAAAAGAGCAGGAAGCCCTGCAAAAGGTGAAAGAAGAAGAGAAAGCTCTGGCCAGTAAGAGAAAAGACCTCTGGGACCTGGAAAAACAGTTCAAAGACCGTCAAGAAAAAGCCTATCAGCTCAAATCCCAGCTTTCCAGACTGGAAGCCGAAATTGAGCAGGAAAACCGGAGGCTGGATTATCTAGAAAACACCCGGCAAAAAGCCGCTTCTGACCGGAAAGAACTGGAACAGGAAATCAAGGCTATTGAAGAAGAAAAAGAGGTTTTGCAGAACCGTCTGGCCGAACTCGAGAGAACTCTGGAATCAATTACCTGCAAGGTGGAAGAGGAACGGCAAATAGTAGAAGACTTCAACAGATTAACTACCGAGGCAGAAAATCAGCTGGCTGAGCTTCGGCATTCGCAGCTTTTTAAGATGCAGGAGGCTACTGAAGCCAGAAACAGCCTCTCAAAACTGGAGAAAGAACTGGAAATTTTTCAAAAACAAGCCGAGAAACTGCTCCTCCAAAAAGAAAACTTTCTGGCTCAAAGAAATCAGGCCCTGAACCGAGATTCTGAACTGCAAAAAGAGATTGAACTTGGCCTCGAGGAAAAAAACAGGGCAAAAATCAAACTTCAACAGCTCTCCGAAAGACTCCAGCAGCTTGATCAGGAAATATCCGGACTTGAGTCTGAGCTAACGCGGTTACTTCGTCAGCAGGCAGAAATCCAGCACCAGACCCAGGCTCTGGAAAAAGTAGCAGAAATCGAGCGACAGTCCCCTGCAGAAAACCTGATACCTGAAGCGTTGGGCTGGTTTTCAGACCTGGTAGAAGTAGCTCCAGAAGATGCAGCCCTGGTTGATATATTCTGGAAAGAAGAAGCCAGAGCCCAGGCCTGCTTGCTGGAAAATTTCAGAAAATCTCTTTGCCTGAGGCCCGAAAGCTCTGTTTTACTTCTTTCAGAACACCACAGTCAGCCACTTCCAGAATATCTGCTGCAGGCTGAAGGAGTATTAGGTCTGCTCAAACAAAAAGTCAAGGCCGGGCCAGAGCTGGAAAAATATCTCGGCCGGCTTCGGGAAGCAGTCATAGTCAGAGATATCCCCACAGCCCTCAACCTCTGGGAGAAGTACCCTGATTACAACTATCTGACAATTGATGGTGATTTGCTCCACTCAACCGGCCTGTTAAAAGTGGGCCTGAGAAAAGAAGGACTTTTCAGTATCAGTCAGGAGAAAAAACGCCTGATCGAAGAACTAAATAAGCTTCAAACAGAGAAAATACCCCTGAAGAACACCCTGGACAAGCTGACTGCCGAAAAAAATCAGCTCGAGACTTCAATCCGGGAATGGCAGGGTCATCTTCAGGAAATTAACAACAAACTTTCAGACCGGGAGAGAGAAAAGAAATTCGTCAGCCTGGAACTGCAGAAGCTGGAAACCAACCTGAGCATTCTGGAAAAAGAAGAGAAAATTCAGCAGGAAGAAAGAAACCGGCTTCAGCAGAAAAGAGAAGAGATCCTCTCTGAACTTAAAGCGATGGAATTTTCGCTGGAAGAGATTCAAGAAAAGCTTAAGCAAAAAGAAGAAGCTCTAAACCAGCTTAAGGTTCAGCAAAAGGCTAAAGAGGAAAGCCTCTATCAGCTAAAAGCCGAGCGGAGCCTCCTTCTGGAAAAAACCAACAGTCACCGCTCCAGCCTGCATTCCCTGGAAAAAAGACACCAGGCTTTAGCCACTAAACTGGGCAACCTGGAGATGGAGACTATCTCTATGGCCGAAGAAAAAGAGCGGCTGGCCCGACTGCTGGTGGAGATGAAAGAAAAGGTCATTCTTCTGGATGCGGAAGCTCAAGATCAGGCTGAAAGGTTAACTGCCCAGGACCGGGAAGTTCAGGCACTTCAGCTGCAGCTCGAAGAAATGGAAGCGCACTTGAAAGAGCTCAGGGGAGAAGAAGAAAAAGTGCGGGAAGAAAGGACCAGACTGGAAATCCGCCGGGCAGAAGTTGAAAGAGATCGGGTAAACCTCGAAGAAACCTGCTGGCAAGAATTGAAGAAAAACCTGATTGAGCTAAAGCAGGAAATCGAAGGCCAGGAAAGTTCCGCAAAATCATCGGTTGAAAACGAAGAGATGGTCATGGCTTTAGCCGAGGAGGCTGAAGAAGAAGCTGAAGAGTCAACCGCGGCCGAAGAAAAGACTGAAGAAAAACCCAGAGAAAAAAGAAGAGGCAAACCTCCGGTTCCAGCCAGGGAGCTGAGCGACGAGGACCTGGAGAAAGAACTGGAAGCTACCCGCGAAGCTCTGCAACGCTACCGGGCGGTTAACCTGATGGCGGAAGAAGAATATCTGGAGCAGAAAAAAAGATACGATTTTCTCGTCCAGCAACGACAGGACCTTATAGATTCCATCCACTCCACCCAGGAAGCCATTAAAAAGATTGATGAGGAAAGCAAAACCCAGTTCTTAAAGGCACTGGAGGAAGTTAACAAAAATTTTCAGGAAATTTTTGCCCTGCTCTTCCGGGGTGGAACAGCTGAAGTTAAGCTACTGGAACCGGAAAACCCTCTGGAAAGCGGAGTGGAAATAGTGGCTCAGCCGCCAGGTAAAAGGGTTCAGAATCTGGCCCTTCTTTCTGGTGGGGAAAAATCATTGACCAGTCTGGCTTTCCTGTTTGCACTTTTCAGGTACAAACCTTCCCCTTTCTGCATTCTGGATGAAGTTGACGCCGCCCTGGATGAAGTTAATCTGAGTCGTTTTCTGAACCTGATGAAAGCTATCAAACACCAGACCCAGTTCATCATCATTACCCATAACTACAAAACCATGGAAGTGGCTGACTACATCTACGGCACAACCATGGATGAACCTAACATTACCCGGGTTTACTCCGTTAGGATGGCCAGGAAAGAAGCTGAAGCTGTGGAGGAAACCGGCCCCGAAACAAGTCAGGAGAAAAGAGACGATTTGACTGAAGATATAGAAGAAGAAATGGAACAATTAAGGTCGCCTATAACCTCCACAGAGCAACCTTCTGAAGGCAAACTATCTGAAAACCCGGCTAAAGAAATAGAACAAGAGGGAAAAGAGCAAAAACTCTGAGCACTTCCGAACTGAAATATCTAAATCTTTTATTGCCTCGTCATGATTTATCACAAAATTCCTTTTTGGCATGAGGTTTTGAGGTTCAACCCTGTCAGAAAATCTCGGCTGCAGTTCCAGAAGATTTGAGGTTCATTCTATAAAAATAAAACCAAAATTTCTCTTTGACTGTCTTCTGATATTTGATATATCATTCTGTCCGATGTTCTTAAAAAGACTTACTTTTCTCTCAAGTTAAAACAGGAGGTAGTTATGTCTTTTTATCTCTACATAATTCTTGCTTACCTTCTGGTTCTGACCCTTATAAACTTTTTCCGGGCCAGAAAAGTTAAGAGTCAGGAAGATTTTATGGTGGCCGGTCGGAAGCTCAAGTGGTCAGTGATGGTTTTCACTCTGATCTGTACCTGGATAGGTTCCGGTACTTTTATTTCTGGAGCTGAATTCGCTTCCAAAGCCGGTTTTTCAGCCCTATGGCTGGCTGCCGGGGCCTGGGTGGGAATCATCATAATCTATTTTCTGGCCGCCAAAATCCAGACCTTCGGCCAATACACAATCGGTGACATCCTGGAGGTTCGCTACGGGCCTCTGGCCCGGTTGTTCGGGGCAATCGCCCTGGTAATTTCCTTTACCGCCATTGTTTCCTACCAGTTTGTGGCTGGAGGGTTCATCCTGAACGTGGCGACCGACGGAGCCATTTCTGACAAATTCGGAATTTATTTAGCAGCTACCTTTGTGATTCTGTTCACGGCTCTGGGTGGAATGGTAGCTGTGGCCTACACCGACCTGCCCAACGGGATTATCATCGTTCTGGCCTGCTTACTTTCAGTACCTTTTGTTTATGCCGCTGCTGGTGGTCTCGCTGGAGCTCAGGCCAGTCTGCCACCAGGATATTTCTCGGTAGTTAATGAGCAGTTCGGAGCTAACCCGACTCTTAAAGCCCTGGGTTATTTCCTGTCAACTATGTTTTTGCTCCTTGGGGTTCAGAGCATGTACCAGAAGTTCTACAGTGCCCGCAGCCCCAGGGATGCCAAAAAAGCTGTGGTTTTCTGGACCATAGGCACCATCTTCGTGGAAACGGTGGTGGTTATCATCGCGGTTTTTTCTTACAGCATGTTTAAGGACCAGATAAACCTCAACATTCCTAAAGAAGGTGGTAAGGTTGTGCTGATGGCCGCCCGTAACCTGGTGCCCCCACCAATCGGAGTTCTGCTGTTAGGAGCTGCCTGTGCTGTGGTTATCTCGACCGGGATGAATTATCTTCTTTCTCCATCCAGCAACCTGATCAGAGATATTTATCAGCGCTTCATCAACCGCTCTGCCGATGATAAAAAGCTGGTAGCCCTGCAGAAGCTGTTTATCGTCATTATCGGCGTAATCGCCTTCTTCTTTGCCCTCCGTCTAAAATCAGTCCTTGAAATGAGTTATTTTGCCTACACCATTTACGGTGTGGCCATAACTCCCGCCCTGATTGCGGCCTTAGCCTGGAAAAGGGCCACCAGAGCCGGTGGACTGGCCTCCATAATCTCCGGAACCCTGGTCTGCATAGTAATGAAGGTTCTGGCTGAAGTTCTGCCACCGGAAAAGGCCCCGGAAGGCGACCCCTTCGGCATTCCACTTATTTTCCCGGCTCTGACCATTTCAATTCTTAGCCTGATAGTGGTCAGCCTTTTAACCAAACCACCAAAAGAAGAAGAACTTAAGATTTTTTTCCCGAAAAAATAGAATACCTCCAATGATGAAAACAGGTCTCGTTTTTGACCGGCGTTTTGCCCTCCACGAGATGGGGGAAAATCACATAGAAAGTCCCCTCCGGATAATAGCTATCAATGAAATCCTGGAAACCAGCCTTAAATCAGGATTTGTTCACCTCAAGCCCAGACCAGCCACCGAGGAAGAAATTACCCTGGTTCACCTGCCGGAATACTTAGAATTCTTAAAAGAAACTGCCGGTAAAAAATCCTATTTTCCCTTTGACCCGGATACAATTGCCGGACCACATACTTATGAAGTCGCCTGTCTGGCGGCCGGAGCCGGTCTGACAGCCGTTGATCTGATTCTGGCCGGTCAGCTGGACAATGCCTTTGCCCTGGTGAGACCGCCAGGCCACCATGCTCTAAGCCACCGGCCCATGGGTTTCTGCTTTTTAAACAACGTGGCTATCGCTGCCCGCTACCTGCAGCAGAAAAAAGGGGTTAAAAGAATCATGATTGTTGACTGGGACCTTCATCACGGCAACGGAACCCAGAAAATTTTCTACGACGACCCGGAAGTACTTTACATTTCCCTGCATCAGAGCCCGCTTTTCCCCCGCACGGGAGCTTGCTCTGAAACAGGCGAAAAATCAGGCCTAGGTTATAACCTCAACCTGCCTCTCTCTGCCGGTAAAGGAGATGAAGACTATCTTTTCCTTTTCCAGAAAATAATTGTCCCCGTGGCTGAAAGTTTCCGACCTGAGTTTGTCCTAGTCTCAGCCGGCTTCGACGTGATGAAATATGACCCGCTCGGGGGTATGGAACTTACGGCCCAGGGCTGCGGTGACCTGACCCAGATTCTTCTGGAAATAGCCGAAAAATGGTCCGGAGGGCATTTAATTACTTTACTCGAGGGCGGATACAACCTGAAAGAACTGCAAAGAGGAGTTGAAGAGGTCTGTTTCCGACTGAACAACACCTCCAGACGAAAGATTCCTGAAGCTGTACCTTCTCCTGAGCTGGCCTCAGAAATAGAGCCAGCTCTTAAGATTTTCCGCATTTATTGGCCCGGTTTACCCTGAAGATGACACCCGTCATCTGGAATAGACAGGGGAAAAGAGACCAGAGGACAGAGTTTTCCCTGTCAGAAGGCAGAGTCAAGCTGGCACAAATTATGCATATCAAAAAGCGGAAGAGGAGTTTAAGATGAGAAAAAAGAATATTTTCCTGATAATCGTTTTTATCTTTGCGCTTCTTTTATACCAACCTCTTAAGGCCCAGGAAGGGACTCTACCAGCAGAACCCCAGGAAGAAACCAAATACACTAACGAGTCGGTAGGCCGGGTCAGCTTCCTGGAAGGAAAAGTTTTCATCCAGAGAGCAGCCGACATTGGCTATGAAGAAGCTGTGGTGAATGATCCGGTTACTGAAGGTGACCGCATTGGCACCACTGATGGTCGGCTGGAAATCCAGTTCGGCCGCGGTAATTATCTAAGGCTCGACCGAGATACCAAACTGGATATCATGAGCATGCCCAAACGGGATAGCGACCTGGTAAGACTGAGGCTCTGGTCAGGACACATCTACTTAACGATCAACAACCTTAAAAGGGAAAAAACCATAGAAATTCACACTCCTGATTCCTCTTTCTACATCTTAGAAAGAGGAATTTACCGAATTGATGTGGATGAGGGACGGGGCACTGAAATTCTGGTATTCAAGGGACTGGCCGAAGCCGCTGGAGAACAGAATTCTTACCTGGTAAAAAGCGAACAGAAACTCGAAGTTGCTGAAGGCCGGTTTTCTTCCAGGCCTTCAGGCTTTAGGCCGGTGGCCGACGACAATTTCGACAGCTGGAACGAATCCCGCAATCAACAGACTTCCCGGGTTTATGCTCGCCGCTATCTGCCTGAGGACCTGGCTGAGTTTGAGGCCGAATTGAGTGCTTACGGAGACTGGGTGTACATCCCACCTTACGGATACGTCTGGGTTCCCAGAAACATCGCCGATGACTGGCGCCCCTATTATTACGGACGCTGGGTCTGGCTGCCGCTGACTGGATGGACCTGGGTTCCCTATGAACCATGGGGCTGGGTAGCCTTTCATTACGGCCGCTGGCACTGGGCTGTAGGAATTGGGTGGTATTGGATTCCTACCTATATCTGGGGTCCGGCCTGGGTCTCCTGGTGGTGGGACTATGACTATTTCGCCTGGGCACCTCTTGGCTGGTACGGCCGGCCGGTAGTTATAATTAACAACATCTTCTATGACCGTTACACCGGCCACTACCCTTTAAACTCCAGAGCTCTGGTGGTGGTTAGAAAAGACCAGCTTAAAGCCAGAAATATCGCTCAGGCCGCACTGAGGCCAGAAGCTCTGAAATCAGCCAACCTGGACAACAAGATAAATCTTAACAGCACCAGACTGCCTTTCCGCCCGGAAGGAGCCAGACTGTCAGTCGAAAAACTTGACGGTAAAAGAGTTCTGGTCAGACATGAGGGTCATAATCAGGGCCTTAGAAGCCTTAACCCCGAAGGTCGTAGCCCTGATAAACCTGAATCCCTCAGACCGGCAGGCTCTCCCACCTCAAAAAAGCCAGTTGGTGACCAATCCGGGGAAAAACCAGCGGTCAGCAGACCTCAAAACCAGGATAAGGGCAAATCAGTTCAAACAGACAAACCTTCCAGAACCTCCCCGGCCTCAGGTAAAGTTACCCCGAAAAAAATAAAGAAAAAAGATGAATCCCCTTCCCCTAAACCTGCTTCTCAATATTCAACTGCCCTCAGAAAAATCCCCGTTTATCCCTCCTCAACCAGCGCCTCAAGCAGAAACACCTCCAGAGAACCAAATTTATACCGTTCCGGTTCTTCCTCAATCAGGAATTATGCTCCTTCCTCGGCCAGTTCTAGCCTATCAAGACCGACTAACCCTCCCCGAACTTCAGGCTTCAGTTTAACCCGTTCGACCAGCTCTGGCTCTTCTCGCTCTGTTCTTAGCCGTTTTTCTGGCTCTCCTTCCCGGCCAATAAGCACTTCAAAAAGCAGCTCTTCTTCCGTAGCCCGCAGCGGTTCGGTCAGAAAAAAATAGCTAAAAACCAGGAATCAAAAATCTCTGCTCTGATAAATGCAGGTTAGGTTAAGGGCAAATCTATAGTTCTAAAGTTTTTATTGTAAGAATTGAGAAAATCGGGATAGGCTGAGAACTCAAATTCAGTGTCTTTCCTCGCGGGCCTCTCTCTCTGAATAATAATCCAGAACTCTCAAATGGTCTTGAAGAGAACAATATCTGGTCGGTTCTGTGCCAGGTAGAAAAACTTCCTGGAATGGATATTTACAAACCGGTGAAGCCAGAAGGCCGGTTTTCCGGTCTATGGTCACGAAAACCAGATTGGGTGGAACCTCAAAATCTTCTATAAGGATACCATCAATGTTGGTTAAGGTTTGAACTTCCTCACTTAGAACCTCGCCTGATGATGATTGCTGGCTTGCCAGGAAAGCTTTTTTCTTATCCTCAATAACATTTTGAAAAAATTCCTTCCAGATGGGCAGAGCCACCACCGCTCCGGATTGTCTGTTACCCATCGAAACTTTGGTGTCATAGCCAACCCAGGTACCGGCACAGAGCGAAGGTGAAAAACCGATAAACCAGGCATCCGTGAACTTATTGGTAGTGCCGGTTTTTCCACCGAGAGGCCAGTTCAGCGAAGCAGCAGCTTTGGCCGTTCCCTGCTGTACCACACCCTGAAGGAGATAAGTCATCATATAAGCAATCTGAGAAGAGATAACTTCTTCATAGGAAGGCAAATTTTCTTCCAGAACATTTCCATCCTTATCTTCAATCCTGACGATGAAATATGGTCTGGCCCGAAGTCCCTTATTTGGAAAAACACTGAAAGCCGAGACCAGTTCCAGAAGAGTAACTTCAAAAGCGCCCAGAGAAAGCGATAGATAAGGATAAATGGTTGAGGTAATGCCGAACTTCCGGCAGTATTCAACTCCAACCTGAGGAGAAAGGTAATCGAGTAGCTTAGCCGTGACCACGTTTCTGGATTCCTCAAGACCCGTTCTCAAAGTTACTGCTCCCCGGTATTGGCCATCGTAGTTTTTAGGCGACCAGGGTTCCCCCGTCCATTTATCCACAAAATCAGTGGGCTCATCTATGATAACTGTTGCCGGAGTGAAACCTTTTTCCAGGGCTGCAGTGTAAAGAATGGGCTTGATGGCCGAGCCGGTCTGCCTGAGAGCCTGAGTAGCCCGGTTGAACTGGCTCCTCTTGAAGGAATAGCCTCCGACCATGGCTTTAATCTGCCCAGTAGCCGGTTCTATAGCCAGAAAAGACCCTTCCAGCAGCGGTTCCTGGTCAAGGGCCGCTTTCAGAGTTCTGGCGGCCTCATCAACCGATTGAATTTCTACAAGAATTACATCTCCAGGTTTTATCAGGGCGTCCAGAAACCTGGCCCTTGTCCACTCAATACCTTTATTGGTTATGACACCCGTATAATTTTTGACTCTAATCTTCGCTTCGTTCTTACCAACTTCAAGAACAATAGCTTCTTCCAGTTTGCCCGGACTGAGTTCTGACCCATCCCAGCTTTCCAGCCAGAAATTTTCCAGCTGGCTTTTACCTTCGCTGAGTAAATTTCTCTTATCTTTTCTCCATCCGGATTTTTTGTCTTGAGCCCTGAGGCCGCTATTTAAGGCTTTTTCAGCATAAAGCTGGTAATTAAGGTTCAAGGTGGTGAAAATCTTCAGTCCTCCCCGATATAAAGCCTCATCTCCATATTTTCTTTCCACGTATTTTCTTACTTCTTCAAAGAAATAGGCTCCGACCTCTGTAGTCTGGCGCTTTAAGGGTAAAACGTTGAGTGGCTCCTTTTTAAGGGCTTCCGCCTGTTCTCTGGTTATGAAGCCCTCTTCAACCATCCGGTTAAGAACGTGGTTTCGCCTGTTCAGGGTGAGCTTTGGGTTGTTATAAGGAGAATAAAGACTTGGACCACGAAAAATCCCGGCAATCATAGCAGCCTCTGGCAGGGTCAAGTCAGTAACACTTTTGCCAAAATAAATCTGAGAGGCAGATTCCACTCCCCAGGCCCCGTGACCGAGATAAAATTGATTGCAGTAAAGCTCAAAAATTTTCTCTTTGGTATAACGTCGTTCAATTTCTATAGCCACAAACATTTCTTTTATCTTACGGCGGATAGTCTGTTGAGAATAGAGGAAAAGGCTGCGAGCTAACTGCTGGGTGATAGTGCTGCCACCGTGAAGCCTTCTTTTGCCCAGAAGAACCCTGAAAATGTCTTCTTTGATAGCTCGCATTATACCCCGATAATCAATCCCCTTGTGGGCAAAAAATCTGGGGTCTTCAGTAGCCACTATGGCCTGCTTCAGAACCTCCGGAATTCTGTCATAAGAGACCTGAATCCTCCTCTCGGCTGCAAATTCTTTAACCACCTGCCCATTGTCTGCATAAACAGCAGAGATGATTTTTGGTCGCAGCTGTTCTAACTCCCCGACATCAGGCAGATTTTCCCTTATGGTGAGGTAGGCCCCCAGAATAGCCCCCAGCCCCAGAGCTACCAGCAAAACAAAAATCAGCAAAACAGCTCTAAGAGCCTTCTTCCAGGTTAATCTGGGCCATTTAATTCTCAAAACTATTTTTTTCTTGTGCGGCATCTCTTTCCGACCAGGTTAAGAATACAGCAGGAATAACAATATATCAGATTAACAAAGAAAATGACAATGCCCCGGACTCATTTCAGAGCTGGAAACTTTTTGGTCAGCAGAGACCAGATTTTTCTCCCTACTGCATCCGCAGAAGAGCGGCCATCAATTACCACACATTCCGGGTCTTTGAGACTCAGAAAAATCCGTCTCACTTTCTGAAGGTATGATTTTTCTTCAAACAAGCGGTAAATTACCGGGCGGTCCTTGATTCTTTTTAAGCCGACAGTAACAGGAACGTCTATAATAAAAACCAGGTCCGGAATCAGAATAAAGCTCTGATGCCGACGCTTTATCTTCTCAAGCGGGATTCCTCTGGCTCCCTGATAAGCCAGCGTAGAGTAGAAGTACCTATCCAGGATAACGGTCTGGCCCGCTTCCAGGGCCGGTTTTATGTTCTTTAGAACATTTTCCCTGCGGTCTTTAATGAACAAATCAAGCTCTTTTTCTGGAGTAATGGAGCCTCTTTCTTTAGAAAGCTCTCTTATTTTCTGCCCCCATCGGCCCTCGGTTGGCTCCCTGAGGGTTATAACCTTTAGACCCTTCTTCCGGAGCCTTCTGGCCAGAAGCTCCACCTGGGTGGATTTACCAGAACCATCTATACCTTCCAGGACTATGAACAGACCTTTTTTCACTCTCCCTGTCATCTTCTGACTGCCATTTTTTCTTCGTTGATTAATCTTACTGATGAACTGTGAGGATTGCAACCTTTTTAGCCTCCTGAATGTTATCTAATAATCCAGTTAACTAAGCCAGGAAATGATTGAATTTCAGGCGAGCTTATGTTAATTTAATTTTAGACGACAGGGAGGTAAGGCATGAAGAAGTACCTGTGGATAGGAGTTATAAGCTTTCTGGCCGGGTTTTTGCTGGCTGGCTATGTCCTCCTTTCTCCCGAAAGACCGGCCACCTCTGAACCTTCTGTTGCCCCGGCTTCAACTATAGCTAACTACCTCTTTGCCGGGGAAAAGGCTCTGTCCAGCCCTGAAGCAGTCTCTAACCCGGACTTCGTCAGAGTGGTGGAAAAAGTCGGTCCGGCTGTAGTCAGAATTATGACCGAAAGAGTGGAAAAAATTAGATCTTTTGGGTTTGATGAAAGCTGGCCTTTTGAAGATTTCTGGGATAGGTTTTTCGGCACACCCCCACGTTCCAGGGATAGAGAGAGAGAATACCGTTCCCAGGCTCAGGGCTCTGGTTTCTTCATTTCTCCGGATGGTTACATCTTAACTAATAACCACATCGTAGAAAATTCGGTAAAAATATCCGTTGAGACCATCGACGGTAAAGAATATGAAGCTAAACTGATTGGCCGTGATGCCGCCACAGACCTGGCTTTATTAAAAGTTGAAGGCAAGAATTTTCCTTACGCTGTCCTGGGTGATTCCTCCACTATAAAAACCGGAGAGTGGGTCCTGGCCATCGGTAATCCTTTCGGGCTGGAGCATACGGTTACTGCTGGTATCATCAGTGCCAAAGGACGGCAGCTGGGTCTCGGCGGCAACACTCCAACCTACGAAGATTTTATCCAGACCGATGCCGCCATAAACCGTGGCAATAGCGGAGGTCCGCTTATCAATCTTAAGGGAGAAGTCATCGGAATCACTAGCAACATCCTTTCCCCAACTGGCGGTAATATCGGAATTGGTTTTGCCATTCCCTCTGATCTGGCTAAAAAAGTAGTAGCCCAGCTTAAAGAGAAAGGGCGAGTAGTCCGCGGCCGGCTTGGTATTAGAGGAACCGACATCACTGAAGCCATGAAGAAAAGATTCAACCTGAATACTACCCGCGGAGTGATAATTTCTCAGGTAGAGCCAGACAGCCCGGCCGATAAAGCTGGACTAAAGAAATATGACGTGATTGTCGAAATTAACGGGCAGCCGGTGGAAAACTGGAAGGATTTAAGATTTAAAGTAGCTGATTTTCAACCTGGAAATGTAGTTACCCTGAAGATTATCCGGGACGGCAAAGAAATGACAGTCAAAGCCAGGCTGGATGAGCTGCAGCCCGAGGAACCGGCCCAAAAGCCTGAAACCATGGATAAGGATGTCGGTCTGAGCCTGACCTCTTTAACTCCAGCTCTGGCCAGGCGTTACGGATTAACCACGACTGAAGGCTTGCTGATTACCGGAGTGAGACAGTACAGTCAGGCCGCCAGGGCAGGACTTCAGACTGGCGATATTATTCTTGAGGTCAATCGTCTTAAGGTAAGTACGGTCAAAGAATTTCAGGACATCCTGAAAAAAACAGAACCAGGTGAAGAAGTGATTCTTCTGGTCAGACGAGAAAGCGAAGGCGAAAAAATAGACTTTATAGTTACCCTGAAAGTTTCATGATTAATTTTACCAAGCTTCATGCTCTGGGCAACGATTTTCTGGTGGTTGAAGAGGGCAACCTCAGGCCGGAAGACCTGACTGAAACTGCCCGCCGGCTCTGCGACCGGCACACCGGAATCGGAGCCGACGGGCTAATTCTTTTCCGTATTCTGGAGCTCGAAAGCAGCCGGGTTAATTTTAGAATCTTTAACGCTGATGGCTCAGAGCCAGAGATTTCCGGTAACGGGCTGCGCTGCGCCGCTGCCTATCTTTTCCACTATGGCAAGGTTAAGGGACCTATAGTAAATTTCGAGACTATCGCCGGACCAAGAAGCTGTCAGCTCATCACCAAGGATAGCTACCGCTATGAAATTAAAATAGAAATGGGGGTGCCCAGGTTTTCTTCAAAAGACATTCCTTTTGACGATGGACGCGAACATGAGTTCATCATCGATTATCCTCTTTCCATCAACCGTAAAGTTTACTATATAACCTGTGTTTCTGTTGGTAATCCCCACTGCTCTGTCTTCGTGGAGCGATTTTTCCCAGCCCGCATTGAATGGCACCAGGTTGGCCAGGAGCTGGAAAACCACCCCTTCTTCCCAAGGCGGACCAATGTTGAATTTATCCGGGTGCTTAACCGTAAGGAAATTGAAGTTCTTTTCTGGGAGAGGGGGGTAGGAGAAACTCTCTCTTCAGGCAGCGGGTCGTGCGCTGCCGCAGTGGCTTCAATACTGAAAGGGCTGACCGATAAAAAAGTCAGAGTCTGGACCAGCATGGGTCCCCTGGTGGTTGAATGGGAAGAAGACCGGGTTTATCAGACTGGGCCGGCTGAGCTGGTTTTTGAAGGCCGCTTTTTGCCCTGAAATTTTTGCCCCTTATTCCGGCTTTTCTCTATGAAAAAAAACATCAAATTTTCAGCCTTTCAAAATATCCCGAAAACAAGGTCTACCCAGGACAATCAGTCATCGTTATTTCTAAATATCTGACTTTTTCCCCGGACCGAAAGAAGAAAAAATCAGGCTACCTCTTTCTGGTCGACTTTTTACTTCGGGCCTTTTTCCCGGCTGCGGCTGACCTGGTCCCTGTTCTTTCCTTCTGGTTCAAACTAAATGGCCTGACCAGAGCTTCACGGAAAACCTGTTTGATGTCCTCAACAAAAATAAACTGCATTTCCTGCCTGATTTTTTGCGGAATGTCAACCAGGTCTTTCTTGTTGGGTGAAGGTAAAATTATTTTTTTGATACCGGCTCTTTGAGCTGCCAGAACTTTTTCTTTAATCCCGCCCACCGGCAGAACATTGCCCCTGAGGGTTATTTCTCCGGTCATGGCCACATTCCAGCGAACGGGGATGTTAGTACAAACTGAGATGAAAGCGGTTGCAATGGTCACTCCGGCTGAAGGACCATCTTTGGGAATAGCTCCTTCTGGAATGTGAATATGGAAATCGTTTTCCATGAATATCTTGGTGTCAATTCCGAATTCCTTAGCGTGGGCCCTGGCATAGCTCAACGCCGCCTGAGCCGATTCCTTCATAACCTCTCCCAGAGAACCGGTCAGCATCAGCTGCCCTTTACCCTGCATTCTGGTAGCTTCTACAAAAAGAATCTCGCCTCCGGCAGCCGTCCAGGCCACACCGGTAGCTACTCCGACCTGGTCTTTTTTGGCCAGCTGGTCGCGGAAAATCCGGGGCGGGCCCAGGAATTTTTCTAAGTTCTGAGCAGTTATCCGGACCTTTCTTTTTTTGCCTTCGGCAATCTGTCTGGCTACCTTCCGACAGAGAGTGGCAATTTCTCTTTCCAAATTCCTGACTCCGGCCTCCCTGGTGTATTGGGCAATAATAGCTCTGACAGCTCCTTCCGATATGTCAATCCAGTCGGATTTCAGAGAATGTTCAGCCACCTGCTTGGGAATAAGATGCCTTAAGGCAATCTGCAACTTTTCTTCCTCAGTATAGCCAGGAAGCTCTATTATCTCCATCCGATCCCGGAAAGCTGGCTGAATCGGATCCAGAAGGTTGGCGGTGGTGATGAACATAACTTTTGACAGGTCGAAGGGCACCCCGAGATAATGGTCCAGGAAGCTGTTGTTCTGTTCCGGGTCCAGCACTTCCAGGAGAGCGGATGAAGGGTCGCCCCGAAAATCGGCTCCGATTTTGTCAACCTCATCCATCATAAAAACTGGATTGTTGGAACCAGCTCGCTTAAGCCCCTGGATGATTTTCCCAGGCATTGCCCCGACGTAGGTTCGACGATGACCGCGGATTTCTGCCTCATCGTGAACACCCCCAAGGGAAATCCGGACAAACTTGCGGCCGAGAGCTCTAGCTATGGACCGACCGAGCGACGTCTTGCCGACCCCAGGTGGTCCAACAAAGCACAGGATGGGTCCCTTAATTTTTTTTGAAAGCTTTCTAACGCTGAGATACTCAATAATGCGTTCTTTTACCTTTTCCAGGCCGTAGTGGTCCTCATCCAGAATTTCCTTGGCTTTTTTAAGGTCCAGGTTATCTTTGGTGCTGAAATTCCAGGGGAGAGAGAACATCCAGTCCAGGTAATTTCTGATGACTGCTGTCTCAGCTGATTCCGGATGCATCTGGGACAGACGGTTAATCTGTTTTTCCAGCTCCTCCCGAACCTCATCGCTTACTTTTAACTTCTTCAGCTTTTCCTGGTAGGCCTTGACCTCCTCCTGCAGCTCCGAACCCTCTCCCAGTTCCTTCTGAATGGCTTTCATCTGCTGCCGGAGGAAATACTGCCTTTGCAATTTGTCAAGCTCACCTCGGGCTTCGTTGGAAATTCGGGATTGCATTTCCAGAAGTTCCAGCTCTCTAACCAAAAGCTCATAAACCCGTTTCAGCCTCTGAACCGGATCCAAAATTTCCAGCACTTCCTGGGCTTCTTTGACTTTCAGCTCCAGGTTGGAAGCCGTCAGGTCAGCTAGCCGGCCGGGATCTTCCAGATTGGCCGCTATGACCAGAATTTCAGGCTGGATGGCTTTGCCCAGAGAACTGGCTTTTTCCAGCCCCGATCGAACGTTCCGAATTAAAGCTTCAAGTTCTATGGTTTTTTCTACTGCCTCAGGCTCCTGCAAAACAGCCACTTTTGACTGAACAAAGGGACCTTCATCTTCATAAGTCTCGATTCTGGCTCTGACCAATCCCTGAGCCAGAATCCTGATCCGCCCATCGGGCAGCTTGAGCATTCGCATAATGAGGGCCACTGTGCCGACTTCATAGACATCTTCCCTTTTAGGCTCCTCAATTTCCATTTCCTTCTGGGTAAGCAGAAGAATCATCCGGTTAGTTGATAGGCTATAATCAATAGCGGCTTTAGATTTTTCCCTGCCCACATAGAGCGGCGCAATCATATAAGGAAATATGACTACGTCCCTGAGCAGAAGCACAGGCAGTTTCTCAGGGATTTGAAGCTTTTGCTGTTGCTCTTCAGTTAGACCGTTGATCGGTTCATCTGAGGAACCATCAAACTGAGACATCATTGACCTCCTCCGCTTTCATCCTTTGATCTTTGAATTTTCACTTCGATTTCCTTGCTGCTTTTTTTTGCTTTTGGTAAGCAGATTGTCAGCACCCCATTTTCCAGGACGGCTCTGGTTTTATCCGCAACTACCGCAACCGGAAGGACAATTTCCTTATGGAAAAAGCCCATTTCTCGCTCGAGACGGTGGAATTTAATCTTTTTAGCTTCTACCATTTCTTTTTTCAGGCCGCTTATTTCCAGGCGGTTGCCCCACTGAACCACCTTAAGGTGGCGAGCGGGTACCCCTGGAACTTCAACTTCTACCACCACCTCATTTTCTTTTTCATAAACATCAACAGCCGGTTCCCAGAGCAAACCCAGGCCCCCAACTGCCTCTCTTTTGAAAACCAGCTCCCCGCTTACGCCTCTAATTTCCGTCTCTACTCTGAAAACTCTGGCTATCGGTTTTATTTTCTTTTTCATCTGGCCTTACCCTCTAATCAGGGTTATTTTTCTTTAAGCAGGTTTTCCAGGACGTGTTTAAATTCTACCACATCTTTGAATTCCCGATAGACCGAGGCAAATCTGATGTAAGCCACTTTGTCCAGGGCTTTGAGCCGGTCCATCACAATCTGCCCGATTTCTGAAGATTCTATTTCCTTATCAGGCCTTTCCTGAACTATTGATTCTATCTCCTCCACAATTTCTTCCAGCTGACTTATCTGAATCGGTCGCTTTTCACAGGCTTTCATCATTCCACGGAGTAGCTTCTGACTATCAAAAGGCTGTCTGGTCCCATCCTTTTTAACTACCATGTAGGGAATCTGCTCAATCCGTTCGTAAGTGGTAAAACGCTTCTTGCAGGACAGACATTCCCGCCTTCTCCTGATTGAGACACCTTTCTGGCTTTCTCTGGAATCAATAACTTTGCTCTCAAGAAAACCACAAAACGGACACCGCATCAGCTTTTCCCTTCACTCAGTTTTCTGACCTGAAACAGGTTCAGACCGCCTTGCCATAATATAACATAACCGAGGAGGCATGTCACCAGAACCTGAATGGAATGGATCAGGATGGTCAAACCTACTGCCTGATTAGGATCCAGGCCATAAAGACCGGTCAGAGCTAACCGGCTGAAATAATCAAAGCCCCCGGCCATTCCAGGGGTCGGTATAGAAGCCCCCACCATGGTCAAAAAGATGTAGGGAACTATCATAAAAAAAGGAATTCTGAAGTCATAGGCCAGAAAAAAAACCCAGTAAAAAAAACAAATGCCCAGCCAAACCATGATAGAAAGTCCAAAATAGGCAATTAGCCTCGGGAATGAATGGAAAAACTTCAGACCGGCCAGAAATTCCAGCCCGAATTTCTCCACTCCAAGGCGCATTCCCTTCGGAAAAAGTCTGGCCAGAAAACTAAACAAGCCTGAAGCTCTATCCTTCATGAAATAAAGCCCAATGACCATCAGGAAAAGAAAGGCTGTTAGCAGTAAACCGGCTTTCCCCCAGAAAAGAAGCTGGTTGTAAGTTTCAGCTTTAAGGTCCAGTCGCCAGCCAAGAGCATCTCCGGTTAGCAAAAAAGCCCCTAACAGAAAGCAATTGGTAAAAATATCAAATGTTCTTTCCACCACAATCGTTCCCACCAGATAACCAGAACTGAGCCCTTCCTTCCGGGCCAGGTAAAGAGGTCGAACCACTTCGCCCACTCTTCCCGGAAAAATCAGAATAACCGTAAACCCGACCACGTTGGCTTCTATTGCACTCCAAACTTTAAGGTCAGATTTGAGTGGTCGTAGCAGAAACTTCCAGCGAATGGACCTGGTAACAAAATGCAGGGTCGATAACAATACAGAAAAGACCAGGAATAATGGTTTGACTTGCTTCAGGTAGGACCAGGTATCAGACCAGCTGACACTTCTGAGGAAAAACCAGAGGAAAAAAGCAGTTAATAAAACTATTACCAGCCATTTCAGAAAACCGCTCCTCATCATCTTAAATTACTTATCCTTGAATACACAAGGCGATTATATCCGATAAGAGGAAGTTCGTCCAAGACTCTCGTTTACCTCTTGAAAAATCGCTTAAAATTGGCTATATTTAAGCGAGCGCTGGGAAGTCGTCCAACGGTAGGACACATGACTCTGGATCATGTTATCTAGGTTCGAATCCTAGCTTCCCAGCCAACCTCCCCAAAACCCTCCTTCTTGTATAGAAAGGCAGCTCCTCCCCCTCCGGAGCTGCCACTTTTTTTAAAAAGCTGCGACCGTCAGACCACCACCGGTAAATGGGGCAACCTTTTTTTTAACTAAATAACTAAAAGCCACCTCAAACATTCAGGATTCTGGTACCGGCCTCTATCCGGACCACATGAATAGCTGGCTCTTTCCCCGTCTGCTTGCGGTAGCTTTTGGAAACCTTAGCCTTAAACTCTTCAACCGCATGGTCCTCTACCAGACTGATGGTACAGCCGCCAAAGCCAGCACCCATCATCCTGGAACCATAAACCCCAGAAACCTCAAGAGCTGCTTCAACCAGAAAGTTTAGCTCGGCTGAACTGACTTCATACTCGTCGCGCAAGCCCTGGTGAGATTCGTTCATTCTCTGGCCAAAAGCCACCAGGTCTTGCCGCAAAAGGTCCTTACAGGCCAGCTCCACCCGCCGGTTTTCTTTAATTACATAAGCACATCTCTTAAAAACCACCGGGTCAAATTCGCTCTGGTACTCCAGCATCATTTCTAAGGTGACATCCCGTAGGCTTGTGATTTCGGGTCGGTATTTTTGCAGTATTCTTACTCCCTGTTCACACTGCTGGCGGCGGACGTTGTATTCTGAGGAAGCCAGCTCCCGTCTCACCCCGGTATCGCTTACCACTACCCGAACATTTTCCCATTGAAATGGGAAATACTCAAAATCCAGCGAACGGCAATCTAATTTCATAACCCGACCGGGCTTTCCATGCAGGTTGGCAAACATATCCATAATGCCGCATCTTACTCCGACAAACTCATTCTCGGCCCTTTGGGCCAGGCGAGTCAGACTCAGAAGGTCAAGTCCCAGAGCAAACAGATGATTAAGAGCAAAAGCCATACCGCCTTCTAAGGCCGCCGAGGAGGACATGCCCCCGCCTATGGGGACATTTCCCCCGAAAGCCACCTCCACACCTTTTATTCTGTGACCTGATTTCAGAAACTGGTCCAGAACACCAAGGAGATAATTAGGCCAGCGGAGAGGAGATTTCTTCAGATTTCTCAGCTCAATCTCCAGGTACTGGTCAAAATCACAGCTATAAAACCGGCACAATTCATCCTGCCGGGCAGCAACTGCCAGCACTACCACTCTGTCGGTAGCCCCTGGCAGAACGAAGCCCTCGTTGTAGTCTGTATGCTCACCGATGAGATTTATCCGCCCGGGAGAAGCAATCAAAACGGGTTTTGTCCCGAATTTTTCCTGGAAATTGGCTTTGACTGCTTGAATGATTTTATCCATGGTCACCTCAAGTTGTTCTCATATTAAGCTTAAGAGATACCAGTTTGAAAACTTTTTGTCAAAAGCCAGATCTACTACTGGGTTAGCAAGGTCTCGAATCTGATTTTATGTCGGTCTATAAACTGACTGAAAACCTATCAAAGCTGCTGTCTGAGGATAAACAACTATCCTAACGGATTTGAGGATTAAGATTCTGGTATAGAATTTAAGTCAGAAGAAGAATTCTCTGAATCTTATCTCTGAACCCAAAAGATAAAAAGATAACTAAGCCGGGGTCAGATTACATCGGAAGAAGATAGCGAAGTCTTAAGACTTTTTCGGCTGGTTTTCTGAACGGGGTGTAGCTGGTGTCAGAAGGACCGCCGAGGTTCGGGTCCGGAAACCACTGCCACCAGTACATTCCGGCTATATAAGGTCTTCCAGCTACCATCCGCAAGGCCGCCTCATAGCCTTTCCTCTGGACCACAAGATCCACCGGTCCCGTTTTCTGCCAGTCCCAGGGGTTCTGGGCCCCACCTCTGACACTGCGGTAACCTATCTCAGTTATCAAAACGGGTTTTCCCCATTTATCTGAAAGATTCTTAATTTTGACCAGGAGCCGGCTCCAGCCAGTACAGAAGTCAGCTACTGAAGGGTTAATCCGGCTGGTAAGAGTTGGATACAGGTCCTGACCTATCAGGTCCAGAGCATCCCAGAAAGTAACCGCCTCGGGTTTGCTCTCCAGCTGGTCATCAGCATAGACCAGCGGTCCCGAATAAACCCTCCTTATTTCACTGATAATCTGGCGCCAGTCCTGAGCCCGATGGACAGTTGAATTAAGCTCGCAGCCGATACAGAACTGCTCTACCCCGGTTTCGGCCGCCATCTGAGCATAATGAAGAATGAACTGACGGTAGGAACTGAACCACTGCTGCCAGGAAGCTTCGTTAAAATTCTGGCCAATTTGACCACGCCAGTGGTTGGGGTCATTCAGCAGGTCCACATGGGGTTTAAGCATCACCTTCAAGCCGAGCCCATGAGCATAGTTGATTATCTGTCTGACTGAGTCGTCGGATGGAGTATAGGCGCTGTTAAAATCGATTACCGTGGAGTTTACATTGTCCTGGTAGGCGGTTACGAGTAGACTTATCCATTGGGCGTTGGTTTTTTTCAGATTTTTTAGCGACTCTTCAGCCAGCCAGCCAGAATAGGCATTTCGAGAATAGCCGGTAAAAGAAATACCTTTCTGGAAGGCTCTCGGTCTTTTAGCCTCAACGTTCCAGATAAAGCCGGAAAAAGCGGCCAGGCTTAACAGTACAAGCAAAACCAGGTTAAGCCAACTGGAGTTTTTGTTTTTCATTCCGCCAGCTCCTATTAAAATTTAACAGAATCTACTGGTTAATTCAAAAGCGATTTCTCAAGGTAAGGTTTTTTGACATTAGCTTCTCAAGGTGATAATTTAATAATTAGAGTTGCGTTTGAAAGGGAGATAAATCCATGAAAAAATTTTTAGTTTTCTGGCTTGTGGCTTTATTTGTCTTTCTTTCAGCCTGCGGCGTGGGGATGCTGCCCTCCAGAGATTCCTGGTATGCCAAACACTATTTTATTATGCAGGATTTTGAAAGAGAAACTTACAAGCAGCTGACGGCTGAAGGGCGCCTGGAGTTCCAGAAGCTATTTTGGGAAGCCAGACACCCTGTGGCCAAAGAACAGTTTGAGGCCAGAATCGCCTACATTGAAAGAGTATACAAAACCGAAAATCACAGTCAGCCCTGGAACACGGACCGGGCCAGGGTTTATTTGCTTAACGGCCCTCCAGCCCAGATTGATTACCGACAGAATACCGACTGGGTTACCAGCGCCGTCAGTCAGCCCGGAAAATCAGGCACCCAGCAAGTTTCCGACCGGAGTAACGAGGACATTCAGGCCAACACCGCTGAGGTCTGGGTCTATCCCTATGACAGGCATTTTGTCTACTACGTTTTCACCTTTTCCCCACCCAATAGCTGGCGGTTAAGTCCTTCCACCTATCAGAACAATCAATATCTGCAAGCCCTGGAGAACTTGAACAAGGATTTAACCTACGGTCTAAAAGACGCTGAAGCTTACAGGTCCAGGCTGGAAGCTCTTCCCCATAAAAAGCAAAAGTAGCGCTACGGGGATTCGAACCCCGGTTTGATGGCTGAGAACCACCCGTCCTAGGCCTCTAGACGATAGCGCCACAAGGCAGAAAAAATACCAAATTCTGCTTTAGCTGTCAATAATTCAACCCTAATAACGCCGGGCCTGAAGCAGCTTGGCCTGGGTTTCACCACCATTAAGTCGGTAGAGCATGGGCAGGGGTCTATCCAGTCCGTCTGTGTATTCAGGCTGGTTTTCCCAGCGGTAGTTTAGAATGCAGGCATAATCGGAAAAATACTGCCAGCGGCGGCGATTTATCCCGGTTACCATATGGAAATGGTTTGCCGGCATGCCCATTTTTACCAGTCTGGCCTGAAGATGGTCAAAGGTGACAAAAGTATGAGGCCAGGAATAATCTGAGGCCCGGCAGACTTCTTCAGCCAAAACGGGCGGAAGGGCCACGCTTTCGGCTTCTCCCTGAACCATAGTAAAAAGTCCACTCAGGTCAGAAAACGCCAGCCTTCCGGCCAGACCCCTGATTCCAGCGGGCGAAAGGAAGCTTACCGAAAATCCCAGTCCTGGAAAATAGTATTCAATAGCCTTAAACAGAAAGGCTTTTTCAGCATAGTCCAGAGAGGCTGAACCGGAATTATTTCCGTCCACAAAACCGCGCTGGAGCCAGATTTCTTCCTGATAAGGAGTCAGGTCGACCCCGAGCTCCCTGGCCTTCTTTTTTATCTCCCAGGGTTCGTAGACTTTACGGAAATCCATAAACAGGGTGGGCTTCCCGCCGCTCAGATAGCAGTAAAAAATCATGGTCAGCAGACCCTGAATATCGTTCTCCGTGGCGAAAGGAATGACCGGCTTTTTACCGGTATGATCTTCAGTTGAGTTAAATAGAGACTCAGCAATATCAGCCGTGGTCAGAGGAATTCCGCGGCGGTCAGAGCCCCAGGCTAACTGACTGGTCCAGCCGCCACCTATGGCTTTGACCTCTTTTAGATAATTCCTTATGATGAGATAAAGAGCCAGTCCCTCATCCAGTTTCTTGCGGTCCTCAGCCGTAAGTGCCGGTGGCTTTACAGTATCCAGCCCGGTCAGTACAGCCTTTCTGGATTTGATTATCTCTTCCGTGTTGGTAAAAATGCGGTTTTTGAACTTGACATTTATCACCCAATCCCTAAGAGCCTTGAGCTCTTCGGGGTCATACCCACCTTTTTTATGCAGCATATCGGCAAAAATTTTCATGGATTCACGAGTTGATTCCAGCCCGAAATATTTTCTAACCGCATGAACCTGATTGAGAGCTGTTTCCATTTGCATGGAATCAGTATCAATGGACAGGTATCTTTTACCCCGCAGGGCCACTCTGGTCAGCATAGCATAGCCCAGGTCCACGATGTCCCTGGCGGTTTCTTGGTCAAACTCAGGCTCCAGGCCGGTTTCCGGCATGTTTCCGATTATCATATGACAGAGGCGACCCGTCTGGGCATAAGCCCCAACCAGGGCATCAATGCCGACCACACCTGGTTTGGGAGCGTTATTGCCACCTACACAGGCCAGAGGTGTGTCAGGTGGAAAATGGGCTGTCAGAGCCATAGCGGATTTTCCGGGGAAAAACCAGGTATCTGGAACTATAAAGATACCGCCCACTCCAGCTTCTTTCATCTCTCTGGCCCCGGAATCGGCGGTTTCTTCTGAATCCACCAGATGGGAGCAGTAAAAAATATTAGGCGTACTACCGTCAGGCAGACGCAAATTTTTAGCCAGCAGCCGGGCCGTCATCCGGCCGATGTTGAAAGCTCTGGTCCTTGAAACTTCATCTATCCTCGGGTCGCAGGGCACAAAAACACCGAGGGTGGGGTTTTCCGGGTTTTTCCTGCCAATAAAGGGCATGGTTCCTCCTTTTATTCAATATTATAATGACCTTCAGCATTTAATATTTATTACAGGCTTATTCCAGAAAAAACCAAACTTTTCCGGTCGACCCGAATTGGCTTCCAACCCTGAAGGCTTTCGCGGATACCGGAACTCGGCTATTCTCATCTCCCGACCGAACGCCACAGCTTAACTCAAACCTGTCTTCGCTTTCATTTTACTGATTTGCCAGAAAGTTGATTATATGTATTCAATGGTAGCCGGCGGTTTCCCCGTTATTTCGTAAGCTACCCTGACCACCGCTGGAATCTCCTCGGTTATTCTTCGGGCCAGACGAGTTAGCACATCCCAGGGGACGGGGGTTGGCTGAGCGGTCATAGCATCCTGGCTTTCCACAGACCTGATAATTATTATGTGCCCGAACTTTCTCTTGCCCTCAACCACTCCAGTTCCCATATCGTTCATCAGCACGGCAAAAGCCTGAAAGGGCTGGAGGGGAGCCAGCTCTTCTTCGACAATCCTGGTAGCTTTCCTGACTAACTCCACTCGTTCCGGAGTTACCTCTCCGATTATTCTGGTAGCCAGAGCCGGTCCAGGAAAAGGCATCCTCTTAAAAATGATTTCGGGCAATCCCAGGACTTTACCCACCTCCCTGACTTCGTGCTTGAAAAGCTCTTTTAAGGGCTCAATAATCTTAAAGCCGAAGCCCTTTTCTGGGTCTATGCCAATCTGCTCCAGAATATTATGCTGGGTTTTGATGCCTCCCTTGGTTTCTATGATATCGGCGGCTATGGTTCCCTGAATAAGATATCTGGCTTTACTTTTTAAAACTTCACGGCCAAAAACTTTATAAAAGGCATAGCGAAATGCCTTTCTTTTTTCCTCGGGGTCAATCTTACCTTTCAGAGCTTCAAAAAACTCAGCTCTGGCGTCCACTATTTCCAGCTCAATCCCCAGACGGCTAAAGGCTGATTTGACCTCTTCAGGCTCTTTTTCCCTCATCAGTCCATGATCTATGAAAATGGTTTTAAGTTGAGGGCCAAGAGCCCGATGGGCCAGGATGGTGGCTACGGAACTATCCACGCCTCCAGATAGAGCTGAAATAGCTTTGCTGCTGCCAACGGTTTTTTTAATATCTTCAATCTGTCTTTCGATGAACTTTTTTACATCCATTCTGGCCTCCATGTTCAGGGGTATAAATTTTTAAAAATGATACAATAATGGAAGCGCTCAAGTCTAATAAAAAAAATTTTTTGCAATTTTCCTGTTGATTTTTATCGAAAAATGATGAATATTTAAGTTAGAAAAGAAGAGGAGGGCCTCCATCCAAGGCGTAAGATTCACTGGAGAAGGACGCCCCCCGAGAGTCCTTCTCCCCTGCCCTCCTCGGGAGGAATTTCTAACCTTTTAGTCGTCTTCGCCTTAAAAAAATTGAATTTTTTATGCTTTTTTCTTCAAGCAAAAAATCTTCTGAGGTTAATAACTCCTGGTTAACAGTTAAAAGAACTGTGCGTAATTTACCAGTAAATGCCTTCCAAAAGAGGGTCTGGGCTTGCCAGCCCAGTTGTTAGATTTCCCCTGAGGCCTTAAACGATTTTCTGTTTATCTTTGGGCTAAATTGCTAAAAACGGCCTGTAATGGTAAATTTAAGAGTATTGAGCATGAAACTTCTGAAAATAAACATTTCTGGAGTCAGGGGTATTGTAGGTCAGGCCCTGACTCCTGAGCTGGCTATTAATTTCGCCTCGGCCTTCGGAACCATGCTCCCCCGTGGAAACATACTGGTGGGCCGGGATACCAGAAAATCAGGTCCAATGTTACAGGAAGCAGTAACCTCGGCCCTGCTTTCTACCGGGCATGAGGTGATAAACCTGGGCTTATGCCCCACGCCAGTGATCCAGTTTCTGGTAAGGGAAAATCGGGCGGTCGGGGCGGTGGCCATAACCGCCGGGCATAACGGAGCTGACTGGAATGCTCTGAACTTTATCAATTCCCGGGGAACTTATCTCAACGAATTTCAGGGCCAGAAACTCCTTGACATCTACCATCTTGGCAATTTTGCCCATAAAAAGCTGAAAAAAATGCCTGTTGTTATCAACGAAATTAATCCGGCAGAAATCTACTTTTCCTGGTTAGTCGGTAAGCTAAAAGCGGAAATTATTCGCCAGAGGGCTTTCAAAGTAGTAATTGACCCCTGTAACGGGGCGGGTGCCGGGCTGGTTGATCAATTTCTTTCTCTATTGGGCTGTCAGGTTGTTTCAGTTAATAACGAGCCAAGCGGTTATTTCCCTCACGACCCTGAGCCCAGACCAAGAAACGCTGGCGAGGTAGCCTCTCTGGTGAGAGCTACTGGAGCAGAGGTTGGTTTCTTGATGAATAGCGACGTTAGCCGGGTTTCTCTGGTAACCGAGCAGGGAGAAACCCTTTCAGAAGAGTTCACCTTCCCAGTCGTGGTTGATTATTATCTTAAAAAAGACCCCGGTCCAATAGTCACTAACTTTTCAACCTCACGATTGATAGAGGAGGTGGCCCGGAGGCTCTGGCTTCCGGTCATCAGAACCAGGGTCGGTCAGCCGGCCATTGTCCAGGCCATGCTACAAGAAAAAGCAGCTGCTGCCGGAGAAGGCAGTGGCGGTCTGGCTCTGAGAAATTTTCAGCCGGCCTTTGACGGCTTTGTGGTTATGGGGCTTATTCTGGAAATGATGGCTGTGGAGAACAAGAAGCTATCGGAACTGACCGGTTCTCTTCCCCGTTATCACATCGTCAAGGATAAGATACTCTGTCCGCCACACCGCCTTCACTCTCTGGTCACTGAAGTTAGAAAACTCTACCCAAAGGCCGAAATTAATTATTCCGATGGCCTGTATGTCCAGCTTAAAGACCTCTGGATTCACATCAGAGCCTCAACCACAGAACCTTTAATCAGAGTCATTGCTGAAAGCTCTTCGGCCTTTCGGGCACAGCAGGAAGTCGATCGGGTGGTCTCATATCTGAATAGACTGCTGGGTTAAAGAAAATGAAAGAACTTTTTCCTCTGAAAATCAGCATCTCGGGAGTAAGAGGCATAGCTGGAGACAGCCTTACCCCTCAGATAGCGGCCCGATTTGCCTCGGCCTTTGGAACCTATCTGGGCCAGGGGCAGGTTCTGGTGGGACAGGATTCCCGGCCTTCAGGTATTATTCTTAAAAAGGCCGTAATCTCCGGACTTTTAGCTACAGGCTGCCAGCCGGTTGAGCTTGGTATTCTGCCCATTCCCACCATTCTGTTCTTGACCACTGAAAGACAAGCCCGGGGAGCGGTGGTCATCACTGCAAGTCACAACCCGGCCGAATGGAACGGGCTCAAGTTTATCGGGCCAGACGGACTTTATCTCCGAAGTTCTCAGGTGGAAGAATTTCTGGATATATTTCATCAGGGAGATTTTACCTTTGTCCCGGCTGAGCGGATAAAGAAGGTTCTTCATGAAAAAAGTGCCGGCCGCCTTCATCTGGAAAAAATCCTCTCCCGGGTGAAAGTCAAGACCATCCGCCGCCGCCAGTTCAAAGTGGTGGCTGATTGTGCAAACGGGGCCGGGGCTACGCTCCTGCCCCAGCTCCTGGAAGAACTCGGCTGCCAGACGCTACTGATTAACACCGAGCTGGGCGGTAGCTTTAGCCATCAATCAGAACCGACTCCAGAAAACCTCCGGGAGCTCAGCCGCAAGGTAAAAACCTTTGGAGCCGACCTTGGTCTGGCCCAGGATGTGGATGCCGACCGGCTGGCTCTGGTTGATGAAAAAGGCCATCCTCTGGGAGAAGATATGACTCTGATTCTGGCTGTGGTTCATATTTTAGAAAAGAAAAGAGGCCCTGTAGTGGTCAATCTTTCAACTTCAATGATCATAGATGACCTGGCTGCCAGGCATCGGGTCCCGGTCTACAGGACAAAAATTGGAGAAATCAACGTAGTAGAGAGAATGCTGGAAACCGGTGCGGTCATAGGTGGTGAAGGAAATGGCGGGGTTATATGGCCTGCGGTCCATCCCTGCCGCGATTCGCTGACCGCCGCCGGATTGATTCTGGAAATGCTGGCCGAAAAAGACAGACCGCTTTCAGTCATGGCCTCTCAATTCCAGAAATATCACCTGATAAAAGATAAACTGGCCTGTCCGGCTGAGCTGGCTTTCCAGGCTCTGGCTGAGCTCCGCCACCGCTATGGAAAAGAGAAGCTATCTACCCAGGACGGTCTGAAAATTTTTCTGGGCGACTCCTGGGTTCACCTCCGCCCCTCAAACACCGAACCTATCATCAGACTGATGGCTGAATCCAGATCCGTTGCCCGCAGCCGCCAGCTGCTGAACCGCTTCAAGAAAGAAATCAGAGAAATTATTCGCAGGCTGTCCTGAACCGGGGCCCAGTAGCTTTCCAGAACCGAGCTGTTCAGATTTTAGCATAAAGCTTGAAAGGTTAAAATTAAGATGGCAGGAAAAAGAGTAAGAACGGTATTTCTACTAATTACTACTATTTTAGTCGGATTTATTAACTACCTGACCGCAGACAGCAAAACCATCTGGCTCAATGGTTATTCAAAAACTATCCAGGGTCAGAAACTTTTCTACCATTCACCTTATCCGGGCCAGCAGCCGGCTCTTCTGGTCAGGGCTACTGACGGAACCATGTTAGCCGAATGGGAGACAGAAAAAATCCCGGAAAATCTTCAGACTCAGACAGTCATCCTAGTCTTCATGGGCGGCCTGGCCACCGGAAAAGGCAATCACCATTTTTATCTTACCATGGCAGAGCAAAGCCAGCTGGAGTTTACCACCTCAGCGGATTCTTCCCGGAAAGAATGGACGGTAAAAAATAAAGACGGGCTGGAACTTTCTTTTAAGACAGCGATGGTCGACCAGTTTGACGAACTTTTCGGCTATTTTTTCTTAAAAATTCCGGCCAAATTCCTCTCTCCCGGTAAACCTCTTAGACTAAAACTCACCGCCGAAAAAGGCGGAAGCCCTGACTGGGTAATGGTCTTTGAGCAGCCTCTGTCTTCCTGGGCCCGGGCAAAATCGCTCCCGGCTCTTCTGAATTCCCGTCCGCCCAGACAACCAATTCTCCTGGAAATAAGCCATTTTGGGCCGCCGGCCGAGGTGTTGATAAAGACGGAGCCGAAAATTATTTCGAGAAAAACTCTTTTTACCGGCTACAATCAGTTCTATCTTGAAGTAGCTCCAGTTAAAGACCCCAGAACCATCCATCTGGAAATCTATAGGGAAAATCAACTGGTCTTTCGGGCTGCAGCTGAACAAAAGCCAGTTAAACCCATAGAACTCTGGCTTCTTCCCCATTCTCATCTGGATATCGGCTATTCTGATTATCAGGAAGAAGTGGAAAAAAAGCAGTGGCAGAATCTGGAGAAGGCTCTGGAGCTTGCGGAAATGACCCAAAATTTACCGGCTGAGGCTCGCTTCAAATGGAATGTGGAGCAGCTCTGGGCCGTGGAAACTTACCTTCAGCAGGCCAGCCCTGAGAAAAGAGAAAGACTTTTCCGGGCCATAAAAGAAGGCAGCCTGGGACTTCAGGCCACCCTGACCAATACCCTGACTGGTCTCTGCCATCCGGAAGAACTGCTGGAATTAACCTCCTTTGCCCGTAAGCTGCAAAAACAAGGACTGCCGGTCATTACTTCGGCCATGATTACCGACATTCCATCTTATAGCTGGTCTTTTGTTCCGGCATTGGCTCTTTCGGGTGTCCGCTATCTTTCGAGCGGGCCCAATTACATGCCAATTCTGCCAGATGGAGGGGACCGGGTTGGCTGGGCCTTAAAAACCTGGGCTGACCGACCTTTCTACTGGGTCTCCCCTTCCGGCCAGGAAAAAATACTGTTCTGGATGGCCGGACGCGGCTATTCCTGGTTTCATGGATTGAACCTCGGTAACTTCAAAATCCACAAGAAGAGGGAAATTCTGGAATACATCTCCGAGCTCGAAGAAAAATCCTACCCATATTCAATGGTTCAGGTCCGCTACACCGTCGGAGGCGATAATGGACCTCCGGACCCTGAGCTGAGCGAGGAGGTTGCAGCCTGGAACAGGGAATTCATAACCCCCAAGCTGGTCATTGCCACCTGCCAGGAGCTTTTTGAAGAGATGGAAAGAAGGCACAGCCAGCAGATTCCGGCCGTACGAGGTGATTTTTCACCCTACTGGGAAGACGGAGCGGCTTCAACCGCCAGGGAAACAGCTATTAACCGGAATCTGAGCGAGCGATTGCTTCAGCTGGAAGTACTATATTCGTTAATTCAGCCCGAAAACTTTCCCCATAAGGATTTTTATCAGGCCTGGCGTCAGGTATTGCTTTTTCATGAACATACCTGGGGAGCTCATGACAGCGTCTCCAACCCTGACGGAGAAAACTCCATCAGGCAGTGGGCTTACAAAAAAGGTATTCTTGACAGAGCTATTCAGATAGTAGAGGCGCTGACTTCAAACTTCGGATTAAAATCCCCCCTTTCTGATAAATCGCCACAGAAAAAATCCGTTTCTCTTCAGCTCATAAACACTACTTCTTTGAATCGCTCTGAAGTTATTACTATTCCAGCCGAACTATCATCCGGTCTGGACCTAGTGGTTGATGAAAAAAATCAGGTTCTCAAGACCCAGCGCCTCTCAGATGGTTCACTGGCGGTGGAGATAATCGGTCTGGAGCCTTTTTCCGTAAGGAAAATTAATCTCAAGCCTGGACAGCCACCGGCCAGAATCGACCACCCGGCCAGAGCCGGACAGGACTGGTTAGAGAATGAATTCCTGAAATTGAAAATTAACAACGAAACTGGAGCAGTTCATAGCCTGGTTTTCAAAAAAAGCGGCGGTCTGGAGCTGGTAGATTCAGAAAAATTTTCCGGGCTGAACGCTTATTTATATGTTCCCGGAACAGATCCGACCCGGGCTCTCCCGGCCCGACTGACTGGAATCTCAACTCTGGACTCTGGCCCACTGGTTGCTTCTCTTGCCCTGGAATACCAAGCCCCGGGCTGTCATTCCCTTAAAACAATCATCAAAATAAATAGTTTGAATACCCGGGTGGATTTCCACAACCTGCTGAACAAAAAGAAAGTCAGAGAAAAAGAAAGTGTTCATCTGGCTTATCCTTTCAGGCTTCCTGGAGCTGAGGTCAGGCTGGATGTGGGTTGGGGTCTGGTCAATCCCTTTTTTGAAGAAATCCCCGGTGCCTGTCTGGATTTCTTTTCCATCCAGAAAGCCGTAAGTTTAAGTCGCCCTGACCTTTCTCTGACCTGGGTTTCAACCGATGTACCCTTGGTAGAAATTGGCTCTCTGACCGACGAAAGGCAGGTTGAGGGCTGGCCCCGAATCTGGAAGAAAGATCTTCAGCCCTCTACCACTCTGATTTCTTATGCCCTTAACAACTACTGGCACACAAACTACAAAGCCGACCAGGAAGGCGAAATCGAACTCAGGTATGCTCTTTTTATAAATCAGGGTTTTGAGCCGGCCCTGGTCAAAACCCGGAGCCTGGAGATTAGCCAGCCAGTGGTAATCTGGCCTGAAATCAAGGGGGGAAATCTTGAAATTGAAAAGCCGGCCTTCAAAATTGAACCTGAAAGGATGGTGGTTACTCGCCTGAAACCAGCTGAAGACGGGCGGGGATTAGTATTTCGAATTTACAACACATCTGGCCAGCCAGAAGAAGTCCGTCTGAGCGGGGCTCTAATTGAAAACAGAAAGGTCTATCTGTCCGACTTATTTGAAGCAAAGCTGCAGGAAACCAGTTTTCCACTTAAAATCTTACCTTTTGCTGTGGTAACTTTAAGAGTGGAATAGTTGTTTATAGATTAACAGCAAAATACTTCTGAGGAGGAAGTCCGGATGAAAAAGCATTTTCGTTTTCCAGTCCGGGGCCTTATCCTGACCGGGTTGCTGGTCATATTCCTGATTCTGGCTTTTGCTCAGAGCAGTGAACCCCCGAGAACCAAAAGCCGGATGCTTTTCTTACCCGATACCAGTTTAAACCTAACCGATTGGTTCATTCAGTCTTCAACCAGGTTGACTCAGGATGGTTCTGTTCTTTCCCGTCCGGGAATTATGACTGACCGCTGGTACCCGGCCAGAGTTCCTTCCACTGTCCTCGGAACTCTGGTTGAGAATAATGTCTACGATGATGTCTTTTTTGGTAAAAACCTGGAGAAGATAAACAAGCAAGATTTCCAGGTTTCCTGGTGGTATCGCACCGAATTTCTTCTGCCGGCATTTCCTGGCCGAACCAGAGCTCATCTGGAGCTGGATGGTGTAAATTATCGGGCCAATATCTGGCTTAACGGCCGAAAAATAGCTGACGCTTCCGAAATTTATGGAGCATTCAGGAGATTTAACCTTGAGATAACTGAATTCGCCAGACCAAGAGAAAGAAACGTTCTGGCCATAGAAGTCATTCCCCCGGCCAAAGGAGAGCCAACCATCGGTTTTGTCGACTGGAACCCGGCCCCTCCCGACCAGAATATGGGCCTGTGGAGACCTGTCCGAATAAGAACAACCGGAGAGGTCAGCCTGGAACATCCCTTTGTAGAAGCCCGGCTTGATACTGAAAGTCTTAAAGAAGCTAGATTGACCGTCTCGGCTGAACTGCGTAACCACTCCGAGCGACCGGTAACCGGAATCCTGGAAGCCGAATTGGAAAACGTAAAAATAACCCAGGAAGTTAAGCTCGAGCCGAAAGAGGTCAGGAAGGTAGTTTTAACTCCGGAGGCCTACCCGGAGCTTATCGTCAAAAACCCCAGGGTCTGGTGGACTCATGACCTTGGCAAGCCGGAGCTTTATCTGCTGGTTCTGTCTTTTAAAACCAGAACCTCAACTTCTGGACCGCAGGAAAAGGCCAGAGAAACGGAGACAGTAAAACCGGCTGACAAAAAATCCAGAGAAAAAGAACCGGAAAAAATGAAAATACCACCCCAATTTAAAGCCCTGGAGCCAGTTTCTGACTGGCGACTGGTCCGCTTCGGTATCAGAGAGATTAAAGACTACCTGAACGAACAGGGTCACCGTGGTTATCTCCTCAACGGTCGAAAAATTTTAATCCGGGGTGGCGGCTGGACCGATGACCTTTTTCTGAACAATAAATCAAAAAAGCTCAGAGCTGAACTCCAGTATGCCAGACATCTGAATCTCAATGCCCTGCGACTGGAAGGCTTCTGGGGAACCAGCGAAGAAATGTATCATCTCTGCGACGAACTTGGTTTGCTGCTCATGGTGGGCTGGAGCTGTCACTGGGAATGGGAAAATTATATCGGCAAACCGACTCATCCCAAATATGGCGGAATCACCAGTCCCGAGGACATTGCTCTTGTCGCCGACTCCTTTCGCCATCAGGTCCGCTGGCTGCGCAATCATCCCAGCATTTTTGTCTGGGCCTTAGCCAGCGACCTGGTTCCTCATCCAGAGCTGGAGAAGAAATATCTGGAAATCCTTAAAGAAGACGACCCAACCAGACCTTTCCTGAATTCCACCGGAACCAGAGTCAGTGAGATTAGCGGAAAATCCGGCGTTAAGATGAACGGTCCCTACGACTGGGTTCCTCCCAACTACTGGTTTGAAGATAAGAAAAACGGCGGAGCCTTTGGCTTTAATACCGAAACCGGTCCCGGTCCTCAGGTGCCGCCACTTGAAAGCTTGAAAAGGATGATTCCGGAGGAAGCCCTCTGGCCGCCCAATGACTACTGGAATTATCACTGTGCCCGAGGTAAATTCAATAATCTGGAAAGATATAACGAAGCGATGAAGGAACGCCTGGGCTGGCCTTCCAGCGTGGCTGAATACTGCGATAAAGCCCAGTACTTAAACTACGAAGCTATGCGGGCCATGTTTGAAGCCTTTGTTGCCCGAAGACCTCTGGCTACCGGCCTAATCCAGTGGATGTACAATTCGGCCTGGCCAAAACTTTGGTGGCAGCTTTATGATTATTACCTCATGCCGACCGGAGCTTTTTATGGGGCCAGAAAAGCAAATCAGCCTGTTCATCTGATATATGATTATGAAGCCCGGGAAATAATTGCTTCCAATCTGACGCCGCAGAAAGTGGACAAGCTGCGGGCTCTGGTTAGAATTTACGATTTTAATCTCAAAGAAAGATACCGGCAGGAATTTCCACTGGAACTCCTGCCCGATTCCAAAATCTCTCTAATTCGCCTTCCTGAAATCCCCGACCTGACTTCAGTTTATTTTCTGGATTTGAGGATACTTGGTCTTAAAGGAGAGCTCAAGGATCATAATTTTTACTGCCTCAGCCCCCAGTCTGATATTCTGGACTTTGCCCGCACCACCTGGTTCATTACTCCGGTTAAAACCTACGCCGATTTTACAGCACTCAACAATCTGCCGCCGGCTTCGGTTGAATACCGCTCAAAAGTGGAAGGAAAACAGCAGATTCGCTATCTGACCATAGAGCTGGAAAATACCTCCAACCATATGGCTTTTAACCTGGAGATTCAGGCGCTTAAAAAGCTCAGACAGAAATCCGTTCTGCCCATTTTTCTGGAAGATAATTACTTTTCACTTCTTCCTGGAGAAAAGAGGACTGTAAAAGGGTACTTTTTCATCGAAGACCTGGAAGGTGACGAACTGGAAATAAAAGTCAGGGGCTGGAAGGTAAATGCCAGCGAAAAGAAAAAATAGACCGGTAAAAACTGAAAGCATTAGATTCTCTAACAGATATTTTTAGCTCGGGTTGGGCCTTCAGTTTGAAGCCTGAAACAGCTGATGATTTCTTCTACTTTTTTTAAGGTTTTTGACCAGTTCTCGGAGCCTTTCTTGCTCTGGATTAAGGCTCAGAGATTTTTCCCAGAGGCTGAGAGCCTTTTCCTTATCACCCAGTTGATAATAACAGGTGCCCGCGAAATTCAGAATATCCAGGTTAATCCCAAATTTATCAAGGTACCGCTCGTAATAAAAAAGGGCCTTTTCCGGCTGGTTAAGAGATTGGTAGGCCTGACCCAAAAATGAGAGCAACTCAGCCGGGGAGTCTTCCTGTTCGTATTTTTTCAAAATCTCAAGCATCCCGGAATAATCCCCGAGCTTTAGAAGAACATGAGCGTAGGCCAGAGCTTCTCTCAGGCCGGGCTGAAGCCCGTAAGCCCTGGCAATATGCCTCAGAGCTTCCCTGTAGTTTCCGGTATTGAGATACTGAAGACCGGTTAAGAGCCACTCCTCGCTTTCTTGAATAACAGTCCTGGAGACCAGAACAGGTGCAGCTACAACCGGCAGAGCCGAAAGCTCCAGCTCCGCCCGGCGACTTCCCACGAGCTTTCCCTCCAGCATGAGGTCAATGTTCAGGGTATAATACCCGGGTTTAAAAGAGCTCAGAGGGATGGTTTCGACCTCAATCAGGCCTGTTTGCTGATTGTCAATAGTTCTTTCACCTGTATAAACAATCTTTTTGTCATCGCCCAGAAGGCTTATTTTGACCCCGGCTTTGCTGACCATCTCCGGCAGAAGGCCGAGAACCTGAAAGGCCACTACCAGATTATCGGACAGGCTAAAAGATTTGCGGCAGCGGCTTAGAAGCTGATTCCGCCCCACCTGATAAGGAATCAATCCCCTTTTATCTCCGGCTTCAATCTGGTTGAAAGCCAGCAGGATGGGCCCAATTTCTGGAGCTTTAGTCCTGGCTGGAAGCTGTAGTTTCTGAGAAAAACTGGAAAATTCTCTGGAAACTGGATTTTTTATAAGCAGGTCAAATTTATAATCACCGGGAATCAGTGGAAACACATCCTGAAAAGAAATAGCACTTTTACCCACTTCAGCCAGCTTTTCCTTACTCAGATTAACGGGCAGCGTCTTTTCAAACTGATAAATCGTCCGATTCTGCTCGTCATATACCCGGCCAATAAGTTCAAACTTCACCAGATAGCTACTTCCCTCCTGCTCCACTGAAATTTTGGCCGGCTCCACTGAATAATGAATAAAGTAATGCCCGGCTTCCGACCTGACTGCCCAGACTTCATAGTCAATCTTGATGTAGTTGGTGCTGTACTCCACCTCTATCAGGTCCCTGGACCTGTACCAGGCCTCAGCGTAAGTGTCTTCCACCATCCTCTGCGGGATGGACATCACTGTGGCCAGTAACCGGTTAGAAACCAGATTGATTACTCCTGGTTCCGGTTTTTCACCAGGAATCAGGCTCAGCGATTGCTCGGCCAGATTGGGAGAAAGCTGGTAGAGCCTCTGATAAGCATCTCTGGCATCCTTAGCGTTATACATGTAATCTGCTATCAGCGCCTGGGGTCCGTGATCTGATGGAGAATAAAGAATATATTCGCCAGTGCCTTCCTTTTTGAAAAAAATGATGTTAAAGCCTGCCGGTAGCCCATAGCGCGGATCTCCGTAGTAAAACCAGACCTGAGTGGGGTAAATACCCATGATGTTTTCATAGGTTTCTATGTTGTTAGGGGGACCGAGGATTATATAAATTTTTCCCTGGTCGGTTTTCCAGCCTGGTTTTCCAGTACCCCGCCCCAAATATTGATTGGCATAATTTAAGCGCCGATAATGTTCTTCCCGGAACTCATTACGCGGAGTGTCTGGGCTTGGGTCGCGCTGCTTCCAGAAAGCTTCTATGAAAATATCACGCTCCCGGTCGTTTTTAAGCTTAAGAAAAACTTCTCTCTCTTTAGGAGTAATCAGATAAACCACTTCCTCTTCCAGCCATTTCCTGTATCTTTCCGGAAGGTCAGAAGCTGATAGAGGATGATTGCAAAACAAAACAAAAATTATGACGGCTAAGACTCTTAAAATCTGGCTGATGACTGACAATTCGCTCCCCAGGGCAATCTGATCTGATTTTTTAATTCTCATAAAGAAATTATAATCTTTTATTGTTTTTCAGACAAAAAGGAAGGGCGTCCGGTTTAAGACCCGGACGCCCTCGATTTCCAGCTTTTCGGAGGCTTAGAACTCGTAACTGAAGCTCAACCTGATTTTTCTTGAAGGATAGGTAATACCAGAAACCCGGCCAATCTGAGGTTCGTGCGGACCGCCATAACCGGCGTTGACCACGGCATTCTCGTTGAACAGATTCAAGATGTCCACTGCCAGCCGGATGTAACCAGCACCTTTTAGAGCGAAGCTTTTATCCAGCCTCAGGTCCACCACCCTTTCAGAAGGCAGATACCAGGGTTTGGTCGGATCAATGGAAACGATGTAATTATCGCCGGTATTGACCACCAATCCTTGTGGGAATCCCCACTGCGTGATAACCGGGTAGGTTTCGAGAGGCCACAGCGGCCGGCCGGAGTTGTACCTGTAGCGCAGACCGAGGTCCAATTCAATCCATGGAATCCGGTAAGAACCCGATAGCTTAAACTCAAATTTCTGAGTATGAGGCAGAGGTCCTTTCATGTTGTTTATGGTCTGGTTGAGGCCGGCCAGAAAGGTAGTATCCATGACCATTGGACCTTCAAAGTTGAAGTCCTGCCGCACCGACCTCATGGCCATTCCGTCCGACCAGGAAAGCAGGGCAGAAGCCAGCATCTGCCATCTGTTGGAGAACCGCTTATTGGCCATAAACTGCAGTCCCTGATACAGACGCCGCGGTTTAATGCCGTCAATTTCTGGCATGTTCTGAACCATGTAGTCAAGATGGGAGCCAATCCAGCCCACATCATTTCCGTTTATCACTCCATCCCCGTTATAATCTTTCAGAACAACACTATATAGAGAAACCGTTTCTCCGTATTGGGTGGTGTAGGATTTTCTTTCATATTCAAAGGGTTCCTGGGTAACCTCGTTCAATGGCCAATTAACAAAGATGTTTGCGGCTCTCTTCCAGATGTAGGTAGCACTTAGTGACAGGTCTTTAATGATTTCCCTTTCGAGATTAACCGTTATCTGGTCCGTATGCTGGTCTTTGGTTCCTTCTTTTACCTTCAACTGCCAGGAATAATCGGTTGTCTGGTATTCCTGCCACCAGCCCGGACGCGATTCAGGGCTGAGGTAAGCCGGGTTATGGAGTTTACGGGCGGCGTTGATGACTTCGTTGTCATCAATGTAATTATTACCGTTGAGATCAACTTCATCAAACGGGATCTTGTAGAACAAGTAGTGAATCTGGGCTATTGGCATATCGGGACCAAACCTTCTCAGGTACTCAACGCTCAATGGCAGATAATAGCGGCCGTAGCTGATGCGGAAGATGGTCTTCATATCTCTGGTGAGGGCATAGGTCAGGCCGATTCTGGGGGAGAACAGCTTGAAATCAAAAATGTTGCCAGTGCCTTCTCTTTCCCTGAGAACTGTCAGTCCGCCGTTAATGTCCTCAGGTTTGGTCACAAAATTGTAGACTTTACCCTTTCCATATTTGGTGGTCATCCGGTCAAAACGCAGACCAAGATTGACGGTCAGTCTCTTGTGAGGTGTCCACTGGTCATCCAAGAATATTCCTATCTGATCGGCGGTCCTGACCGTCAGGAAGGGATTCAGGGTCGTCCGGCGATTGTAGAAAATCAGGCCGTCATGACCGTACCAGTTGCGTAGGTAATTGATGTTTCTGGTCCAGGGAGCCGGGTAAGCAAAGTTAGCGTAATTATGGAAATAACCACCCAACCAGTTGCCTCTACCCAAGGTGTATTGAATTCCAAACTTGATATCATGTTCACCCAGGAAGTTTTCCGCATAGTGAGAAACATCAACTTGAATAGTGTTACGGCTTGATTTCTGAGATTCTACATAAGGGAAAGCCCCGTTGATTCCGTAAGTCATCCACTTCCACCAGTTGATATAACCAGGATGGTCTGGAGCATCTGCCGGAATGAAGGGCTGGTCATCTCTCCAGAACCCCAAGTACTTCAGGGTGAAAATTGTTTTACCCGTTGCCATCCACTGCCACTGCGAAGAGATGCTGTGGGTGTTGCTGTTCTGACCATAGGTCATGGTTTCGTCCCAGTGCGGGTTCCAGGTCCAGCCGTCGCCTTTGTTCCGCTCGTAGTGATAAGCAACCCAGGCCCGATGGTTGGTCCAGGGTTCTACCGTCAGCTTGATATCACCAAAGCGGCCCCAGTATCTATTAGGCACCGGCCAGAAAGGTGTCTTTGACTCGCTGCGGATGTAATCCACCCCACCGTAGAACCAAAGTTTATCTTTCTTTATCGGCCCGCCGGCGGTGAAGTTAAACTCATACTCTTTGGTGTTTTTGTTGAGGATGTCATCGTTTGGTCCGATGTATAATCTTTCACCGAATGGCCCAAATCCCCCTATATCCACCGGTTGACCCGGGACAACTGGCTTGGGCTGGTTGTCGGCTATCCATTTTTTTGGCGCGCCATAAACAGAGAAATTACCATGAAATTCATTACTGCCTGATTTCGTTAAAACGTCAATAGCCACACCAGAATAGCTGCCGTACTCGGCTTTAGAACCCAGGGCAATTACCCTGACTTCCTCCACCGCATTGTAGTTGACGTTGACCAGAGACCCATAGGCCGAAGAGCGCGGGTTGGTGGTGTTGACCCCGTTAATCAAGAATACGTTTTCATTGGAAGCACCGCCGTAAGCATTTGGGCTCGGCAACCAGCTTCCGTCTTTACCCTGAGCTACCATACCGGGAGTAGTGAGAGCCAGGTCGTAGAAAGCATCGCGGCTGGTAGGAAGCTTTGCCAGAAGCTCACTACCGATGTTGGTGGCTACAGTGGAGGTCTTAGCATCCACCACTGGACCGGCTGCCGTAACCGTAACGGTCTCTTCCAGTTTACCCATTTCCATCCTGACATCCACCACCACCGAGGACCCGGCCGTGATGACAATGTTCTCTTGCTTGACAGTCTTAAAGCCGGGCAGAGTAGCAGTAAGGGCATATCTCCCGGGTGGAAGATTCATAAAGACATAGCTTCCTCTGGCTGAGGTCTGAGCAGCTCTCTTCCCGCCCATTAGAGAAGCACTGGTAATTTCCACCGTTACTCCAGGAAGAGGAGCTCCTTCCTCATCAAGCACGGTCCCGGTTAGTTTTCCGTATTCAATAGTTTGAGCCACAACCATAAATGTCAGCAGGGAGAAAATCAGCCCCAGAAGCAAGCATTTTGAAAGTAATGACTTGATTCCCATTTTTCCCTCCTTTACTCCTTTAACCAACTCTTCCTCCTAATAAAAAAACAGGCAGGAAGAAACCCATAGACCGTTATTTTTTGATTTCCCTCATTCCCACCTCCTTCCTTTGTTGATTCACTGACAAAAATAATTTAAGCTTTTATTACTTTCTCTGTCAATATATTTTAATGGCTTTCAGGAGACAATCTTCCCTCACGGCCTGGCTCTGTGGAAAAGAAGGACTAAAAACTAAAAATTTACTTCTTAATCTGTTCTTTCAAGGTGTTGATAAAAGTTTCCAAAAATTTTATCTTGTTTTCATCCCGGGCCAGCGCCCTGGCTTTTTCCAGATACTCCACTGCTTTAACCAGCTCTCCTTTGTTAACATAGCTGCGGGCAATCATCTCTAAGGTATCCAGGTCATCAGACCTGGCCGCCAGAGCTTTTTCAAAATAGTAGATAGCCTCATCCACTTTATCCATCTCAAACAGAATTAACCCCAGGTTGTAAAGATTGTTGTAATTGGCCTGGTCCAGCTCGGCTGATTTTCTGTAGTTTTCTAAAGCTTTATCCATCTGCTTCAGGGTCTGGTAGCAAAAGCCAAGCTGCTGGTAGGCTGGAGCGAATTCGGGAGCCATCCTGATCACTTTTTCCAGCTCCACTACGGCTTCTTCATAACGATGCAATCGTCCGAGAGTTACACCCAGAAGGTAATGAACGTTGGAATCTTCAGGATATTTTTCTACTAACTCCTGAAGCATCCTTAAGGCTTCATCCAGCTGGTTCTGGTTAATTTTTCCCATCACTTCTTCAACCGATTTTTTCAGCTCCTTTAAACTGGCTAAAGCCTTCAATCTTTCCCCAGAAGCCAGAATTATGGTTTCCATTTCTACTTTCTGCATTCTTTCCTGAGGAGCAGAAAAATCCCACTCAAAAGTCCTGGTTTCGTAGCCTTCTTTTCTGACCGTAACCTGATAGCGGCCATGGGGCAGCCCGGATAGGACATAACGCCCGTTCTTGTCAGTTTTCACCCGGTAATTGCGACTTGTCCCCTGATGCTGCAGGATTATATCTACCCCGGCCAGGGGGTTGCTTTCTGTATCGGTTACCGTTCCCGTAAGATGATATTCCCGGTACTGACCGTAGCCTGAAGATAAACCCAGAAGGAAAAAAAGGCCAAGCCAGAGGCCTGCCCCGATAATTATCAGACTTGATCTTGCTTTTTTCATTTGCCTGACTCCTATTTCTTATTTCTGGTTTTTATATTGATTGGCTCTGGTCAGGGCTTCCTGGACTCTCCCAGGCTGGCCAAGCCGGCTGTAGATATCAGCCAGCAGAAAATAGCCCAGAGCCTTTAGTTCCGAAGTTTGGGCTTTGCTCAAGCCAGTTTGAACCAGGTTAAGAATTTCTTCCGGAGGGTCTTTTCTCAGCAGTTTTCCTCTGGCCAGGAAAAGATACCCCTCAGCTTGCGCCGGAGCTGTCTTCATCACTTTTTCCATGTGCTCCAGGTAACCAGCCAGATCGCCCTGACGAAGAAGAATTTTCCCCAGGTTGAAGCGAGCCCGGTAATGTTCAGGATAATTTTCTATTTCTTTCAGGTAAGAAGCCACAGCCTCCTCCAGCCTTCCCTGCTCTTCATACAATAAACCAAGATGATAGTAAGTCAAAGGGAATTTTGGATATTCTTTTAGAATCTGCAGGAGCAATTTTTCAGCCCGGTCATATTCTCTAAGTCCAATGAGACAAACCGCCAGATTCAGAACATTTCTGGTAACTTTCGGCTGAATTTCCACCGCTTTTTCCAGGTAGGTGCGGGCTTCAGCATGCTCCATCCTGGCCATATAAACTTCGCCAATCAAAGTATAGGCTTGAGTATTACGGTCATCTATGGACAGAGCTTTTCGGGCGAGAGCCAGAACTTCTTCGCTTTTTCCCTCTTCCAGCAGCAAGTAAGCCAGTCCTATCAAAGCCTGGATGGAGTTGGGGTCTTCCTTCAAAAGCTCATCAAGCAGCTTTCGGGCTTCCTCCTCCCTCCCTAGTTCACTATAACAGGTGGATAGAAGTAACCTGGCCTGGGGTATTCCTGGTTCCAGCGAAAGGGCTCTTTCCAGATTCTGAGCAGCCCGGTCGTATTGTTCGTGATTGAGCAAGTCGCCAGCCTGTTGAATCAGTTCGTAGATTTCAAGTTTATCTTTGGGGTCAGCCAGCTCTCTGGTCGGTTTGGTTTTAATCTTAACCGAAGCTCCTATATACCCTAAGGCCGCCAGACGCTGTATGGTTTCTGAATCCAAGTTGGCAGCTTGAGGCTCGGGAGCCCCCAGGCTGATTTTCTCAACCATCAGATCCAGCTCTTTTTTCATCTTCAGTCCAACTTCCGGATAAAGATTCTGGACATCGTTCAGCTCTTTCGGGTCCTGTCGCAGGTCATAAAGCTCAGGACGGGGCGCATCTATGAACTTAAACCCTGTAGTCCTCAGGCCAAGCAGAGGACTCCAGCCGTAATGGAGGTTAGGAGTCATAGATTCACAGTAAGCTGGAATTTCTTTTTCTTTTTTACCCAGCATCATTCTGGTCAGCGAGCGTCCCTGAGTGGCGGGAACCTTCAAGCCAGCCATCTCAGTAAGAGTTGGCATCAGGTCAACCACACTTACCTGAGGCTGGATTCTTTTTCCCTGAAGCCTTGGGTGCGGGCTAACCAAAATAAGTGGCACATGAACTGCGTAATCATAGATAAAAAAACCGTGAGCCATTTCTCCGTGGTTACCCAATCCTTCTCCATGGTCTCCCACCAGCACCACAATAGTGTTTTTCTCCAGGTCGTTTCTCTTCAGCCAGTCATAGAGCCGGCCAATCTGTTCGTCCATAAAAGCGATTTCGCCGTCATACAGGCTGAAAGGCGGATAATAATTATATCTTGAAAAATAAGGTTCAGGCGGCTCGTAGGGAAGATGTGGGTCATAAAGATGGACCCAGGCAAAAAAGGGTTCATTCTTATTTTCTTCAAGCCACTTCAGGGCTGAATCAACCACCTCATCACCCCGACGCTGAACCGCTCCCAGGTCCAGCTGTTTGTACTTCCTGAGATCAAACTGGTCGTCATAATAGTCAAAACCCTGCTTCAAACCCCAGCGGCCGTCCAGAACAAATGCCGCTATAAAGGCTGCCGTCCGGTAACCGGCTTCAGAAAAGACTTCAGCCATGGTTAGCTGTTCATCGGCCAGAGCGTTGTTGCCGTTAACCCTAACTCCGTGGTAAGGGGGGTAGTAACCAGTGAATATTGAGCAATGGGCAGGAAGAGTCAGCGGAGAAACAGTGGCGCAGTTTTCAAAAACCAGCCCTTTCCGGGCAAGTTCATCAAGATAAGGAGCGCTGAGGCCAGTATAACCGTAGGCAGGTAAACGATCGGCTCTGGTGGTGTCGAGGGTAATGAATAAAACGTTGGGTTTTTCTAATCCCTGTTTCTTCCAGAAGCCTCCCCAGAAAGATGCAGTACTCCACAAGAACTTAACAGCCAGAAACCCGACCGCTGCCAGGGCCAGCAACCCTAAAACAAAAATCAACCTGAAGCGGAGCTTGTTTATTCTTCCTTCAGCTGCTGAATTCTGACTCTTGTTATTTTTTTTCATTTCAATTTCAATAATATCACCATTAATTGATTGATTAAAAGCCTTACCTACCAGAATTAGCTTAATTTAAGCCTTAACGACTTGATTCTCAATCAACCCTGTCTGAACCAGCGAGTCTGACCGCTGCCTGAGGTTTTTAACTGCTGTCTTTACTTAATCTATCTTGATTTTTTAGCCGCCCAAAAACTTCAAAATTCGGGCTTATTTCTTTCATTCCCCAGTTTTCAGCCAGGCCCGGTAAATAGCCCAAACCGCCCCGGGCCTCATATACTTCTGCGGCCGAAAAAGCTTATCCCCATACTTTTGCGCCGGGTTGTTCCAGACATACTCGTCAGGGTTAAGATAAGCTTCAGGTGTTTTGAAGAAATATCCCTGGCCATTTTCACTCCAGACCACCCGGTAAACCCCATATGCGGTCTGCCAGGCTTCTTTTTTAAGACCATGCAGCAAACAATTGGAGGCAAAAGCATAGGCCGTCCCTACCCAGACCTCATCACCCTGCTGACTGAAAAGTTGCTGGCCCGAAGCTTTGCGGCCATTAACCGCCCCCATCAGACCGTCGCCGAATCCGGCCACGTTAGTCTGGAAGATGGTTTTCAGAGCTCTGGTGGCCTGGTCTAAAGGAATAATCGGGTCGCTTTCTTCAAGCCCAAGCATGGTGGCATACCACAGGCCAAAAAGCTGGTCGGTCATCACATCAGCGGTGTAGCTGTCTATGTGAAAATATCCTTTTTCCTCATTCCAAAGCTTCTGAACTTCCTTTTTCCCAGCTTCTAGCCAGCTCTGGTATTTTTTCTTAACTTCTTCAATCCTGAACCCATCAACCCGCTCTATTCCTCTGGCCTGAAGCAGTTCGCCCAGCTTATTGGTCGCTTTTAATGCGGAAAGCCAGAGCAAGCCAACGTAGGCACTGGTGCCTTTCATTCGCCAGGTGTCGTAGGTCTGGTCGGGGATGGCCTCATTCTGCGGGATATGGGAAATCGGGTCCCCGAATTTTTTCTCCAGGGTGTCAAGAGCCAGAACCGAAGCCGAATAAACCTTCAGGAGGTAATGGACATCATCCAGACCGGCCGCCAGATAATTCCTGAGAGCTCTTAACGGGAATTTGGGATTAAGGTCCTTCCAGACGTTGCCGTTCTGCCAGTCAAAAGCATTCAGCACCACCCACGGCCGGACCCGTGGAGAACCCAGGTCGTGTGGAACCATTCCCCATTCTTTGTTGACATTCCAGTAATAATGCTTTCTGTCAGCCGGAACTTCATCGGGAAAGACCTGATTGTAGGTATAAACCTTGAAAGTCGGGTCAACCATCCTGACAGTATCAGCAAAGTAAAGAATATTCCTGATTTCCAGCTCTGGCCAGAGCTCCAGAATCTGCCAGCAATAAGAATCAACATCAAAGGTACCGTACATCAGGTAATCGACACTTTCTAAATAAGTGAATAGGTCAGTAGTGGCTTCCCAGAGGCTGGTTTCACTCAATATGTAAAGCTCGTTGAATAGAATCTGTTTGAACCAGGGTGGCAGGTTTTTCTTGCCCAGGATTTCTGCCTGAGAGCGGTCTATGGCATTTTCCCATTCTCCATATTTATCCAGAGCTTCAAAAGCAATTTTCAGAGCCTGCTGACCATCGGCTCCAAAAAATTGGGTATATTTTTTCGGGTATTTCACACCTTTTTCAAATTCGTAATACGGAAAATCCCAGCTCACCACAAATGGCACTTCTACCCGCTGGCCCGGTTTCAGCTTCAGGTTAATGGCCAGAGCTGAAGCCGTCCGCAGACTGCTGGTGCGGCCTTTACCAGAAGGCAGGCGACCTTCAGTCGAAAAAGGCTCCATCACTTCCGAGCCATCGCCGGTCGGATCAAAATCAATGAGGTAAGAAATCTGAGCTCCCGGCACTTCCAGGACCGCTATGGACATGGAGCCGGTCAGGGCATTTCCAGTTTGAAGGTCAGCCCCTCTCTTCTTAAAAATCAGGCCTTTTCTCCGCTGTTCAGCCGCAAATTCACTAAAATTACCCTGGCTGTTTTTCTGCCAGACAAACTGGGTGGCCGGCACCTGTCCCCCCGGCCAGACCGCTTCCCAGCCCACCATGTTTTCCCACGTTAGCATCAGCGAAACTTCCACTTCTTCCCGGACTGGGTTATGGATAAGCCACTTATAAACAGCCACGGGATAGCTGGTCTCCCTGTAGTTATGGGGAATTACCGGGGAGAACTGAACAACAGCCAAACGCACCGGCCAGTCTTTTTTCTTTTCAAAGGAAAATCCACTTTTAGGATAGAGAGCAAAATAATCGCCGCTTCCTGGCGGAAGGCCCCATTTCCAGCTCTGCAGGCTGCCTTGCGGTTTGCTGGCTGAAATTGTCTGAACAATCTTCTGTTTTCCCTTTTTCATAAAAACGTGGAAAGCATTGGCCGGGATGGTCTCATCCACATACCAGCCAGATTTTAAGAACCAGTAGCGGAAGTTGCCGCTGATGGTCCACTCATAACCTCCAGCTCCAAACCCGCCGACCGGGCAGGCGCTTCCCTCCGGGTCGTTGTCAATGTTTTCAGGATAGGCCGTCCGGCCAAATTTTTCCATCCTGTAGCCGAAAGGCCTGGAAAAAGAAACCTCAGGGAAGCCGGCCATGTTTGGCGGGGCTGGCCGAAACGGGAATTCAAAACCGGGTTGAAGTGCGGCTCTGCCTTCTTTACCCGGCTTCTGACCTGACCTGGCCTCAACTGCAAACGTCAGGAAAAAAATCAAAACAGAAATGCCGGCCAGAAAACACTTTCCGCCATTTCTTAATAACTTTTTTCTTCTCATTTAACCCCCCTTTTTGATTGGATTTCAGTTTGATTGATATACTTTCCTGCCCCTCAGGTAGGTAGCCACGGTCTCAAAGCTGGAGTTGAAGACGGCCACGTTAGCCAGTTTGCCTTTCTCCAGACTGCCAATAACCTTACCCAGACCAACGCTCTCTGCTGGGGTGAGAGAAGCCATCCTGACTACCTGATGAACCGGAAGTCCAGTCCAGCGTCGGACGTTTTCTATGGCCTGATTCAGCCGCAAAACCGAACCGGCCAGCACTCCAGAATCCTTAAGGCGAACCTCATTTCCCTTAAGCACAATTTCCATTTCTCCCCATCCATAAATTCCATCGGGTAGACCGGCAGCCTTGAGGGAATCGGTAATTAAACAGATTTTCTCCGGTCCCTTCATTCTGATTGCCAGCCGGACAAAAGCCGGATGAACATGGATGCCGTCGCAGATTAGTTCCACAAAAACTTTATCCCCATCCAGAGCCGCACCAATGCCTCCCGGCTCGCGATGGTGAAACTCCCGCCAGGCGTTAAAAAGATGGGTAGCGTGAGTGGCTCCAGCCTCAAAAGCCTTCAGAGCTTCTTCGTAAGTGGCATCTGAATGCCCAACCGAAACCACCCAGCCCATTTCTACCATTGCAGGAATGAAACTGAGGTTGTTCCCGGCTTCAGGGGCAAGAGTGATTAAAGTTTTTAGGTTGCCAAGATGCTGCTCAAAGAGCTTCAGCTCTTCGGGCTGGATTTCTCTAACGTACTTTGGGTCCTGGGCACCTTTCCTTTTCTGGCTAACATAAGGACCTTCTAAATGAACCCCGGCTATTTCTGAAGGAAGCGGTTGTCCCTGAGCAGCCCTGATCGCTTCCACCGTCCTAAACACCCTATCCAGACTGGAGGTCAAAGTGGTGGGGAAAAAAGAAGTCACTCCTGAGGAAGCCTGATGTTCGGCAATCTTTTTCAGGACTTCAACCTCTCCATCCATCACCTCCCAGCCAAGAGCTCCATGGAGATGAACATCAACCAGCCCGGGTGAAACATAAAATCCACTGTAGTCTTCCACCTCAATAGTGTTTAAACCCAATCCGAAATTCGTGGTTATTACTTCTTCAATATATTCGCCTTTAATTACCAGAAGTCCATTTTCTACTACCCCTTCTGGTAGTATCAGGTTTCCTTTGATGGCGCTAAGCTTCATAGTGGAGGTTCTCCTTCATTTGGATATTACACCAGGATTTTACCATTTTTGATTTACCTGTAAGAATAGTAACCATACAAAATCGCCACAGCCGCATAACTTATTTCGGGTTAAAACTTAAGCCGTCCCTGTTCCCTTAAATCGCGGTAGCTTAACAGCTTGATATTTCTCAGGGCAATAATCTTTTTTACCCCTGGGCTGGTGATGGCTCGAACCTCAGCCGAGCGGTAGCGATAAACGTCTTTTAAGCCATCCGGGTTCAGGTCAACTATGGCTCTCTCTTCCGGTGTGTCCAGACCAGGATGAACCACGAGCAGGTAAAGACCCGGTTTAGCTGTTTTCAGCCGTTCTATCAAAACCTTTTCTTTGTCCTCAGGAGCTACGCTATAAATGTTAAAAAATTCCCGGTCTTCACCGTTTTCTCCTGATATGGGCAGTCTGTAGTCCCGGGCAATTTTTCTGACCAGCTCTTTAAACTCCTCCCGGCTCTCCAGGCTGTCCATATGTGTGTCCAGATAATCGAGCCTCAGCCCGCAGTCGAGAGCCCGGTCTATCTGAGCCCTTAATTCTTTTTCCAGTTCTTCCAGACTGGGGCTGTTATCAAGAAAGGCCCGGGCCGTAGGAAAGAAATAGCCATCCCGGTCTACCAGGCTGGGAACTAGGTTGTAAGGCAATACCGGGCGCCAGCGGTAATCCTTCCATTCAGCATTGACACAGAGATGAACTCCAACCGACCACAGCCAATTTTCACGGCAGCGGCGGGCAGCATCTTCAAACCAGGGTGCAGGGACAATCAGTCCACCGGCTGTCAATATTCCCTGATTAAAGGCAATTTCAAAAGCCTCGTTGGCTGCCTGGGTCATCCCCATGTCATCGCCCCGGACAATGAGTTCCACCCCGGATTCTTCCACCCGGCCGCCACAGCCAGTTACCAGAAGGCCTATTATTAAGACTAATAGACACCAAACACCAAAAGCTTTGGTCTTTTTCATTCTATCTCTCCTGCGATAAAATTATTTTCCAGCTAAGCTTTTTTTGCCAGATTCTGCTTCGAGCTGGTAATAAAGAGAAACGACTTCATCCAGCACGGCCAGAACGCCATTCGGCGCCGCCGGCACCCGGGACCTGAAAAGTGGCCTGCCGGGCGGACTGAATAAAGCCGAGGCTATCTTGGTGCTAACGAAGTCAATGGCCCCGATCAGCGGGTTTGAGTATCGGGACATTTTGTTTTTCTTCATCTTAAAATTCGCATTCTTTTTATCTTCTTAACCTTCTTGATCTTCCGCATTTTTCTCTCTTATCCCTCCGTTCCAATTTCCTGGTTCGGGCTCAAGCTTTTAATTCTTTACACTCTATTTTCGATTCACACTTCGTATTAATTTTTCCCTTCTCTCTCCTCTTCTTTCTTTCAAGTTCCCGGCCCGTTTTCATCTTTCACCAGCCGCTCACCTCTTCGCGGTTTGAACCATTTCCTATTCTTTTCTTCATCTGCTTACTTTTTAAGGTATTTTTTTTCCAACCCACTTTCCCGCCATAACCAATTCTGGCCTTACAAAAAGGCTCAAATCTTCCTTGCCAGTAAAACCACAACCCCCTGAGGCTCCAGTTCCAGGTTGAAGCTTACCCGGTTCTGGTTTCGATTGAAAGGAATTTTTTCTCCCGTTTCCAAGTTCTTGAGCTCAACCCCGGACCAAGGCCAGCTGGTGGTAAGAGCTGCCTTGGCTTTTTCTTCTCCCCGGTTAAAAACAAACAGCAGGTGGTAATCCGGGCCTTCCAGTAAGCGGCATTCAATGATTGCCTTTTCTGGCTGCGACTTAATTTTCAGGTCAGGCTTGAGGTCCAGCCATTCGGCCAGGCCGGCCAGGAATTTCCCGTTATTAGGATTACGAACTGGTGAACACCCTGGAGCGACTCGCTGAGGTTGTTATAACCGACCGGCTGGCCTTCGGAAGTGAAAGTCTGCTGCCCACCGACCAGGTGAGAAAGCGGATTATAAACAACTGCTATCTCAGCCTTTGGTGGTCTGGCTTTCATAAAAAAGGTCCATATTCCTGGAAATCACTCTGGCAATCCTTCCTGCTTCCTCAGCTCTCGGAGTTAATTTCCCGTCGAGCTCAATAAGACCGTAGCCTCCAGCCTCATAGCCTGAGCTCATCGGGTAATAAGCGTAGATATTAATGGCTCTGTCGCCATAAGCCACCATGCTCCACATCCAATCGCGCAGGTCGGCCGCCGTAACCGGAAGGCTGACTTTCATCCCGAACACCCCGTAGCCAGCCTGAAGTTCGCCCACGTAGAAGCCCTCGTTTTTCCAGGACATCGAGCGAACAAAATCCAGACCGGCTGCCCGGAAGAACGGTGACCAGGGTCTAACCGCACCGGCATGTTTTGGGTAGATGGAAACACCGTAATAATCCACACCGTTGTTCATCTTGCGGTCGTCCGGCGTACCATCCCAAGAAGGCCGGCTGAAAAGCCCCGGGATGGCTGAATGGCTGGTAACCACCGAGTCTGGCAGGACTTTTTTGACCGCCTGAGCCTTTAAAGCCAGATCCTCAGCCAGCTTGTCAGAGATGTATTCCTGCCAGTCTATGTAGTCGGTGTAAGTCAGTATGGTGCCGAAGCGCGGTGGCTCCACCTCCTCAAAAGTCCTGAAAGTCCGATGCCAAGCCTGGTTCAGATTATCAATGTTTCCATATCTTTTCTTAAGCCATTCCCGAAAGCGGGCCTGGCTTGAAGGGCAGTAGCAAAATTGAACATATCGTAAATCACCTAAATGATAGACTTCAGACCAGTTGATGATATGGGGCTCACTCCACAGGTCCCAGCCATAAAAGGCCGGTTTGTTTTTAACGGCCCGGGCCGCGGCGCTGAAAAATTCCAGAATTTTTTCCTGGACACCAGGATGGTCAAAGCAGAATCCCGGTGCTGACTGGGAGTGAACCTTAAGGTCGTTAGAAGCTACGAAAGCCGAATCGGGATATTTCTGGCCGACCCACTCCGGGGCTGAATCGATGTAAACCTGGCAGATGACTTTCAGCCCGACTTCAGCTGCCAGGTCAGTCAGCAATTGCAGACTGGAAAAATCGTATTTACCTTCTTCCTTTTCGTTGTAGGCCCATTCCAGCCAGCAGCGGACAGTGTTGAAGCCCAGCTTTTTAATCTGCTCCAGGTCTTTTTTCCACTCGGCCCGGGATTTAGCAGTGACCGGTTCAATCATCGGAGCTCGAACCTTGCCTCCTGTATACCAGACTGAAACCGGGAAAAAGTTATGGTGTTTGGCTGAAGGGCCTTCCTGAACAATTCGAGCAGAGGCTTGCAACTGACCGATGGTAAAAAGCAAAATTATAATAAGAATTTCTACTAAAAATATCAGCCAGCCCTTTTTCAAACCCATGGAGATTCTCCTTTATAAAATTTCCTTCTGCGTTTTTTATTATCGCTCATAAGACTTCTTTTTTCAGCTGGAAAATAAATCAGTCAATCCATGGGCTTTTTGAGATCCGCAAACAAATCCGCCATGGTTTTTCCCTGCAGGTTTGTCCTTTGCAAATTTTTAATATCTTTTGACTCTGAGTTTTTCCCCTTTTCCTTGTCTTAGCTGGTTCTATCTTCACTGAAAAACCGATTTAAGAAAAGACCCTCCCCTGCTTGAAGACTGAAAACGCCACCCCTCTTTGATTCATTTTAGCTCTTCACCGGCAAATTTATTCTTCCAGTCAGATTCCTTTAAGAAAGAGCCAAAAAAATTTATTCTTTAGCCTGTCTGCGGAAAGTTTTGGCCACGGTCTCAAGCAGTTCGGATTTTCCCCGATGCCAGTCGGCGGTGATTTCCCAGATTATCACCCCGGCCACTCCCTTTTCCTGAACATAGCGAGCTTTTCTGAAAATGGAGCGGATATCATCGTAGGAGATGAGAATTCGGCCAGAAGGACTCAGCAAAAATGGCACCTGGCTGCAAAAATCCCAGTTATACTTCCAGCCGGAGGCCAGCAGCTTCTGAATGTCAGAATAATTGTAGTAATCGCTTCTGGTAAATTTTTTATAAAGACCGTCGGTATCAAAAGATCGCCCAAAAAAGGAAAGTCCGAGAAGAATTTTATTGAGCGGAACTTCTCTTATGACCGCATAGGTAAAGGTATCATCCCACGAACCGCAGGGGTCGTTCTTGCAGGTGTAAAGCGGAGAGTTGTGACCGGAATGGTCTGACCAGGAGCCATGATAGTCGTAGGTCATAAAGCCGATGAAATCAAAATAAGGATGAAGTTCTTCATAATTAATCCAGCGGCCCCAGTAGGGACCTGAGGGAGCAGCCATGGTTAAAAGGCGCGGCGGGACCAGAGCTTTAAGAGCAGCCGAGAGTTCTTTTACCAGGGCTGAGAAATTTCTGCTCTCCTGTTCGTTAGAGACAAACTCCCAGTCCAGGTCCACTCCATCATAACCGTGCTGAAGGCAGAAATAAACCACCTGGCTGATAAACCGGCTCCTCTTTTCCGGAGAAGCCGCAGTCGGCGGAAAGCCCTCACAGTTGCCCCAGCCGCCGATGCTCATCAGCACTTTAACCGAATGGCTGCGGGCTGCCTGGATAAGCTCAGGATAAATATAATTCTGGTCAACTATCAGATTGCCATTGACATCAGGCTTGGTGAAGGCCTGGGCCAGATGGGTCAGGTTCTTAAAATTTATCATCGTGTGGTTGAATTCAGCTCTTTTCCAGGAAGGATAATATCCCATGACCACTCTGGAAAGCCATGAAGGATTCATTTTCTGCTTTTCTTTATTTTTAAATTCCCGGCCTAACTGCTGACTGCTGACCTGAGTGTAAAATAAAACACCAAACAGAACAATTAAGCCCACCTGAGAAAAAATCGAAAGGCCGGGTTTAATTTTTATCTTCATCCTTTTTCCCTCATCTTAAATTTTTTTAATTATGTTTCGCCTTTAAGCTTCTTTTTAAATCCTCTTTTCCATATTTCAGGCCATCGGCTCCAGCTTGACCTATATTCTGAACCTATAAGCTGCCTTTTCAGCCTGATTAATTCTTGATTACGAGTTAAATCTGTACCTTTCGCTCAGGTGAAAAGCACTCTTAGCTCATCTATCCTCCGGGCAATGTTCACGCTGCGCACGCATTGAGCTGTGCAGCTTTCGCATTCAACACAGGTTTTAATCGATTTCCCGGCTTCCAGGCTGTCGAGGGTCTCCCGGGCCTGGTAGAGGTTACCGTATTCAGCCGCATACATGTGAACTCTGAGAAGCCCGGGAATATCAGCTCTTTGCGGACAGGTGGGAACACATTGGCCGCAGGAGCGGCAAACAGCAGCCATTTGAGCTTTAACCAGACGACTTTCCAGAAATTTTCTCTCCTCTTCCGTGTACTCAAGGTTTTTAGCCACAGTAATATCTTCAGCCAGCTGGTCGAAGCTGGTAAATCCCGGCACAGCACAGGCTATAAATTCATTCCTTAAGGTCCATTTCAGAAGGGCACTATGGTCAATAGGTCCCTCGTAAAACTTTCTGGTTTCTTCGGGCAAACCTTCCCGATACCAGGCCTGCTGGCACTGGGTTTTCATGGCCACCAGAGCCACACCGGCCGAAGCTGCTTTCTTTAGGGTAGTGAGGTATTCCGTGTAATCATAAAGTGAATAATTAAGAGTGGTCAGAATGACATCGTAGACTTTCATTTCCAGAGCCGCTTTAATGACCGCGTCCATATTCTGATGGGTGCTTAAGCCAATGAACTGGACTTTTTTCTGCTCCTTGAGTTCAAGAAGCGAATCAATCAGGGCAGGATTTTTTACCCAGTCAGTGTCAAAGACATCATGAGAATAAAGAATATCCACATAATCGGTCCGCAGCCTTTTCAGGCTCTCATCAACGGTCCTCTGATGCATTTCCCGGAGCTGGGCAAAGGGCAAGTTCCTCTGCTGTGGCCGAATAAGCACCTTGGTGGCAATGACCACCTTTTCCCTGGCTTTAAGCTCTTCCACCAGCACCCGCCCAACCATTTCCTCATTGCGGCCGCGCTGGTAAACTGCAGCCGTATCAAAATGCCTGATGCCCAGCTCATAGGCCCGGTGGACCAGTTCCGGGTTATCAGCATTCATTACCCCCATGCCAACTATGGGAACTTTATAACCGGTCCGGCCAAGAGTTCGGGTGATTAAATCCCCGGTTTTTTCTTCTTTTTTTCTGGCCTGGGCTGAAACTTGCACAGAACCTCCAAGCGCCAGCACTCCGGCTACGGTTCCGGCCGCCGCCCCAAGGAATTTTCTCCGGTTTATTGTTCTTTTTTCGGCCATATGCCCTCCTCCAGGCTGAATTTCCGCCTCTTTTTTACCCTTAAATTATCTTTGGGTCAAGAAAAATTATCAGGCCACAAGACTCCAGCCTTCGCTCCATCAAGATTCTAAGAAAAAAAGAAAAAACGAGGATAATACCTATCGGGTAACTTTCATTATTTCAAAACAGGCTAAAAATCAAAGGCCGAGCTTCTGAAAAATGTACAGGAAAAACGGCAGACTGACCATGGACACCAGGGCCGAAGCTACAAACAACTGGTTGACAAAAGCCCGGTTACCCCCGGCCCGGCCGACCAGGACCGGCACGGCCGTCAATGGAGGTACAGCACATTGCAGAATGAAGATAATGGACAGCGGATGGGGAATCCGTAAAAATTTAATGGCCAGAAGTCCAAGGACAGGAAATATGAAATTTTTAATCAAAACAAACCACAGGGCTTTTCCCGTATCAAACTTTTTTGTTCCCGCCAGGTCCAGATAGATATTCCCACCCAGTATTAGAAAAATTATAGGAGTGGAGAGCGCTCCAATCGCCTGAAAAGTACTCTTGAGAAAATTCGGGAGATAACCTTCAAGGCCAGCCAGCTTGATGACGATGGCCAGTATGGTGGCTATAAAGACCGGGCTGATTAGCCTCTGCCACCTGGCCTTTTGCTTCATTCCCAGAACAGCCGGGATTACCACAAAGAAAAAACTGGGATAGAACATAATGAAGATAAAAAGCACGGCCACCTCGGGTGAATCAGAACCGAACAGACCGCTTATCAGGGCAACCGGAAAGAAAATACCGTTCTGGAAAAACAATGATAGAAAAAATTCCTTCCCGTTTTTTGACAAAAGAGTAAAAAAAAGCGACAGTAAACCCAGGCCGGCAGTCAGCCCTAACCACCACAGGGGATAAATGTACCAGTTGGGAAACTCCCGGGGATCGAAATTCTTGATAATAACACTGAAGGATAGGAACGGCAGGGCTAAATCAATTCCCAAGGTTGATAGAAATCTCAAGACACTTTCTTTATCCTGGATTTTAGCCCGGAAAACAAAAAATCCGACCAGGGCGATTCCCAGCTGGGCGGCCACCACTTCAAAGGCTTTAGAAAAAAGGCTCATTTTCTATCTCAGCTTTGATACCTGAGAATCTCTGCTACTCTAAGAATCATATTTATTTATTTAATTTACTTTAGAGCCTTAATCAAGGCAAATACTTCCGTTCCACAGGAAGAAAAAGAAAACGGAGGTCCATTTTTTTTAATTCAGCCTGAAATAACATGGCTATTTTTGCGGCAACTTCCAAGCTTCATAAGGACGGAATTATCAATTAGTAAACTATGCAATTAAACCCTTCCCTGCCTTTTACCCCTGATGGAAAAACTTACGTATTAATTCTTGAACCGACAGTTGCTGAGGCTCCAGATTGGTTATAAAATTGTTATAAAATTAATGAGAGAGGAAAGACCATGAAAAAAGTCCGGCATATTCAATCCTATCTTCTGTTTTCTTTATTTTTATTTTTCATTTTTACTCTAAAAGCAGCAAGTCTATCTCAACCCATGGTAAACACCGAACCCTCACCGGCTTCTAAACCGGGTGAAGAAAGAGTGGAAAGAGCAATTGAAGTCATCAAAGAACTGGCCAGCCTGAAAGAAGAGGGCATTCCGGCCAGGCTCCTGGAAAAAGCTCAGGGTATAGCCATCATTCCCGGTGTGGTTAAAGCAGCCTGGGGCATCGGTGGACAATATGGCCGCGGTATTGTGCTGGTTAAAAGAGAGGACGGCCGCTGGAGTAATCCGCTGTTCATTCAGCTTATCGGGGGAAGCCTGGGCTGGCAGATTGGAGTGCAGAAAGCCGATATAGTCCTGGTGTTTAAGAACCGGCAGGGAGTAGAAAACATAGCCTCCAACAAGATAACCCTGGGAGCTGATATGAGTGTTTCAGCCGGGCCGGTGGGACGAAGTGCTGAAGCCAGCACTGACCTGGAAATGGAAGCCGAGATTTATTCCTACTCCAAAAGCAAAGGACTTTTTGCCGGCATATCCCTTAAAGGTGGAACGCTGCGGGTGGACCGGGAAGCCAATGCTGGTTTCTACGGTGCTGACCACAAAGCCTCAAGTATTCTTTATGAAAACGTTAAAGCCCCCTCTGTGGTGGAAAAACTGCACTCCACCCTGAAAGAACTATCCGGGAGTACCCAAAAATAGGAGCCCGGATTGTCAGGACGAAGTTCGGGACAGAATGAATTGCAGCCTGGAAAAGCGGCTGCCGTCATCCTATTTTCTTCTAAGAAGACTGACTTTTAGAAAAAAAGGTTTTTAATTTTCTCGCAGAATAATTTTTTATTATTCGAGATTATTCGAACTTAACCTTAGGAAGATAATTAAATTTGCAGACCCAAGATCCAGAAAAAAGATTTGATTGAATCTGGCGGCTGGAGATTTAAGAATTTGTTAATCTGACCTGAGAACTCAAATTCAGTAAGGGCCCTAATATTTCAACAGGCTGATTGAGCCATTAGTAGTCTGAAGATCAATCCGCGGGCCCTGGCCGCTGCCCATCCGTCCCTCAATTCTCCTTCTGGAAACTGAGCCTTCAATGGTGACTGGATAATCAACTCTGATACTGCCGTTTGTGGTCCGGGCCGTGAAATAGCCGTCGGGCTGATTTGCCAGCTTTATGGTTATACTGCCGTTGGTGGTCCGGGCACTGAGGTCCCCGGCGAGCTCATCCAGCACCAGCCTGATGCTGCCATTGGTGGTTTTGAGGTTGATTCTCCCTTTCGCCTGAACTATGTCCAGGCTGCCGTTAGTGGTGGTGGCTTCCAGCCAGCCAAAATCCCCGCGGGCAGTGATTCCGCCGTTAGTAGTTCGGAGCAGGGCCCGCTCAAACTTTCCTGAAATGTTAATCCTGCCGTTAATCGTTTTGACTGTTTCGAGGGCCATGCCTTCGGGCAAATTGATTTCGTAATCTACCTTGACCCGCAGATTCCTTCTTCCATGGACGGTATCAACTATGACCGATTTTTCGCCGCTAACCACTTCTATTCTTATTTTATCCAGGTCAGATTTTCTCCAGCGAGCGTATTTGATGGCTTTGATAGAAACTTCAAGGGACGGCGAGGTGGTGACGGTGATTGAGCCGTTGATATTGGTCAGAGAGAAAGAGCCAGCTTCTTTAAGGGAGATAGTCCGGGTGAAAGAATCCTGATAGCGATATCCAGAATCTATAAAGTCCTCGCAGCCGGCAGTGAACAGAACAGTGAAAGCTAAAATAAACAAAATCTTAAAAATATTTTCCGGTTTTTGATTAAAAAACTGATTTTGTTCAGACATAACTTCCTCCTTAGAGCGGTAAATTTGGCTATTTCTAATTTCACCCTATTAGATAGACGAAAAATAAACATAAAAAGTTCTGGTCCTTAATCTTTTTCTGAAACCTCAAGATTGAACTTTCCGATTGAATAATTCGTAATAATAAAATAAGGTTTATGTACAGGCTTAAATAAAGCATCGAAAATTTGCCTTCAGGGAGGAAACATGAAACCTAAAAATTGCTTGAACAGCGTCTCAATATCTTTTTTTGCTTTACTGGCTCTGCTTTTGATTGTCCCATCATTGAGTACTGCAACGCCAGTTCAGGCTCAAAGCGCTGAGCTGAGCCAGAAGGTCGTTGGCCACTGGGAAGGGGCCATTGAACTTCCCGGGATGAAGCTCGAAGTCCTGATTGATTTCAAGCTTACCACCGAGAATAAATTGGAAGGCGTCATCTCCATTCCCATCCAGAAAGCTAAGGACCTGCCTCTGACCGACATAAAAATTGCCAACAGTGAAATCAGCTTTGCCATTGCTGGCGTTCCCGGAAATCCGGTCTTCAAGGGAAAGCTGGACGAAAGCGGCCAGAAAATGAGCGGCCAGTTCACCCAGTCGGGCCAGACTTTTTCCTTCAGTCTGAGCAAAGGCGAAGACCCGGTGGCCCAGGCCAAAAAAATCCTGGAAGGCATGGATTCAGTCATCAACAAGGCGATGGCCGAACTTAAGGTCCCGGGCTTAGCTCTGGCTGTGGTCAAGGGTAAAGAAGTAATTTTCCTTAAAGGCTACGGGCTGCGCGATGTGGAAAACAAGCTGCCGATGACGCCGGACACCCTGCTGGCTATTGGCTCAGCCACCAAAGCCTTTACTACCTTCGCCCTGGCCCGTCTGACAGACGAAGGCAAGATGAGCTGGGACCAGCCAGTGCGCACCTACATTCCCTGGTTTAAGCTGTCGGACCCGGTAATAACCGAAAGAATCACACCCCGCGATTTAGTCACCCACCGCTCCGGCCTCCCCCGCCATGACCTTCTCTGGTACAACAATTACCAGGCCACGCGCGAGGAGCTGGTGCGGCGGCTGGCTTATCTTCAGTTCACCGCTGACCTCAGAGAAAAATTCCAGTACAACAACCTGATGTTCCTGACGGCCGGGTATCTGCTGGAAGTGCTCACCGGAAAGACCTGGGAAGAGGCGATAAGAGAGCTGGTGCTAAACCCGCTACAGATGAATAGGACCAACTTTTCAGTACTGGATTCGCAAAAAGACCAGGATTTTGCCCAGCCCTATGCCTACCGTCAGAAAAAGATAGAGAAAATTCCTTTCCGCAACATCACCAACATGGGACCGGCCGGCTCTATTAACTCCAGCGTGCGCGAAATGAGCAACTGGCTTGTGGTGCATCTTAATTCGGGCAAGTTTGGCGAAAAACAGCTTCTAAACCCGGCCACCATGGCTGACCTGCACCTGCCATACACGCCGATTCCCCAGACGCCAACATCTACTCACCTTGGATATGCCAGCTATGCTCTCGGCTGGTTTGTTGACAGCTACCGGGG
>Ga0136652_1000045_pt1 | contig 67732 bp, 24 predicted proteins | sample ConPoolayeEmetaG_FD_94864 | JGI IMG/M metagenome (GOLD analysis project Ga0136652, IMG submission 94864) | Hot spring microbial mat communities from California, USA to study Microbial Dark Matter (Phase II) - Cone Pool mat layer E metaG... ...
ATCCGCCGCTACGATCCTCATGGGCGTGTCCTCCTTGTCTGTTAATTCAATATGGGCCAGAGGATACGCCCTTCCTACGCCTCGGCAACGAGATTACACACGAAAGGATACGCCACCCCGGCCCCGACGCGGGCCGCATGGACCAGCCGCGGTCTGCCCGCCGGTCCTTCCCGAATATTTCCCCGGGACTGGTAGAATACCCAGGCGCGGCCCGGCCGCCTTCGATCGGGCAGAGAGGTGCCCACGTGGCGCACTTGTGCATGTTCGCGGGTCACGACGCCGTGCTCAGTGGCGGACGGGATTTCTACGTGACCGTTCTGGGCGGCACCAGCGTCAGGCGGCCACCGACCGCCAGTTTGGTAAGCCAGTTGCTCCGTGGGTCGCCCGGACAACCTGACCACCCGCAGTGCACCTTCGTCACAGTCTTCGGCGGCACCAGCCTGATGTGGCCCACGCTCTCGGAAGAGTATCTGGCGCTGCGCGACGCATTGCAGGCCGGGAGCCTGACGCTGGAGGACTGGGACCGGCTGGCGGTTGTGGCGGGGGGCGGCGGTCCCGTCCGCATTCTCTCGCTGACCCTCTTCGGGAGCTTCGAGGGGGACCAATTGCCGAGGGAGGAAAAGGAGCTGGACGACCTGGCCTTGCAACGCCACCTGGGGGAAATCCCCGAATCGGCAGTCCAGATCCTCACGATGGCCATCGGCCAGCGGGGGCACCAGCGTCTGACGGCGGTACGCCAGGCGATCGTCTCAGGCAGGTCGGCCGGCGGGGGAACCAGGCCCCCGTTGCAGCCTGGAACGCCGTCGTAGAACATGTTGCAGACCGCCACTGGAGGGGCGGACCGAATCGCGCTGCACGTGGCGGCTGGCGCTGATGGGCGGGTTGGACGATGGGGCAACCGGCCACAGCCGGGCAATTCGTCGTGTTCGGCCCGTCCCATTGGGGCGTTCTGCTGGGCATATCGACGGCGAGCCTCATTCTGTGCGGGCTGTTGCGCCGAACTGCTCACCATCCGGCCGGCAGGGCCGTGCGCCGGGGCGTATGCTGGGGGTTGGCCGCGATCCTGCTGGGCGGTGCGATCGGCGCGGAGGCTTACCGGGCGGTCTGCGGCATTTGGTCGTTGCAGGAGTCGCTGCCGCTGCACCTGTGCGACCTGGCCGTGCTGGTGACGTTCGTCACCCTGATCGGAGCCGGACTGAGGCTGCCGCTGACCGGAATCTGGCAGCGATTATACGAGCTGGCCTACACCTGGGCGATCGGCGGCACGCTCCAGGCCGTGCTCACGCCCGATCTGGCCGAGTCGTTCCCCAACCCGTTCTGGATAAGTTACTTCGTGCTGCACGGGACCATTCTCGTGGCCGTCCTGGTCATGACCCTGGGACTGCGGGCTCGTCCGCAACCGGGCACGCCACGCCGGGTCTGGCTGGTCACGTTCTGCCTGGCAGGGCTGGTAATGCTGATCGACTGGGCGATCGGAGCCAATTACATGTACCTGATGGGGCCGCCCGCCCATCCGTCTTTGTACGACTATTTCGGCCCGTGGCCCTGGTCGCTCCTGTCACTGGCCGTGGTCGGCACCGGGCTGATCTGGCTGTGCTACCTCCCCTTCTGGCTGGCCGACCGCTGCCGCCGGCGGCCGAATCGCGGGCCTTGATTCAGTGCGCCCCCAGCAGAAAGGTCCCCAGCGTGCGGATCAGGATCACCAAATCCAGCTCGACCGACCGGTGCTTGAGGTAGTACAGGTCGTAGCAGAGCTTACGGTAGGCGTCCGCCACGCTCCCCCCGTAGCCGTAGTGGATTTGAGCCCAGCCGGTCAGGCCAGGCTTGACCAGGTAGCGCAGGCGATAGTGCGGTACGAGCTGTTCCAGGCGATGAGCGAACTCCGGCCGCTCGGGCCGCGGCCCCACCAGCGACATGTCGCCGCGCAAAATGTTCAGGAGTTGCGGCAGCTCGTCCAGGCGTGTGCGGCGTAGCCAGCGGCCGACTCGGGTGACGCGATCGTCATTTTGCTTAGCCCAGCGGGCCCCGTCCTTCTCGGCATCCACCCGCATGGTGCGGAACTTGTACATGGTGAAGCAGCGGCCGTGTCGACCGAGCCGGACCTGCCGGTATAGCGCCGGGCCGCGACTGTCCAGCTTGATGAGCAACATGATCAGTGGCCAAGCCGGGATGGTCAGCAGGAGACCGGTGGCGGCGGCGCTGCGGTTCATCAGGGTGCTGACCGCCTCGTAGTTGCCGCGGTTCTGGATGTCGGCTCGGAGCAGCCAGTCGGCCGAGACGCTCTCCAGCGGCACCTCGCCCAGCAGCTTCTCGACGAAGGTGGCCGGATCGGTGGCACGACAGCGACTTTCCAGGCAGACCGCCACTGCCTGGCCCACCCTGGGGTTGGAGGCCAGCTCGGACCCCACCACGATTTCGTCGACCCGGTAGGCGTCTACCAGCCCGGCGATCTCCTCGACAGTCCCCAGGCAAGGGCAAACCGATTCGAAGTTCGAGTCGGCTTGGGTCCGAAAACGTGGCTCGGGCTGTAGCCGGACTTTTGTGGCCCGCGGCTGGCCGGCGCCGTCGGTCACCCGGACGTGGCCGACCACTTCATACTGCTGTCGACGGGCATGTCCCAGGGTCTCGACCAGTTTGCGGATCGACTCACCCGCGCCCACGCACAGCAGTCGCATCCGGCTGGTGGTGATCACCTGATGGGCCAGCAGTCGAACCGGGACGGCCAGCAGCAGGTAAGCCACGGCCGCCCCCAATGTTACCCACCGGCTGGCCGGGGAGCGGAAAAACAGTGACAGACAAGCGAACCCCATCACCAGGCCGACCGAGAGGGCCAGGACGGACCGAAGCAGGATCCGGCTGCGTGCCAGGAGGGTGCGGGGCTCATAGAGTCCGAAAATCAGTCCCGCGAAGTTGACGTCGGCGCAGAAGGTCGCCGCCATCAGCCAGCGATTGGCAACCCACGCGTAGCTGCTGCGGTCAAGGTACAGGACGGTAGTGACCGCCAGGGCGGCCGGCCCGATAATCAGCCAGTCGACGGCCATCCAGGCGCTGGGGGACATGCCAGTCAAGAAGCGATGCAGCCAAGGTCGGGGCCGGGCTTCGGGCGGGCGCCAGACTACCCGGGGTCGGATGGCCTTCCTGGGTACTGACAGGGCCGTTTTCATGGCTCCACTTTGCCGTGCCGGGCACGCCGGCCGGTGGTTCACGCCGAACATCGGCCGAGTGAAGGCGGCCCATAAGGCGCCGGCCGGCACGCCCGCCGAACCGGTCAAAACTCACGCATGCCGCCGGCTCATTGACCCGATAATGGAAACAGGACGCGCTTGAGCCCGGGAGATGCGAATGCGATCGTTGTGCTGGGCACTGATGGTGACCGTGACGGTCGGGCCGGGCCTGGGCGGTTGTCACGGAGCCAAGCCGCCGGTAGTCCCGCTGGAGCCTCGGCTCAGCTTCGACGAGCTGGCGCCCGGCTTGCCCGCCGCCGACAATGGCTACCGGCTGCTAGCCGACCAGCCCACGGTGGGCCGCTTCGCCTGCTCGCTGGCGGTCGCTAAGCTGAGCTATCGTACGGACTTTGCCGGCGACCGCCTGTCGCTGGACGACCCGTTTCCCACCGAGCAGGTTTATTGGGCTGAGCAGATGCGCGGGGTGGAAGCGGTTCGCGAGCTGGTCTTCCTGACCACTCGCACTCTCAAACCCGAGGGGGCGGATCTGACCAGCCTGTGCGACCGGGCCCGGCGGCTGGGGGCCCCGCTACTGCTGGTTTATCTACCCAACCGCTGGGGGCCGAACTCCGGCCAGGTTCTGGGCGTGCTGTACGAATCATCCAGCCAACAGGCCCTGGCGACCCTGCATGCCTCCGCGACCATCCTGGACGAGGAAGGGCAGGAAGCATCCCCAGACCGCAAACGCGGCGAACACCGTCAGCAGGATGCCTGTTACCAGGCCGCTCGGGCCTTCGAGGCGAACACGCTGGCCTGCTTACGCGAGCTGATGCATCGGGACTCCGCCCCGCTCTTCACCCAGCCCCACCGGTGGGAGCAACCCTTCATCGAACGCTGGTGGATTCGCGGGTGGGGCGGGCGTCCTGCCCGCTGACCTTGCAAGCTTCAGGTCCGGACGGTGCCAACCCCGGCCGCGGCCGGGGCCCCACAGCCCAGGAGACTGGCAACCGGTATGAGAGTCGGGCTTGATGCACGATATCTGCTGACCCCGCGGCGGCGCGGGACCGGGCGCAACCTCTGGGATGCGTACCGGCTGATCCCATCCCTCCGCCCCGACTGGCAATTCGTGTTCTTCCACCAGCGGCCGCTGACCGCGGAGCTGACCGAGGCACCGGACGCCCCCTGGCGTCATCCCAACGTGGAGCTGCGGCGGGTCGATCTGCCAGGCGATCGGGTGGGAGCGTGGCTGAATCTCTGGCTTCCGCTGGCGGCCCGCCGGGCCGGGGTCGACCTGTTGCACTTCCCGGCCAATGTCGGACCGGCCTGGTGTCCGGTGCCTTTGGTGCTTACGGTCCACGACCTCATCCCCCTACGCCTGCCGGGCGAGGTGTCGGCTCGACAGGCCCGGGCCTTCCGGCGCGGGCTGCTGCGCGGCCTCCGCCGGGCGGCCCATATCATCACAGTCTCCGACTTTACCCGGGCCGAACTGCACCACCATTTCGGAGTGCCGCTCCAGCGGATGACCACCATTCCCTGGGCGCCGGATGGCGCCCTGAATGCCGGTCGGCGGTCGGTCGATGACCGTGACCGCATCCGGCGGAAGTTCCATCTGTCGTGCCGATGGCTCCTGAACATCTCCGGCCGGACGGCCCGGAAAAACCCATTGGGGGTACTGAGAGGCTTCGCGCGGGTCCCTGAGAATCTTCGGCGGGAGCTGGACCTAGTTCTGATCGGCTGCGAGCCGGCCGAGTATCGGCGGCTGCTGTTGGCTGAGGCCCAGCGGCTGGGGCTGACGGGGCATTGCCGGATACTGGGATTCCTGCCACACGAGGACTTGGCCGCGTTGCTGCGAAATGCCGATGGACTGCTCTTGCCGAGCCGATACGAGGGGTTCGGGCTTTCGATTCTGGACGCTTTCGCCTGCGGGGTGCCGGTGCTGACTTCCCTGGTAAGCAGTCTGCCGGAGGTAGCCGGGCAGGCGGCAATGTATTGCGATCCGGAGGATATCGACAGCATCAGTCGGGGGATTGTGGAGCTGCTTGATCCGGCCGTCGCGGCCGAGCTGGTGGAACGGGGCCGGGCCCGGCTGACACATTTCAGTTGGCAGCGCACGGCCGAGGCCATGTGCCAGGTGTACCAGGCCGCCCTGGGCCAGGTGGATTCAAGGCCGGTCCATGATGGACCGGTCCAGTGCCTGGCGTCCGGGCCGGGGCGTTGCCGACTCGTGTCGGAGGAGGTGGCGGGGCTATGAATCCGCCCATATGGGGCGAGCAAGCCGGGCAGTGGTTGAAGCTGGATTGCCGACATTACCGCGGCGACCGGCCATGCGCCGCCGGCGTGCAGGGTCCATGCCCCAGCCAGTGCTTCGGGTATCAGGCGATGGGCCATCGCGTTCTGATCATCAAGTTGGGAGCGCTGGGCGACGTGATCCGCACGGCCGCGTTGCTGCCCGGGTTGAAGGAAGCCTGGCCGGAAAGTCACCTCACCTGGGTCACCCGTCCGGACGGCCTGCGCATGCTGGCCAACCACCCCCTGATCGACCGGCTGCTGCCCCTGGATGCGGAGACCGTCTGTCAGCTCGACCAGCAACAGTTCGACCTGTGTTTGAGTCTGGACAAGGAGCCGGCGGCGGCCGGGCTGGCCATGCGGGTGGACGCCCGGGACAAGCGGGGGTTCGGTCTGAGTCGGCACGGGACCGTCTATCCGCTGAATCCCGAGTGCGTGGAGTACTTTCTGCTCGGACTGGACGACGAGTTCAAGTTCCATCGGAACCGCAAGACCTATCAGCAGTCCATCTATGAGGTCGCCGGCCTGGCGTATCGCGGGCAGCGATATCGACTCTTCCCTGACGCGGGCCGGCGGCAGTGGGCGGCCGAGTACTGGCGGCGACTGAATGTCGACGACCGGGAGGTGGTGATCGGGCTGAACACGGGAGCCGGTCGCGCGTTTGCCAACAAGAACTGGCCGGCGGAGAAATTCATCGCCCTGGCCCAACGCCTGATCGGCCGGCATGGGTGGAAGGTGGCCCTGCTCGGCGGGCCGCAGGAGCGTGCCAAAAACACGCGGATCGCCCAGTCCTGTCCGGGCGTGATCGACCTGGGTTGCGACCACAACGAGCTGGATTTCGCCGCCCTGGTGGAGCGCTGCGACGTGGTGGTCACCGGCGACACGATGGCCATGCACGTGGCCATCGCCGCCGACATCCCCTGCGTGGTGCTTTTCGGTCCGACCTGCGCCGCGGAGATCGACCTGTACGGCCGAGGCGAGAAGGTCTTGTCGGACCTGGAATGCTCACCTTGCTACCGACGGCGGTGCGACCTTCGGCCCAATTGCATGGATGCGATCAAGGTCGACCAGGTGCTGGCGGCAGTGCAACGATGGGTGGCAGTCGGCAAAAGCGCGGGGTCGAAGCAGCCTTTGCCGACGGAGGCGCTGGCGTGACCGCAGCCGACCGGCATCCGTTCCGGCTGCTGGTGGTGGCCGGTCGGGAGCCCTGGCCGCTCAACAGCGGAGGACGTCTCCGGCTGTACCACTTCCTTCGCGGCCTGACCGGACAGTTTGAACTTACTCTGCTCTTGCCGCGTCGCCCAGAGTACACCCAGCAGCTTCCGGCCGGGCTGCGGATCATCGACGCGTCCGCGAGAACCGCCGCGGGCTGCCATCCACCGCCCGCACGCAGACCGTCAGCCGCGGCCGGCGATGGGCTTACCTGGCCCGCGCGACTGGCCCGACGGCACTTCGGCTACAGCCCGGCGATGTTCGACTGGCTGCGGCGGCATGCCCGGCCGGCCTGGTTCGACGCGGCCCTGATTTATGGGGCGGTAGCCGGGCAGTATGTGGATGCCCTGCGGGTGCCGGCGGTATGGGACGCGGTAGATGAGCTGGTTCTGTACACGATGCGTGACGTGGGTCGGCGGGGCTGGCCGGCCCGGGCCCGGGCCGCGGCTCTGTACGCGCTTTTTGAACGGCACGTCGCACGTCGAGCAGCCGCGACGGTCTTCACTTCCCCCGTGGACGCCTCCTATGCCCGTCGCTGGGTCGGACCGGCACGGGTGGAGACCATCAGCAACGGCGTGGACTTCGAGTACTTCCGCCCGTCCGACCAGCCGCCGGAAGCCGGAACGGTCGCCTTCGTGGGCTCGTTGAGTTTCCCGCCGAATGTTCATGGGATCCGGTGGTTTGCTCGATGGGTTTGGCCGCTGCTCCAGGCCGGCGGCTGCGGGCGCCGGCTGGTGATCGCCGGTCGGGATCCGGCACCCGCGGTCCGCGATCTGACCGCCCTGCCCGGGGTCGAGTTGCATGCGGATGTCTCCGACGTACGCCAATATCTGGCCCGGGCCGCGGTGGTCATTGCCCCGATCTGGCTGGGGGGTGGGGTGAAGAACAAGGTTCTGGAAGCCTGCGCAATGCGACGGCCGGTGGTGGCCACTCCCCGGGCCCTGGCCGGCCTCAGCGCCCGGCGTGGGATTGATGTGCTGTGTGCCGGGCAGCCGGAAAGCTGGCAGCGGCAAGTGGCAATGCTGCTGAACAGCCCCAGCCGCTCCGCAGCCCTGGCAGCCAACGGCTACCAATGGGTTCGCAACAACCACGATTGGGCCCGCATCACGCGGCGGCTGGCTGATCTTCTAAGGGACAAGGAATCATGGCCAGGGCAGTACCGATAATGGCTCGGCTGGCGGCCGGCATGGTTTACCTGCTCATGGCCGACGCGTTGCTGGCCAGCCCGGCCTACCTGGCCACCAAGTGGGACGGGGCGTGGGTCAACCTGCTGGCTTACGCGCCAGGACACCTGGTGGGACTGGGCTCGGCGATCGCGGTCTGGCGGAGCCGCAAACTGCGGCAAGCGATCGGAAATGGGCTGGATCGGGTCAGTGCAGTTCTGAGCCGGCTGTCGGGACGCGTGCTTTTCATCGCGGGCATGACCGCCTTGCGTCTGGCCTGGGTGCTGCTGGTTCCGACTGAGCCGACCAGCGACAACGCGGTTTATCACGGGCTGGCAGTGCGCCTGATTGAGACCGGGGTTTTCGACACTGAAAAGCACCGGGCCTACTGGCCGCCGGGCTACCCGGGCTTCCTGGCCGGGCTGTACCTGGTCTTCGGGGCCTCGGTGCTAGTCGGCAAACTGGGCAACGTGGTTCTCGCGGGCTTGGCGGACTGGCTGGTCTATCGGCTGGTTTTCAAGCATGCCGGCGGGACTGCGGCTGCCGCCGCACTGGTGCTGACCGCGGCCTGGCCGGGCCGAAATCTGCACGTGGATGTTCTGTCATACGATGAATTGACCATCGTCCTGCTGCTGCTCGGACTGACACTCCTGCCGCCGGGACGGGGCTGCGGCACGCCAAGGGATTCCGTGCCGATAGTTGGGCCAACACGCTCCGCGGCCCCGGGGCGCTTTGTTGCCGCGTGGCTGCGTGGCATGGTGGCCCGGCGGCCGGCTTTGCGTTGGATTGCCGGCGGGCTGGCCCTTGGCCTGGGCGCGCTGGTTCGGCCGACACTGGTGCTGCTGCCAGCGGCCATCCTGGTGTGGCAACTGGCGGCTAATGGAGCGTGGAGGCCGGCCCTGTCTCGAACCGCGGCATTCACCGCAGGGATGCTCGCGGCGATCGCTCCCTGGACGGTTCGCAACTATCTGGTGCTGGACCGGTTGGTGCCGATAACCACCAGCGCCGGCGGCAACTTCTACAATTCGTGGGCACCCGAAGGCGACGGGGGCTTCTGCAAGAGCGCCTGGCAACGTCTGCAAGCTGCGACCGGCGGCGACGAGCGGCTGCTTTCATCCACCGGCCTGGCTTGGGGCCTGGAGGGAATTCGCCACAACCCGGGGCTGGCGGTCGGTCGCGTTTTCCAGAAACAGGCCCTGTACCTTGGTTCGGACAACTGGCTGCTGCCGGTCGAGTCCTATATCGCGGCCTTCGGCGGCCGGGCCGAACTAGGCAAGGGCCTGAAGTTCGCGATGCATTCCCTGAGCAACGCCTGGTATCTGCTGGCACTGCTGCTGCCGCTGGTCGGGGCGGGTCGGCTGGGGCGTGGACTGGCACGCGGTCCGCTGGCCATGCTGGGTCTGAGCATATTCGTACTGGGGCTGATAACACACACGATCTTTGAAGCTCAGGCTCGCTACCACCTGATTTATCTGCCGGCCTGGAGCATCATGCTGGCGGTGGTCCTGCCGATAACACTTCCAGAGCGTGCGGCGGAGAAGCCATGTCGATCAGTGTTATCGTTTTCTGGCTCACCTACGCAGGCGGCCTGGCCGCAGCCCTGCTCAACCCGGTGATCGGGATCGCGCTGTACCTGCTGGTCTACCATCTCAACCCGGAAACCCAGTGGTGGGGGGACTCGGTACGGGCCCTGGGCCTGCGAACCTCGTTTACGGTGGCTCTGGCCACCGCGGTCGGAATGCTGGTGCGCCGCCCGCGGCTGACGCACGGGGCCCGACAGTTTCCGCTGCCCTATGTTCTGGCCATCATCTTCGGCCTGCTGGCCCTGGGCAGCCTGGTGTGGGGCGTGGGGCTGAGTGAGCGCGGGCAATACCTGGCCGAGAAGTTCACCAAGATTCTGATCATCCTGTTCATTTTGATCCGCTGCGTGCGAACTCCGCAGCACTATCAGCTCGTGATCGTGGCCTGGCTGGTGGGAACCGCCTACGTGGGATACGAGGTTTCCGGGGGAGCGGGCCAGACCCTCAGCGGCCGGTTGCAGCGCGGGGTAGGCGGGCCCGACTTCGAGACTTCCAGCGGACTAGCCGCCCACCTGGTGGCCACCTTGCCGCTGGCCGGGGCGGCCTTCTTCATGGCCCGCACCTGGTGGGGGCGCAGCTTCGCTCTGGTGACCGGTGCTCTGCTGGTCAATACCATCGTCGCCACCCGGACCCGCAGTGTGCTGGTCGGGCTGGGCGTGATGGCGGCTACCGGGGTGCTGTCCCTGCCGCGCGGCTATCGGGCCAAGGGCCTGGCCGCGGTGGTCGCGGGAGGTTTGCTGGCCGTCCAGCTCACCGATCCGGGCTGGTGGCGGCGGATGCAGACCATTTCGCACTATCAGCAAGATGCTTCCGCCACCTGGCGACTCACCTTATGGAAGGCCGCCTATGCCATGGCCTGCGATCATCCGCTGGGGATCGGGGTGGGGAACTTCCACCACAAGGTCATGGAGTATGTGCCCGGACTGACCGAGGTCCGCAGTGCCCATAATACGTTGATGGCCTGCCTGGCCGAGCTGGGTTGGCCGGGTCTGCTGGTTTTCGTGAGCATCCTGATCATTTCGCTGCTTCGGCTGGGCCGACTGCGGGCTCTGGCGCGTCGTCTGCCCGAGCAGGTGGAGGTGCGGCTCTTTCGCTGGCCGGCCCGTTTCCATCTGGCCTGGCACGCTGTGGCGCTGCGGACCGCGCTGCTGGGCTACCTGGCTTGCGGCATGTTCACCACGCGGTTGTTCACCGAGGGTCTGTGGCTGCTGGTGGGGCTGGGCATGTGCCTGACCAACGTGGGTCGGTACATGGCGGGCCAGGAGCAGCTCCAGGCTGAGCCGACTTCCCTAGCGGACACCGCCCGGGAACCGGCCCGAACGACGATTGGATCGCCTGCTGGTACGCCTCAAGTCACCTGACCGGCAGGCTGATAGCGTCGGGCCTATGGACTGTTTCTTTCGGAAGGCGGTCTGACGCCATCGAGCGGTGATAGGTGACCAATCGGCCGGGGCGCGGAAGCCGCCCGGCGCAAACTCTGCCGGTGCGAGCGGGGTGTCCTCCGCGCCGTGCGGAACCCCGCACGCTCGACCTTGGCGCCTGGCGTGTCGATAACGTGAGTTAGAAGAACAACTGACGACGTTTCGGACCGTGGTGAGGAGCTGGTTATGGGTACCGTGCTCGCCCCGCCGGTGATCCAGCCGGGTCAGCGGAGTGAACAGCGGCACCTCGAGCCGTCGAGGTCGCGACCGGTTCGCGTGGCGGTGATCGGACTGGGTTATTGGGGCCCGAACCTGGTCCGGAATTTCCACGACGCGCCCGGCGGCGAGCTGCGGGCCTGCTGCGACCTGGACGCCCGGCGCTTGGAGTCGGTGGCGGGTCGATATCCGGGCCTGCGCCGGCTGTCCGACCCGAAGGCCGTGCTGGAGGCTGACGACATCGACGCGGTGGCCCTGGCCACCCCGGTGGACACGCACTACCCGCTGGCCAAAGCGGCTCTGGAGGCCGGCAAGTCGGTGCTGGTGGAGAAGCCGCTGACCGCCAGCGTGGCCCAGGCCGAGGAGCTGGTCGAGCTGGCCGCCCGCAAGGGTCGCGTGCTGATGGTCGACCACGTGTTCGTATACAGCCCGGCGGTTCGCAAGATCAAAGAATTGCTGGACGCGGGCGAGTTGGGCGATTTGCTCTTTGTGGACAGCGTCCGCATCAACCTGGGCCTGTTCCAGCGCGACGTGAACGTGGTCTGGGACCTGGCGCCCCACGATCTGTCCATCGCGGACTACCTCATCGGTCGCCTGCCCAGGAGCGTGGCGGCCTTCGGCAGCGTGCACACCAGCAACGGCCAGGAGGATGTGGCGTATTTGAACCTGGACTTCGGCGAGGGTCTGATCGCGAATTTTCACGTGAACTGGCTTTCGCCGGTCAAGATCCGTTACACCATGCTGGGCGGCAGCCGCAAGAGCCTGGTCTACAACGACCTGGATCCGGTCGAGAAGATCAAGGTTTACGACAGCGGCATCCGGGTACGTGAGGACGACCTGGAGGGTCGGCGGCGGGTGCTGGTCGATTATCGTCTGGGGGACGTGTGGTCGCCGCGCATCGCACCCACCGAGCCGCTGCGAACCATGGTTTGCCACTTCCTGGACTGCGTGCGCGATGGGACCACGCCGATCACCGACGGTCAGGCCGGCCTGCGGGTGGTGCGGATTCTGGATGCGGCCGGTCGCAGCATCAAGGCTCAGGGCGGACGCATCACCTTATGAGCAGCCCGGATTTCAGTCGGATCGCGCCCGACGTGGAGCTTGGCCGGAACGTCAAGCTGTACGGGTTCGTGAACCTCTACGGTTGCAGGATCGGGGATGACACCCGGGTCGGCACATTCGTCGAGATCCAGAAGAACGCCCGCATCGGCTGCCGCTGCAAGATTTCCAGTCATACGTTCATTTGCGAGGGCGTGACCATCGAGGACGAATGCTTCATTGGTCACGGGGTGATGTTCATAAACGACAAGTACCCCCGGGCCACCCGGGCCGACGGGCAGCCGCAGACCGAGGCGGATTGGGAGCTGCTACCCACTCGGGTCTGTCGCGGGGCCTCGATCGGCTCGGGTGCGGTAATCATGGGCGGAGTGACGATCGGCCCTAAAGCGATGGTGGGGGCCGGCGCGGTGGTGACCCGCGACGTTCCGGCCGGGGCGGTGGTGGCTGGGGTACCGGCCCGGCTAACGGCTGCCGCCGCCACGGATTGGGCGGCCGGGCCCGGCCAGCGGCGAGCAGTCGGGTCGGCCTGGGAGGCGGGGACATGATTCCATTGGCGCGACCGCAGCTCGGACCGCCCGAACTCGAGGGTCTGGCCCAGGTCCTTTCCAGTGGGTGGCTGACTCAGGGGTCGCGGGTCGAGCGGTTCGAGCGGCTGGTGGCCGAGTACTGCGGCGTGCGGCACGCGGTGGCGTGCAGCAGTTGCACGGCGGCCTTGCACATGGCTCTGCTGACGCTGGGGGTGGGGCCGGGCGACGAAGTGATCACTCCGGCCCTCAGTTTCATCGCCACGGCCAACGCGATCGTGCACTGTGGCGCCCGTCCGGTCTTCGCCGACGTGGAACTCCAGACCGGCAACCTGGACCCGCGGGCCGCGGAACAGGCCATCACTCCAAGAACCAAGGCCATTCTGCCGGTGCATCAACTCGGTATGCCGGCCGACCTGGACGCTCTGCACGAGGTGGGCCGCCGTCACGGCTTGCCGATCGTGGAAGACGCGGCCTGTGCTCTCGGGTCGCGTTACCGTGGCCGGCCCATCGGAGGGCATTCCCCGCTGGTCTGCTTCTCGTTCCACCCGCGAAAGGTGATCACCACCGGGGAAGGCGGCATGGTGCTGACCAATGACGAGACCTACGCCCGGCGGCTACGGCTGCTGCGTCATCACGGCATGAGTGTCTCGGACGCCGAGCGGCACGGCGCGACGGCTCTGATCATCGAGCACTATCTGTGCATTGGCTACAACTACCGGATGTCCGATCTGCATGCGGCGCTGGGCATCGCCCAGATGGGGCGGCTGGATGAGCTGCTGGAGCGGCGGCGGGTGCTGGCCGGACGGTACGATCGGGCTCTGGCGGGCATACCCCATCTGGAGATTCCTCGCGTGCCGGAATACGCGGAGCCGAATTACCAGAGTTACGCTGTCCGCTTGACGCGCGACGCGCCGCTTTCCCGAAACGCGCTGCTGAAGACACTTCTGGCCCGCGGGATCGCGGCCAAGCCCGGGGTAATGACCATCTACCGTGAACCGGCCTACGGCAGCGGCTGCAATCGGAGTCGGGCCAGTGATGACCCAGCTCCACACCGGGCGTCCGGGCCGGGCCACGACCGAGCCGAAGCTGATCGCAATGGAAAGCCCGGCCGCCGCTGCCCCAACAGCGAGGAACTGAGCGATCAGAGCCTACTGTTGCCGCTCTACCCCGATTTGTCCGAAGCCGAGCAGGATCAGGTGATCGCCGCCCTGCGACAGGCCCTCCAGGGCGAATCCGACTGCTGTCAGGTCGGCCGGAGCCAGAGGTGTCCCGCATGAGCCGCGAGCTGATCATCATCGGTGCCGGCGGGGGTTCCCGCGAGCTGCTCGCCCTGCTGCCCGACATCAATCGTTCGCTGGCCGAGCCGGACCGTTGGGAGGCCCGCGGCATCTTGGATGACGACCGGGCCCGACACGGTCAGCGTGTCAACGGCCTGCCGGTGGTCGGAACGCTGGCCGACATCCGGCGTTATCCGGACGCCTGGGTGGTGATCGGGATCGCCAACCAGCGGGATCCGGACCTGCGGCGTAAGGTTTTCGACCGGCTGGACCTGCCGGCGTCGCGATATGCGACGCTGATCCATCCGTCGGCCTGGGTGTGCGACAGTGCCGCGGTCGGGCCGGGATGCGTGCTGTACCCGCAAGTTTGCGTGGGCCCGGATGCACGCGTGGGGGCCAATACGGTCGTGTATTTCGGCAGCGTCATTCATCATGACAGCGTGGTCGGTGCGCACTGCGCGATTTGTGCCGGAGTGCGCATCGCCGGCCGCGTGAGAGTCGGAAGCTCGGTCTACCTGGGACTGGGAGCCTGCATTCGCGACGGGCTGGTGCTGGGCGACCGCACCCTGGTCGGGATGGGGGCGGTGGTGACCAGCAACGTTGAGGCCGGCCTGACCGTCTGCGGCGTTCCCGCCCGGCCGCTGGCCGCGCGAAGCGCAACGGAGCGCGGCGACTGGTAAGTGTGGAGTGCGGTTCATGAGTTACGCGGGGCAAAGAGTGGTGGTTACCGGTGGAGCCGGCTTCATCGGCTCAGAAGTGGTGCGTCAACTGACGGCGGCCGACGCCCGGGTGCTGGTGGTCGACAACCTGGTCAATGGTCGGCGTGACAACCTGGCGGGTCTGCCTTCGCCCCAGGTGCAGCTATACGTAGCGGACGTGCGGGACTCGCAGGCCCTGGCCCGGATCTTCCAGGCGGTCGATACCGTCTTCCATCTGGCCTGTCTGGGCGTGCGCCATTCGATCCATTCGCCGCTGGAGAACCATGAGGTCAACGCCCGAGGCACCCTGGAGGTGCTGCTGGCGGCCCGGGCCGCCGGTGTGCGACGCTTCGTTTACGTCTCCAGCTCGGAGGTCTACGGCACCGCGCGGCAGGTGCCCATGACCGAGGAGCATCCGACCTTTCCGACCACAGTCTACGGTGCCTCCAAGCTGGCCGGCGAATGCTACACCCGGGCTTTCCACCGTACCCACGACCTGCCGGCGGTAATCGTTCGCCCGTTCAATACTTACGGGCCCCGCTGCCACCATGAAGGCGACAGCGGCGAGGTGATCCCGAGATTCCTGCTCCGCTGCCTGGCGGGCCGGCCGATGATCATCTTCGGCGACGGCCGCCAAACTCGCGATTTCACGTATGTATCCGACGTCGCCCGGGGGATCCTGGCGGCCGGCCTGGCCGAGAATGCCATCGGGGAAACCATCAACCTCGGCAGCGGGCGCGAAATTAGCATTCTCGAGCTGGCCAATCAGGTGGCCGGGGTGGTCGGCGGCCAGCCGGCTCAGGTGCAGCATGAGGCTCCGCGGCCCGGCGACGTCCGCCGACTTTGGGCCGACACCGCCAAGGCCCGCAACCTGCTGGGGTTCGATCCGCTGGTGGAACTGCGTACCGGGCTGCGAGCCCTCCAGGCCTGGTACGAGGGTCTGGGGCAGTCGGCCCAGAAGCTGCTGGATCGTGAGGTCGTGCACAACTGGGAACCAGCCGGCGCGCATTGAAATGCTAGTCTCGGTCGTCATACCGGCCTACAACGAAGCCGCCGCGCTACCGGTGCTGCGCCAGCGCTTGACAGTCGTCCTGGCCGACCTGCCACAGTACGACTTCGAGGTGGTGCTGGTCGATGATCACTCGAGCGACGAGACGCCCGCACTGATCCAGGCCTGGGCTCAGGTCGACCCGCGGGTCCGGGGAATCCGTCTGTCGGCCAACCGCGGCTCGCATGTGGCGCTCGTCGCGGGTCTGGAGCACTGCCGGGGGGATTGCGCCATCCTGATGGCCGCCGACCTCCAGGATCCGCCGGAACTGCTGGCCGAGCTGCTGGAGCGGTGGCAGGCGGGCCATGAGCTGGTCTGGGCGGTGCGCAGCGGCCCGGTCGGCCGGAGCTGGACCACGCGACTCGGTTCACGGGCCTACTGGGCCTCCATGCGACTGCTGAGCGGGACGCAGGTGCCGGCCACCGGTGCCGACTTCGTTCTGCTTGACCGCCAGGTGATCGACGGGCTGCGAACCATCGCCGAGAAGAACACCTCGCTGTTCTGGCTGCTTCTGTGGATGGGGTACCGGCAGACCCAGATTCGCTACCAGAAGCAACCGCGACAGGCCGGTCGCAGCGGCTGGACGCTCGCCAAACGGGTTCGACTGATGCTCGATTCGATCGTTTCGATCTCGGCCCTGCCGATCCGGCTGACCTGGGGTTGCGGGCTGCTGTTTCTGTTTGCCACGGTCGGCTGGATTCTAACAGTTCTGGGCGGCCGGCTGAGCGGGTTGCTGAACGTGGGGGCCGGGACGGCGGCCACCATCGGTCTGCTGCTGGGAGGACTGGGCCTGGTGCTGACCTTTATGGGCCTGTCTGGCGAATACCTGTGGCGGACCTATGACCAGGTCCGCGGGCGACCGCGATATCTGGTCGAGCGGGTGATCGGCCCCGCCCCATCACGGTTTGTACCTGAATCCCCGGCATCGGAGGTAGCTGAAGATGTGGACCGTTCCGTTTGTGGACCTGAAGGCCCAGTACCGTCAGCTCCAGGCCGAAATCCTGCCGGCCCTGCAAAAGGTCTGCGAGAACTGCACCTTCACGCTGGGGCCGACGGTTGAATCCTTCGAGCAGAACTTCGCCCGCTACTGCCAGAGGCGCCATTGTGTGGCGGTAAACAGCGGGACCAGCGCGCTGCATCTGGCCATGCGCTGCCTGGACATCGGGCCGGGCGATGAGGTCATCACCGTGCCGATGACCTTCGTGGCCACGGCGTGGGCGATCAGCTACGTGGGGGCCAAGCCGGTCTTCGCGGACATCGATCCGGTAAGTCGCACCATGGACCCGGCCGGACTGGAGGCCGCGATTACGCCCCGAACGCGGGCGATTCTGCCGGTACACCTGTATGGGCAGCCCGCGGACATGGACGGCATCCTGGGGGTGGCTGACCGATACGGCCTGCCGGTGATCGAGGATGCGGCTCAGGCTCATGGAGCCCGCTGCCGCGGACGGCCGGTCGGCAGTCTGGGCCGCATCGGCTGCTTCAGTTTCTACCCCGGCAAGAACCTCGGAGCCTATGGCGAGGGCGGGGCGCTGGTTACCGACGAGCCGGAACTGGCAGCCAAGGCTCGGGCCCTGCGCGACCACGCCCAGTGGGAGCGGTATCGACATGAGATGGTCGGATACAACTATCGCATGAGCGGGTTCCAGGGGGCGGTGCTGGACATCAAGCTGAAGTATCTGGACAGTTGGAATGCCGCCCGGCGGGCTTGGGCCCGCGAGTATCTCGACCAACTGGCCGACGTCCCGCGGCTGGGACTGCCAGTATTTGACGAGACCTCACCGAGCGTTTTCCACCTCTTCGTTATCGAGACCGACCGGCGGGACCATCTGGCCGCCGCGTTGAAGGCGGCCGGCGTGCAGACCGGGTTGCATTACCCCAGGCCAGTTCACTTGCAGCCGGCCTACCGGTGGTTGGGATTGAAAGAAGGGAGCTTCCCGGTCAGCGAACGGCTGGCCCGACGCTGCCTGAGTCTGCCCATGTACGCGGAGTTGACGGCAGAGCAGGTGAGCTACGTCTGCCGCCAGGTACGAGCCGCACTGGAGACCGGATCGAGGGCGGATCGGGCGGTGGAAGTTGGCGTGGGCTGATGGGGCCTGGATGAGCCGCGTGGAGGACATACGCCCAAACCCGGCAACTCGATCGACGCCGGCGGGCGTCCTGCTGGCGGTGATCCTGCTGGCAGGGCAGGGGGTGCGTTACGGGGTGGTCAACCCGGCAGTGAACTATCAACTGGATTTTCGGGCGTATTACGTGGCCGGCAAGGCCCTGCGGGCAGGCGCCAACCCGTACGACCAGGCGACCCTGAAAGAGACGATTCACAAGGAGTTGCCGGGCAAGCAGGGATTGGTGGGCTTTGCCAATCCGCCGCCCATCTTGCCGCTGCTGTATCTGCTGGCCGGTTTGCCATTGGTCGCCGCCCAGGTGGTGTGGGCCTGGCTTCAACTGCTGCTGGTTCTTGGCGGGACCCTGCTACTGTTGCGAGCAATAAACGTCGGGCTCGGTTCGCCGGTCGGCGTGCTGATCGTCGCCGTCTACTGGCTGAGCGATCCGGTCTACAACCTGTTCCGCTGGGGGCAGATCGACGGATTCCGAGTGGGGCTGCTGGGTCTGGCGGTTTATCTGCTCAGCCGGCAAGCGGCCGCCGCCGCTGGCGTCGCGATCGGCCTGGCCGCCCTGGTCAAGGTCTATCCGGCCCTTTACCTGTGGGTCTTTCTGCTCCGCCGAGAGTGGAAAGCCCTGACGGCCGGACTGCTCACGATCCTGGTGCCGATGGGGCTGAGCCTGGCAGTCCTCGATCCCGCCACCCGACAGCAGTACTTCAAGAATAACCAGCGGCAGCTTGACACGCTCGATTACATCATCCCGCCGCAGAACCTGAGCTTGGCCGGCTACATGCACCGCGCCGTGGTTACCAATCACTCCGAGCTGGAGCCATCCCAGGCTTGGCTGGACCTGGGCCCGGGCGTCGCCCGGTGGGCCAGCATCGGCGGAATCGCGGGCCTGGTGGGCATAACCTCGCTCTGGATCATTGCCCGGCGGCGCGAACTGACCACCGCCGAGAGCATTGCCGGGTTCGTCCCGGTTGTGATTCTCGGCGAGGTGATCGCCTGGCCGCATCATTGCGTGTCCATGCTGATTCCGCTGGGGCTGATGGCCTGGGTGGCGGCGGGTCAGGAGCGTTTGAGGTGGTTTGACGCGGCCTGGGTCGGCGCAGCCTTGTGGCTATTGGCGTTTTCGCCGGTGCATCAGTTCCGAATCGAGCTGCCCAAGTGGCTGGAACATCTCTGCGGGCCGACCGGTACCTACGCCATGCTGCTCACCTGGCTTTTCCTGCTGGTCCGATATCCCGCACTGAAGCGGCAGATGCGGGCGGTTCCGGAGTAAGGGCGTGAACGTGGCACTGGTCACCGAACGGCTGGAGGGCGGGGGGGCGGAAAGGGTAGTTCGACGGCTGGCGGCGGGCCTCGCCCGGCGCGGCCACGGGACTTTCGTGTATTGCCTGCGTCAGACGACTTCCGCTTTGGCCGATCAGATGGCGGCTGAGGGGGTGATACTCCGTCAGGCCCACAGCCATGCGAAGGATTTCCGCCTGCCAGTGCGACTGGCCGCGTGGCTGTGGCGCGACCGGATCGAGGTGGTGCACACCCATAGTTGTGCGGCACTGCTGTGGGTGTTCCCGGCCGCCAAGTTGCTGAGAAAGCCGATCCTGCACGTCTGGCACGGGTGGTCCCAGCCAGCCGGCCGACAGGCCGGTCGCTACCACCGTCTGGCCGAGTCCCTCACCCGGTTCGTCGACTGCGTGGGGATCAACTCGGAATGGCTTCGACAGCGGCTTCCGCGGTGCCGGGTCGCCCGGGCCGCAGCTCACCTGCCTAACGGCCTGGACCTGGAGCCGATCCCGCATGAGCAGGCTCAATCGCTGCTGGAGACCGTCTGTGGCCAGCAGCCGGGCCGACCGGTGATATTGACGGTCGCCAACCTGCGTCCGGAGAAGGACATTCGCACTTTGCTGGAGGCCTTCGGGCTGTTGCGCCGCCAGTGGCCGAAAGCCAGCCTAGTCTGCGTTGGCGCAGTGTCCGACGGCACCTATTGGGACCAGGTGCGGCGGACCGTGGCCAGGCTGAACCTGGCGCGACAGGTCTACTTCACTGGGCCGGTACCGGAGGCCTGGCGGCTGATGGCGGCGGCCGACGCTTTCTGTCTGTCCAGCCGACAGGAGTCGATGCCCAATGTCATCATCGAGGCGATGAGCCAGCGGGTCCCGATCATCGCCACGGCGGTCGGCGACATTGGATGTCTGGGGGCCGAGGGTGGAGCGGCACACTGGCTGCTCGCTCACAACTGGACCGGGCTGCTGGTCCCGCCGGGCCAGCCGACCGCCCTGGCCGCCGCGATCGAGTGCACGCTACGCGATCGGGTGGCGGCACGAACCCGGGCCGCCCGGGCCTACCAGGCCTACCGATGCCGCTACAACCTCATGCGCATGGTCCAGGCCTACGAGCGAGCCTATCTCGAGTGCTGCCGCGTATCGGCGGACCGAGCGGGCCAGCCAGATGAGTTGCAATCTCGCCGGGCTCCCAGGCCCGGGGTCACCGGGGCCGAGCAGGTCGGAGTCGCGGCAGGGCCGAACGGTCTAGTCCGGCGAAATGACCAAGAGCCGGCAATCCAACGGTTCAAGCCGAACTACCCGGTTCCGCGGGCGTCGGCGTGGGGCAAACCGGCGTCCCGGCCCCGCGTCCTGATGCTGGGGCCCGCGTCGCCCCAAATTGGCGGAATGGTCACCGCAATCGACCTGCTGATGCGAAGCCCGCTAAGCAAAGGCTATGAGCTGCACCGGTTCGCAACCGTGGCACCGACCAGCGCTATAGCAGCGGACCTCCGAGGCCGGGGATCGGGCTGCGACCTGTCGGGCCCGCCATTGGGGCCAGCCCTCCAGGTTCCGCGGTCCTGGCGACATGCGAGGTCGGCGTGGTTGGGAGCAGTTTGTGGGGTCCGGGCGGCCGTGCGGCATTCTTGCCAAGTGACTCGATTGGCGGCTGTCATCCTCGAACGCCGCATTGACCTGCTGCACATTCACACGTGCAGCCGGCTGACGTTCTACCGCAATCTGTTGGATTTGGCGGTCGGCCGGCTGCTGGGCCGAGCGGTGGTGTTACACATCCGCGGTGGGCAGTTCGACCAGTTTTGTCATCAGGCCGGCTTCCTAGGCCAATGGCTGATTCGGCGCGGACTGGCCGCGGCCGATGCGGTCGTCGTACTCTCCGAGCGTTGGCGGGTCGCCCTGCGGCCATACGCGGGTCGTACCCCGGTCTTCGTCGTTCCAAATGGTGTGGAGGTCCGGCCGGCTCGGGTCCGACCGCCTTCGGACGGTCGCGGCTGTCGGTTCTTGTATCTGGGGCCCCTGACCGAGGCCAAGGGCCTGAGCGACCTGATCACCGCCGCAGCCAGATTGCGGGAGGGCGGCTTATCCTTCGAGTTGGTAATCGCCGGCCCGGAGGTGGATCAGCCGCGGTCATGGTGGGAAAAGGCGGTTGAGAAGGCCGGGCTGGGTGATTTGACGACTTTCGCGGGCCCAGTGGTGGGAGAATCCAAGCTGGAGTTGCTGATGACGGCCGACTGCCTGGTTCACCCCAGCCACAGCGAGGGCATGCCCCACACGATCCTGGAGGCGGCCGCAGCGGGACTGCCGGTGATCGCGACCGCGGTGGGCAGCGTCCCGGAAGTGATCGCCACGATCGCCGGGGGGCACTTGGAGGCCGTATTAGTTCCAGCGAAGGATCCGGTGGCGCTCGCGGAGCGGATGGAGCGTCTGGCCCGGGCCCCGGCAGTCCGGCAGCGGATCGCCCAGGCGATGTACGGACGTGTGGCGGCCCACTTCGAGCTGTCTGGTGTGGCCGACCGGCTGGCCGAGATTTACGAAATCGTCCTGAGAACTCGCGGACTCCGAGCTATCAGGCGGTCGGCCCGCCGACACCGCAGCCGGCTTGCCCGTCAAACTGGCAGTCCGGCCACCCAGGTCCTGACGCCCAGTGGAGCCATTTGCAGATGAATCTGCCAGCCTGGATGGTGCGGACCCTGACCTACCCGGCTTATGAGCGGCTGAGGGGTCGGCCCACGCTGCAAGAGCTGGCGGCCCTGAGCCGGCTGGCGGCGGCCGCACCGGCCGAGCTAAACGAGCAGCTCGCGATTCGTCTGCGAGCGTTGCTCCGGTTTGCAGCCCGGCATCTGCCGTATTATGCGGACCTGTTTGCGCGCTGCCGGATCGACCCAAACGGAGCCGACCCGTGGGCCGAACTGGGCAAGCTTCCGCCGCTGGACAAGGCCGCGGTCCGGGAGAACGCCCAGCGGATGGTTTGGGCCGAGGTGCCCGGCGGCCCACAGCCGCACAGCAGCGGGGGTACCAGCGGCGATACTTTGCACTTCTTCGTCGATCGGGTCCGACAGGCCCAGGACCTGGCCGCCAGGTTGTTCATGCAGAGCCAATTCGGCGTTCGGCCCGGCGACCGGCGACTGCACCTGTGGGGCTGCCCGATCGAGACCCGGGGCGGACGGCTCAAACGGTGGCGCGACGCGCTGATCAATGAGCGGTTGCTAGACGCTTTCGACCTCTCGCCGACCCGGTTGGACGCCTACCTGAAAAGAATCCTGGACTTCAAACCGCAGGTCGTCTACGGATACCCGACTGCCGTGGCACTGCTGGCCCAGCACGCAGCCGCCTCCCGCCGCCCATCGGACTTTCCGTGGCTTCGAGTGGTGGTGCTGACCGGCGAAGAGGCCAGCCCGGCACAAATGGACCGGGTGCGACAGACCTTCGGTTGTCCGGTGGCAATCGAGTACGGCAGCCGGGAGGTCGGGCTGATCGCCCATCAGTGCCCGGCGGGCGGATTGCACGTTATCGCTCCACACATTCACCTGGAGGTCGCCGTTTCCGGCAGGCCGGTGGAAGCGGGAAGCTGCGGCGAGGTTTTGTGTACCACGTTGAACGCCCGGGCTCAGCCGTTCCTGCGCTACCGGGTGGGCGACCTGGCGCGGCGGCTAGCCGAGAGCTGCTCGTGCGGGTTGCCTTTTCCCCTGATGCGGCTGAAAGGCGGCAAGATCACGGGTTTCATCGCCCTGCCCGACGGTCGACTCTGCCACGGGGCGGTCACCTCGCATTTCCTCCGCGACGAGCCGGGCATCCTGGCCTATAAGACCTACCAGCGAAGCCTTTACGAATTCGAGGTCCTGCTGGTGGTCGACCGGCAGTTCGACCCGGCCACACTCACCCGGCTGCAACAACGGTACCGTCGGCTATGCGGCCCGCGGGTGAGGGTCGATTGCCGGCTGGTGGACCGGATTCCGCCGGAGGCTTCCGGCAAACGATGTTACGTCGTCTCCCAGGTTGCCCGGGAGTACGCCGGCGGCGCGCTGGCCAACTGATCGGTTGAGTGGGCGACCACTGTGCGGGCGGCGGCCGGGGGGCAGGCCGGAGAGCGACCGTTTGCCTGCCTAGATGGTGCCGGTTAGGCTTGAGAGCCCAGATGCGGATTGCGGTGGCACAGACTCCGGGCACCCGACTTGACCAGTGGCCCCAGACGCTGGGACTGATCGACGAGATGATCACGCGAGCCGCCAGCCTGCGGGCCGACCTGGTGGTCTTGCCGGAGTGCGTCTGGCCGGCCTACTGGCTGGGCAGTCGGGAAGAGTATTTCGCGGCCCGCCGATCTGGTTTGCCCGGGCCGGCCGATTTTCTGACCACGGTTCAGGCTGCCGCCCGCCAGCGGAGCATCGCGGTCTGCATCGGCTATGTTGCGGAGAATGGCCAACGGTTGCTGAATGCGGCGGCGCTGATCGACCGCGAGGGGCGAATCTGCGGGACCCACTATAAGTCCTTTCTGTGGGCCTTTGACCGGGACTGCTTCGAGCCGGGCCAGCGGTTGGAGCCGATCCAGGCCGGAGTCGGTCGGGTCGGGCTGATGATCTGCGCTGACGCCCGGCTGCCCGAGATCCCGGCCACGCTGGCCAGCCGCGGTGCGGAACTTCTGCTGCATCCTACCGCGTGGGTCAACGCGGGCACTTCCCAGCAGCTTTGGAATCCGCAGCCTGATTTTCTCATCGCGGCCCGGGCGGCCGAGCTGGGGCTGCCGATCGCGTCGGCCAGCAAATGGGGGCCGGAAGGGGATGAGACCTTCGTGGGATCCAGCCTGATCTGCGACGCCGCCGGTCGGGTGCTGGTCCAATGCGGCAGCTCGGAAAGCGCCGTGGTCGTCGCACAGGTCGAGCTGACCGGGGCACGACGGCCGCAGGTGACGGACGCCGAGCGGGCGAAACTGCTGACCTTCGCGCCTCCATCGCCGGCCAAGAATGATGTGCCTTCGTTGGGAATTGTGCCGCTGCCGCCGATGGCCGATGGAGCGGGCGTCGATTGGTGGAAAGGTGCGGGAATGAGTGAGGCGGGGGCGATGCTTGGATTCACCTTTGCCCCTCGCGAACGCGGTGTTGCCGCTACTCCGGTCGGGCCGGCCGACCGGGCTTTGTTTCTTGCCGCTCCCTCCGCCGCAACCCTTGAGCTGGCAGGCATCTGTATCGCCGCGTTGGACGGGTCGGACGCCGCTCGGTTTGCCAAGATCCGGTCGTTAGCGCTCCAGGGGCTCCACCTGGCAGTGGTTTTCGGCAGCGGGGCCAGTACGACCATGCTGCGAGCCCGAGCTTGCGAGAACCGGGTTTTTGTGCTCGTGGCCGAACACGCGGGATGGCGGCTGATCGACCCGCGGGGGCACCTGATAAGCCAGGCAGGCTGGCCGACCGACCCGCCGGACCGACCAGCCATGGTCATCCAGCCCGGTCTGGCGGCCGACAAGCTTGTGGCGCCACGGACGGATGTGATCGCCGGTCGGCGTCCGGAGCAGTACGAGTTCTGACCGGCAGTGCCGGCCGAATCGTCAACCGACTGGCAGCCGGGCGGCGGGATTGCCCATCCTTGAAGGTGACGATGAGTCGTTCTACGATGCGCCGCGGCGCGGTTGCAACGGGGTCTTACGGAGTGCGGGCAGATGGCTGAAACGGGTGCATTTCGCTATCCAATCTGGGTCCGGGGAGACCTGGACGGTTTCTTCGGGCTGATGGTGGATAACCTGGTTCAGGTGCTGCTCATCATCTCGCTGTGCACCACGGTGGTCGGCATGCCGGACGCCACGGTCTACGAACGGATCTTGCCGGGCGTGGCGATCAGCCTGGTGATCGGCAACGTCTTCTATGGTTTGCAGGCCCACCACGTGGCTCGGCGGGACCGGAACCCGACCTGCACCGCTCTGCCCTACGGCATCAACACTCCGTCGGTGATTGCGTACGTGATCTTCATAATGGGGCCGGTTTATCAGACCTATCGGTCCAGCGTTGGGGAGGCGGCGGCCGCGGATCTGGCCTGGAAAGCCGGTCTGCTGGCCTGCCTGGTCAGCGGCCTGATCGAATTCACCGGCGCCTTTTATGCCGAGCGCCTGCGTCGGGTAACGCCGCGGGCCGCTTTGCTCGGCGTCCTGGCCGCAGTAGGGATCACGTTTGTCGCGGCCGAGTTCGCTTTCCGAATCTATACCAGCCCGCTGGTGGGGCTGCTGCCGCTGGCGGTGCTGCTGCTGGCTTACTTCGCCCGCTACCGATTTCCCTGGGGTCTGCCGGGGGGGTTCCTGGCGGTGGTTTTCGGGACGGGCATGGCCTGGGCGACCTCGGCCCTGGGCTGGCAGCATTTCGGCGGAGTGGCCATGTCGAGCGGCGAGCTGCGCTCGGCCCTGGAGCAGGTCCGGTGGATTACGCCGGCGTTCTGGGGCGGTCAGTTGTGGCAATTGCTCTCGGACCCCCAATATCCGGACCTGCTGTTCCGCTTCCTCACCGTCTCGATCCCAATGGGCGTCATGAATGTGCTGGGTTCGCTCCAGAATATCGAGTCGGCCGAAGCGGCCGGCGACCGATTCCGCACCGGGCCGTCCCTGGCCGTCAACGGCATCGGGAGCATCGCGGCCGGCTTGTTCGGCTCCTGCTTCCCAACCACCATCTATATCGGGCACCCGGGATGGAAAGCGCTGGGCGCCCGGTCAGGCTATTCGGTGCTCAACGGGTTGTTCTTCACCGCACTGTTCCTGTTCGGTCTGGGCCCGTTCCTCAAGGCTCTGATCCCGATCGAGGCCGGGGCGGCCATCGTCATGTACATCGGGATCATAATCACCGCCCAGGCCTTCCAGGCTACGCCGCGGGAGCACGCCCCGGCGGTCGCGGTCGCCCTGTTTCCGGCCCTGGCGGCCGCCATCGTCGTGACTCTGGGGAATTATCTGGCAGCGTGCGGGCAGGCCGGGAGCGGCACCCCGACCCTGGCCGACCTGATCGGGTCTTCGGACTCCCGCACCATGTATCTGCCGGGAATGCTAGCCCTCACCGGAGCGAATTCGGCCTGGATCGTAGTCACGCTCATCCTGGCCGCGATCGGAGCAGCCCTGATTGACCGCCGATATGTAGCCGCGGCGATCTGGGCCGGAGTCGCCGCCTTGTTGACGATGATCGGCCTGCTGCACGCGTATCGACTGGAAGGGAACACTCTGCACGAACTGTTCATCTGGCAACCGGCCCAGGCACCGGGCCATGCTTACCGAGGGCTTCCGATCGCGGTTGGGTACGGCCTGGCCACCCTGCTGCTGGCGGCCGTCGCGGTCCGCTCCCGCAGGGCGGCTGCCGCAGCGCCGATCGACCCGCCCGGCACCTGACCGCCCCCGGGGTTCATGCCGGGCACCTGGGCGACCGGAGGCTCGGGCAGCCGGTTCCGAGATGCGAGCCGACAACCGTCACCGGGCTGTTCTCAAATGTTCGAAGACCGGCACCGCCGATCCAGCCGCGTCTTGACAGGCCTACCGGCGCGGGTCAGAGTGGGCTCGACTGACTGACGGCCAGCGGCCCGGGAAGTCATAAACGGCGTCCAGGATGGGCAAACAACCGGGTAGGAGGCTAAGGCGGGTCGGCTGGTCTGTGGGAGAACGGGTCATGCGTAGAACAGTGAAGTTGGGCCCTTTGCTGCGGCGGGGGCTGGTCGGGTTACTGATCGCTACTACGGCTCAGGCGACCGATTGGTATGTGGACGACAGCGGCAACGATGGCAACCTCGGGACCCAAAACGAGCCGTTCGCGACCCTGACAAAAGCACTCGACGTAGCCAGCAACGGTGACGTAATTATAGTCATGGATGGCACTTACAATGGAACCCTGACCGACCCGGCCGATGGAGCGATCACCATCTCCAAGTCGGTCACCGTCCGCTCACAGAATGGAGCCGGCCAAACGGTCATTACGCGCAGAGCTCATGGCGTGGTTTTTGACGTTCAGGCCGACAACGTAACCATCGGCGGGCAGAACCACGGTTTCACGATCAATGACTATGGGGCCGCCGGGGATTGGCCAATCCAGCTCGACGACGGCGTAAGTAACGCCACCATAACGGGTAACATCATTGTCGCCGACCAAGCCAGCATCGCTATTTCCTGCAACCAAGCCGACGGGCTGACAATCACCGGCAACCAGATCACTTACAGCGAGGTCGGCCTCAGCTTCAACCCGGAAACGAACGTGAAGGTATCGGATGGCGTTACCGTTTACGACAACCGGTTCGCCGTTTCGGGCAGTCCGGCCGATGCCCAAGCCATCATACTCGGCAACAGTGTGAACTTTACCATCTATGGCAACACCATCGAAGGCACCGTGTGGCTGGTGGTGGGGCAGGACAACGAGGATTCAACCAATATCGTCATTTACGGCAACACTTTTCCAGCCAGCGGGATCGACCCGAACGGCGGAACCGGGATCCGCTTTCTGCGGACTGCCGGAGACGGGAAGTTGAGGTATGTATCGATCGCCTGCAATGACTTCACCAGCCGCAATGTAGGGGTCTCTTTCCACTCGCCGTCGCCCGGAGACGGGGAGGAGTTACTGCCGACAAATATTGATCCTGCGAGGATTTACATCAATTACAACAACTTCGCGGATGTGGTCGAGGAGGCCATTAGCGTCGGGCCGGGCCTGGCCTCGCTGCTGATCGACGGGCGGTATAACTGGTACGGCGATCAGAGTGGGCCGCAGCATGCGATCCTGAATCCCGATGGCACCGGCAGCCAGGTCAGCGACTACGTGGAATTCTGGCCCTGGCTGGCCAGCGAATTGCAGGGCTGCACAGTGGCCCAGCAAGGCCCGCAGGGTGAACAGGGACCGCAGGGCGAGCAGGGCTCCCAAGGCGAGCAAGGCCCGCAAGGTGAACAGGGCACCCCAGGCCAACAGGGACTACCCGGGCTGGCAGGCAAGCCGGGCGAAGATGGCGCACCAGGCGAAGACGGGCTGAATTGCTGGGACTTGAACGGAAACGGCACTGGTGACCTGGATACAGAAGACATCAACGGCGACGGCGTGGTCGATGTTGAGGACTGCCGGGGCCAGCAAGGTGCTCAGGGTGACCAAGGGCCGCAGGGCGAGCAGGGACCGCAGGGCGAGCAGGGACCGCAGGGGCCAACCGGTCCGATCGGGCCACAGGGCCCGCGGGGTGCGGCGGGGGTCTGTGGCCTGGGCCTGAGCAGTACCTGGCTGCTGCTCACTTGCCTCGGCATGACGGTGCTGCGACCTCGCTCCGGTCGGCCGTCATAGGGTCGCGGCCCGGTCCGCAGACTGCGGCGAGGTTCTGGCGGGGCTCTGCGACGTGAGCCTCGTCGTGGCGAAAGTGGCCTGAAGGAAGCCACGGATTGCAGTCGCCGGGGGATCGGCACGGTGCGGTTATCGGACCCGCTGAGGTGGGAGTGAACTGAGATGTCCGAAGTCGTTAGTGCCAAGGCACTCAGGCCGGCTGAAGTCTCCAAACTTGAGCCGTTATTCGCGCCGCATTGCATCGCCCTGGTCGGAGCGTCACGAACTCCGGGCTCGGTCGGACATGCGATCATGTCCAACCTGGTCTACGGCGGATTCACGGGCGTGATCTATCCGGTGAACCCCAAGGCCAAGAGCATTTTGGGCAACCGATGTGTTCCCAGCGTGGAGGGGATCGAGGAACACGTCGACCTGGCGGTGATCGTGGTCCCGGCCCAGCACGTCCTGGGCATCGTGCAGGCTTGTGCCGACCGCGGCACGCGCCACTTCGTGGTCATCTCGGCCGGTTTCAAGGAAGTGGGCGGCGAGGGGGTTCGGCGGGAGCAGGAACTCAAGGCCCTGGCCGAGCAACGCGGGTTGACCATCGTGGGCCCGAACTGCCTGGGAGTGATCAACACCGCGCCGGGAGTCTCGATGAATGCCACTTTCGGTCGTGGCATGCCGATTGCTGGCCCCTTCGGGTTGATTTCGCAAAGCGGGGCACTGTGCACGGCGCTGCTGGACTACGCCAAGGGGGTGGGGATCGGTTTCTCGCGTTTCGTGAGCTTCGGCAACAAGGTGGCGGTCACCGAGAACGACCTGCTGCTGGCTTTGGCAGCCGACCCGCTCACCAAGGCGATTCTGATGTATGTCGAGGAGCTTTCGCAGGGCCAGGCTTTCATCGAGACCTGCCACCGCATAACCCACGGGCCCGACGCCAAGCCAATCATCGCCATCAAGACCGGGCGGACGCAGGAAGGAGCGGCGGCCGCCGCCTCGCACACTGGCTCGCTGGCCGGACGCGACGAAGTGTACGACGCGGTGCTGAATCAGGCCGGCGTACTGCGGGTGGATTCGGTCAAGGAGCTGTTCGACTGTGCGGAGATCTTCACGGACCCGACCCTTCCGCAGGGGCGTCGGACCGCGGTGGTCACCAATGCCGGGGGGCCGGGGATCATGGCCACCGATGCTTGCATCCGGTCCGGAATGGTGCTGGCCAGGTTCCAGGAATATACGCTCAAGTCCCTCCGCTTCCAGCTCCCGCCCACCAGCAGTCTGAAAAACCCGGTAGATGTGATCGGGGATGCCAAGCACGATCGCTACCGGGCGGCCTTGGACGCCGTCTCGACTGACGAGGGCGTGGATCAGCTCATGGTGATCGTCACGCCCCAGACCATGACCGACGTGACCGCCATCGCGGAAGTGATCCGTGAGACTCGAAGTTTCTGTGGTAAACCGCTGGTCGGTTGTTTGATGGGGCTGGTGGACGTATCGGCGGGGGTGCAGCTTCTGCGGCAGAGCGGGGTGCCGGCCTACGCCTTCCCGGAGGACGGGATGCGGGCGATGGCGGCCAAGTGTCGGTTCGCGGAGTGGACTCGGCAGCCGCCGCCATCCTACAAGCGGTACGAGGTGAACGCCGCCGCGGTGACCGAGTTGCTGGATGCGGAGCTGGCCGCCGGGCGCAGCACGATGGTTGAGCTGAAGGCCCTGGAACTCCTCCGACATTACGGGCTTCCGATCGTGCCTTATGCCCTGGCCACCAGCGCCGAGCAGGCCGCTGGGGCCGCCGCGGAGATTGGCTTTCCGGTGGTGCTCAAGATCGTGGGGCCGAAGATTCTGCACAAGACCGAGGTCGGCGGGGTGAAGCTGAATCTGAAGGACGCCGGGGAAGTTTGCGCGGCCTACGATCAGGTGCTGGCCTGCGTCCGCGACAAGCTGGGTCCGACGGTCGAAATCTGGGGCGTGCTGGTTGAGAAGATGCTGGGCAAGGGGAAGGAGGTCATCCTGGGCATGTCCCGCGACCCGCGGCTGGGCCCGCTGCTAATGTTCGGCCTGGGCGGCATCTACACCGAGGCGCTCAAAGATGTGTCCTTCCGCCTGGCCCCACTGCCCGAAAACGCGGCCCTGGAAATGATCATGGACATCCGCTCGCACAAGCTGCTGCGCGGCTTTCGCGGGGAGCCCCCGGCCGACGTGCCGGCGATCGCGGACTGCCTGCTGCGGCTGTCGCAACTGGTGACCGATCATCCGCGGATCAAGGAACTGGACATGAATCCGGTGGTGGTGTATTCGGCCGGTCAGGGGGCGGTGGTGGCCGACGCACGGCTCATTCTTTCGCAGGAGTAATCTGATGCCCGGCAGATGGCAGGAGCTTTATGCCGACAAACTGGTGACGGCGGCCGAAGCGGTCCGCAAGATCCGCCCGGGCGACCGGGTGTTCATCGGCTCAGCGTGCGGGGAGCCGCAGGAGCTGGTTCGGGCGATGGCCCAGTACGGCGACCATCTGGCCGATACCGAAGTGGTGCACGTGCTGACGCTGGGCGTGGCTCCCTATGCCCAGGAGAAGTACGCCCACAACTTCCGGGCGAATGCCTTCTTCATCGGCAGCAGCGTCCGGGACGCGGTCAATCAGGCCCGGGCCGACTACACCCCGATCTTCTTGTCGCAGGTGCCGGCCCTGTTTCGCCTGCGGCGGATCGGGATCGACGTGGCCCTGGTGTGCGTCAGCCCGCCGGACAGCTACGGCAATTGCAGCCTGGGGGTCTCGGTGGATATCACCAAGTCGGCGGTCGAGTCGGCCAAGCTGGTCATCGCTCAGGTGAACCGTCACATGCCGCGGGCGCACGGGGATTGCTTCGTCAACGTGCGGCAGATTCACCATCTGGTGGAGTACGACGAGCCGCTGCTGGAATGGCCGGCGGCCGGGGAGCCCGACGAGGTGACCCGTCGGATCGCCGCCCACCTGGCCCGCTTGGTGCCTGACGGAGCCACGCTGCAACTGGGCATCGGGCGGATTCCGGACGCGGTGGCCTCGATGCTGACCGACAAGAACGATCTGGGAATTCACACCGAGATGTTCTCGGACGGGGTGTTGAAGCTGGCTCAGCAGGGCGTGATCACCGGGCGGTACAAGACCCTCAACCCGGGCAAGATCGTGGGCAGCTTCGCGGCCGGCAGTCACGAGCTGTTCGAGTATATGCACGACAATCCCCAGATCGAGATGCATCCCTCGGACTATACCAACAACCTGATCGTGATCAGCAGCCACGAGAACATGGTTGCGATCAACGCCGCTTTGGAGGTCGATCTGACCGGGCAAGTGGTGGCGGACTCTTTGGGCCAACTGCTGTATAGCGGCATCGGCGGGCACGCGGACTTCATTCGGGGGGCCGCCCTGGCCAAGAACGGCAAGCCCATCATTGCCATGCCCAGCACTGCGGATACTCCGCAAGGCCGCAAGTCACGGATCGTCCCGACCCTTCAGGAAGGTGCGGGCGTCATCACCACCCGCGGGGATACGCACTACATTGTGACCGAATACGGGGTGGCCTATCTGCACGGCAAGACCTTGCGGGAGCGGGCCATGTCGCTGATTAGCATCGCCCACCCGGATTTCCGGTCCGATCTGCTGCACGCGGCCAAGCGCCGCCGAATCGTGTACCCCAATCAGATCATGCCTCCCGCCCAGGCCCCTTACCCGGCCCAGTACGAAGAGACGATCACCCTGCGCACCGGTGAGAAGATTTTCGTGCGGCCGATCCGGCCGGATGACGAGCCGATGATGCGGGACATGTTCTACCGGTTCAGCGAGCAGACCAAGTATCTACGCTATCATGCCTCGCTGAAGTCGATGCCGCACAACAAGCTTCAGGTGTTCTGCACCATCGATTACGACACCGAGATGGCTCTGATTGGGCTGCACGGTCCGCCGGGGGCCGAGCAGGTGGTCGGCGTGGCCCGCTATATGACCGACCCGGAAAAGCATACCGCGGAAGTCGCGTTCACCGTCCAGGACGATTGGCAACGCAAAGGGCTGGGGACCTATTTCTTCCAGCGACTGGTCCAGATCGGACGCGAGCAGGGCATCCGCACCTTCCACGCTTACGTCCTGGTCGAGAACAGCGGCATGCTCAAGATCTTCCACCGCTCGGGCCTGGTGGTTGAGACGCAGACCGAGGGGGACGTGGTGAGGGTAACCATGCGGCTGCCGACCATGGCGGCCGCCACTCAGTCGCGCTGACCCCGGCCGGGGCCTGGGCCGTCTACCTGGCGGGTCCGGCGGCAGCCCTTTATGATGCCGGCCAATTGCCGCGACCGGCGGCGTCGGACCGCCACTGCGGACCCTGCGTCCGACGGGCCGAGCTGAGTCGTTCCAGCCCGCCGGGACGAGGCTGCGATAGTGAGGAGCGCGATGGCCATCGACCATGGTTTCATGGAGAAGCTGACCGCTCTGTGCAAGCGGCGGGGGTTCATCTACCAGTCCAGTGAAATCTACGGCGGCATCGGCGGCTTCTGGGATTATGGTCCGCTGGGGGTGGAGCTGAAGCGGAACATCAAGGACCTGTGGTGGCACGACATGGTGACCAACCCGCCGATCGGCCCCGACGGCCGCCAGGTCGAAATGGTCGGCCTGGACTGCTCCATAATCATGAACCCCAAGGTCTGGGAGGCCAGCGGGCACACGACCGGCTTCGCAGACCCCATGGTGGACTGCCGTGAATCGAAGCAAAGGTACCGTGCCGACCAGTTAATGGTGATAGACCCGGCGCCGGCCGGTCACCAACCTGGGTCGGAGTCGGCGTGGAACCGCCTTTTCGCCTTCGTGGACGACGACCCGGCGTCCTACGAGGGGGCGCTTCGAAAGGCCAAACACTTTGCCCGGAAGCTGGGGGTTGCACTACCCGAGCCGCCCCCCGTGCTCCCGCTACTGCGAGTTCTGGAGAAGGTGGAACAATTGGCCGATATTGTCGGCCCCCACGCTGAGAACCCCGGGACGCTCACCGAGCCTCGGCAGTTCAACCTGATGTTCAAGACCTACGTCGGGGCCCTGGAGGACGCGGCAAGCGTCGCATACCTGCGTCCGGAGACCGCCCAGGGCATCTTCGCCAACTTCAAGAATGTCCTGGATACCACCCGGGTCAAGATTCCCTTCGGCATCGCCCAGATCGGCAAGTCCTTCCGCAACGAGATCAACCCGCGGAACTACACCTTTCGCTCCCGCGAGTTCGAGCAGATGGAGATCGAGTTCTTCTGCCGGGGCACGGAGGCGGGGAGGCAGGCAGGCGCGCCGGGAGAGGTTACGGACATGGACTGGTACGCCTTTTGGCGCAAGGTCCGCTACGATTGGTACGTTAATCTCGGCCTCAAGAGCGAGAAGCTGCGGCTGCGCGACCAGGGGCCGGATGAGCTGGCGCACTACTCCAGGGCCTGCGCCGACATCGAATACCTCTTTCCATTCTCCGATGACTTCCAGGAGCTGGAGGGCGTGGCTCATCGCGGGAACTTCGACTTGACCCAGCATCAGAAGTTCAGCGGCAAAGACCTCACCTACTTCGACGCCGACGCCTGGGAGCGTGACAAGGCCGCCCGGGCGGCCTTGTCACGCTCCCAGGCGTCGGCGTCGAAGTAGGTGAGGTCTTTGCCGCTGAACTTCTGATGCTGGGTCAAGTCGAAGTTCCCGCGATGAGCCACGCCCTCCAGCTCCTGGAAGTCATCGGAGAATGGAAAGAGGTATTCGATGTCGGCGCAGGCCCTGGAGTAGTGCGCCAGCTCATCCGGCCCCTGGTCGCGCAGCCGCAGCTTCTCGCTCTTGAGGCCGAGATTAACGTACCAATCGTAGCGGACCTTGCGCCAAAAGGCGTACCAGTCCATGTCCGTAACCTCTCCCGGCGCGCCTGCCTGCCTCCCCGCCTCCGTGCCCCGGCAGAAGAACTCGATCTCCATCTGCTCGAACTCGCGGGAGCGAAAGGTGTAGTTCCGCGGGTTGATCTCGTTGCGGAAGGACTTGCCGATCTGGGCGATGCCGAAGGGAATCTTGACCCGGGTGGTATCCAGGACATTCTTGAAGTTGGCGAAGATGCCCTGGGCGGTCTCCGGACGCAGGTATGCGACGCTTGCCGCGTCCTCCAGGGCCCCGACGTAGGTCTTGAACATCAGGTTGAACTGCCGAGGCTCGGTGAGCGTCCCGGGGTTCTCAGCGTGGGGGCCGACAATATCGGCCAATTGTTCCACCTTCTCCAGAACTCGCAGTAGCGGGAGCACGGGGGGCGGCTCGGGTAGTGCAACCCCCAGCTTCCGGGCAAAGTGTTTGGCCTTTCGAAGCGCCCCCTCGTAGGACGCCGGGTCGTCGTCCACGAAGGCGAAAAGGCGGTTCCACGCCGACTCCGACCCAGGTTGGTGACCGGCCGGCGCCGGGTCTATCACCATTAACTGGTCGGCACGGTACCTTTGCTTCGATTCACGGCAGTCCACCATGGGGTCTGCGAAGCCGGTCGTGTGCCCGCTGGCCTCCCAGACCTTGGGGTTCATGATTATGGAGCAGTCCAGGCCGACCATTTCGACCTGGCGGCCGTCGGGGCCGATCGGCGGGTTGGTCACCATGTCGTGCCACCACAGGTCCTTGATGTTCCGCTTCAGCTCCACCCCCAGCGGACCATAATCCCAGAAGCCGCCGATGCCGCCGTAGATTTCACTGGACTGGTAGATGAACCCCCGCCGCTTGCACAGAGCGGTCAGCTTCTCCATGAAACCATGGTCGATGGCCATCGCGCTCCTCACTATCGCAGCCTCGTCCCGGCGGGCTGGAACGACTCAGCTCGGCCCGTCGGACGCAGGGTCCGCAGTGGCGGTCCGACGCCGCCGGTCGCGGCAATTGGCCGGCATCATAAAGGGCTGCCGCCGGACCCGCCAGGTAGACGGCCCAGGCCCCGGCCGGGGTCAGCGCGACTGAGTGGCGGCCGCCATGGTCGGCAGCCGCATGGTTACCCTCACCACGTCCCCCTCGGTCTGCGTCTCAACCACCAGGCCCGAGCGGTGGAAGATCTTGAGCATGCCGCTGTTCTCGACCAGGACGTAAGCGTGGAAGGTGCGGATGCCCTGCTCGCGTCCGATCTGGACCAGTCGCTGGAAGAAATAGGTCCCCAGCCCTTTGCGTTGCCAATCGTCCTGGACGGTGAACGCGACTTCCGCGGTATGCTTTTCCGGGTCGGTCATATAGCGGGCCACGCCGACCACCTGCTCGGCCCCCGGCGGACCGTGCAGCCCAATCAGAGCCATCTCGGTGTCGTAATCGATGGTGCAGAACACCTGAAGCTTGTTGTGCGGCATCGACTTCAGCGAGGCATGATAGCGTAGATACTTGGTCTGCTCGCTGAACCGGTAGAACATGTCCCGCATCATCGGCTCGTCATCCGGCCGGATCGGCCGCACGAAAATCTTCTCACCGGTGCGCAGGGTGATCGTCTCTTCGTACTGGGCCGGGTAAGGGGCCTGGGCGGGAGGCATGATCTGATTGGGGTACACGATTCGGCGGCGCTTGGCCGCGTGCAGCAGATCGGACCGGAAATCCGGGTGGGCGATGCTAATCAGCGACATGGCCCGCTCCCGCAAGGTCTTGCCGTGCAGATAGGCCACCCCGTATTCGGTCACAATGTAGTGCGTATCCCCGCGGGTGGTGATGACGCCCGCACCTTCCTGAAGGGTCGGGACGATCCGTGACTTGCGGCCTTGCGGAGTATCCGCAGTGCTGGGCATGGCAATGATGGGCTTGCCGTTCTTGGCCAGGGCGGCCCCCCGAATGAAGTCCGCGTGCCCGCCGATGCCGCTATACAGCAGTTGGCCCAAAGAGTCCGCCACCACTTGCCCGGTCAGATCGACCTCCAAAGCGGCGTTGATCGCAACCATGTTCTCGTGGCTGCTGATCACGATCAGGTTGTTGGTATAGTCCGAGGGATGCATCTCGATCTGGGGATTGTCGTGCATATACTCGAACAGCTCGTGACTGCCGGCCGCGAAGCTGCCCACGATCTTGCCCGGGTTGAGGGTCTTGTACCGCCCGGTGATCACGCCCTGCTGAGCCAGCTTCAACACCCCGTCCGAGAACATCTCGGTGTGAATTCCCAGATCGTTCTTGTCGGTCAGCATCGAGGCCACCGCGTCCGGAATCCGCCCGATGCCCAGTTGCAGCGTGGCTCCGTCAGGCACCAAGCGGGCCAGGTGGGCGGCGATCCGACGGGTCACCTCGTCGGGCTCCCCGGCCGCCGGCCATTCCAGCAGCGGCTCGTCGTACTCCACCAGATGGTGAATCTGCCGCACGTTGACGAAGCAATCCCCGTGCGCCCGCGGCATGTGACGGTTCACCTGAGCGATGACCAGCTTGGCCGACTCGACCGCCGACTTGGTGATATCCACCGAGACCCCCAGGCTGCAATTGCCGTAGCTGTCCGGCGGGCTGACGCACACCAGGGCCACGTCGATCCCGATCCGCCGCAGGCGAAACAGGGCCGGCACCTGCGACAAGAAGATCGGGGTGTAGTCGGCCCGGGCCTGATTGACCGCGTCCCGGACGCTGCTGCCGATGAAGAAGGCATTCGCCCGGAAGTTGTGGGCGTACTTCTCCTGGGCATAGGGAGCCACGCCCAGCGTCAGCACGTGCACCACTTCGGTATCGGCCAGATGGTCGCCGTACTGGGCCATCGCCCGAACCAGCTCCTGCGGCTCCCCGCACGCTGAGCCGATGAACACCCGGTCGCCCGGGCGGATCTTGCGGACCGCTTCGGCCGCCGTCACCAGTTTGTCGGCATAAAGCTCCTGCCATCTGCCGGGCATCAGATTACTCCTGCGAAAGAATGAGCCGTGCGTCGGCCACCACCGCCCCCTGACCGGCCGAATACACCACCACCGGATTCATGTCCAGTTCCTTGATCCGCGGATGATCGGTCACCAGTTGCGACAGCCGCAGCAGGCAGTCCGCGATCGCCGGCACGTCGGCCGGGGGCTCCCCGCGAAAGCCGCGCAGCAGCTTGTGCGAGCGGATGTCCATGATCATTTCCAGGGCCGCGTTTTCGGGCAGTGGGGCCAGGCGGAAGGACACATCTTTGAGCGCCTCGGTGTAGATGCCGCCCAGGCCGAACATTAGCAGCGGGCCCAGCCGCGGGTCGCGGGACATGCCCAGGATGACCTCCTTCCCCTTGCCCAGCATCTTCTCAACCAGCACGCCCCAGATTTCGACCGTCGGACCCAGCTTGTCGCGGACGCAGGCCAGCACCTGATCGTAGGCCGCGCAAACTTCCCCGGCGTCCTTCAGATTCAGCTTCACCCCGCCGACCTCGGTCTTGTGCAGAATCTTCGGCCCCACGATCTTGAGCACCACCGGAAAGCCAATCTCCGCGGCGGCCCCAGCGGCCTGCTCGGCGCTGGTGGCCAGGGCATAAGGCACGATCGGAAGCCCGTAATGTCGGAGGAGTTCCAGGGCCTTCAGCTCAACCATCGTGCTGCGCCCGGCGGCCAGCTCCGCATCCAGCAACTCGGTCACCGCGGCGGCGTTCACCTCGTACCGCTTGTAGGATGGCGGCGGCTGCCGAGTCCACTCCGCGAACCGACACTTGGCCGCCATCGCCCGCATCCCGTCCTCCGGGAAGGCGTAGGCCGGCACCCCGCTCTGCCGCAGAAGCTGCACCCCCGCCGATACGTCCACCAGCCCCATCAAACAACCGACCAGCGGTTTACCACAGAAACTTCGAGTCTCACGGATCACTTCCGCGATGGCGGTCACGTCGGTCATGGTCTGGGGCGTGACGATCACCATGAGCTGATCCACGCCCTCGTCAGTCGAGACGGCGTCCAAGGCCGCCCGGTAGCGATCGTGCTTGGCATCCCCGATCACATCTACCGGGTTTTTCAGACTGCTGGTGGGCGGGAGCTGGAAGCGGAGGGACTTGAGCGTATATTCCTGGAACCTGGCCAGCACCATTCCGGACCGGATGCAAGCATCGGTGGCCATGATCCCCGGCCCCCCGGCATTGGTGACCACCGCGGTCCGACGCCCCTGCGGAAGGGTCGGGTCCGTGAAGATCTCCGCACAGTCGAACAGCTCCTTGACCGAATCCACCCGCAGTACGCCGGCCTGATTCAGCACCGCGTCGTACACTTCGTCGCGTCCGGCCAGCGAGCCAGTGTGCGAGGCGGCGGCCGCCGCTCCTTCCTGCGTCCGCCCGGTCTTGATGGCGATGATTGGCTTGGCGTCGGGCCCGTGGGTTATGCGGTGGCAGGTCTCGATGAAAGCCTGGCCCTGCGAAAGCTCCTCGACATACATCAGAATCGCCTTGGTGAGCGGGTCGGCTGCCAAAGCCAGCAGCAGGTCGTTCTCGGTGACCGCCACCTTGTTGCCGAAGCTCACGAAACGCGAGAAACCGATCCCCACCCCCTTGGCGTAGTCCAGCAGCGCCGTGCACAGTGCCCCGCTTTGCGAAATCAACCCGAAGGGGCCAGCAATCGGCATGCCACGACCGAAAGTGGCATTCATCGAGACTCCCGGCGCGGTGTTGATCACTCCCAGGCAGTTCGGGCCCACGATGGTCAACCCGCGTTGCTCGGCCAGGGCCTTGAGTTCCTGCTCCCGCCGAACCCCCTCGCCGCCCACTTCCTTGAAACCGGCCGAGATGACCACGAAGTGGCGCGTGCCGCGGTCGGCACAAGCCTGCACGATGCCCAGGACGTGCTGGGCCGGGACCACGATCACCGCCAGGTCGACGTGTTCCTCGATCCCCTCCACGCTGGGAACACATCGGTTGCCCAAAATGCTCTTGGCCTTGGGGTTCACCGGATAGATCACGCCCGTGAATCCGCCGTAGACCAGGTTGGACATGATCGCATGTCCGACCGAGCCCGGAGTTCGTGACGCTCCGACCAGGGCGATGCAATGCGGCGCGAATAACGGCTCAAGTTTGGAGACTTCAGCCGGCCTGAGTGCCTTGGCACTAACGACTTCGGACATCTCAGTTCACTCCCACCTCAGCGGGTCCGATAACCGCACCGTGCCGATCCCCCGGCGACTGCAATCCGTGGCTTCCTTCAGGCCACTTTCGCCACGACGAGGCTCACGTCGCAGAGCCCCGCCAGAACCTCGCCGCAGTCTGCGGACCGGGCCGCGACCCTATGACGGCCGACCGGAGCGAGGTCGCAGCACCGTCATGCCGAGGCAAGTGAGCAGCAGCCAGGTACTGCTCAGGCCCAGGCCACAGACCCCCGCCGCACCCCGCGGGCCCTGTGGCCCGATCGGACCGGTTGGCCCCTGCGGTCCCTGCTCGCCCTGCGGTCCCTGCTCGCCCTGCGGCCCTTGGTCACCCTGAGCACCTTGCTGGCCCCGGCAGTCCTCAACATCGACCACGCCGTCGCCGTTGATGTCTTCTGTATCCAGGTCACCAGTGCCGTTTCCGTTCAAGTCCCAGCAATTCAGCCCGTCTTCGCCTGGTGCGCCATCTTCGCCCGGCTTGCCTGCCAGCCCGGGTAGTCCCTGTTGGCCTGGGGTGCCCTGTTCACCTTGCGGGCCTTGCTCGCCTTGGGAGCCCTGCTCGCCCTGCGGTCCCTGTTCACCCTGCGGGCCTTGCTGGGCCACTGTGCAGCCCTGCAATTCGCTGGCCAGCCAGGGCCAGAATTCCACGTAGTCGCTGACCTGGCTGCCGGTGCCATCGGGATTCAGGATCGCATGCTGCGGCCCACTCTGATCGCCGTACCAGTTATACCGCCCGTCGATCAGCAGCGAGGCCAGGCCCGGCCCGACGCTAATGGCCTCCTCGACCACATCCGCGAAGTTGTTGTAATTGATGTAAATCCTCGCAGGATCAATATTTGTCGGCAGTAACTCCTCCCCGTCTCCGGGCGACGGCGAGTGGAAAGAGACCCCTACATTGCGGCTGGTGAAGTCATTGCAGGCGATCGATACATACCTCAACTTCCCGTCTCCGGCAGTCCGCAGAAAGCGGATCCCGGTTCCGCCGTTCGGGTCGATCCCGCTGGCTGGAAAAGTGTTGCCGTAAATGACGATATTGGTTGAATCCTCGTTGTCCTGCCCCACCACCAGCCACACGGTGCCTTCGATGGTGTTGCCATAGATGGTAAAGTTCACACTGTTGCCGAGTATGATGGCTTGGGCATCGGCCGGACTGCCCGAAACGGCGAACCGGTTGTCGTAAACGGTAACGCCATCCGATACCTTCACGTTCGTTTCCGGGTTGAAGCTGAGGCCGACCTCGCTGTAAGTGATCTGGTTGCCGGTGATTGTCAGCCCGTCGGCTTGGTTGCAGGAAATAGCGATGCTGGCTTGGTCGGCGACAATGATGTTACCCGTTATGGTGGCGTTACTTACGCCGTCGTCGAGCTGGATTGGCCAATCCCCGGCGGCCCCATAGTCATTGATCGTGAAACCGTGGTTCTGCCCGCCGATGGTTACGTTGTCGGCCTGAACGTCAAAAACCACGCCATGAGCTCTGCGCGTAATGACCGTTTGGCCGGCTCCATTCTGTGAGCGGACGGTGACCGACTTGGAGATGGTGATCGCTCCATCGGCCGGGTCGGTCAGGGTTCCATTGTAAGTGCCATCCATGACTATAATTACGTCACCGTTGCTGGCTACGTCGAGTGCTTTTGTCAGGGTCGCGAACGGCTCGTTTTGGGTCCCGAGGTTGCCATCGTTGCCGCTGTCGTCCACATACCAATCGGTCGCCTGAGCCGTAGTAGCGATCAGTAACCCGACCAGCCCCCGCCGCAGCAAAGGGCCCAACTTCACTGTTCTACGCATGACCCGTTCTCCCACAGACCAGCCGACCCGCCTTAGCCTCCTACCCGGTTGTTTGCCCATCCTGGACGCCGTTTATGACTTCCCGGGCCGCTGGCCGTCAGTCAGTCGAGCCCACTCTGACCCGCGCCGGTAGGCCTGTCAAGACGCGGCTGGATCGGCGGTGCCGGTCTTCGAACATTTGAGAACAGCCCGGTGACGGTTGTCGGCTCGCATCTCGGAACCGGCTGCCCGAGCCTCCGGTCGCCCAGGTGCCCGGCATGAACCCCGGGGGCGGTCAGGTGCCGGGCGGGTCGATCGGCGCTGCGGCAGCCGCCCTGCGGGAGCGGACCGCGACGGCCGCCAGCAGCAGGGTGGCCAGGCCGTACCCAACCGCGATCGGAAGCCCTCGGTAAGCATGGCCCGGTGCCTGGGCCGGTTGCCAGATGAACAGTTCGTGCAGAGTGTTCCCTTCCAGTCGATACGCGTGCAGCAGGCCGATCATCGTCAACAAGGCGGCGACTCCGGCCCAGATCGCCGCGGCTACATATCGGCGGTCAATCAGGGCTGCTCCGATCGCGGCCAGGATGAGCGTGACTACGATCCAGGCCGAATTCGCTCCGGTGAGGGCTAGCATTCCCGGCAGATACATGGTGCGGGAGTCCGAAGACCCGATCAGGTCGGCCAGGGTCGGGGTGCCGCTCCCGGCCTGCCCGCACGCTGCCAGATAATTCCCCAGAGTCACGACGATGGCGGCCGCCAGGGCCGGAAACAGGGCGACCGCGACCGCCGGGGCGTGCTCCCGCGGCGTAGCCTGGAAGGCCTGGGCGGTGATTATGATCCCGATGTACATGACGATGGCCGCCCCGGCCTCGATCGGGATCAGAGCCTTGAGGAACGGGCCCAGACCGAACAGGAACAGTGCGGTGAAGAACAACCCGTTGAGCACCGAATAGCCTGACCGGGCGCCCAGCGCTTTCCATCCCGGGTGCCCGATATAGATGGTGGTTGGGAAGCAGGAGCCGAACAAGCCGGCCGCGATGCTCCCGATGCCGTTGACGGCCAGGGACGGCCCGGTGCGGAATCGGTCGCCGGCCGCTTCGGCCGACTCGATATTCTGGAGCGAACCCAGCACATTCATGACGCCCATTGGGATCGAGACGGTGAGGAAGCGGAACAGCAGGTCCGGATATTGGGGGTCCGAGAGCAATTGCCACAACTGACCGCCCCAGAACGCCGGCGTAATCCACCGGACCTGCTCCAGGGCCGAGCGCAGCTCGCCGCTCGACATGGCCACTCCGCCGAAATGCTGCCAGCCCAGGGCCGAGGTCGCCCAGGCCATGCCCGTCCCGAAAACCACCGCCAGGAACCCCCCCGGCAGACCCCAGGGAAATCGGTAGCGGGCGAAGTAAGCCAGCAGCAGCACCGCCAGCGGCAGCAGCCCCACCAGCGGGCTGGTATAGATTCGGAAAGCGAACTCGGCCGCGACAAACGTGATCCCTACTGCGGCCAGGACGCCGAGCAAAGCGGCCCGCGGCGTTACCCGACGCAGGCGCTCGGCATAAAAGGCGCCGGTGAATTCGATCAGGCCGCTGACCAGGCAGGCCAGCAGACCGGCTTTCCAGGCCAGATCCGCGGCCGCCGCCTCCCCAACGCTGGACCGATAGGTCTGATAAACCGGCCCCATTATGAAGATCACGTACGCAATCACCGACGGAGTGTTGATGCCGTAGGGCAGAGCGGTGCAGGTCGGGTTCCGGTCCCGCCGAGCCACGTGGTGGGCCTGCAAACCATAGAAGACGTTGCCGATCACCAGGCTGATCGCCACGCCCGGCAAGATCCGTTCGTAGACCGTGGCGTCCGGCATGCCGACCACCGTGGTGCACAGCGAGATGATGAGCAGCACCTGAACCAGGTTATCCACCATCAGCCCGAAGAAACCGTCCAGGTCTCCCCGGACCCAGATTGGATAGCGAAATGCACCCGTTTCAGCCATCTGCCCGCACTCCGTAAGACCCCGTTGCAACCGCGCCGCGGCGCATCGTAGAACGACTCATCGTCACCTTCAAGGATGGGCAATCCCGCCGCCCGGCTGCCAGTCGGTTGACGATTCGGCCGGCACTGCCGGTCAGAACTCGTACTGCTCCGGACGCCGACCGGCGATCACATCCGTCCGTGGCGCCACAAGCTTGTCGGCCGCCAGACCGGGCTGGATGACCATGGCTGGTCGGTCCGGCGGGTCGGTCGGCCAGCCTGCCTGGCTTATCAGGTGCCCCCGCGGGTCGATCAGCCGCCATCCCGCGTGTTCGGCCACGAGCACAAAAACCCGGTTCTCGCAAGCTCGGGCTCGCAGCATGGTCGTACTGGCCCCGCTGCCGAAAACCACTGCCAGGTGGAGCCCCTGGAGCGCTAACGACCGGATCTTGGCAAACCGAGCGGCGTCCGACCCGTCCAACGCGGCGATACAGATGCCTGCCAGCTCAAGGGTTGCGGCGGAGGGAGCGGCAAGAAACAAAGCCCGGTCGGCCGGCCCGACCGGAGTAGCGGCAACACCGCGTTCGCGAGGGGCAAAGGTGAATCCAAGCATCGCCCCCGCCTCACTCATTCCCGCACCTTTCCACCAATCGACGCCCGCTCCATCGGCCATCGGCGGCAGCGGCACAATTCCCAACGAAGGCACATCATTCTTGGCCGGCGATGGAGGCGCGAAGGTCAGCAGTTTCGCCCGCTCGGCGTCCGTCACCTGCGGCCGTCGTGCCCCGGTCAGCTCGACCTGTGCGACGACCACGGCGCTTTCCGAGCTGCCGCATTGGACCAGCACCCGACCGGCGGCGTCGCAGATCAGGCTGGATCCCACGAAGGTCTCATCCCCTTCCGGCCCCCATTTGCTGGCCGACGCGATCGGCAGCCCCAGCTCGGCCGCCCGGGCCGCGATGAGAAAATCAGGCTGCGGATTCCAAAGCTGCTGGGAAGTGCCCGCGTTGACCCACGCGGTAGGATGCAGCAGAAGTTCCGCACCGCGGCTGGCCAGCGTGGCCGGGATCTCGGGCAGCCGGGCGTCAGCGCAGATCATCAGCCCGACCCGACCGACTCCGGCCTGGATCGGCTCCAACCGCTGGCCCGGCTCGAAGCAGTCCCGGTCAAAGGCCCACAGAAAGGACTTATAGTGGGTCCCGCAGATTCGCCCCTCGCGGTCGATCAGCGCCGCCGCATTCAGCAACCGTTGGCCATTCTCCGCAACATAGCCGATGCAGACCGCGATGCTCCGCTGGCGGGCGGCAGCCTGAACCGTGGTCAGAAAATCGGCCGGCCCGGGCAAACCAGATCGGCGGGCCGCGAAATACTCTTCCCGACTGCCCAGCCAGTAGGCCGGCCAGACGCACTCCGGCAAGACCACCAGGTCGGCCCGCAGGCTGGCGGCTCGCGTGATCATCTCGTCGATCAGTCCCAGCGTCTGGGGCCACTGGTCAAGTCGGGTGCCCGGAGTCTGTGCCACCGCAATCCGCATCTGGGCTCTCAAGCCTAACCGGCACCATCTAGGCAGGCAAACGGTCGCTCTCCGGCCTGCCCCCCGGCCGCCGCCCGCACAGTGGTCGCCCACTCAACCGATCAGTTGGCCAGCGCGCCGCCGGCGTACTCCCGGGCAACCTGGGAGACGACGTAACATCGTTTGCCGGAAGCCTCCGGCGGAATCCGGTCCACCAGCCGGCAATCGACCCTCACCCGCGGGCCGCATAGCCGACGGTACCGTTGTTGCAGCCGGGTGAGTGTGGCCGGGTCGAACTGCCGGTCGACCACCAGCAGGACCTCGAATTCGTAAAGGCTTCGCTGGTAGGTCTTATAGGCCAGGATGCCCGGCTCGTCGCGGAGGAAATGCGAGGTGACCGCCCCGTGGCAGAGTCGACCGTCGGGCAGGGCGATGAAACCCGTGATCTTGCCGCCTTTCAGCCGCATCAGGGGAAAAGGCAACCCGCACGAGCAGCTCTCGGCTAGCCGCCGCGCCAGGTCGCCCACCCGGTAGCGCAGGAACGGCTGAGCCCGGGCGTTCAACGTGGTACACAAAACCTCGCCGCAGCTTCCCGCTTCCACCGGCCTGCCGGAAACGGCGACCTCCAGGTGAATGTGTGGAGCGATAACGTGCAATCCGCCCGCCGGGCACTGATGGGCGATCAGCCCGACCTCCCGGCTGCCGTACTCGATTGCCACCGGACAACCGAAGGTCTGTCGCACCCGGTCCATTTGTGCCGGGCTGGCCTCTTCGCCGGTCAGCACCACCACTCGAAGCCACGGAAAGTCCGATGGGCGGCGGGAGGCGGCTGCGTGCTGGGCCAGCAGTGCCACGGCAGTCGGGTATCCGTAGACGACCTGCGGTTTGAAGTCCAGGATTCTTTTCAGGTAGGCGTCCAACCGGGTCGGCGAGAGGTCGAAAGCGTCTAGCAACCGCTCATTGATCAGCGCGTCGCGCCACCGTTTGAGCCGTCCGCCCCGGGTCTCGATCGGGCAGCCCCACAGGTGCAGTCGCCGGTCGCCGGGCCGAACGCCGAATTGGCTCTGCATGAACAACCTGGCGGCCAGGTCCTGGGCCTGTCGGACCCGATCGACGAAGAAGTGCAAAGTATCGCCGCTGGTACCCCCGCTGCTGTGCGGCTGTGGGCCGCCGGGCACCTCGGCCCAAACCATCCGCTGGGCGTTCTCCCGGACCGCGGCCTTGTCCAGCGGCGGAAGCTTGCCCAGTTCGGCCCACGGGTCGGCTCCGTTTGGGTCGATCCGGCAGCGCGCAAACAGGTCCGCATAATACGGCAGATGCCGGGCTGCAAACCGGAGCAACGCTCGCAGACGAATCGCGAGCTGCTCGTTTAGCTCGGCCGGTGCGGCCGCCGCCAGCCGGCTCAGGGCCGCCAGCTCTTGCAGCGTGGGCCGACCCCTCAGCCGCTCATAAGCCGGGTAGGTCAGGGTCCGCACCATCCAGGCTGGCAGATTCATCTGCAAATGGCTCCACTGGGCGTCAGGACCTGGGTGGCCGGACTGCCAGTTTGACGGGCAAGCCGGCTGCGGTGTCGGCGGGCCGACCGCCTGATAGCTCGGAGTCCGCGAGTTCTCAGGACGATTTCGTAAATCTCGGCCAGCCGGTCGGCCACACCAGACAGCTCGAAGTGGGCCGCCACACGTCCGTACATCGCCTGGGCGATCCGCTGCCGGACTGCCGGGGCCCGGGCCAGACGCTCCATCCGCTCCGCGAGCGCCACCGGATCCTTCGCTGGAACTAATACGGCCTCCAAGTGCCCCCCGGCGATCGTGGCGATCACTTCCGGGACGCTGCCCACCGCGGTCGCGATCACCGGCAGTCCCGCTGCGGCCGCCTCCAGGATCGTGTGGGGCATGCCCTCGCTGTGGCTGGGGTGAACCAGGCAGTCGGCCGTCATCAGCAACTCCAGCTTGGATTCTCCCACCACTGGGCCCGCGAAAGTCGTCAAATCACCCAGCCCGGCCTTCTCAACCGCCTTTTCCCACCATGACCGCGGCTGATCCACCTCCGGGCCGGCGATTACCAACTCGAAGGATAAGCCGCCCTCCCGCAATCTGGCTGCGGCGGTGATCAGGTCGCTCAGGCCCTTGGCCTCGGTCAGGGGCCCCAGATACAAGAACCGACAGCCGCGACCGTCCGAAGGCGGTCGGACCCGAGCCGGCCGGACCTCCACACCATTTGGAACGACGAAGACCGGGGTACGACCCGCGTATGGCCGCAGGGCGACCCGCCAACGCTCGGAGAGTACGACGACCGCATCGGCCGCGGCCAGTCCGCGCCGAATCAGCCATTGGCCTAGGAAGCCGGCCTGATGACAAAACTGGTCGAACTGCCCACCGCGGATGTGTAACACCACCGCTCGGCCCAGCAGCCGGCCGACCGCCAAATCCAACAGATTGCGGTAGAACGTCAGCCGGCTGCACGTGTGAATGTGCAGCAGGTCAATGCGGCGTTCGAGGATGACAGCCGCCAATCGAGTCACTTGGCAAGAATGCCGCACGGCCGCCCGGACCCCACAAACTGCTCCCAACCACGCCGACCTCGCATGTCGCCAGGACCGCGGAACCTGGAGGGCTGGCCCCAATGGCGGGCCCGACAGGTCGCAGCCCGATCCCCGGCCTCGGAGGTCCGCTGCTATAGCGCTGGTCGGTGCCACGGTTGCGAACCGGTGCAGCTCATAGCCTTTGCTTAGCGGGCTTCGCATCAGCAGGTCGATTGCGGTGACCATTCCGCCAATTTGGGGCGACGCGGGCCCCAGCATCAGGACGCGGGGCCGGGACGCCGGTTTGCCCCACGCCGACGCCCGCGGAACCGGGTAGTTCGGCTTGAACCGTTGGATTGCCGGCTCTTGGTCATTTCGCCGGACTAGACCGTTCGGCCCTGCCGCGACTCCGACCTGCTCGGCCCCGGTGACCCCGGGCCTGGGAGCCCGGCGAGATTGCAACTCATCTGGCTGGCCCGCTCGGTCCGCCGATACGCGGCAGCACTCGAGATAGGCTCGCTCGTAGGCCTGGACCATGCGCATGAGGTTGTAGCGGCATCGGTAGGCCTGGTAGGCCCGGGCGGCCCGGGTTCGTGCCGCCACCCGATCGCGTAGCGTGCACTCGATCGCGGCGGCCAGGGCGGTCGGCTGGCCCGGCGGGACCAGCAGCCCGGTCCAGTTGTGAGCGAGCAGCCAGTGTGCCGCTCCACCCTCGGCCCCCAGACATCCAATGTCGCCGACCGCCGTGGCGATGATCGGGACCCGCTGGCTCATCGCCTCGATGATGACATTGGGCATCGACTCCTGTCGGCTGGACAGACAGAAAGCGTCGGCCGCCGCCATCAGCCGCCAGGCCTCCGGTACCGGCCCAGTGAAGTAGACCTGTCGCGCCAGGTTCAGCCTGGCCACGGTCCGCCGCACCTGGTCCCAATAGGTGCCGTCGGACACTGCGCCAACGCAGACTAGGCTGGCTTTCGGCCACTGGCGGCGCAACAGCCCGAAGGCCTCCAGCAAAGTGCGAATGTCCTTCTCCGGACGCAGGTTGGCGACCGTCAATATCACCGGTCGGCCCGGCTGCTGGCCACAGACGGTCTCCAGCAGCGATTGAGCCTGCTCATGCGGGATCGGCTCCAGGTCCAGGCCGTTAGGCAGGTGAGCTGCGGCCCGGGCGACCCGGCACCGCGGAAGCCGCTGTCGAAGCCATTCCGAGTTGATCCCCACGCAGTCGACGAACCGGGTGAGGGACTCGGCCAGACGGTGGTAGCGACCGGCCTGTCGGCCGGCTGGCTGGGACCACCCGTGCCAGACGTGCAGGATCGGCTTTCTCAGCAACTTGGCGGCCGGGAACACCCACAGCAGTGCCGCACAACTATGGGTGTGCACCACCTCGATCCGGTCGCGCCACAGCCACGCGGCCAGTCGCACTGGCAGGCGGAAATCCTTCGCATGGCTGTGGGCCTGACGGAGTATCACCCCCTCAGCCGCCATCTGATCGGCCAAAGCGGAAGTCGTCTGACGCAGGCAATACACGAAAGTCCCGTGGCCGCGCCGGGCGAGGCCCGCCGCCAGCCGTCGAACTACCCTTTCCGCCCCCCCGCCCTCCAGCCGTTCGGTGACCAGTGCCACGTTCACGCCCTTACTCCGGAACCGCCCGCATCTGCCGCTTCAGTGCGGGATATCGGACCAGCAGGAAAAGCCAGGTGAGCAGCATGGCGTAGGTACCGGTCGGCCCGCAGAGATGTTCCAGCCACTTGGGCAGCTCGATTCGGAACTGATGCACCGGCGAAAACGCCAATAGCCACAAGGCTGCGCCGACCCAGGCCGCGTCAAACCACCTCAAACGCTCCTGACCCGCCGCCACCCAGGCCATCAGCCCCAGCGGAATCAGCATGGACACGCAATGATGCGGCCAGGCGATCACCTCGCCGAGAATCACAACCGGGACGAACCCGGCAATGCTCTCGGCGGTGGTCAGTTCGCGCCGCCGGGCAATGATCCAGAGCGAGGTTATGCCCACCAGGCCCGCGATTCCGCCGATGCTGGCCCACCGGGCGACGCCCGGGCCCAGGTCCAGCCAAGCCTGGGATGGCTCCAGCTCGGAGTGATTGGTAACCACGGCGCGGTGCATGTAGCCGGCCAAGCTCAGGTTCTGCGGCGGGATGATGTAATCGAGCGTGTCAAGCTGCCGCTGGTTATTCTTGAAGTACTGCTGTCGGGTGGCGGGATCGAGGACTGCCAGGCTCAGCCCCATCGGCACCAGGATCGTGAGCAGTCCGGCCGTCAGGGCTTTCCACTCTCGGCGGAGCAGAAAGACCCACAGGTAAAGGGCCGGATAGACCTTGACCAGGGCGGCCAGGCCGATCGCGACGCCAGCGGCGGCGGCCGCTTGCCGGCTGAGCAGATAAACCGCCAGACCCAGCAGCCCCACTCGGAATCCGTCGATCTGCCCCCAGCGGAACAGGTTGTAGACCGGATCGCTCAGCCAGTAGACGGCGACGATCAGCACGCCGACCGGCGAACCGAGCCCGACGTTTATTGCTCGCAACAGTAGCAGGGTCCCGCCAAGAACCAGCAGCAGTTGAAGCCAGGCCCACACCACCTGGGCGGCGACCAATGGCAAACCGGCCAGCAGATACAGCAGCGGCAAGATGGGCGGCGGATTGGCAAAGCCCACCAATCCCTGCTTGCCCGGCAACTCCTTGTGAATCGTCTCTTTCAGGGTCGCCTGGTCGTACGGGTTGGCGCCTGCCCGCAGGGCCTTGCCGGCCACGTAATACGCCCGAAAATCCAGTTGATAGTTCACTGCCGGGTTGACCACCCCGTAACGCACCCCCTGCCCTGCCAGCAGGATCACCGCCAGCAGGACGCCCGCCGGCGTCGATCGAGTTGCCGGGTTTGGGCGTATGTCCTCCACGCGGCTCATCCAGGCCCCATCAGCCCACGCCAACTTCCACCGCCCGATCCGCCCTCGATCCGGTCTCCAGTGCGGCTCGTACCTGGCGGCAGACGTAGCTCACCTGCTCTGCCGTCAACTCCGCGTACATGGGCAGACTCAGGCAGCGTCGGGCCAGCCGTTCGCTGACCGGGAAGCTCCCTTCTTTCAATCCCAACCACCGGTAGGCCGGCTGCAAGTGAACTGGCCTGGGGTAATGCAACCCGGTCTGCACGCCGGCCGCCTTCAACGCGGCGGCCAGATGGTCCCGCCGGTCGGTCTCGATAACGAAGAGGTGGAAAACGCTCGGTGAGGTCTCGTCAAATACTGGCAGTCCCAGCCGCGGGACGTCGGCCAGTTGGTCGAGATACTCGCGGGCCCAAGCCCGCCGGGCGGCATTCCAACTGTCCAGATACTTCAGCTTGATGTCCAGCACCGCCCCCTGGAACCCGCTCATGCGATAGTTGTATCCGACCATCTCATGTCGATACCGCTCCCACTGGGCGTGGTCGCGCAGGGCCCGAGCCTTGGCTGCCAGTTCCGGCTCGTCGGTAACCAGCGCCCCGCCCTCGCCATAGGCTCCGAGGTTCTTGCCGGGGTAGAAACTGAAGCAGCCGATGCGGCCCAGACTGCCGACCGGCCGTCCGCGGCAGCGGGCTCCATGAGCCTGAGCCGCATCCTCGATCACCGGCAGGCCGTATCGGTCAGCCACCCCCAGGATGCCGTCCATGTCCGCGGGCTGCCCATACAGGTGTACCGGCAGAATCGCCCGCGTTCGGGGCGTAATCGCGGCCTCCAGTCCGGCCGGGTCCATGGTGCGACTTACCGGATCGATGTCCGCGAAGACCGGCTTGGCCCCCACGTAGCTGATCGCCCACGCCGTGGCCACGAAGGTCATCGGCACGGTGATGACCTCATCGCCCGGCCCGATGTCCAGGCAGCGCATGGCCAGATGCAGCGCGCTGGTCCCGCTGTTTACCGCCACACAATGGCGCCTCTGGCAGTAGCGGGCGAAGTTCTGCTCGAAGGATTCAACCGTCGGCCCCAGCGTGAAGGTGCAGTTCTCGCAGACCTTTTGCAGGGCCGGCAGGATTTCGGCCTGGAGCTGACGGTACTGGGCCTTCAGGTCCACAAACGGAACGGTCCACATCTTCAGCTACCTCCGATGCCGGGGATTCAGGTACAAACCGTGATGGGGCGGGGCCGATCACCCGCTCGACCAGATATCGCGGTCGCCCGCGGACCTGGTCATAGGTCCGCCACAGGTATTCGCCAGACAGGCCCATAAAGGTCAGCACCAGGCCCAGTCCTCCCAGCAGCAGACCGATGGTGGCCGCCGTCCCGGCCCCCACGTTCAGCAACCCGCTCAGCCGGCCGCCCAGAACTGTTAGAATCCAGCCGACCGTGGCAAACAGAAACAGCAGCCCGCAACCCCAGGTCAGCCGGATCGGCAGGGCCGAGATCGAAACGATCGAATCGAGCATCAGTCGAACCCGTTTGGCGAGCGTCCAGCCGCTGCGACCGGCCTGTCGCGGTTGCTTCTGGTAGCGAATCTGGGTCTGCCGGTACCCCATCCACAGAAGCAGCCAGAACAGCGAGGTGTTCTTCTCGGCGATGGTTCGCAGCCCGTCGATCACCTGGCGGTCAAGCAGAACGAAGTCGGCACCGGTGGCCGGCACCTGCGTCCCGCTCAGCAGTCGCATGGAGGCCCAGTAGGCCCGTGAACCGAGTCGCGTGGTCCAGCTCCGGCCGACCGGGCCGCTGCGCACCGCCCAGACCAGCTCATGGCCCGCCTGCCACCGCTCCAGCAGCTCGGCCAGCAGTTCCGGCGGATCCTGGAGGTCGGCGGCCATCAGGATGGCGCAATCCCCCCGGCAGTGCTCCAGACCCGCGACGAGCGCCACATGCGAGCCGCGGTTGGCCGACAGACGGATTCCCCGGACCCGCGGGTCGACCTGAGCCCAGGCCTGGATCAGTGCGGGCGTCTCGTCGCTCGAGTGATCATCGACCAGCACCACCTCGAAGTCGTACTGTGGCAGGTCGGCCAGGACGACTGTCAAGCGCTGGCGCAGCACCGGTAGCGCGGCGGCTTCGTTGTAGGCCGGTATGACGACCGAGACTAGCATTTCAATGCGCGCCGGCTGGTTCCCAGTTGTGCACGACCTCACGATCCAGCAGCTTCTGGGCCGACTGCCCCAGACCCTCGTACCAGGCCTGGAGGGCTCGCAGCCCGGTACGCAGTTCCACCAGCGGATCGAACCCCAGCAGGTTGCGGGCCTTGGCGGTGTCGGCCCAAAGTCGGCGGACGTCGCCGGGCCGCGGAGCCTCATGCTGCACCTGAGCCGGCTGGCCGCCGACCACCCCGGCCACCTGATTGGCCAGCTCGAGAATGCTAATTTCGCGCCCGCTGCCGAGGTTGATGGTTTCCCCGATGGCATTCTCGGCCAGGCCGGCCGCCAGGATCCCCCGGGCGACGTCGGATACATACGTGAAATCGCGAGTTTGGCGGCCGTCGCCGAAGATGATCATCGGCCGGCCCGCCAGGCAGCGGAGCAGGAATCTCGGGATCACCTCGCCGCTGTCGCCTTCATGGTGGCAGCGGGGCCCGTAAGTATTGAACGGGCGAACGATTACCGCCGGCAGGTCGTGGGTACGGTGGAAAGCCCGGGTGTAGCATTCGCCGGCCAGCTTGGAGGCACCGTAGACTGTGGTCGGAAAGGTCGGATGCTCCTCGGTCATGGGCACCTGCCGCGCGGTGCCGTAGACCTCCGAGCTGGAGACGTAAACGAAGCGTCGCACACCGGCGGCCCGGGCCGCCAGCAGCACCTCCAGGGTGCCTCGGGCGTTGACCTCATGGTTCTCCAGCGGCGAATGGATCGAATGGCGCACGCCCAGACAGGCCAGATGGAAGACGGTATCGACCGCCTGGAAGATCCGGGCCAGGGCCTGCGAGTCCCGCACGTCCGCTACGTATAGCTGCACCTGGGGCGAAGGCAGACCCGCCAGGTTGTCACGCCGACCATTGACCAGGTTGTCGACCACCAGCACCCGGGCGTCGGCCGCCGTCAGTTGACGCACCACTTCTGAGCCGATGAAGCCGGCTCCACCGGTAACCACCACTCTTTGCCCCGCGTAACTCATGAACCGCACTCCACACTTACCAGTCGCCGCGCTCCGTTGCGCTTCGCGCGGCCAGCGGCCGGGCGGGAACGCCGCAGACGGTCAGGCCGGCCTCAACGTTGCTGGTCACCACCGCCCCCATCCCGACCAGGGTGCGGTCGCCCAGCACCAGCCCGTCGCGAATGCAGGCTCCCAGTCCCAGGTAGACCGAGCTTCCGACTCTCACGCGGCCGGCGATGCGCACTCCGGCACAAATCGCGCAGTGCGCACCGACCACGCTGTCATGATGAATGACGCTGCCGAAATACACGACCGTATTGGCCCCCACGCGTGCATCCGGGCCCACGCAAACTTGCGGGTACAGCACGCATCCCGGCCCGACCGCGGCACTGTCGCACACCCAGGCCGACGGATGGATCAGCGTCGCATATCGCGACGCCGGCAGGTCCAGCCGGTCGAAAACCTTACGCCGCAGGTCCGGATCCCGCTGGTTGGCGATCCCGATCACCACCCAGGCGTCCGGATAACGCCGGATGTCGGCCAGCGTTCCGACCACCGGCAGGCCGTTGACACGCTGACCGTGTCGGGCCCGGTCGTCATCCAAGATGCCGCGGGCCTCCCAACGGTCCGGCTCGGCCAGCGAACGATTGATGTCGGGCAGCAGGGCGAGCAGCTCGCGGGAACCCCCGCCGGCACCGATGATGATCAGCTCGCGGCTCATGCGGGACACCTCTGGCTCCGGCCGACCTGACAGCAGTCGGATTCGCCCTGGAGGGCCTGTCGCAGGGCGGCGATCACCTGATCCTGCTCGGCTTCGGACAAATCGGGGTAGAGCGGCAACAGTAGGCTCTGATCGCTCAGTTCCTCGCTGTTGGGGCAGCGGCGGCCGGGCTTTCCATTGCGATCAGCTTCGGCTCGGTCGTGGCCCGGCCCGGACGCCCGGTGTGGAGCTGGGTCATCACTGGCCCGACTCCGATTGCAGCCGCTGCCGTAGGCCGGTTCACGGTAGATGGTCATTACCCCGGGCTTGGCCGCGATCCCGCGGGCCAGAAGTGTCTTCAGCAGCGCGTTTCGGGAAAGCGGCGCGTCGCGCGTCAAGCGGACAGCGTAACTCTGGTAATTCGGCTCCGCGTATTCCGGCACGCGAGGAATCTCCAGATGGGGTATGCCCGCCAGAGCCCGATCGTACCGTCCGGCCAGCACCCGCCGCCGCTCCAGCAGCTCATCCAGCCGCCCCATCTGGGCGATGCCCAGCGCCGCATGCAGATCGGACATCCGGTAGTTGTAGCCAATGCACAGATAGTGCTCGATGATCAGAGCCGTCGCGCCGTGCCGCTCGGCGTCCGAGACACTCATGCCGTGATGACGCAGCAGCCGTAGCCGCCGGGCGTAGGTCTCGTCATTGGTCAGCACCATGCCGCCTTCCCCGGTGGTGATCACCTTTCGCGGGTGGAACGAGAAGCAGACCAGCGGGGAATGCCCTCCGATGGGCCGGCCACGGTAACGCGACCCGAGAGCACAGGCCGCGTCTTCCACGATCGGCAAGCCGTGACGGCGGCCCACCTCGTGCAGAGCGTCCAGGTCGGCCGGCATACCGAGTTGATGCACCGGCAGAATGGCCTTGGTTCTTGGAGTGATGGCCTGTTCCGCGGCCCGCGGGTCCAGGTTGCCGGTCTGGAGTTCCACGTCGGCGAAGACCGGACGGGCGCCACAGTGCACGATCGCGTTGGCCGTGGCGATGAAACTGAGGGCCGGAGTGATCACTTCGTCGCCCGGCCCCACCCCCAGCGTCAGCAGAGCCATGTGCAAGGCCGCCGTGCAACTGCTGCACGCCACCGCGTGCCGCACGCCGCAGTACTCGGCCACCAGCCGCTCGAACCGCTCGACCCGCGACCCCTGAGTCAGCCACCCACTGGAAAGGACCTGGGCCAGACCCTCGAGTTCGGGCGGTCCGAGCTGCGGTCGCGCCAATGGAATCATGTCCCCGCCTCCCAGGCCGACCCGACTGCTCGCCGCTGGCCGGGCCCGGCCGCCCAATCCGTGGCGGCGGCAGCCGTTAGCCGGGCCGGTACCCCAGCCACCACCGCCCCGGCCGGAACGTCGCGGGTCACCACCGCGCCGGCCCCCACCATCGCTTTAGGGCCGATCGTCACTCCGCCCATGATTACCGCACCCGAGCCGATCGAGGCCCCGCGACAGACCCGAGTGGGTAGCAGCTCCCAATCCGCCTCGGTCTGCGGCTGCCCGTCGGCCCGGGTGGCCCGGGGGTACTTGTCGTTTATGAACATCACCCCGTGACCAATGAAGCATTCGTCCTCGATGGTCACGCCCTCGCAAATGAACGTATGACTGGAAATCTTGCAGCGGCAGCCGATGCGGGCGTTCTTCTGGATCTCGACGAATGTGCCGACCCGGGTGTCATCCCCGATCCTGCAACCGTAGAGGTTCACGAACCCGTACAGCTTGACGTTCCGGCCAAGCTCCACGTCGGGCGCGATCCGACTGAAATCCGGGCTGCTCATAAGGTGATGCGTCCGCCCTGAGCCTTGATGCTGCGACCGGCCGCATCCAGAATCCGCACCACCCGCAGGCCGGCCTGACCGTCGGTGATCGGCGTGGTCCCATCGCGCACGCAGTCCAGGAAGTGGCAAACCATGGTTCGCAGCGGCTCGGTGGGTGCGATGCGCGGCGACCACACGTCCCCCAGACGATAATCGACCAGCACCCGCCGCCGACCCTCCAGGTCGTCCTCACGTACCCGGATGCCGCTGTCGTAAACCTTGATCTTCTCGACCGGATCCAGGTCGTTGTAGACCAGGCTCTTGCGGCTGCCGCCCAGCATGGTGTAACGGATCTTGACCGGCGAAAGCCAGTTCACGTGAAAATTCGCGATCAGACCCTCGCCGAAGTCCAGGTTCAAATACGCCACATCCTCCTGGCCGTTGCTGGTGTGCACGCTGCCGAAGGCCGCCACGCTCCTGGGCAGGCGACCGATGAGGTAGTCCGCGATGGACAGATCGTGGGGCGCCAGGTCCCAGACCACGTTCACGTCGCGCTGGAACAGGCCCAGGTTGATGCGGACGCTGTCCACAAAGAGCAAATCGCCCAACTCGCCCGCGTCCAGCAATTCTTTGATCTTGCGAACCGCCGGGCTGTATACGAACACGTGGTCGACCATCAGCACGCGACCCTTGCGGGCGGCCAGCTCGACCAGCTCCTCGGCCTGGGCCACGCTGGCGGTCAGCGGCTTCTCCACCAGCACCGACTTGCCGGCCTCCAGAGCCGCTTTGGCCAGCGGGTAGTGCGTGTCCACCGGGGTGGCCAGGGCCACCGCGTCGATGTCGTCAGCCTCCAGCACGGCCTTCGGGTCGGACAGCCGGCGCAGGCCCGGATATCGACCCGCCACCGACTCCAAGCGCCGGGCGTCCAGGTCGCAGCAGGCCCGCAGCTCGCCGCCGGGCGCGTCGTGGAAATTCCGGACCAGGTTCGGGCCCCAATAACCCAGTCCGATCACCGCCACGCGAACCGGTCGCGACCTCGACGGCTCGAGGTGCCGCTGTTCACTCCGCTGACCCGGCTGGATCACCGGCGGGGCGAGCACGGTACCCATAACCAGCTCCTCACCACGGTCCGAAACGTCGTCAGTTGTTCTTCTAACTCACGTTATCGACACGCCAGGCGCCAAGGTCGAGCGTGCGGGGTTCCGCACGGCGCGGAGGACACCCCGCTCGCACCGGCAGAGTTTGCGCCGGGCGGCTTCCGCGCCCCGGCCGATTGGTCACCTATCACCGCTCGATGGCGTCAGACCGCCTTCCGAAAGAAACAGTCCATAGGCCCGACGCTATCAGCCTGCCGGTCAGGTGACTTGAGGCGTACCAGCAGGCGATCCAATCGTCGTTCGGGCCGGTTCCCGGGCGGTGTCCGCTAGGGAAGTCGGCTCAGCCTGGAGCTGCTCCTGGCCCGCCATGTACCGACCCACGTTGGTCAGGCACATGCCCAGCCCCACCAGCAGCCACAGACCCTCGGTGAACAACCGCGTGGTGAACATGCCGCAAGCCAGGTAGCCCAGCAGCGCGGTCCGCAGCGCCACAGCGTGCCAGGCCAGATGGAAACGGGCCGGCCAGCGAAAGAGCCGCACCTCCACCTGCTCGGGCAGACGACGCGCCAGAGCCCGCAGTCGGCCCAGCCGAAGCAGCGAAATGATCAGGATGCTCACGAAAACCAGCAGACCCGGCCAACCCAGCTCGGCCAGGCAGGCCATCAACGTATTATGGGCACTGCGGACCTCGGTCAGTCCGGGCACATACTCCATGACCTTGTGGTGGAAGTTCCCCACCCCGATCCCCAGCGGATGATCGCAGGCCATGGCATAGGCGGCCTTCCATAAGGTGAGTCGCCAGGTGGCGGAAGCATCTTGCTGATAGTGCGAAATGGTCTGCATCCGCCGCCACCAGCCCGGATCGGTGAGCTGGACGGCCAGCAAACCTCCCGCGACCACCGCGGCCAGGCCCTTGGCCCGATAGCCGCGCGGCAGGGACAGCACCCCGGTAGCCGCCATCACGCCCAGCCCGACCAGCACACTGCGGGTCCGGGTGGCGACGATGGTATTGACCAGCAGAGCACCGGTCACCAGAGCGAAGCTGCGCCCCCACCAGGTGCGGGCCATGAAGAAGGCCGCCCCGGCCAGCGGCAAGGTGGCCACCAGGTGGGCGGCTAGTCCGCTGGAAGTCTCGAAGTCGGGCCCGCCTACCCCGCGCTGCAACCGGCCGCTGAGGGTCTGGCCCGCTCCCCCGGAAACCTCGTATCCCACGTAGGCGGTTCCCACCAGCCAGGCCACGATCACGAGCTGATAGTGCTGCGGAGTTCGCACGCAGCGGATCAAAATGAACAGGATGATCAGAATCTTGGTGAACTTCTCGGCCAGGTATTGCCCGCGCTCACTCAGCCCCACGCCCCACACCAGGCTGCCCAGGGCCAGCAGGCCGAAGATGATGGCCAGAACATAGGGCAGCGGAAACTGTCGGGCCCCGTGCGTCAGCCGCGGGCGGCGCACCAGCATTCCGACCGCGGTGGCCAGAGCCACCGTAAACGAGGTTCGCAGGCCCAGGGCCCGTACCGAGTCCCCCCACCACTGGGTTTCCGGGTTGAGATGGTAGACCAGCAGGTACAGCGCGATCCCGATCACCGGGTTGAGCAGGGCTGCGGCCAGGCCGCCTGCGTAGGTGAGCCAGAAAACGATAACACTGATCGACATGGCTTCTCCGCCGCACGCTCTGGAAGTGTTATCGGCAGGACCACCGCCAGCATGATGCTCCAGGCCGGCAGATAAATCAGGTGGTAGCGAGCCTGAGCTTCAAAGATCGTGTGTGTTATCAGCCCCAGTACGAATATGCTCAGACCCAGCATGGCCAGCGGACCGCGTGCCAGTCCACGCCCCAGCCGACCCGCCCCGACCAGCGGCAGCAGCAGTGCCAGCAGATACCAGGCGTTGCTCAGGGAATGCATCGCGAACTTCAGGCCCTTGCCTAGTTCGGCCCGGCCGCCGAAGGCCGCGATATAGGACTCGACCGGCAGCAGCCAGTTGTCCGAACCAAGGTACAGGGCCTGTTTCTGGAAAACGCGACCGACCGCCAGCCCCGGGTTGTGGCGAATTCCCTCCAGGCCCCAAGCCAGGCCGGTGGATGAAAGCAGCCGCTCGTCGCCGCCGGTCGCAGCTTGCAGACGTTGCCAGGCGCTCTTGCAGAAGCCCCCGTCGCCTTCGGGTGCCCACGAATTGTAGAAGTTGCCGCCGGCGCTGGTGGTTATCGGCACCAACCGGTCCAGCACCAGATAGTTGCGAACCGTCCAGGGAGCGATCGCCGCGAGCATCCCTGCGGTGAATGCCGCGGTTCGAGACAGGGCCGGCCTCCACGCTCCATTAGCCGCCAGTTGCCACACCAGGATGGCCGCTGGCAGCAGCACCAGTGTCGGCCGAACCAGCGCGCCCAGGCCAAGGGCCAGCCCGCCGGCAATCCAACGCAAAGCCGGCCGCCGGGCCACCATGCCACGCAGCCACGCGGCAACAAAGCGCCCCGGGGCCGCGGAGCGTGTTGGCCCAACTATCGGCACGGAATCCCTTGGCGTGCCGCAGCCCCGTCCCGGCGGCAGGAGTGTCAGTCCGAGCAGCAGCAGGACGATGGTCAATTCATCGTATGACAGAACATCCACGTGCAGATTTCGGCCCGGCCAGGCCGCGGTCAGCACCAGTGCGGCGGCAGCCGCAGTCCCGCCGGCATGCTTGAAAACCAGCCGATAGACCAGCCAGTCCGCCAAGCCCGCGAGAACCACGTTGCCCAGTTTGCCGACTAGCACCGAGGCCCCGAAGACCAGGTACAGCCCGGCCAGGAAGCCCGGGTAGCCCGGCGGCCAGTAGGCCCGGTGCTTTTCAGTGTCGAAAACCCCGGTCTCAATCAGGCGCACTGCCAGCCCGTGATAAACCGCGTTGTCGCTGGTCGGCTCAGTCGGAACCAGCAGCACCCAGGCCAGACGCAAGGCGGTCATGCCCGCGATGAAAAGCACGCGTCCCGACAGCCGGCTCAGAACTGCACTGACCCGATCCAGCCCATTTCCGATCGCTTGCCGCAGTTTGCGGCTCCGCCAGACCGCGATCGCCGAGCCCAGTCCCACCAGGTGTCCTGGCGCGTAAGCCAGCAGGTTGACCCACGCCCCGTCCCACTTGGTGGCCAGGTAGGCCGGGCTGGCCAGCAACGCGTCGGCCATGAGCAGGTAAACCATGCCGGCCGCCAGCCGAGCCATTATCGGTACTGCCCTGGCCATGATTCCTTGTCCCTTAGAAGATCAGCCAGCCGCCGCGTGATGCGGGCCCAATCGTGGTTGTTGCGAACCCATTGGTAGCCGTTGGCTGCCAGGGCTGCGGAGCGGCTGGGGCTGTTCAGCAGCATTGCCACTTGCCGCTGCCAGCTTTCCGGCTGCCCGGCACACAGCACATCAATCCCACGCCGGGCGCTGAGGCCGGCCAGGGCCCGGGGAGTGGCCACCACCGGCCGTCGCATTGCGCAGGCTTCCAGAACCTTGTTCTTCACCCCACCCCCCAGCCAGATCGGGGCAATGACCACCGCGGCCCGGGCCAGATATTGGCGTACGTCGGAGACATCCGCATGCAACTCGACCCCGGGCAGGGCGGTCAGATCGCGGACCGCGGGTGCCGGATCCCGACCGGCGATCACCAGCCGGCGCCCGCAGCCGCCGGCCTGGAGCAGCGGCCAAACCCATCGAGCAAACCACCGGATCCCATGAACATTCGGCGGGAAACTCAACGAGCCCACGAAGGCGACCGTTCCGGCTTCCGGCGGCTGGTCGGACGGGCGGAAGTACTCGAAGTCCACGCCGTTGCTGATGGTCTCCACCCGTGCCGGTCCGACCCAGCGACGGGCATAGGAGGCGTCCACGGGGGAAGTGAAGACCGTCGCGGCTGCTCGACGTGCGACGTGCCGTTCAAAAAGCGCGTACAGAGCCGCGGCCCGGGCCCGGGCCGGCCAGCCCCGCCGACCCACGTCACGCATCGTGTACAGAACCAGCTCATCTACCGCGTCCCATACCGCCGGCACCCGCAGGGCATCCACATACTGCCCGGCTACCGCCCCATAAATCAGGGCCGCGTCGAACCAGGCCGGCCGGGCATGCCGCCGCAGCCAGTCGAACATCGCCGGGCTGTAGCCGAAGTGCCGTCGGGCCAGTCGCGCGGGCCAGGTAAGCCCATCGCCGGCCGCGGCTGACGGTCTGCGTGCGGGCGGTGGATGGCAGCCCGCGGCGGTTCTCGCGGACGCGTCGATGATCCGCAGCCCGGCCGGAAGCTGCTGGGTGTACTCTGGGCGACGCGGCAAGAGCAGAGTAAGTTCAAACTGTCCGGTCAGGCCGCGAAGGAAGTGGTACAGCCGGAGACGTCCTCCGCTGTTGAGCGGCCAGGGCTCCCGACCGGCCACCACCAGCAGCCGGAACGGATGCCGGTCGGCTGCGGTCACGCCAGCGCCTCCGTCGGCAAAGGCTGCTTCGACCCCGCGCTTTTGCCGACTGCCACCCATCGTTGCACTGCCGCCAGCACCTGGTCGACCTTGATCGCATCCATGCAATTGGGCCGAAGGTCGCACCGCCGTCGGTAGCAAGGTGAGCATTCCAGGTCCGACAAGACCTTCTCGCCTCGGCCGTACAGGTCGATCTCCGCGGCGCAGGTCGGACCGAAAAGCACCACGCAGGGGATGTCGGCGGCGATGGCCACGTGCATGGCCATCGTGTCGCCGGTGACCACCACGTCGCAGCGCTCCACCAGGGCGGCGAAATCCAGCTCGTTGTGGTCGCAACCCAGGTCGATCACGCCCGGACAGGACTGGGCGATCCGCGTGTTTTTGGCACGCTCCTGCGGCCCGCCGAGCAGGGCCACCTTCCACCCATGCCGGCCGATCAGGCGTTGGGCCAGGGCGATGAATTTCTCCGCCGGCCAGTTCTTGTTGGCAAACGCGCGACCGGCTCCCGTGTTCAGCCCGATCACCACCTCCCGGTCGTCGACATTCAGTCGCCGCCAGTACTCGGCCGCCCACTGCCGCCGGCCCGCGTCAGGGAAGAGTCGATATCGCTGCCCGCGATACGCCAGGCCGGCGACCTCATAGATGGACTGCTGATAGGTCTTGCGGTTCCGATGGAACTTGAACTCGTCGTCCAGTCCGAGCAGAAAGTACTCCACGCACTCGGGATTCAGCGGATAGACGGTCCCGTGCCGACTCAGACCGAACCCCCGCTTGTCCCGGGCGTCCACCCGCATGGCCAGCCCGGCCGCCGCCGGCTCCTTGTCCAGACTCAAACACAGGTCGAACTGTTGCTGGTCGAGCTGACAGACGGTCTCCGCATCCAGGGGCAGCAGCCGGTCGATCAGGGGGTGGTTGGCCAGCATGCGCAGGCCGTCCGGACGGGTGACCCAGGTGAGGTGACTTTCCGGCCAGGCTTCCTTCAACCCGGGCAGCAACGCGGCCGTGCGGATCACGTCGCCCAGCGCTCCCAACTTGATGATCAGAACGCGATGGCCCATCGCCTGATACCCGAAGCACTGGCTGGGGCATGGACCCTGCACGCCGGCGGCGCATGGCCGGTCGCCGCGGTAATGTCGGCAATCCAGCTTCAACCACTGCCCGGCTTGCTCGCCCCATATGGGCGGATTCATAGCCCCGCCACCTCCTCCGACACGAGTCGGCAACGCCCCGGCCCGGACGCCAGGCACTGGACCGGTCCATCATGGACCGGCCTTGAATCCACCTGGCCCAGGGCGGCCTGGTACACCTGGCACATGGCCTCGGCCGTGCGCTGCCAACTGAAATGTGTCAGCCGGGCCCGGCCCCGTTCCACCAGCTCGGCCGCGACGGCCGGATCAAGCAGCTCCACAATCCCCCGACTGATGCTGTCGATATCCTCCGGATCGCAATACATTGCCGCCTGCCCGGCTACCTCCGGCAGACTGCTTACCAGGGAAGTCAGCACCGGCACCCCGCAGGCGAAAGCGTCCAGAATCGAAAGCCCGAACCCCTCGTATCGGCTCGGCAAGAGCAGTCCATCGGCATTTCGCAGCAACGCGGCCAAGTCCTCGTGTGGCAGGAATCCCAGTATCCGGCAATGCCCCGTCAGCCCCAGCCGCTGGGCCTCAGCCAACAGCAGCCGCCGATACTCGGCCGGCTCGCAGCCGATCAGAACTAGGTCCAGCTCCCGCCGAAGATTCTCAGGGACCCGCGCGAAGCCTCTCAGTACCCCCAATGGGTTTTTCCGGGCCGTCCGGCCGGAGATGTTCAGGAGCCATCGGCACGACAGATGGAACTTCCGCCGGATGCGGTCACGGTCATCGACCGACCGCCGACCGGCATTCAGGGCGCCATCCGGCGCCCAGGGAATGGTGGTCATCCGCTGGAGCGGCACTCCGAAATGGTGGTGCAGTTCGGCCCGGGTAAAGTCGGAGACTGTGATGATATGGGCCGCCCGGCGGAGGCCGCGCAGCAGCCCGCGCCGGAAGGCCCGGGCCTGTCGAGCCGACACCTCGCCCGGCAGGCGTAGGGGGATGAGGTCGTGGACCGTAAGCACCAAAGGCACCGGACACCAGGCCGGTCCGACATTGGCCGGGAAGTGCAACAGGTCGACCCCGGCCCGGCGGGCCGCCAGCGGAAGCCAGAGATTCAGCCACGCTCCCACCCGATCGCCTGGCAGATCGACCCGCCGCAGCTCCACGTTGGGATGACGCCAGGGGGCGTCCGGTGCCTCGGTCAGCTCCGCGGTCAGCGGCCGCTGGTGGAAGAACACGAATTGCCAGTCGGGGCGGAGGGATGGGATCAGCCGGTACGCATCCCAGAGGTTGCGCCCGGTCCCGCGCCGCCGCGGGGTCAGCAGATATCGTGCATCAAGCCCGACTCTCATACCGGTTGCCAGTCTCCTGGGCTGTGGGGCCCCGGCCGCGGCCGGGGTTGGCACCGTCCGGACCTGAAGCTTGCAAGGTCAGCGGGCAGGACGCCCGCCCCACCCGCGAATCCACCAGCGTTCGATGAAGGGTTGCTCCCACCGGTGGGGCTGGGTGAAGAGCGGGGCGGAGTCCCGATGCATCAGCTCGCGTAAGCAGGCCAGCGTGTTCGCCTCGAAGGCCCGAGCGGCCTGGTAACAGGCATCCTGCTGACGGTGTTCGCCGCGTTTGCGGTCTGGGGATGCTTCCTGCCCTTCCTCGTCCAGGATGGTCGCGGAGGCATGCAGGGTCGCCAGGGCCTGTTGGCTGGATGATTCGTACAGCACGCCCAGAACCTGGCCGGAGTTCGGCCCCCAGCGGTTGGGTAGATAAACCAGCAGTAGCGGGGCCCCCAGCCGCCGGGCCCGGTCGCACAGGCTGGTCAGATCCGCCCCCTCGGGTTTGAGAGTGCGAGTGGTCAGGAAGACCAGCTCGCGAACCGCTTCCACCCCGCGCATCTGCTCAGCCCAATAAACCTGCTCGGTGGGAAACGGGTCGTCCAGCGACAGGCGGTCGCCGGCAAAGTCCGTACGATAGCTCAGCTTAGCGACCGCCAGCGAGCAGGCGAAGCGGCCCACCGTGGGCTGGTCGGCTAGCAGCCGGTAGCCATTGTCGGCGGCGGGCAAGCCGGGCGCCAGCTCGTCGAAGCTGAGCCGAGGCTCCAGCGGGACTACCGGCGGCTTGGCTCCGTGACAACCGCCCAGGCCCGGCCCGACCGTCACGGTCACCATCAGTGCCCAGCACAACGATCGCATTCGCATCTCCCGGGCTCAAGCGCGTCCTGTTTCCATTATCGGGTCAATGAGCCGGCGGCATGCGTGAGTTTTGACCGGTTCGGCGGGCGTGCCGGCCGGCGCCTTATGGGCCGCCTTCACTCGGCCGATGTTCGGCGTGAACCACCGGCCGGCGTGCCCGGCACGGCAAAGTGGAGCCATGAAAACGGCCCTGTCAGTACCCAGGAAGGCCATCCGACCCCGGGTAGTCTGGCGCCCGCCCGAAGCCCGGCCCCGACCTTGGCTGCATCGCTTCTTGACTGGCATGTCCCCCAGCGCCTGGATGGCCGTCGACTGGCTGATTATCGGGCCGGCCGCCCTGGCGGTCACTACCGTCCTGTACCTTGACCGCAGCAGCTACGCGTGGGTTGCCAATCGCTGGCTGATGGCGGCGACCTTCTGCGCCGACGTCAACTTCGCGGGACTGATTTTCGGACTCTATGAGCCCCGCACCCTCCTGGCACGCAGCCGGATCCTGCTTCGGTCCGTCCTGGCCCTCTCGGTCGGCCTGGTGATGGGGTTCGCTTGTCTGTCACTGTTTTTCCGCTCCCCGGCCAGCCGGTGGGTAACATTGGGGGCGGCCGTGGCTTACCTGCTGCTGGCCGTCCCGGTTCGACTGCTGGCCCATCAGGTGATCACCACCAGCCGGATGCGACTGCTGTGCGTGGGCGCGGGTGAGTCGATCCGCAAACTGGTCGAGACCCTGGGACATGCCCGTCGACAGCAGTATGAAGTGGTCGGCCACGTCCGGGTGACCGACGGCGCCGGCCAGCCGCGGGCCACAAAAGTCCGGCTACAGCCCGAGCCACGTTTTCGGACCCAAGCCGACTCGAACTTCGAATCGGTTTGCCCTTGCCTGGGGACTGTCGAGGAGATCGCCGGGCTGGTAGACGCCTACCGGGTCGACGAAATCGTGGTGGGGTCCGAGCTGGCCTCCAACCCCAGGGTGGGCCAGGCAGTGGCGGTCTGCCTGGAAAGTCGCTGTCGTGCCACCGATCCGGCCACCTTCGTCGAGAAGCTGCTGGGCGAGGTGCCGCTGGAGAGCGTCTCGGCCGACTGGCTGCTCCGAGCCGACATCCAGAACCGCGGCAACTACGAGGCGGTCAGCACCCTGATGAACCGCAGCGCCGCCGCCACCGGTCTCCTGCTGACCATCCCGGCTTGGCCACTGATCATGTTGCTCATCAAGCTGGACAGTCGCGGCCCGGCGCTATACCGGCAGGTCCGGCTCGGTCGACACGGCCGCTGCTTCACCATGTACAAGTTCCGCACCATGCGGGTGGATGCCGAGAAGGACGGGGCCCGCTGGGCTAAGCAAAATGACGATCGCGTCACCCGAGTCGGCCGCTGGCTACGCCGCACACGCCTGGACGAGCTGCCGCAACTCCTGAACATTTTGCGCGGCGACATGTCGCTGGTGGGGCCGCGGCCCGAGCGGCCGGAGTTCGCTCATCGCCTGGAACAGCTCGTACCGCACTATCGCCTGCGCTACCTGGTCAAGCCTGGCCTGACCGGCTGGGCTCAAATCCACTACGGCTACGGGGGGAGCGTGGCGGACGCCTACCGTAAGCTCTGCTACGACCTGTACTACCTCAAGCACCGGTCGGTCGAGCTGGATTTGGTGATCCTGATCCGCACGCTGGGGACCTTTCTGCTGGGGGCGCACTGAATCAAGGCCCGCGATTCGGCCGCCGGCGGCAGCGGTCGGCCAGCCAGAAGGGGAGGTAGCACAGCCAGATCAGCCCGGTGCCGACCACGGCCAGTGACAGGAGCGACCAGGGCCACGGGCCGAAATAGTCGTACAAAGACGGATGGGCGGGCGGCCCCATCAGGTACATGTAATTGGCTCCGATCGCCCAGTCGATCAGCATTACCAGCCCTGCCAGGCAGAACGTGACCAGCCAGACCCGGCGTGGCGTGCCCGGTTGCGGACGAGCCCGCAGTCCCAGGGTCATGACCAGGACGGCCACGAGAATGGTCCCGTGCAGCACGAAGTAACTTATCCAGAACGGGTTGGGGAACGACTCGGCCAGATCGGGCGTGAGCACGGCCTGGAGCGTGCCGCCGATCGCCCAGGTGTAGGCCAGCTCGTATAATCGCTGCCAGATTCCGGTCAGCGGCAGCCTCAGTCCGGCTCCGATCAGGGTGACGAACGTCACCAGCACGGCCAGGTCGCACAGGTGCAGCGGCAGCGACTCCTGCAACGACCAAATGCCGCAGACCGCCCGGTAAGCCTCCGCGCCGATCGCACCGCCCAGCAGGATCGCGGCCAACCCCCAGCATACGCCCCGGCGCACGGCCCTGCCGGCCGGATGGTGAGCAGTTCGGCGCAACAGCCCGCACAGAATGAGGCTCGCCGTCGATATGCCCAGCAGAACGCCCCAATGGGACGGGCCGAACACGACGAATTGCCCGGCTGTGGCCGGTTGCCCCATCGTCCAACCCGCCCATCAGCGCCAGCCGCCACGTGCAGCGCGATTCGGTCCGCCCCTCCAGTGGCGGTCTGCAACATGTTCTACGACGGCGTTCCAGGCTGCAACGGGGGCCTGGTTCCCCCGCCGGCCGACCTGCCTGAGACGATCGCCTGGCGTACCGCCGTCAGACGCTGGTGCCCCCGCTGGCCGATGGCCATCGTGAGGATCTGGACTGCCGATTCGGGGATTTCCCCCAGGTGGCGTTGCAAGGCCAGGTCGTCCAGCTCCTTTTCCTCCCTCGGCAATTGGTCCCCCTCGAAGCTCCCGAAGAGGGTCAGCGAGAGAATGCGGACGGGACCGCCGCCCCCCGCCACAACCGCCAGCCGGTCCCAGTCCTCCAGCGTCAGGCTCCCGGCCTGCAATGCGTCGCGCAGCGCCAGATACTCTTCCGAGAGCGTGGGCCACATCAGGCTGGTGCCGCCGAAGACTGTGACGAAGGTGCACTGCGGGTGGTCAGGTTGTCCGGGCGACCCACGGAGCAACTGGCTTACCAAACTGGCGGTCGGTGGCCGCCTGACGCTGGTGCCGCCCAGAACGGTCACGTAGAAATCCCGTCCGCCACTGAGCACGGCGTCGTGACCCGCGAACATGCACAAGTGCGCCACGTGGGCACCTCTCTGCCCGATCGAAGGCGGCCGGGCCGCGCCTGGGTATTCTACCAGTCCCGGGGAAATATTCGGGAAGGACCGGCGGGCAGACCGCGGCTGGTCCATGCGGCCCGCGTCGGGGCCGGGGTGGCGTATCCTTTCGTGTGTAATCTCGTTGCCGAGGCGTAGGAAGGGCGTATCCTCTGGCCCATATTGAATTAACAGACAAGGAGGACACGCCCATGAGGATCGTAGCGGCGGAT
>Ga0136652_1000046_pt1 | contig 67122 bp, 72 predicted proteins | sample ConPoolayeEmetaG_FD_94864 | JGI IMG/M metagenome (GOLD analysis project Ga0136652, IMG submission 94864) | Hot spring microbial mat communities from California, USA to study Microbial Dark Matter (Phase II) - Cone Pool mat layer E metaG... ...
TTGGGGATGCCTATGTGGCTGACACCGCGATCCAACAGGGCATGCTTAAGAGCAAGAGTCGCCAGCATAGTAGTTTGGTCTTCTGACATGAGAATTTTATTGTAGACACATATGGGTTCAAAGAAACTGTACTGGTCAATCTCTTGAAGTGAACCTGGTCCTATTAACTGCCGTGCAACCAACCCAGTCAAAGCAAGAACGGGAGCATGATCTAAACTAGCATCATAAAGTCCAGTGGCAAGATTAGTGGCACCCGGACCTGAAACCCCTAAAACAGCTGCAACGTGACCTGTAAGCTTGCCGTAGGCTGAAGCCATAAACGCAGCAACTTGCTCATGTCTCACCTGGATGTACCTAATTTTACCGTTTTTTCTTATAGCATCAACGACGCCCAACGTAGAAGTGCCTGGAACACCAAAAACGTAAGTTACACCCCACTCCACAATTTGGTCAACAAAAACTTCTGAAACAGTTCTAGCTTCCCTTTGTGGCTTTTCACTTTTTTCTGTAAGCAACACAAAAGCGGTTTTTGGAACACCACAAACGGGGCAAACCCACTCATCGGGCAGATCCAAAAATTTTTTTCCTTCTTTCTCTTCGTCATACACGTAGTTGCATACTGTGCACCTATATTTTGCCATAAATCAAAACCCCAAGAAACATCAGTTGCAAGATAGTTATTATTTTGGGTTTATGTACTTTTTGGATAAATAACTCGCTACACTCAAGCATCTTAGGATAAAATGTTGAGATATATTGGCAAGGCGTAAGAAACACACTGGGCGCTTTCGATACATGCGTTTCTATCTTAGTAATTCTAGGCAGTCTAAAAAATTTGTCTTAAAATTCAAGCAGCTATTCAATACTTTTTATCATAACTGTTACGCTCATGTCTAAGCCACCGCCGGTTTTCATTAGTTTGAGACATGAACGCTACGTTCACATGCAACATGTCATTGTAACCAATTTTTGTTGGGTCAATTTGTATACAGCTTTTTAATATCTTACCGAGCGCTCAGAGCTCCAGCAAACCCTAAAGCAAGTGCTGCTCTAATGCTCTTAGTCGGTGCAATAGTGATAGTTTTAGTAGCTCAAAAAAATAAACATATTACAACTTTACGGCACAGTAGTAGGCTAAAAAGTAGAGAATGTATCAAGCAAATAATTCCATGTCCCAAAAACAACATTACTTTTTGATGTATTGCCTACAAAATTTATGTAAAATTCCGAAGTTTAGACTCAAAATAAAGAAACGCTTAACTGTACAAACGTAATACAGTAGCTTCTAGAGAGGAGCTACTTGCCATATTTGGGACCTGTTCCATAAACCCAAAAAGGAAGATGAATCACTTATGGAAGAAAAACCAGAAGCACAATCTTCGGAAAATGCTGAAAACAAAGAAGAAAACTCCAAAACATACCTGAAAGCTATGCCCTTGCGCAGCCTAGAAGACCTGGAAGCAATAAAAGCAGAAATTAACAACGGAAACATCCTAATTTTGCGCATCACACCACTGGCAAACAAAAGCATTGAAGACGTAAAAAAAGCAGTTAACGATCTTTATGAATTCGCTGAATCCATAAACGGCGACATCGCCAGATTGGGCGAAGAACGCATAGTCCTCTGCCCCCCGAAAATTAGAATCTGGCGAGAAAAAACTCCAGTTAAAAACGAAACAGCGCCTACAGCAGCTTAAAAGTTTCCATTACGGCAGGTACAATTGTGTTTACGCCTGCTTTGTTTTCAATGAAACTAGCTAAATTGTAAATCTTTGACTTCTCACCGTGAACTAGGAAAATCCTCTCAGGTTTAGGATTAAGATTAACTAAGTAGTTAATCAGCTGTCGCCGGTCACTATGCCCTGAAAAGCCCTCAATTGACTCCACGTGGAGGTTGCATTGAACCACACCCATTTTGCCCTCGTTATCCATCATTGTGACTTCGTTGACGCCTTTTTGCACTCTGCGACCCATGGTGCCCTCGATTTGGTAGCTCACAAATATAATAGTGTTTTTCTCGTCTTCAGCCCAGTTTTTGAAATACTCAATCACAGGTCCGCCTTCAAGCATACCGGAAGTTGCCAGCACAATACACGGTTCACCTTCGATTATACTCTGACGTACACTGGGGTGCTCCACAATAGTGAAGTAGTCAGATTGGAACGGATTGACCTCTTCATGAAGTATACTGTGACGGACATCTCGACCTAGATATTCAGGGTAAGCAGTATGAATCGCAGTCGCTTCAGATATCATGCCCTCAATAAAAACAGGCGCTTCCTTCATTAAACCCCGCTTCATGTAGCCGTCAATTATTAGCATAATTTCCTGTGCCCTTCCCACAGCAGGAACAGGAATCAGAACTTTCCCTTTACGCTCCAAAGTTTCATTTATAACCTTAGTCAAGCGTTCTTCAGCCTCAGCACGTGTAGGCATCACATCATCCGGTCCCCCGTAAGTACTCTCAGTTATCACTGTTTCAACTCTTGGAAATTCGTTGGTGGCAGCCTCAAGCAGAGTTGTCCTTGCAAATTTGTAGTCGCCTGTGTAAACTATGTTATGTAAGCCTTCACCGATGTGTAAATGGGCAACAGAAGCACCTAAAATGTGCCCCGAATTATGCAAGGTTAAACGAATGTCAGGGGCTATGTCTGTGACTACACCGTAACGCAATGGAATGGTGTGTAAAACACATTCACGGACATCCTTCTGATCGTAGAACGGCGTGATACCCTGTTTCCCCGCTACATCCAAGTAATCCAACTGGAGCATGGTCATCAAATTGCTTGTAGGTGCAGAACAGTAAACAGGACCGTCATATCCATACTTATAAAGAAACGGCGTTAACCCACAATGATCAAGGTGCGCATGAGTAATAACGATAGCATCTAATGTATCTATTTGAAATTCAGGAGTATCAAACCGCGGAAAAGACTCAAATGGCCTTTGAGAACCAGGGTTAATTCCGCAATCTAACAGCACACTGCTCTCACGGGTCTTCAAAAGAAACGCTGATCGCCCGACTTCTTGGGCACCTCCCAGTACGGTTAGACGCACATCTCCAACATCGTAGGTTTTTGGTCTAAAGATGCGCTCACCGATTGTACGCAGAATTCGTTCCCGCTCTTTGCTTTCTGAGTGCAAATAGTGACGCATATTAGTGATAATCTTCGATTTTATTGGCGGACTACGCAGAACATGAGGACGCCACTTAGTTCTCCTTATAATTTCTTGTAAAACAACCCCGTTTCTGCCGATAACCAAGCCGGGTTTTTTGGTTTCAATTATAATCTCGCCTAGACTCGGATCAAAATTTATGTCAGTTATCTCTGCCTCTTTTGGAATAACTTCACGAGTGATTTTCTCAGCTTCTACTTCCTGCAGACGCACCATCGGGTCAGAACGGACAACAATGCGTTTACGTATGACACCGACGATTTCAGCTATAACGCCACTTTGTTCAACCAACAATTCAGGTTTTTTTGTGTAAACACTAAGCATGGGACCCTCATATTCTATACGGGTTACTTCTGCTTCTGTGGGAACATGTTGCAGAATATACTGGGAAATTTCGACTTTATCGTTATCTTGTGGTTGTTGCGAACGCGCCACAGATTTAACTTCCCTTTGCCAAAAGCTCCTTCTTCTCAGAATCCGTGAGTTCCCTGTAGCCTTTATTATCGATTACAATTATGTTGTAATTGTTGCCGCTTGCAACATCACGCTTCATAGCTGCGTTCACAGCTTTTGCTACAACAGGTAACGCTTCTTGAATAGTCATTCCTTCACGGAATTGGTCTTCCAAAACACCAATTGCCACGGGAGAGCCTGAACCTGTGGCAGTCATTTTCTCTTCAGTCAGACTTCCAAAAGGATCCAAGTTAAAAACGTGAGGGCCACTATCGTCTACACCGCCGACAAGCACTTGTGCCATTAAACCCCTAGCGCTAAACAGCAAATTAGAGGTCATACGTGCCGCAGAACTGATGGGCATGGGTCGGTTGAGGTTGATGCGGTAAAGCTGGGCGTTTGCAGTAATAATATCGATGACTTTTTGAGCATCAGCCACCGAACCAGCAATGGTCATGCCGATGTGCTCGTCAATTTTGTAGACCTTTTTCCCTTGTTTGTGAGCAATAAAGTACCCCATCGTTACTCGTGTGTCTGAAGCCAAGATTACGCCATCTTTACAGACGACACCGATTGTGGTTGTCCCTTTTACGACTAGTTGATTAATTGCGTTATGAGCCATGTTGTTTGTCTCCCTAAAACTCTAATTTGGAATTCGCAAAGAATTCCCTCTATAGGAAGGAGGCATGATGATATCACTATACGAACTTTATTAATATTACGGTGAAAGAGAACTGAATAAAAGACGTTTTCAGAAAATTTTAGCGCGAATTTCCCTGTAGATAGCCAGGTTCTTTGATAAGCAAAGTAAACAATTGCTTTTAAAGCAACTCCTAAAAACTTTACGGGATGCTTTGTCGTAACTTTTAAACCTTGCATCTGAAGCTATACTAAGATTAAACGAGTGTGCTAATCGAATTTGACTCTGCCATACCACTACATGCAACTTCCACGCCAAGTCATCATTGGAAAGGGCGCGATAGAGCGAATCCCCGAAGTAATCAAAAGACTCAAACTTAGGGGACCCGTATTGATAATTGCGGGACAAAAAAGTTGCGAAGTGGCAGGTCAAACTGTTCGAGATCTTATTACGAAAACAGGTATAGATGTTGACACTCTTTTAGTTGAAACATCAACAATACGCGATGTATTAATGGTGGAAGAGAGAATTCTTGAGTGGAAACCTCAAGTGATCTTTGGCGTAGGCGGAGGAACAAAAATTGATGTTGCGAAGCTTAGTAGTGCCCACCAAGAAATTCCCTTCATCAGCGTGCCTACCACAGTTAGCCACGATGGCATAGCCAGCCCATTGGCTTCCATTCGAGGTTTTGGCAAACCCTACAGTGTCATGTCACAAGCGCCACTTGCTATAATAGCAGACACTGAAGTTATAGCAGATGCACCATTGCGTTCAGTGGTGAGCGGCTGCGGCGATGTTATCGCGAAATATACTGCTGTAAAAGACTGGAAACTGGCACATGATGAAAAGCAGGAGTATTATGGCGAATATGCTGCTAGCCTAGCCATGATGAGTGTAAAACTTGTCGCTTTAAACGCTGAAAAAATCAAAGAGGGAAAAGAGGAAGGTTTACGAGTGCTCTTAGAGGCATTGATAAGCTGTGGCGTAGCCATGAGTATAGCAGGAAGTAGCAGACCTTGTAGCGGTTCAGAGCACCTCTTTAGTCACGCGTTAGATATGCTTAATCCTTCAAAAGGCATGCATGGAGAGCAGTGCGGTTTGGGCACCATAATGATAGCTTACCTTTATGGTGCAAACTGGAAGCGCATCAAACAAGCCCTCAGGCAACTAGGCGCCCCCACCACCGCAGCAGATCTAGCTGTTTCAAACGAAGACATAATTAAAGCGTTGGAACTTGCACCTTCAATACGCCCCGACAGGTACACAATTTTGCAGAAATTAAGCATGAATTATGCAGCATGTGAAAAAGTGGCAAAAGCCACGGGTATAATAAACTAAAACCAAGTGAAAAAATAAAGCAATTTTTATCGTTTAACTTTTTGTTTCCGCTTCAGGCACCACTGTTTTTGTTTCAGCGATTTTTGGAGGCGCTTTGAATATCTCAACAAACTTTGTCGCTTCTAAGTCCGGGAAAAATTTCTGTATATCCAATGCTATGCCCCGTTTGGCAATCTGTATACCTTCAACGTAGAAGGTTTCTTCAGGCATATCAATTGTTAGCGTTCTCTCTTGTATGATAAATTTGAATTTACTTGTGTCGGTAATAGGGATTCTCCGATGGATCAACGCAGTAATCTTTTCGTCGTTACTCTCAAGTTTCTTCTCAACAACAACATCATAGAGAAGAGTTTTCCCTGCTAGTGGAGGATTAAAATCTAACAGTACACGCCCAGCGCCTATACTACGTATGATGGCGTTTTTTCCTCCGTATTCAACACGCATACCTATTGCAGGATTGATTCCCTTTGCAACTAACTGCTTTATAGGTACGCGTTTAATTTTCTCAGGATCACGTTGACCAAACGCCTTTTCTGGTGGAATTTCAACCTGCGTGGGCTTATTTGGTTCGATTGTGGAAAAACTGTCATCTAACGCCTTGAGAACCCAACCCTCACCTACAACAATTAAACGGGGTTCGTATATGTCTCCTTCTTTTTGAAGATTCTCTTTTTTGGCTATTTCCTCATAAGTTGTGTCGAAAACTTCGTTTGTTTCTTTCACTTTCGCAGTGTAATTGATTAATACGAAGTCACCTTTTTGCAAACTCATAACCTTCCACTTTTTCGTGCGTTTCGAAACTAAGTTTAAAAGGCGAATAAATACATTTGCCTCATTAAATTAATGTTGTATTGCTAATCCTCTTGAGGATGGCTCTAATTGACTTTATTAAGCATCATCTTAATTGTTCAGGAAAAAGTTCAAAACGATTATTAGAGGTGGCTGGTTTACAAAACGTATTTTCTCTGTTTATTTTTACCATACTGAATCTTTAAGGAGCTGTCTTCACCACTTAGTTAATTTCTATAATTTTGAAGCCTTGACAGTCTGGATTTCAACTACACCTGACGGCCTCAATCAGAACCAAGACCGCAAACCTAGCATTTATATGGGGCAGCTTGACCTTTGAATTGAAGGCAAGAGCTGCTATGAATAAAAATGGAAAATGCACCTTAAACCCTGCCCACGGAATTAATCTTACAGGTTTAATTGACTACCAAGAAGGTGCAGTTGTGAGCAGGACAATTATTGATAAAGAGGTAGGAACAGTAACTTTGTTCGCTTTTGATACAAATCAAGGGTTAAGCGAACATACCGCACCTTTTGATGCCATAGTTTATGTTTTTGACGGAGAAGCGGAAGTTACTATTGAAGGCAAGCCTGTGCAACTAAAAGCAGGTATGCTAACAATTATGCCTGCTGGAAAACCACATTCGGTCAGGGCTTTGACACAATTTAAAATGATGTTAATAATGATTCGTGCCTGAACGGCTTTCTTTTTATGCGTAATCCTTATTTAGCCGACCTCATTCTTAATTTACGATTTCTCGTAAAAATTACGAGTTATCGCAATTTATTTAGGGGCCACGATAATGGAAACAACCCTCTCACACGAAGCTGAAGAATACATAGAGATAATTTACCGTTTGCAGAAAAGACGAGGCGTAGCAAAAACTAGTGATCTCGCCAAAAATTTACGAGTAGTTCCAGGCTCAATAACAAACACCATCCAACACCTGGAGAGTCACGGTTTAGTTGCGCATGAACCCTACCGAGGAGTAAAGGTAACTCATGCAGGCGAAAAAGTCGCTTTAGATATACTCCGCAAGCATCGATTAGCCGAACGGCTTCTTACAGACATACTAAATGCAGAATGGAACACTGTTCACGAAGATGCCTGCGCCCTTGAACACGCTATGACAAAAAACTTTGCGTCTCTTTTAGAGAGAAGACTAGGAAACCCAAAGTATTGTCCACATGGAAATCCAATCCCATCTGAAAATGGCACCTTAAAAGAAGAAAAAACAGTCATGTTAACCGAAACAGAGTTAAATAAAATCTACACGGTTGCACGAATTACCGATGAACAGAGAGAGAACCTTTCGATTCTTGCACGTGCAGGCATTAAACCAGAGGCACCGATCTGTCTTCTAGAAAAATCAGCTTCAAAAGTTGTTGTGCGCGTCAACAAGAAAGAAGTCACGCTTACGCATACACTTGCAGAAAATGTCAGAATTAAACCCAGCAAGGAGGGTCTCTAATGTGTGGCATGAAAAATGGTAACCAAAAAACCGAGCGGTCATTAGAGCGTAGTTCTGACGAAGTTAGCCTTGCAGAGCTGAAAGAAGGAGAAAAAGGAATTATGACACACATAGTTGGCGGTTTAGCTGCAATGCGTAGGCTGACGGAGATGGGACTAACTCCTGGTTGCGAAGTGAAAATGCTAAGAAAATGTTCCTTCCATGGACCAGTGGAAGTTGAAGTACGCGGCGTAGCTCTTGCATTAGGTTACGGTTTAGCTTTGAAAGTGTTGGTCCAACCGATAAAGGTACACTCCAATGAAAAATAATTCCACAAAAAGCTTCTCTGCTTGCGGAAAGCACTACAAGGTCAATTCACCATCAAGCGTCCGAAAAGAAAACGAGTTAATTATTGCTTTAGCTGGAAACGCCAATGTAGGCAAAAGCGCTATCTTTAATCAACTTACCGGTTTAAACCAAGTTACCGGCAACTGGCCAGGTAAAACGGTAGAGCGAGCTGAAGGAACTTTACATTTTAAAGGGAAAAATATACGTGTGGTTGACTTGCCGGGCATCTACTCCCTTTCAGCCTATTCTATGGAAGAGATTGTTTCAAGGGAATACTTAGCTATAGAGAAACCAGACATCATCATTAACGTGGTTGATGCCTCCGCTCTTGAGCGGAATCTGTATTTAACACTGCAACTTCTAGAGTTGGAGGTTCCTCTTGTTATAGCTCTTAACCAGATTGATTTTGCATCAAAGAAAGGGCTGAAAATCGATGTTACAAAGCTCTCCAAATTTTTAGGCGTCAAAATTGTGCCCACAGTAGCCGTTGCAGGTAAAGGTATAACCGAGCTACTCTCAGTAGTTGTGGATGAAACTGCCGAAAAAAGAAAGCGGAACAGATGCCACGTTGCCTACGGCAAAGAACTTGAAGAGCAAATTGCCGCCGCCGAAAAATTGGTGGCTTCCAAATTGCCCCAACTTTGCGCCATTTATCCTTCTCGTTGGATTGCCATAAAGCTGTTGGAAAAAGATTCAGATATAACCGAAAAAGTGAATGACTCCACTGATGACAGGGTTGTTTTAGAGTTAGTAGAGAAATTAACAGCAAAACTTGAAAAAGTTCATGGTGAAAGCGCACAGGTTGTAGTGGCATCCGAACGTTACACTTTATCCAGCAAAATTGTTAAAGAGACCGTAACCGTTGAGGCTAAACCAAAAATCAGTATAGAACAGACATTGTCGACTATTACCACACATAAGATATGGGGTTACCTAATTTTGGCAGCTGTAGTCATAGTTACATTCGGCTTTATTTTTGCTGGGGGAAACTACCTTTCAAAAATAATTGACGAATGTCTCATGTGGTTATCGAACAGTTTTGGAGGACTACTGGCGCCTGCCTTACCTGTATTTGCGGTTGATTTGCTTGTGAAGGGCGTTTTGGGAGGAATTGCGTCAGGCATAACGATTGCGCTACCATACATTGTGCCGTTTTATGTGGTTTTGGCGTTACTCGAAGATAGCGGATATTTACCTAGAGCCGCGTTCCTGATGGACAACCTGATGCACAAAATCGGACTCCATGGGAAAGCGTTTATCCCTTTGATACTAGGTTATGGGTGTACTGTTCCTGCATGTATTGGCTGTCGAATCATGGAAACCCAGCGGGAACGCTTGCTCAGCGCGTTTGTTGTAGTGTTGATTCCTTGTGCAGCCCGAACAGTTGTGATTTTGGGGTTGGTTGGGCGATATGTGGGGTTAACCGCAGTAATAGGACTGTATGTCTTTGATCTATTGTTAGTTTTCATGTTAGGCAGGATTGCATTTAAGGCGTTACCTGGTGAACCTGTTGGATTAATTATGGAGATGCCCAGCTACAAGAAACCGTCACTGAAAACATTGATTATCAAAACTTGGAGTCGCACCAAAGATTTCGTCTACGTTGCTTTTCCCATAATTATAGTCGGTAGCGTGATAATTGAGGCGTTTGCATTGTCGGGTTTGATGCCTTCTTTTGTGGATATTGTAAGCCCCCTTATGATGGCGTGGTTGGGTTTACCTGCAATTGTCGCGATTCCGTTACTTTTCGGAATTTTACGCAAGGAACTCACTCTAATTCTCTTGGCTACAACTTTAAGTTCGATCGGGTTAACTCTAGAATCTCTAAGCGCAGTGCAGATGATTGTGTTTGCATTGGTTGTTATGATTTATACCCCCTGTTTGGCAACTATTGCAGCATGTAAACGAGAGTTTGGATGGAAAAAGGCTTTGTATATAACCTTAATCGACATAGGGTTGGCTTTGCTAATTGGTGGATTAGCCTTCAGAATTCTAAGCGCCTTAATGCCTGCATAAACAAAGACTTTACTACAACGGTTTATCCCATTCTTCCAAAAAAGCGATGTTTTGGAGAGGTAGCCTCTGCGGAGTTATTGGTTTTTCTGCAGCATAGCCAAGGGCGATCAAAGCTTGAGGCTCTACATCTTCGGGAATTTTCAATGCTTCTCTTACCGCAGATTTGGAAAAAACCGGTGCACAATACCAACATGAACCCAGCTGCCTTACATATGCCATGAGTAACATATTTTGTACTGCTGCACCCAAGCTCTGTACCGCGAGGTCGTGTTCGCATTGCTGCCTTGTCTCGTCAGGAAACTGACGCATATCTTTCACAGTTAAGCAGACCACGACAAGAACTGGTGCATTCACAAACCGCGCAACTGAAGTATCTGTAGAAAACTTGCTGGGGTCACAAGGTTTTCCATCTTTTTTGAGGTCGACCAACCAAGACTGAGCCATCGCAACTGCTAGCCGACGCTTTGATTCAGGCTCAGTTAAAACAATGAACCGCCATGGTTGAGAGTTATGTGCTGAAGGCGCAAACCGTGCAGCATCTAAAATTTCTAACAAAATGTCTTTTGAAACGGCTTTTGGCAGATATTTTCTGACACTACGTCGTTCCCAAATTGCATCAAACTTTGACATAACTTGTTAAAATACAATGTCGAGGTTTATGCTTTTATTCTTAGCAAAAGCGTAATTGACAAATCAGCAGTAGCTTAGTTAAAAAAAGAAACAACTTGCCAAAACTATCAAAGACAAAAAAAGCTTAACCCAGCAAAAGGTGGTCCAGTAAAACCTTCAGCCCGATACCAATCAAAATCAGTCCACCAACAGCCTTAATTTTTCCGCCAAAAAACTTACCTAAGGCGCAACCAAACAACACACCTACGTAAGAGAACACAAAAGTCACCATCCCAATTACTGCAACGGGAAAGAAGATAGTGCTTTGTAAGAAAGCGAAACTCAAACCGACCATCAATGCGTCAATGCTTGTTGCGACGGATAAAGTCAACAGCGCAGATAAACGTAACCCCCAACTATGTTCATTACCGCTGTTGCCCCTCAACGCATCATAAAGCATCTTTGATCCGATAAACAGCAACAGAGCAAAAGCTACCCAATGATCAAACGCCACAATAAACCCGCTTAAACTTAATCCCACCATCCACCCAATTAGAGGCATCAACATCTGGAAACCACCAAAAGAAATCCCGAACACTACAGCCATTTTGTGCCGACTTTGCGTCGGCATAGTCAAACCGTTAGCTACGGATACGGCAAAGGCATCCATTGCTAAACCTACAGCAATTAAGAGGATGACGAACGTATCCATTTTTGAACACTCTTTTTTTAGCTTCACAAGAAGCTTTTCCTAACATATAGGAATTGTTCCTTCAAATGACGAGTGACATAAGTTTAGCTTTTATCCGCGGCAGGACTTCGTTTTAAGTTGTGCGACCCTAATGGCTGTCAAACTAAATTTATCATCAGCAGTTTTACATACTCTACCAGCTTTGACCAATTCGCCCAATCGCGTGTGAGTAATTTTCCGTTTTTATCCAACTGTAACTGCAATTAATCCTTTGAAAGCGTGTCGTCACTAATAAAATCGAGTTTACAACCGATATTCCGCCAACAACAAAAAGGTTCAACACCTCATTATCAGTCAACTTGTGTTTTGGAGCTAAGACATTTGTTAACTGGCAGCAGAAAAAGCAATTAACCCTTCACAAGTATCAGCCAATTTTTGTAAACCAATAAACAGCAAAAGCCTTTGGGCAACCCCAAAGGTTGGAATGAAGCAGAAAAAACCGGTTCAGTCAAGCCCATGTTTCCTCAATTGAACCCTCAAAAGTCTTTTCTAAACTTTTAAACTTGAGCAATCACTTTGTGGGGTTTGCTGGTCAACTCATTTTGCCTCTGAGTTTCGAAATAACCTCATCTTCAACCCACTTCTCGCCTTGAATAGTCAGTTTAAACTCGGGCTTTGCAGGGTCAGGTTTAAAAACTTGGCCACGTTTTGTCATTTCATTTAACCTAGCGGGAACCATACTTTTTATACCGCTTGATTCCAAAAGTTTCTGTACTTGTGCAGCAGTGTTTTTTCGATCATCTGACGCATAAAGAATCAATCCTACTGCTTCGTAATGTGTAAGATTTTCTCGTGTCACAATAACAGGACCTTCTGTTGTGGGCTCAACTATGCCCTTCAACTGGGCACCAGAAGGCACAAGTCTAGCCGCTACAAAATCTGACAGCTTATCCAAAAAATTTTCAGGTATACTTTCTAGCATGTTTAAAATTTCTTGTGGAGTATCTCCCTCAATTGTGACCTCGCCAAATGAGGTCTTGATGTGTGCTACCATACGTTTCACAGATTACCCTCTCCATTTGTTTCCATGTTGTTCTGTTCAGCCAAAATGTAAACAAACCCTTGATTGGTATTCCATCTCTTTACTAAACCCCTCTCAACTAAAGCCTCAAGAATGGATGGTAAAACCAATCCTGGGTATTTGAGGTTGTTGAATTTCATAACTTCGTTAAGTTCTTCCATTGTCCTCGGCCGCCATTTGCCCCATTCACTTGCAAGGGCTTTTAAAATTGCCTCTTCTGGCTTCACCGTAGACGCGATTTTTGGGTAGCTTTGGATAGGAGATGTTTCTGAAGCGGAGGTGGCTTCTGCAGTTTTCACTGTGATGGTGGCGACAGTTTTAGGCTTTACAACCTCGAACGCTTTGTTAACATTGGAGATAAGTGTTGGAAGACTCTTTAGAGTTTTCATTACTTCGCCATGAGTTCCGCTGAGTTCCACTTCATAATCTCCAAGTTTGACCCGTATAAAGAAGCCTTCAGCTTTTTCATCTACTAGTTTTTTCTGCACAGTAATCATGTTATACACTCGTGATTTTCCTTTTTAGCATTTTTGCCACAAAAATGTTAAATCTGAAGTTTCTGCTTAACTATCATGCTAACCTCATTAGGGTTTGCTTTTCCTCGCGCTTCTTTCATCACCAGCCCCATGACCAAGCCAAAAGCGTTCTTACCACTTTTTTCTATTGAATGCTTATTCTCGGCAATAACTTGGTCAACCAGTACTGCCAATTTCTCTTTTGACAACATTCTCAGATCTAGTGATTCAACGCAATCCCTAACCGTTTTGCCTTTGTTTTTGGAAAGCCAAACAAAAACATCCAAGATTACCTCTTTAGCAAGTTTTCCTGTTCCAACGCTTTGAAAAATCTCTTTAATCTGCTCCGCCGTTACGCTTTCAACCGCTACCCCTTCACGTTTGAGCGCCTTCAAACTTTCCGTAAGAAAAACTGCAACAATTGTTCCTGAAACGCCACTTTCTTTCACGATATTTTCAAACAGCAGGCTATATTCTGATTCAAGAATTTGCCCCGCCAACTTTACATTCAAACCGTAATCCTTCATCAACCGTTGTAGCTTTTTTTCGGCGGACTCTGGCAACTTGGCACGTATTTCCTCTATTAATTCACGCGTAATCATCATAGGCGGAATATCGGTTTCCGGGTACATCCGTGCAGCACCAGGTCTAGGGCGCATATACCGTGTTGTTCCATCCTCCTTTGCCATACGTGTCTCAGAAGGCACCCCCGTCAAAATTTCTCGTGCACGCTCTACTGCTGCTTTCAGGGCATCAATAACGTTTTCAGAAGTATCTGCTACGAAAACCACAGCATCCTCAACGTTAGCTGCTACAATTTTGCGCAACTCTTTAATTTCTTCTTCTGTTATGCCGTAGTTAGGCAGCTCGTCTGTATGGAAAATACCGCCCACTCTACCCCAGAACTTGGCGCGGTCAGACAGTTCCGTGCCGACACGGAAGTTGGGCATTAACTCGCGCCCAAGAAAGCCAGCGAACCCCGGAAGTTTTACCGCTTTGACAATGTTTTTTCCATCTAAAGCTTTCTTAATGACTTTACATTTGGTATTTTTAAACACAAAGGTGACGTCTACAAAATCGTCCCTGATATCTGCTGGTTTTACGCCCTTATTTGTCAATTCTTCCTTTATGGTTAAGAGATTTAGTTGCCTTTGGACTTCGTATTCCACAACCGTGGCAATCAAATCCAATTCTTGAACACCTTTAATCTCTATAATTGCACCATTGGGGATAGACACGTTCAAGTCTTGCCGTATGGTTCCCAAACCACGCATAACTTTCCCTGTGTCTCTAAGAATTCGCCCAATTGCTAACGCCACTTTCTGTGCTTCCGTGGGAGAATAAATTACAGGTGCTGTTGCAATTTCAATTAGCGGTATACCTAAACGGTCTATTCGGTAGCGGATTATTTTTCCGTCCGCTTCAGTTCCGATTTTTCTGGCGGCATCTTCTTCTAAGCTTGTTGCCTGTATAGGAATAATTTTTTCATCTACCTTAATCCATCCGTCCAACGCCACTATGCAGGTACGTTGAAAACCTGTTGTGTTAGAGCCGTCTATAACGGTTTTACGCATAACATGAACTTCATCAACAGGCTGCATATTCATCATTAAAGAAGCCACAAGTACAGTTTCCACTGCCTCCCTGTTTAGATGGTGAGGAGGTTCTTCATCCATCTCTACAAGACACGCAGTTTCACGGTTAGCTTCGTAGAGAATTTTAACCCCTTTTTGAAATTCAAAGTATGCTGACGAATCAATCTGTCCCAGTTCGCTCTGAGTAGGTCTAAGCCTACGCAGAAAAACCATCTCAGGTTCAGCCTTAAACAATTGTGGCGGACAACCACAAAACAGTTTAGAAGCTGTCGCTAACTGTTGATGAATTTCTAGACCAACTTTTAAGCCAAGCTTGGTGTAGTCAACAGTCACTCTACATTCCTCCTTCGTTTATTTGCTCTTCTTGCGGTAGTGTCCGCGGCGAAAACTCGCCTGCAATGTTAGTTTTCAAAAGTCCTTTTGCTTCTTCTAAATCTCTGGTTTGACCAAGAACCCACATAAGCTTCACCAACGCAGTTTCAGGAAACATATCCTCGCATGGAACAACACCCAGCTTAAGCAAGTCTCTTCCTGTATCGTAGACGTTCATGTTAAGGCGCCCCCAAATGCACTGTGAAGCCAACGCAACTATTACTCCTTGGCTAACGGCGTTTTCTATTGCTCCAAAACATCTAGCACTGACGTGCCCTAGCCCTGTGCCTTCTAGAAGTATTCCTTTTATGTCCCGTTCAGCATACCAATCAATTATGGACGGGTCAAAACCAGGGTAAAACTTCACCAAAGCAACTTTTTCGCTGAAATTCGGCTTTAAAACCAGTTTTGCTGATGAATCGCGTTTTCTGTAGTCGGTGGTTAGCATTGTTATCTCTTTGTCGCTTGTTGTTCGAGCAATGGGTGAGCCGTTCACAGGTTTGAAGGCGTCTCTTCGACTGGTGTGGCACTTTCGAACTTTGGTTCCTCTGTTGAGTGTGATGGTTGTGTCTGCTATAGTTTCATGCATAGCAACTACAACCTCTGCAAATGGGCCATACGCTGCTGCTTTTACAGCTCCAATAAGGTTTGTGGCGGCATCTGAACTAGGCCTGTCTGAGCTTCTCTGTGCTCCTACTACTATTACTGGAACAGGTAAGTTTTGTAGAGCAAAACTGAGTGCCGCTGCAGTGTAGGTCATCGTGTCTGTGCCGTGTGCAATAACCAAGCCGTTTACTCCTTGTTTAATGTGTTCGGCGACGGCTTGTGCGATTTGTGTCCAGTGTTTTTGTGTAATGTTCTCGCTGTAGGTGCTGAGTAGGATTTGGGTGTCTACGCGGGCGAGGTCTGCTAGTTCAGGAACAACACCGTAAAGGTCGCTTGCGGATATTGCTGAGCGGACAGCTCCTGTGCGATAGTCTACACGGCTGGCTATGGTGCCTCCTGTGCTCATAATGACAATTTTCGGCAGTTCTTCTTTTTGTGGTGGAAGTGGGGGTGAAGCAAAAGCGGGTTTGATGCCTTTGCCGACTTTTTCTATTTTGACATTAGGTTCAAGACGGACACCTATGTTGTAGCCGCTTTTCATTTTTATAACTACATGTTTGTCGTCGCTTGATTCGGAACGGGGAATTAAGATGCCTTCGTAGGTTTTGTCTTCTTTGATGATTCGTATGATATCGCCTACTTCGCATCCTGCTTGGGTGAGCACGTTTAATGCTCGCCCTCTGTAGGCTGATTTTGATTCATCTTGGTTCATGTTTTATCACTCAACTGTTTGGAAACATAAACTCCATCGCGGCTGTAGCCTAAGCGCATATAATACTTCTTTGTACCTAGTGCGCTTATAACTAAAAGCTTTTTCAAGTTGAATTCTTCCTTTGTTAGCCTCTCTGCTTCTTTTAGTAGAATTGCTCCATAACCTTTATGTTGCCATGCTTCAGTTGAATGTTTGCCTACTGGTACCAGTGGGCCGTATACGTGAAGTTCTCTTACGATGGCAGTTAGTGAAGAGGTGATTTCAGGTCTGTATGCTTTTGTTGAGGGGACGCGTAAACGTAAATAGCCGATTAATACGTCGCTTGTTGGGTCTTCAGCTGATAAAAATACTTCTTTACCCTCTGATGCTTCGTATGTGGTGGAGAGAATTTTGACTTGGTCTAAGTCTGGTTTAATCTGGTTAATTATGGTTCTGTGTCCCACTTCTCGGCATCGGATGCATCTGCAACGTTGACCTTGTTCCGCCAGTTTTTGGTGTATCATTTGTCTTAGGTTACTTTTGTTTACTCCTGATGTTATCAGTTGTGCAGGTATATCGCGTTGTACACGCATAACTCTGATCCAGGGTGGAGTGATTTTTTTAATTTCTGCAATTAGTTCTGCTGCTTCTTCGGTGGTATATGGTTGATAAGTGCCTTCTTTGTGCCATTGGCTGACTTTTGTGCCTTCTATTACTAGGCAAGGGTAAATTTTAATCATATCCGGTTTGAAGGCTGCGTCGTTGAACACTGTTTTAAATGCTTCTAAATCTTTCTGTATGTTTGATCCGGGAATTCCTGGCATAAGGTGATAGACAATTTTTAGACCGGCATCTTTGGCGATGCGTGTTGCCTCTTTCACATCGGCGACTGTGTGGTTTCTTCCAACTAAGCGGTAAATTTCGTCGTCTGGGTTTTGAACGCCCAGCTCTATACGTGTTACGCCCATGCTTAGCATTGTATCTATGTGCGTTTGTTTTGCCCAGTCTGGTCTGGTTTCTATGGTGATGCCGACGTTGCGGATTTTGCTGGTTTCTGCGTTGGTTTTGGCTTCTTGTAGGTTTGCTGAGGTTTTATTTGTTATGGCGTCTAGGCATCGTTGTATGAACCATTCTTGGTATTCTTTTGGTGTTGCTGGGAAGGTCCCGCCCATTACTATAAGTTCAATTTTATCTACGCGGTGTCCGATTGCTGTGAGCTGTTCTATTCGGCTTTGGACCTGCATGTAAGGATCGTAGTTGTTTTGTGCTCCGCGCATGGCTGCTGGTTCGTGTCCTGTGTAGCTTTGGGGTGAGCCGTGGTTTGGTCCGCCGGGGCAGTAGGCGCATGGTTCAGTTTGTGGGCATGGTTGTGGTTTGGTCATGACTGCTATGATGGTGACACCTGAGATCGTGCGGGTGTTTTTTCTGCGTAGCAGCGGTAAAAGGGTTTGTTTTTCATTTTGGTGTAGTGCAGCTATTATGTCTGCGTTTGAGGGGATGTGGTGGAGATGGTGTTTGGTGGCTACTTTGAGTTTTAGGCGGTGTACATCGTTAGGGGTTGGGTTAGGTAAAAGCTTTAGAGTTGCTATGATTTCTCTGAGGGGGTTGTTTTTATTCAATAGGAGTAACCGTATTGAAGTCTCTGTTTGCCTATAAATAAGTTGAACTGTGTTGTATGAAAAAATTGTTTGAAGATTTGTTGGTTGATGGTGTTTATATCCAGTTTTGGCCTGGTTTGCGTTGTAGGATAACGCGTTTTTCGTAGTTGCGGCGGGTTCTGTTTTTTGGGCTTGCTTTTGTGTGTTCTTGTGCTTGGATTTTTGGTGTTTGTGCTCGGACTTTTCCTGCTTTTGAGAGTGAACCGTGGGTTGGCATTATGTTTTACCTGTTTGTAGATAGGAAATAAATTGTTGCACTTAAACTTTTAGTTGTGTTGTGGTGTTTTTTGTGTTGTTGTGGTTGTTTGCTGGGTTCGTTTTGGGTTGTGTTTGGTTGTTGGGTTGTGGTTGTGGTGGTTTTTTTACAGGTAAGGGTTGGGGCATGTTGAATTTGTGGTTTGGTTGATTGTGTTGTATGAGGTTGTTGTTATTTTTGTTTAGAGAGTAGGAAAAGGGCTGTTTCGGCGAGCAGGTTTGGTAAGCAGCGCGTTTTTTTTCCGTTGGTGATGTATGCGGTTTGGTTGATTTGTATGTTTTTGCTTTTGCAGTAGTTTTTGAAGTCTTTGATGCTTAAAAAGTGCAGGTTTGGCGTGTTGTACCACTGGTATGGTAGTGCGGTGGTTACTGGTACTTTGCCTTGAAAGAAGATTTGGAGGCGTGCTTCAATATGGGCGAAGTTGGGGAGGCCAACTATTACTTTTTTGCTTACGCGTAGAGCTTCTTTGAGGGCAAAGTGGGGTTTTTTTACTTGTTGGAGTGTTTGGTTTAGTATGACGTAGTCAAAGGTTTTGTCGGCGTATTCGCTTAGGCCTATGTCGATGTCTTGTTGGATCACATTTAAGCCTGCTGCGATGCATTGGCGGATTGCCTTATCTTGGAGTTCAATTCCTTGGGCGTGGACATGTTTTTCTTTAATTAGAAGTGAAAGAAGGTTTCCGTCTCCGCAGCCTAAATCTAGAACTGTTGTGTTTTCTTGGATCCAGTTTAAGATGATTTTGTGATCTATCGGTGTTTGTTGGTTCATTTGTTTTTGCCTCCGTTTCTGTTTTCTTTTGTAGTTGCTTTTAGGAAGTGCTGTATTAGTTGTGTTTCTTGTTCGATTTCTATGAGGAAGGCGTCGTGTCCGTAGGTGCTGTTTATTTCGCAGTAGGATGCGTCTACGCCTGCCAGTTTGCAGGCTTTTATGATTTCTTGTGACTGATAAGCTGGGTAGAGCCAGTCAGATTTGAATGAGAGAACGAGTACTTTTGCCTTCAAGTTTTTGAAGATGTCGCTGAGGTTGTGTCCGTTTAAAAGGTTGAAGTAGTCCATGGCTTTAGTGAGGTAGAGGTAGCTGTTTGCGTCGAAGCGTTTTACAAAGTTGTCGCCGCGGTATCTGAGGTAGCCTTCTACTTCAAAGTCGGCGCTAAATTTGTAGGTTTCTTTGTTTGCGCGTGTTTTTCTGCCAAATTTTTCTGCCATTGATGTGTCGCTCATATAGGTGATGTGCCCGATCATTCTTGCTAGGGCTAAACCTTTGACGGGAGCTTTTTTGCCGTAGTAGTTGCCGTTTTGCCAAGCTGGGTCTGCCATTACTGCTTGACGTCCTACTTCGTTGAAGGCAATTTGTTGAGGTGTGTGTTTTAAAGTTGTAGCTATCGGAATTGCAGCGCATATTTTTTGGGGGTAGGAGTTCATCCATTGGAGAACTTGCATGCCGCCCATGGAGCCGCCTATAACAGCTAAAAGTTTGTCGATTCCCAGGTAATCAATGAGGTGGCGCTGTGCGTTGACCATGTCGCCTATGGTTATTAGTGGAAAATCGAGGGCGTATGGTTTGCCTGTTTTTGGGTTAATGGAGCTTGGGCCTGTGGAGCCTTTGCATCCGCCAATGACGTTGCTACAGATAACAAAGTATTGGTTAGTGTCTATTCCTTTTCCTGGTCCAATGAGGTCATTCCACCAACCTGCGTTTTTGCTGTTTTTATGCCGACCTGCTGCGTGGGCATCGCCGCTTAGGGCATGAAGAACTAGCACGGCGTTTGTTTTGTTTTGGTTGAGTTCGCCGTAGGTTTCATATGCTATGGTTATGGGTCCGAGTTTTTCTCCTAGTTCTAATGTTAGCTCATTTGATGGTTCAGCAAATGTGAAGTATCGGGTTTCTACGGTGTCTACGGTGGTTTTGTCTGTCATCTTTGAGTGGTCTCCAGAAAGTTTGTTTTGGCCTGTTAGTTTGTTTCACCTTTCTGTTGTTGCTTGGAGAGCTTGCTCCAAATCGGCTTTGATGTCTTCGAAGTCTTCGATGCCTACTGATAAGCGGATGTAGTCAGGTGTGACACCTGTCGCTGTTTGTTCTTGTGGTGTTAGTTGCTGGTGTGTTGTGGATGCTGGGTGAATTACTAGGCTTTTTGAGTCACCTATATTTGCTAGGTGGGAGAACAGTTTGACTGAGTTGATGAATTTTTGGCCTGCTTCTGATCCGCCTTTGATACCAAAGCCGACGATGCCGCCGTATTTCCCTTTGAGGTATTTCTTTGCTAATTGGTGACTTGGGTGGTCAGGTAGTCCAGGGTAATTGACCCAGTTGACTATGGGGTGCTGTTTGAGGAATTTAGCAACTTTCAATGCGTTTTCGCTGTGTTTGCGTTGGCGGAGAGGTAATGTTTCTAAGCCTTGCAGAAAAAGCCAAGCGTTGAAGGGGCTTAAGGAGGGACCCAAATCTCTGAGCAGTTGCAGGCGCACCTTAAACGCAAAAGCCACGTTGCCTAAGGCTGGAAAGTTGCCGAATACGTCCCAATATTTGATGCCATGGTAGCTTGGGTCTGGCTCGGTAAATTCTGGGAATTTGCCGTTGTTCCATTTGAAGTTGCCTGAGTCTACGATTATGCCGCCTATGCTGGTTCCGTGCCCGCCTATGTATTTTGTGGCTGAAGCTATGACAATATCTGCTCCATAGTCTATGGGGCGAACTAAACCAACTCCTACGGTGTTATCGATTACAAGCGGGATTTCTGCCTCATGTGCTATTCTTGCGATAGCCTCAAAGTCTGGTATGTCCAGTTTTGGGTTGCCGATTGTTTCTGCGTACACTGCTCTGGTTTTATCAGTAATGGCTTTTTTGAATTCGCCTGGTTTGGATGAATCAACAAAAACCACTTTTCTGCCTAGTTTCGCAAAGGTGTAGTGCAGAAGTTGGTAGGTGCCACCGTAAAGGTTGTTTGCTGCGACAATTTCGTCGCCGACTTGTGTAATGGCTAAGAGTGCTAATGCTTCTGCAGCTTGGCCCGACGCTACCGCAACCGCCGTGGTTCCTCCTTCAATTGAAGCGAGACGTTTTTCAAATGCGTCTGTTGTTGGATTCATAATCCTTGTGTAAATGTTGCCTAGTTCTTTTAGTGCAAATAGGTTAGCTGCGTGTTCGGTGTTTTTGAACACAAACGAAGTTGTTTGGTATATGGGAACCGCTCGTGAGCCGGTGGCAGGGTCTGCTGTTTCTTGTCCTGCGTGAAGCGCAAGTGTGTCTATTTTTCTTGTTGCCATTTGTGGGTTTTTCTCCTTTTGTTTGTTGTTTGCACAAATTAGCCGATAACGGCGTTATATGTATTTTTGTCTGTTTTATTCCAAAAAGAATATCAAACCCCCAACTCTATTAGCAACTCATGTTTCCACAACTTCAAGACATAGGTAAAAGGCGCCGACAATTAGGCTTAAAACAATCTGAGCTAGCAAAGTTAGCCGGCGTAAGCCAAAGCTTAATTGCCAAACTTGAAGCGGGAAAAATTGACTCATCATACACTAAGGTGAAAGCAATTTTTGATGCACTTGAACGTCTTGAAGCAAAAAATAAAATTCAAGCTGAAAAAATACTCCATAAAGAGGTTGTCGCTGTCCAAAAAGATGAACCTGTCGCCAAAGTTGTCCAGTTAATGAAAAAAAATAATTTCTCGCAAATTCCAGTTTTCAACGGAAAGCAATCAGTAGGCAGCGTGTCTGAAAAAACGATTCTGCGGCAGATCCTTGCTGGCTCTGACCTTGCCGAAATTAGTAAGTTGCCCACAGAGAAAATAATGGATGATGCTTTTCCCCAAGTCGGTGAAGACGCGCCGCTTTCTCTTATTTCAAATTTGTTGCAAGTGTATTCTGCAGTTTTGGTTTCAAAAAAAGGTGAAGTCACGGGTATAATAACTAAGGCAGATCTTCTCAGGATGCTCTAAAAAGCACCAAACATCTTAAGTATAGGCTCGTTATATTGAAAATCGAGCACTATGTCTCTTTCCTGTGAAAGCGTAATACGTCGCATTTTACCCGTGTACCGTTCTTTTGTAGCTAAGGAACTTATCTTAAAGTACAAGCTGACGCAAAATGTGGTTGCCGAGAAACTTGGCACAACCCAAGCTGCAGTGAGCCAGTACATTAACAGTAAGCGCGGTGTTAACGACGTACCGAACTACTCTGAAATTGAGCCTTTGCTTCAGCAGTCAGCAGCTAAAATAGCAGAACGTATGGCAACCACCAATATTACATCCGAGGAGTTCAGCAGCAGTTTCTGTGAATTATGCACCGAGCTCCGTAAAAACAAAAAAATATAGAGCTTACGATGCAGATCTGAGTTCAGCAAGTATTTCTTTTGCCCTGTCCATGCGGATCTTCCGTTCTTTAACCATTTTTTCAGCCACCAAGTCAACAAGTTTGCCCGTTGCTCCAGCTTGGACGGCGATGTTGCGGGCGTGAAGAGACATGTGACCTTGCTGTATGCCTTCATGGGCTAACGCTCTCAGGGCTGCAAGGTTTTGAGCTAAACCCACCGCTGCTAAAACCTCGGCGAATTCGTTGGCTGACTTGACTTTGAGTATTTTCATGGCAATCTTAGCGGTTGGATGGGTTTTTACGGCTCCACCGACAAGCCCCACAGCCATGGGTAATTCAATTTCGCCGACTAAGTTGCCTTGTTCATTTTTCTTCCATGTAGATAACGTGGTGTATTTTCCGTTTAATGCAGCATAAGCATGTGCGCCGGCTTCGATGGCTCGGTGGTCGTTACCTGTGGCTAAAACCACAGCTATGACGCCGTTCAAGGCGCCTTTGTTGTGTGTCGCTCCTCTGTAGGGGTCTGCAGCTGCAAACGCAGAAGCATAAACTATTCCATCCACAACTTCTTCCCCGCCCACGGCTTCTTTGGAAACCGTACACCACGCTTTTGCGAGACGTTTAACCGCGAGATTTGAGATTATTCTCAAGTAAACGTGACCTCCAGTTAGGGTCTCAATGAGGGGCGCTATAGCTTCAGCCATGGTGTTTACGGCGTTGGCGCCCATGGCGTCGCGGCAGTCGACGTATAATTCTGTGATAAGCATATCTCCTTGGGTTGTGTGAATTATTTTTGAATCCAAGTCTTTTGCGCCTCCCCCTAAAGAATTTAGAAGAGGATCTTGGTCGTTGGCCCTTTTTAGGAGTTCTTGTTTTGCAGCCATCACTTTTTCTTTGGCTGCTGAGATATCTTTGATGCCGACTGTTTGAATTTGGCCAATCATAACTGGTGGTGTGCTGCTAGTGTAGAATCCTCCGCTTTCCCGCACCATTTTTGCTGCGTAGCTGGCTGCTGCTACAACTGAGGGTTCCTCGGTTGCCATGGGGATTAGGTAATCTTTGTTGTTGATTTTAAAGTTCACTCCTATACCGAGAGGTATAGGTATGGCGCCGACTACGTTTTCTATCATCCTGTCGGCTGTTTCCATTGGCAGAGCTCCCGTGTTTTGGAGAATTGCACATTCTTCTTCAGTCAGGTTCGCAAATTCTTTGACTTTTGCTAAGCGCTCTTTTGGTGTCAGTTTATAGAAGCCTGAAATGGCCGATGTTTTGGTCATGGATGCCACAGGCTGTTACAACTACGATTTGGCTTTTAAGTTTTAGTAATAAATTTGATTAAAAAGAGGTAACATTATTTTTACGCGGCTATTGTTGAGGCATTGCTGTTGCGGGAATACCTAACCGTTTTGTGATTTCTCTTGCCAGTGTTTCTCCGTGTGCTCCGCCGTGGTTGTATGCAATTACATTCTTTGGTGAGGCTTGCTTTACGTATTCCAGTAATCCGTTGAAGTCTGAGTGGTCACTTAGTGCTATCAAATATTCTTTTTTGCCAATTCGTCTGCATGGACTGCGGAATTCTCTGCCGCTGACGCAGATGCGTTCATTATTTAAGCCGACGCTGCCTCGCGAGTTCATGTGGTAAAACGCTACGCAGGGCAGATTTTCTTCCAGTAAGGTGTGACCTTCTTTTGCAGTGGAAAGCGTCAAGCATCCAAGTTTCATGCCATGTTTTTCGCAGATTTTTGAGACGCTGTAAACTTTTTCCGGCATCACAAAAGGCACCGTAACGTCGGCGTCGTGAAGGATCTGCATAACTTCCTGTAGTTTGCCATGGTAACCAAAAACGTATACCGTACCGATCTTCAGTCTTTCTTCTACCATCCTCACCAGTAGCTTTCGTATATCTCCTTCAAATGAGCGCCTACATGTAGGGTTACCGTAGGTGGCTTCAACCACTAAGGTATCGCAATCCAGCACGGGTGTTCCGTCTATTTTGAAGTCGCCTGTCCAAACAATCTTTTCGCCTTGTGTGTTTTCTAGCAAAACCTGTGCTGCGCCGACAATGTGCTCTGCTTTAAAGAGGGTTATACGTTCGCCGTCAAAACGAAACTGCTGGTTATACTTTAAAGTCTTGATGTTTTTAGCTCTTGTTCCCAAGGTTCCCTCTAAAACTTCAATGAGGTCTCGGGTGGCTTCTGTCATCAAAATTTTTTTGCATTCCTTCAGACTCCAGCGTAAGCCACCTGTGTGGTCTGCGTGGGCGTGTGTAACAACTCTCAGAGGACGGTTTTCTGCGTAGGCGTCGCAGGCAACTGAATTGCCCAAAAGTACGGCGCCCCGTTGCGTCACTGAAGCCTGCAAAGGTTGCGGGAAGGCTTCAATTTTTTGTTGAACGTGGCGCAAGCCAGTCGACAAGCTCCCAAGGGTTTTCGCATTTTACCGTAACTTTGATGGGGCCAAGTGGCGATTCAGCTGTTTCTTCCGAAAAAGAAACATGACCTGCAAAAGCCACTTGTTTGTTTAAGTAAAAGGTGATTGTGTCGCTGTTTAAACCTTGAAGTAGCAGTTTTCTGGAAGCGTCACGGATGCGGTCTTTGCGGAGTACGTTTTGGAGCGTTAAAAGAGTCTCTAAGCCTTTTGCTTCAGCTTTTAGAATACTGCCCTTAGGGGCAGAAGTAATCTGTGTGGGGATATCTCCGAAAAGGTTCCATATTGCCTTCTTGACTTTCTCTTCTGACTCCGTGGGATTAACTTCAGTTTCTACGTAAATAACTATTTCCATTTTTCTTCAATCTCCTTTAATGACTCTTTAACCTTAGTTTTGGCGACTTCTTGGCTGCTTTCGTTGATTATCATGTATTGCGCCATAGCTATGGCGTTTCCTATACCTACGCTTAGTTCACGCATGTCCCGTTCATGGAATACGTCCCATGTTTTAGGGTCGTCGCTTCTGCCCCTGTTGGAGAGGCGTTTGAAGCGTGTTTCAGGTGAAGCGTGAATTGCAATCAAAGTGAACCTCGGAAAATGAGTTTTGAAAACATTCACTTCGTGTAGGCTTCTGATTCCCTCCACAACTACTAGTGGGCTTTTTTTCTGTTTAATTTTCTCAATGCACATTTCGGCGATTACGTTGTTGCCATGTTTGGCGCGGAGTTCAAGCATAACTGCACCAACGTTTTTTGGGTTCAGTTCTAAGCCGCGTTTTGCGGTTTCTTCGCGGATGACATCTCCCATTACAACAACGTCGTAGCCTAGCTCGTGTGCGGTTTCGACCAAAACTAGTGATTTGCCTGCTCCGGGCATTCCTGTTAAACCTACAACTGTTTTGACAGCGTTCATTGCATACCCTTTTTGTGTTTTAACATTAATCGGCGTCCAGAATTAAAAGCATTTATGAAGGAAACATGTTAAAACTATTTGAGGCTGCAGTAGAGTAATGTCGCAGTTTGTACGCGCTTTCTTGGCTTTCGACATTGAGAGTGTAGAAGTAAAAGAGAAACTTTGTGAGGCGCAGAGGCGTTTAGCTCAGACAGGCGCTGATCTTAAACTTGTCGAAGTTGAAAACATTCACATAACTGTCCGTTTCTTGGGTGACGTAGCCGTCGGCGTGGTTGACAAGGTTTTTGAGCACATGAAAAAAATCCAATTTAAACCTTTTAGCGTGCAAATTAGCGGTTTAGGTGTTTTTCCGAATTTGAATTTTCCACGTGTCATTTGGGCGGGAATTACGTCGGGTTCAATTCAGCTGCGGGATATTTTTATGCAGCTTGAGTCTCGGCTCCGCGATTTAGGATTTGCAGGCGACCCAAAAGGGTTTTCGCCTCACTTGACAATTGCGCGTGTGCGTTCTGCCCGAAACAAGTCTCAACTGTCCGATTTCGTGTCTGAGAATGGTAGCTACGAGTTTGGCTCAGTTAAAGCAGCCTGCCTCAGATTAAAACGTAGTGAGTTAACTCCCAGAGGACCCATTTACTCCACTCTCCGAGAGTATTGTCCCACGTAGCGTTTACCAAGGAAGTGCCTATGCCACAAAACAAAATAGATGCTTTACTTCAAGATGTTTTGGAAAAAATTACTCCGTCAAAAGCTGACAAAGCCAAAATGGAAGCGATAGCTAAAAGCCTTGAGCAGAAATTAATCTTTGCCTGTAAAGAATTTAACGTTGACGCCAAGGTGCGCCTTGAAGGCTCCGTTGCTAAGGATACTTGGCTTAGAGAGGAGCCAGATATCGACGTTTTCATGCGCTTGTCGCCTTCTATCTCTCGTCAAGACCTGGGTAACATAGGTCTGAAAATTGCAAAGAAAGCCACGGCAGATTCAAAGCAACAAATTGAACGTTTTGCTGAGCACCCTTACCTTGAAACCTTCATAGACGGCGTCCGAGTAAACATTGTACCCTGCTACGATACTACACCGGGAGAGTGGTTAAGTGCCACTGACAGAACACCTTTCCACACTGACTACGTAAATGCTCATTTGAACAAAAATTTGCGTGACGAGGTTCGACTACTCAAGAAATTTATGAAAGGTGTCAACGTGTATGGTGCAGAAATCAAAGTGGGCGGCTTTAGTGGTTATCTTTGTGAGCTTTTGATTCTTAATTACGGGTCGTTTGTGTCGGTTTTGCAGGCATTTGCTCAGCACGTGCCCAAACGCATAGTTGACATAGAAAAGCATTTCGCAGGGAGAGAACGTGAAATAGAAAAACTCTTTCCTGAACCTTTAGTCGTAATTGATCCTGTAGACAGAAGACGCAACGTAGCCTCTGCGGTTCACCTTCAAAAACTACACGTATTTGTGGGTGCAACCAGAGAATTTTTGAAAATCCCTCACAGCCAATTTTTTTATCCTCCAAAACTCAAATCTTTCAGTGCCTCTGAGATAACTGCTAAATTGAATAGTCGGAACTCAACTCTTATTTTTCTATCTACGACAGGAGTTGAAGCTGTTCCAGATGTTTTTTGGGGTCAAATATACAGATCCCAGAGAGCTCTGCATAGGTTGCTTAAACTTCACGATTTCTCTGTTTTAAGGTCTGATGCTTGGGGCAGTGAAACTGCGGGTTACATAGTTTTTGTGTTTGAGCTTGAAGACCAGTTTTTGCCTGCGGTTAAGAAACATTTTGGTCCACCGTTGGAGAAACAAAAAGAATGTGAGAATTTCTTAACCAAATATTTAGGCGACAGAAATGTAGTTGCTGGGCCTTACCTTGAAGGGGGCGAGTGGGTCGTTTTAATAAAAAGAAAAATTACCGATGCTGTAGAACTGCTTAAGATCAAAGTTGGTGGAGGCGGAAAAGAAGTTGGCGTAGCTGAGCTTGTTGCCAAGGCGTTGAGACAAAACTTTAAGGTCATGGTTGGTAACGAAGTGATTGAATATTACAGTATTAACGATTGTTTTGCGCGGTTTTTGACAGGTTTCCTTTTAGGCAAACCTTTTTGGTTGTCCCTCCCAAAAATCAATTCAACGACGGAAAGTTAGGTTGAATAAGTAACGTTAAAGTTATAATTTAGATGTTAATTTCTACTGTTGCATTAAAGAGCCCGGTGGTGTAGTGGCCAAGCATAGGGGCCTCTGGAGCCCTCGACAAGAGTTCGAATCTCTTCCGGGCTACCATTGTCTAGGCGCGAATTTATACTATTTTTAGGCTGATTTTCGTGGATTTCTTTGAGCATCTGCTGTTTTAGAGCAGCAGTCAGTTGAACCAGCTGCTGGTTTTCGAGTTGGCTGTTGTCGATGATTGTGCGGTTGGGTCTCGTTAGGGCGTCTTTTGTTAGGATTTCTTCTGGGTTTAATCCCCATGCGCGTATGATTTCTTTTAGTGCGTCGATTTTGCTGAGGCGGGTTTTTGGGTTTTATGCTTAAGCCTGAAGAAATGTAGATGCCTCTTAGGTATTCGGTGCCTTTCATTTTGATGTCGGGGTATGTGCTTATGGTGTGTCCCATCATGTATTCGATGTAGTCTGTTGGTATGCCGAGCAATCTTTAACGCATTTAGTTGGGTGGGCAACAACCTCTTTTCCCTCTTGGAAGGCATAAACGCCGTTTGGGCAGTATTCGACGCAGCGTGGTTTTCCCGTACTCCCACAACCATCGCATTTATCAGAAAAAATTATGGTAAACAAGGAATATCTGTATCACCCAAGATTACCACTTATACTTTCTGTTTAGTCTTGAATTTTCGTATCAGGTACACCTTGATTGGATCGTTGATAACGAAAGTCGTTAGCAGCGTATAGCCCAGAATTGCAAGAACAGGCACAAATCCAATTGGTGCAAGTTCCAAGACACCAAAGACAGAGACGGCAATCACAAACAAAACTTCCGCAAAGACGGTAACACTCAAGAACCTACTTGGTCTCGAGTTCCAGAAATGATTTCGCTCACGAACGATCATAAGCGTAGATATACCTGCCAGGTTGAGGTAAACAAACCCAAAAGTGTATATTTTATTTACATCGCCAATCAACCCAAAGTACGACAGAGCAGACACGCTAAAGAGTACGCCTTCAATAATCATAAGCAAGCCCAGAAATCCGCTGACACCAAATAGACGCCGCATATCAAAAGTATCAGGCTTAAGAGAAGAGCGCACGTTATCAGTTGATATTGACATCGAAACGAAGTCGCCTAAGAAAAGCATAAGCACAGTGCTAGTTATCGACAGCAGAAATGAATGGGTAAGAAACAGCATAACAACAAGATAGCCAACAATCTGCAGTTTCCGAGCAACCATCATCAAAGCCCAACTGTAGATTCTCTGATAAATGGTTCTTGAGGTTTTGATCATAGACACTATACCGCCAAGACCCTCAAAGGTTAAGATGGCACTTGCAGAGTCCTTGGCTATGTCTGTAGCGTTTTTCACGGCGATTCCAACTTCTGCTTGTGCAAGAGCTGGAGCGTCGTTAACGCCGTCGCCAGTCATGCCTACAACGTGTCCTATGCGCTGAAGAGTTTTTACTATAGTGAATTTGTCTTCAGGATAGACCTGAGCGATACCATGGGTGTCTTCGATTGTTGATGCAAGTAGTTGTGGTTTGGATTCAGCTTCTTTGATTCTTGACATTGTTATCACATTTTTACCTAACCCTACCTGTTGAGCGATGTTTTTTGCAATGGGAAGTGCGTCTCCAGTAAGCATCTTTACATCTACGCCTAATTCTCGAATTTTAGCTAACGTCTCCCGTGAATCTTCTCTTATTCTATCAGCTATACCTGCAAGACCAACGAACTCTAATTTACTTCGGTCAGAGCCTTTAGCGACAGCTATAACCCTCAATCCCTTTGCAGAAAAGTCTTCGGCGAATTTGAGCATAGTTTTTGCGTCTTCTTCGGGAACGTTGCAAGCGGTGCACATTGTATCGAAAGAGCCTTTTACAACAAAGAATTTTTTGCCATCCTTGCTGATTGTAGCTTCAGTCATTCGGGTTTTGGGATCAAAGGGAATGAATTCTGTTTGCATATAACCATCCAAGGGTAGATTTGCTTGCAACGCGGCAGTTAGAAATGCTATGTCGATTGGATCTTGGTTAGCCTCTTTTGAAGCAAGCGCCCCATACAGCAAAACGTCGCCCTCACGGAATCCATTAAGCGGAAGCTCTTCCTCTACAAAAAGTTGGTTCATAGTGATTGTACCCGTTTTATCTACGCATAGTACATTCATGGTGGCTGTATCTTCACTTGCACTGAGACGCGTCACTAGAACGCCCTGTTTTGCGAGCACTGCCGATCCGAGCGCCATATTTATGGTAAACATTGTGGGCATTGCAACTGGCACTGATGCTACAAGTAGCACTCCGACAAGAGGAAGCAAGACGGCCAGTTCGAAACCTGTCAATGCAGCGTATACAAAGACTATAAGGAGAGATGCTAACACTATTATAGCAAGTTTGCGTGCAACTTTAACAGTGACCTCTTCCATGTGAATCTTGGGTTTGGCAAGTTCAAGTAGAGAGATTGTTTTTCCGAAATAAGTTTTGATACCTGTTGCTTCAACTATGCCTGTGGCTTCGCCTCGTTTTACTGCTGAACCTGAATAAGCTATCTCGGCGGTAATCTTATCCACAATTTCAGATTCGCCAGTTAGCGCTGATTGATCCAAGCCTAGTGAACCATCAACTATCTTTACGTCAGCTGGCAAGAGATCGCCAATTCTTAGTCTAACTACGTCCCCTGGAACAAGTTCCCTAGCGGGAATTGTTAACCATTTTCCATCTCTTTTTACTCTGCACTGAATCATCAACCTCTGCTTTAGAGTGTCCATTGCCTTTTTTGCTTTGCCTTCACGCCAAAGCGCCATCCCTGCGTTGAAGAAAAGAAGGAAGAGTATGACGAGGGTATGTGGATACTTGCCTAGCACCAATGTAACAATAGCCGTGGCTTCAAGCATCCACGGTACGATGCCCCAGAAACGTTTTCCCAGCCTTGAAAGAAAGCTAACTTTTTTCTCCGGCATCTCATTATATCCGTAGGTTGATAATCTTTCCTTTACTTCTTGGCTAGTTAGCCCTAATTCTAAATTTGTAGCTTGCAGTTCTTTTTTCTCTTTTTCCATTTTTTCACTTCGTATACTGGTTGAGTTTGAATTTTGGAATTACCTTACACGAAAAGGGTAATTTGATTAGGAAGATGAATACTGAGATGGGTTAGGCTTTTGCTTTCTTTAGTTCATCAATTATCTTCTGCGTTTCTTCTTCTGATGGATGAGAAATAGCGCCAACAGGGCATATGTCTTCACAACCCCTGCAGAAAACTACGCAAGAATTTGGGTTTTTTACGACTGTTTTCTTTTCTCCATCTTTATTTTCAAAGTCAAAAACGTGATTGTGGCAGTAGTCTACGCATTTTCCGCAAGTAATGCATTTACCGTAATCTATTTTTGGTGCCCATGGTATTTTGTCTCTTGGAACTCCTTCATATGTTTCTTCAATCAAGCTTTGTTGCCTCCTTTGTTCTTCAAGCTTTAGACGTAGACTTGGAATAATAATATTTAAATATTGCTATCAATTTGCCAGAAATTCACGCCGCCTCTCAAAGTAACAACCAAAAACGAGCATCGCAAAAATTTTATTCACTGCACGTGTACTTTCCTTTTTTGAATTTAAAAGCCACCAATTAAAATGCTATAAACTAACCCTGAAATGATTGAAGCTGCGAAGGCCAAGAGTGCATACGTTACAACAATTTTCCACCCCACAATACGTGAGGTTGATAGCATAGTTGGTATGTCATAAGGTTGACCTATAAATCAAGCAATTGTAGCAGCAGGCACCATTCCCAAATTCACAAGAGTCTTGCCCAAGACCACTTCAACCAATGTTTGGCGTATACAATTGACAGCCGGCATTGCCGAATACACAACTCCTGATGGGAGCCTGATTTTGTGGTCGAGAGTCCCCGAGAACATAATGTGGCTTGGGTTGGCAGCAAATTACAAGGAAGGTGGAAGACATGACTTTAATTTGTCAATTTTCCAAGCAGAATACGTCGACGCAACAATTATACCCTACCTATTAGGAGGGTAAACATGACCCCAAGCTGTTATAGATGCCGACAAGCCACAGATACATCGTCAGAACACATGTTTATCAGTATTCCAGCAAAACTATTACCCGAAATTGCAGAATCTCTTTAGGCTTTATCTGAGAAAACAATGAAAGCAGTTAGAGGAAGGGTCTATTCATTCTACGCTAATGGATTAACAAACAAAAGATAAAACATTGAGCATGTATAAGTTGTAATATAGGCAGTTGATATCATTTGGCCAAAATATTTAATTTGAAAAAGTTTGCTGTTTTTTCTGAAAAGCAGGGTTTGTTAAGTACTATGAAAGATCGCCTTGGAGCGAAAACGGATGTGCTGAAAACAAGTAACTTTAACATTGTCTTAATATGTCTTGATACTGGTCAAGAGATTCCTTCCCGTCCTGAACCGTATGCTGTTTGCTTTTACGTTATCGGTGGAAAGGGCATGTTTACAGTAGGCAAAGAAAAATTTGAGTTAAGCAGTGGCGGAATGATATTTGTTCAAGCAAATGAGACACGTGGCATTCTAAGCAGAGAAAGACTAACACTGTTAGGGATTCAAGATCCTCATTGAAAAAATTGCAAAGACAAAAATAATAGTGAAAAAAGATGGGAACGTGAGATGTAATAGTCAAAGTAGGAGCTTTTCTGAGGACTTAGTTTGCTGATTATTTTACCAGTTTCCAATTTTGAAGGATGGCTAATAGCGCCAGAAGGACATATGTCGTCGCAACCATCACAGTAAACAATACAGGTGTCAGCATTACGAAGGGGCATTCTTTTTCCCTGTTTCTCCTCAACTCCGTAGACATCGTGCTTGCAGTAATTCACGCATTTCCCGCATGAGAGGCATTTTTCGTAGTTAATGGTTGGATACCAAGGTATCTTGCTTCGTGGAACTCCGTGAAATAAGCTTTCATGCATTAAAATTTCCTCGGTCTAGGCTGTCCAGAACGAGTAAATTTCTAAGGTTGGAAACTGTTTTTTCAGAAAAGCTTTAACTTCAGCCTCATCCAAGTTAGGAATCCCCTTCTTGTCCTTACGAAATGGAATTCCTGTTTCTCGAAGAGTGTCGCCTTTCGGGAAATCATAAAACATGTAATAGCGCTTGTCGTGAAGCATTATTAGTTTTAGTGTTGTGAGTTCTTTGTTTGGTGAGAAACCATTTTGTTCAAGAATAAAAACAATGGAGTTAGGATTTTTTTCGTTAACTAAACGTTTGAATTCTTCCCAGCTTCTAATTCTAATAGGTCCATCACTCACGGCAACTCACCCGAAAGTTAATTTTTGATTACGCTTACAAGCTTATTGGACTTAGTTATATTTGCCTTCCAGTCTGTCTTTGTAAGGCTACTGCTTTGGATGAAGATAATAATATTTAAATGTTATTATATGTTACTTTGTATTTACTAAGCCACTTCACGGAAAGCCCAAGCTTTCTCCAAAAAGCCGGGATTCATCAGGACAGCAAGCCAAATTATCAACTTAGATTTTGAGGCAACCCGATAAGGCAGGCAAAAATCAATGCGAATATGAAAACGAAAGCGAAGAGGTGGGAGCTTGGCTGACTCAATAATTTTAGTCACTACTAAGAACATGAAAAGCAAAGTTGTCGCCGGAGACGACCATTTCAGGAATACAGGTAAAGCTCCATTAATTAAGGACGAGGCTCTTAGCCCACTCAGAGATCATTTTCTCAGTTTTTTCTCTATCCTTTCTTGCGTTAGTTATTGTTAGTTCGCCCACAAAACTGCATCCAGGCATCAGTTCCTTCAGGGTTTTGAAGACCCTCGCCGGATTCGATCCAAGGTTTGTACAAAAAAGGGCCACTTGCTTTCCTGAAAAATTGTTGCCTTTCAGATATGTTCTCACAGCGGGTGTGATCCGCTTATTCCACATTGGAGTTCCCACGACAACAAGATCATAGTCTCTGGGAGATCGCTTCACTGGCTCAATCGTGGTTACTTTTCCTCTTGTCGCGTCGTAGCCACTTAAAACAAACCCTAAAAAGCCGTTTCTTTTTTTCTTGTCAACTATCTCCTCAACATCCCCACCAATTTCCCTACATACCTGCTCTGCTACGAACCGTGTGTTGCCACTTCTTGAGTAGTAGACAACCAAAGATTTCATTCAAGACCCTTCCGTTCTTACTTGCCGCGACACTTGGTTCATTTTATAAGCTTAGTTATATATAAACTACGAAGCAGAAAAAACCGCCAATTTTAAGCAGGATAACTCACATACAGAAAAAATTTATTCAAGAAAAGTGAACTACTCGACACGGAAGAGGCGAGAATCTACAGTTTAAAGCGGTTAACGTATCCTCCAATTCTTGCGCCAGCCACAACGCCAGCAGCCCTTCACAGCACACCCTCAAGCCACAAACGCCCACCCCAACCTTAACAGAAACAAAAAAAAACACACCACCATCAACCCTACCAGCCAGCAACCGTCCTAAACACTCCCTCAAACCCAACCACAAATAAGCCAAATAGCACCCTACAGACACATTCATCAAGCCGCCACCGCCACAGGTATTCTAATAGGTTTTTTATAAAACAATGTACGATTTAATAGCACAATCTCAAATTAGGCGGGTTTTCTAGTCAGTTCTTTATATAAAATGCCTTCATTGATCCTTATACCGCAATATGATCATCACTATAAATCTTCAAAAAGCCATTTCCTCTAAAAACGCTCTGACAAACAAGTAACAAACCAAAAAGAGAAGAAAAACAAGATAAATTCTTGTGCGGTATGGCGGGCCCGACGGGAATTGAACCCGCGACCTACGGATTAAGAGTCCGCCGCTCTGGCCTGACTGAGCTACGGGCCCACTTGACTGCTTTTTGAGAAGGAATTTCATCATTAGAATATAGAGCTTTCGCTCACTTAAACCGCACTTGCAATGAACCCGGAAAATGTTGTATGATAAAGCTACAGACAAAGCGTTAAACCAACAAATTGGCTAAAATTTAAGGCGGAAACGGCGAACAAATTGAAGCAAAAACGCAGAATAAGACAAGAAGCAGAAAACAGTTTGGTTGAATTATTTTTGCTCATGGACATTGACGCAAAAGGGAAAACCGTGTAGGTTCTCTTTTATGCAAAAACAGGTTTGAGGGAGGGCTTTCATTAACAGTATTCCTCTGTTATAATGAATGGGAGCGTGATAAGTCAAACCAAAAGTATAAAAGCAATTAACCATCAACAACACGCCAAAAAATAAAAGGTGCAAAAAATGTTTGAAATAATTGGAACGCTATTTTGGATCAGCGTTGGCGCAGGCAGCTTAGCTCTAGCTTTCGCGGAATATGCTTTCTCGAACAAGAAAAATCGAAAAAGCAAACAATAGACACACACGAAAACTAAAAAAGGGTAACCGCCCTTTTTACCCCCTTCACAAATGTACCTAACAATAAAGCCATGTTTAAGGTAACGCAACCAGAATTTTGAGAGGAAGAACTAAACACGAGAAATGTTTTTGAAACCAAATTGCATTAGAAATTGTAAAGGAGCAAGAATAACAGATGAGCAAAAAAGAAGATAAACAACACTTACAAGAGCTAAAAGAAATGATTTTAGAGAAAGAACCCGTTGAACCAGTAGAAAAAGTTTTAACTAAATTCTGCGCCCGCCACGGTGTTTCAATGGATACATGTCGAATTTACTATAATCAACTTAAAGCAAAAGGCGAAATTAAAGAACAATAAAGTTCCTAATTCCTTTTGAAAACCGCTCAGATAGTAAACGCCAGTTCTGTTAAGAAGCAAAGGCAGATCTACCACTCAAATGAACAATTTAAGTTAGAACATGCTAAATGTTACCTAGAGGGTAAACAAGTGGTTAAAGAGCTTGTCTTTGTAGGGTTAGGATTAAACGACGAAAGAGGTATAAGCCTCCAAGGCTTAGAAGAAGCACAAAGTGCAGACCACGTTTTTATTGAACTCTACACTAGTCTGCTTCCGGATTTCTCCATGAAACAACTTGAAACGTTAGTCGGTAAACAAATTCAGACTCTACAAAGAAAGGATCTCGAAGAAGAAAATGGCAGGCGAATCTTGGATGCAGCAGAATCAGGCAAAACGGTATTTCTAGTTCCTGGAGACCCATTTATTGCAACAACACATGTGACTTTGCGCTTAGAAGCAGCTAAACTAAATATAAAAACTCGCATAGTTCATGGTGCAAGCATAATCTCTGCTATAATCAGTTTATCAGGTTTACATAACTATAAATTTGGCAAAACAGTCACAGTACCTTTCTCTGAGAATTTCAGCGAAACACCCTATAACGTCATCAATCAAAACATGCAACTGGGGCTTCACACGCTTTGCTTGCTAGATTTGAAAGCCGACGAAAAACGTTTCTTAACCATAAAAGAAGCTTTAACCATGCTTATGCAAATTGAACAGAAAAAGAAACTGAACATAATCACCCCAACAACATTTGCTCTGGGAGTAGCAAGGGCAGGAAGCAACAACCTCCTCCTTAAAGCAGATCACCTGAATGAATTGATAAAATTTGATTTTGGTGAACCCCCTCAGAGCCTAATTTTTTTAGGTCAACTCCATTTTATGGAAGCTGAAGCGCTGATAGCCTTTGCAGCTGCACCATCAACTTTACGGAGCGCCTTAAAATGACCATAGAAGCACTTATAGACAAATACATAGTCTCCGCGGAGGACGCGCTTAAAAACATGCAACAGACACAAGATACAATTAAGCTGGACAAAAAAGGCGTAAATGAAATTTTGTCTTACGCCAAAGCCTACTTGGAAGACGCAAAATATTACCGGCAACAAAAAAAATTTGAAACAAGCCTCACATCCATCGCCTACTGCGAAGGACTTATAGACGCATTAAAAATTGTGGGAGCAATAAAAATTCTCTCAACGTCATAAATCAATTTTTAAAACATAACCAACTTTTTATGCCTGAACAACGTTAAATGACTAAAATAATTCCTCATTTGGGAGCACACAAACCGATGACAATAGAGCCCAAAATCAGAAATATAGTATTGGCTTCGGGAGTATTCGATTTACTCCACTTGGGACATGTAAAGTTTCTGGAGGAAGCAAAAAAAGCTGGCGGCGAAAACGCAGAATTAGTTGTCATCATCGCACGTGACACCACAGTAGAGAAAATGAAAGGAGCAAGACCTGTGATGCCTGAAAATCAACGTCGCGCATTAGTGGAAGCACTAAAAATAGTAGATGAAGCAGTACTGGGTCTTGAACAATTTGATATAGGCGAAGTTATCGAAAAAATCAAGCCCGCCGTTATCGCATTAGGATATGACCAGACAGGAATGGAGCAGCAAGTGAAAAAATACATTGAAAAGCATAAACTGAAAATCAAAGTGGTACACATCAGTAAGTTTGAAGAAGATGAACTAGACAGCTCCTCAAAAATAAGAAAAAAAATTGTTGAAAAATTTGCCAGATGAACAAAATGAAAAGCAGCCAGCAATACCGCATAACATATGTTTTGATTGCGATAAACATAGCCGTCTACGTCTACACGTCAATTGTGGGTGGAGACGCCCTAAACACAAGCTTTGATATGATAGTGCAGTATGGACAAGTCAACGGCTTAGTCCTCGGCTATGGCTATTATCATCAGCTGTTCACATCAATGTTTGTACACGTCACTATTGTACATTTAGCAGGGAACATGCTGTTTCTGCTAATTTTCGGCTTACGAGCAGAAGAACTGTTCTCCCTACCCGAATATCTACTCATCTACTTCTTGGGAGGCTTAGCAGGCAATTTATTATCATTGGGCTTTCTCCCCCCATGGGTACCCTCAGCTGGAGCCTCAGGAGCGATTTTCGCCATGTTTGGCGCCTGCAGCATCTACATCCGCCGAACCGTAGGGCAGTCAATCCTAGGCGCATTGATTTTCGCGTTTTTCCTCTTGCTGATCAGTTCAGGACCCGAAGTAAACAACATGGCTCACCTAGGCGGTTTAGTGGCGGGTTTACTTATAGGGTACCTTTTAGCATTAAAACAAAAACCTGAAACTGCATATGCCTACAGCTATTCTTACACTACACCATTTTAGATTAGGGTAAAGCCAAAATTTCCACTTTCACTTTGTTACCATCTTTAAGGTTAAGCTGCTTTCGTAAACAAAAAGGCGCAATAATTTCAAGGACAGAAGCATCATAATGGCTACGTAACGCAGAAATCAGGGCACCTTTAACCTTGTTTTCAATCAGAATGGGATAACATTTGACTACACCAAAAGTGCGATCCTCACTTCTGAAACCTTCCACGTGGATAGCTGGATATGCTTCTAATTCGGTGCGAGCTTGGATGTCATAGTCGGTTGTAAGTTTAATGTTTAATGTTCCAGGATAAGGATCAAAACCAAGTTTTTCTATGAATTGCTTACGGTACGGGTCTTTTGCTATGTAATAAGCACCTTCACCTAAGCCTGTAAAAACTGTACCCTCAAGAGTAATACTAGGCGAATAAGGCGCTTCCATAAGAAGTTTAAGGTTTGCATACACCTTTTGAAGCGCCCCCATGCCCTTTGGCTCGATTTTTATTAAGCAACCTTCATGAATAATTTTACGTTTTATCCAGCCTTTTCGCTCCAGTTCAATAAGATATCGGGAAGCAGTCTGCTGACTTACCCCCAATTTCTCAGCCAAATATTCTGTTGAAATCTTGGTAGTTCTCTTATGAGCACCCACCTCAGCTAATTTTACAACAGTAAAAATTTGGCGCCACTCATGAGGGTCAATCATTTTTTTACCAACAGGCAGGAATTGAATATTTGAGTATAGTAGGTGAGTCCATATTTAAACGACACGACAACTCACCTATATTTTGAGTAAACGACCCTCCTTATCCATTTCGCCTTTCCGTATACGTGTAGTAGATATGGGTGTACAGTTTTGGGAGGGAACCATGCTAACCGTAATTATAGTCAAAGGCAAAAGGGCGGCTTTCTGCCGCAGTTCGTTGATTTTTAATGCGGTACACCGGGTTTCTTCGCTAACCACCAATGCTTCAAGGTATGGATCATTAATTGAGGTACCATATGCATTATCTAAGGCTACAACTTCAGTTCTGCTCCATAAATCTGAATCCCTAAGAAAAGCCTCCAAATTTTTCAGCCGCTCACAGTAAGCCGCAGTTATGTGGGGTTTGTTCAGTTGATTAACAAGCATATCAGAACTTAAGCCAATTACAACGTGGTCTCCCACTTCAAAAGCCTTCAAAAGCAACGTTTTATGACCACGATGCAACTCATCAAAGGTTCCTCCAACAGCCACCTTTTTAAACCGTCTCATTTACACCCACCAATCTTGCGCCTTGAAAGTCCAACTCACTAACAAGGATGTTCTTTTTTGGTAAAATCTGTTTAAAAGCTTCAGCCACAGCTGCAGCGTTTTCCTTAAAGGCAACAGCATGAATTGCCTCTCCGAGCATGTTTTGAGCATAGCCAATTGCACCAGCTTTTTTTGCAAGGTGAGCAAGCTGTTTAACACGTTCAGTTGTAAAACCTGTTTTTTCAGAAAAATCCCAGCAACAAGCCAAAAAATTTTCTAAACTGGGCTCATCTAAAATAGCATCTAAGGTTTCGCGTCCATACCGATTGATCTCAACTCGTTTCTCTTCAGAAGACAAAATCTGCCTTGTAGGAGTTGGACCAAAAAATCCCACAACCACAGCATAGTCAGGACTTAAGGGGATTCGGTCAATAACACCTATTCCTGGTGCCCCAGGCTCAACAGTTATTACGCAACCACTAACCATTAAAGGTCCGACGGTACCTAACCCTGTCTTACATAATATCTCGGCAACATGCGCAATTTTTCCAATTTGATTAAAAGTTAAGGTTAAATCCAAAGCTTTAGAGAAAGCCAACGCTGCAGTTAAAGCTCCGGCCGCGCTTGTTCCAAAGCCTGCGCCGATCGGAACACAGATTTCATGATGAACTATCACGTCATACTTGTTCTCGGTCTTATCGAGGAGCAAACGCAAAGTGGCCTTTGTTGTTTCAGCTTCAGGTGCCACTTTCCCATTCAGAAAAACGCGGATGCTATTCTGTTTGGCTTCAGAAAGAGAAACTTCGGTTAAAACACCGTGTTGAAGACCAAATCCACCCCCACGGGCACCTATCCTTTCAGGGTCAGTTATGGGAATGCCAGCATCCGTGTGGTCGCAAATTTCAAAGAAACTAGAAAGACCTGCTGGAGCAAACGCTTTTGCAGTTTTAAACATCATTTCGCCTTTTCGTCTTTTGTATAAAAACGAAGGTGGGGGAAAGCCTTTTGGCAAGCCTTAATTATAGGAGGCCCGAGCAACAAAACAAAGGGAATTTCAGTGGCAAATGTCCACACAAATATTAAAGGAACCAAGGACGCTGAAAGTGGCGACGCAAAATAACCTGTGGGCGAAAAGAAAAGTTGACTATATGCCCAAACAGCAACAGCAACTATAGCGGCACCAACACCCATTCCGATAACGCTACCCACCCCGAAGCTTCGGAATTCACGCCAGTATTTTGTCATTAAAGCAAATAAAACCAGACTCACGCCCACCAGAGATACAAAGAGGGCAACGGTTACAATTGTAGAAAATGGTGCAAAACCAGATGACTCCACTGGCAACAACAAAGTTGGCAACAGCAAACCAGCCAAAATGATTATTGTCCCAATTACTAAGCCTACAAGGATTTTTTTTCGGTTAAGGTTTCTTCTTGAAAGGTAACCTATTACAAAAAAAACGGTGAAGTTTGCTGTAACGCCAGCCGTCAGGCTTAGAAGAGGATCACCATGAAAAGCTAGATCCCTGATAAATATACCGATGGCTGCACCAAGACCCCCAACCCAAGGTCCAAAAAGAACTGCAAAAACGGCAGGTATAAAAGCGGCAGGCCAGAAGGCTACGCCTCCAAAAGTAAGACCAAAACTTGTTAAATAACCAACGACTGCGTAAAGTGCAGCGCAAATTGCGATTATCGCCACGTTGAAAGCTTTCATGCGATATTTGCCCCCGTGTTTTTAATTAATAATCCCTTCAAAATGGGGACTCATTAAATAAGATTATCCTATGAACTGTTTAAACATGTTTAAACATGTATCGTATTAATCTTAGATGAAGACAGAGTACTTTGGTTCTCAAGCAAATGGCTACTAACAAAGTCTCAGCTATTTTCAAAAAATCAGGTTTTATGTGAACCTGAAAAGACTTGGGCACTGGAATATTTTCCAGCAGCTTTAATTGTGAAGACTCATAGCTACAACAAAAGAGGGGGCACATTCATTTTAAATTTAACCTATCAACAACCACCCAAACAAAAAATTTGCTGATAAAATGAGGGCAACTATTTTTTGTGCCTTCTGATTCGGTCTTGCCTTTGAGATATCATGCGCCAATCGCGTTTTCTCTGGGTTTGTACAGTGAAGCGATCGTATCTTGGAGGAGGGGGAACTGCCTCTTTTCGGTAACGAGAAATGTTACGATAAAAAGTCTCAGAGCTAATGATGTTGTTCTTCAGATCCTCGATGTTTTTGTTTAAGTCAAGTTTTTCTTCATCACTTCTTGCAGAGTCAAAAACTTCGGAATAAACTAAATAGGCAGCATGGAAAGGAAAATTTGACAGGTCATCGATAAGGAGTTTTTCAATTGCGGGTTGTGGGGGGTTTTTTGGTGATGGTTCAGTCATGTTTATTCAAGCTTCAACGTTAAGAGAAGTAGCAGACTTCTTTATAGCTTTTACAGATACCAAAAGTTTATTCTGGACTGTCAAATCCATGCTCTAAGCGACCATGGTCTTTCCTGAACTTGTCGAGATGCTCAGTTTTAGAAGTCCCGTAAGTTTTCAAGTGTTTTTGCAGATCTATTTCGTTGCAAAAACAGCAAGGGCAAAACGGACATTTTGATAAGTTATTAGTGTTGTGTTCGTGGAGGTTTTTCTCTTCCATGCCTATCGCTCGCAGATAACTCCATATAAATTTGAATATGGCACAGTTACCCTAAATAAGGTTAATGCAAATCCAATAACCACCAAGCATTATTTGAAATAAGACAAAACACAACACTGCAAACAGAGAAGATGATATGTAGGCACTTGAAATGTACAACGTGAAACTCAAAGTAAAGAGTATTCTTTTAGATTTAGATGGAACAATATTAGATACTAAAGATGCCTATGTTACAGCCGCAAAAAACGCTTTCAAGAAACTAGGTCTTACTGAACCTACAAACAGTGTCGCGTTGGAGATCCCAAAACGGATAGAACAAAAACTACCACTAACAGACCTCGTAGGAGTTGACTCCTCACGATTCTTAGATGTTTATCTTAAAGAGTTCTACGATATATCATCAGACAAAACATGCCCCTTTCCCCATGTAGCAGAAACTCTTGCAGAGTTATCTCAAAAGGCAAAACTTGCAATCATAACTATGCGTTTTGTTCCTAAAGAAATTGTTATCAAAGAACTGAAGCAATTCGGCTTAGAGGGATACTTCAATCAGGTGTTTACAGCATTAGACACAGACAAACCTAAGCCTTCGCCGGAAGCACTCCTCAAAGCTGTAAAAGCCATGGATGCACACATTCATGAATGCGCCATAGTGGGCGACTCAGTGATTGATATACAAGCAGGAAAAGCGGCTAAAACAAACACGATTGCCGTGCTTTCCGGCCTTTATTCACATGAAGAACTCGCTAAAACAAACCCAGATCTAATAATAAAGGGAATAGAAGATTTACCCACAGTTATAAATTAAAGAAATTTTCATATTTCTAAGGTCGAAATATTGCTGAAAACCGCCTAAACCAGTTATATGTGAATGGGGAAATAGGTTAATTAAAGCCAATATTGCATACTTAATATGGAGAAGGCTTCAGAGTCGGAAGTTGCTATGAACTTTGTAGAAATAATCCTGACAGAAAAATTGAAAGAAGCAGATCCAGCACTAGACATTCTAGGTTCTGACAAAAAAGTACTACAAGTAGCATCCCAAGACTTCACCAATTACCTCAAGAACCATTGGAATCTCGTTGGCAAAGAGTCAAACAACTGGGAACTTGCAGATAAAATAGAACAATTCTTCAAGGAGAACCCAGTAGAATTTGAAACCTACATTACCATTTGGACAGGCATCTGGCTGAAAAAATGGAAAGAGCGCGTCAAGTTACTCATCGGTAACCAAAACCCTAACAAGTGGAATAAAATCTCCAAGACACTCACAGACGCAGAACCATTATGGAGAAAATTAAACTACAAACAAGAAATCATGGAAATAGTAATTTCCACCCTAGTGAAGAATGGAGAAATCTGCGGAACCGAAATTTTAGCGGAAAACATTCTGAAGTTGGAGTTAGGCGAGAAGAAAAACCAATTTATGCTAAATGAAAAAGAACAAACGTTGGCTGTACTTAACAATGCACTACGTAAAGCGCGAGATATGGCTCAGAGCAAAGGTCCTCTGATTTTCGTTAAAATTGACAAAGGCTACTACAACTCAGTAAACTAAAAGAGGAAAATATCAACTATAGCCTCTTTTTTATAACAAAGAATCAAACATTGCCCTAACCTTTGAATATCGCTTGTTTGTTGCAGAACTTGAAATAAGAAAACATCGCATAGCGGAAAATCTACTCACAAAAACAATAGTACACTAATTTGACATAAATTGCAGACAAAACACACATAACTCAAACTACCGTACTATACAAACTAAAATTCACAAAAAACTTTTTTAGATGACGATAATAGAGGAGACAGCTAGACTAATCTTTGTCTAGCCAACGTCTTAGTTTGCCACTTGTAGCTTCTAATAGTGGCGGATTCCCCGTAGCCACACGCTGCACAACGCTTATGACGGACATGGTATGCACGTCTACCGCAACGCCTGCATTTTATGTGGACAACTTTACCTTGACGTTTACCCTGTGATGGAGTACCTTTACCCAACTTTGTCACCTAGGAGGAGGCGATATAAGTACAACGTTGTCTCCACGGACAATTATCAAGCCTAGCTTACGTTGGTTTTCAACTTCTGTTGTATCCTCGGTTTCTTCCAGAACCAAATTAAGATGTTGATCAAAACCCTTTAGTCTGCCACGTAGGCTTTTGCCGCCTTTTAGGCGTACCAGCACTATTTTGCTCAAGTTTTGCTCAAGGATTTCAGTGGTCATTTCGCTCATTTAAAGACCCTTCGTATTGTTCGCTTCTATACTTAAACTCTTAACATTTAAACCTATCTAAGCCATAAACACCATGTTACTGTAAAAGTCTATTAAGCCGGAAAAAATCTACTTTTAGCAAATTAAACTTAAAAAGGGGCGCAACTTTGACTGAACAATTATTCCAAGTGCTTCTTTTCGGTTTACTCCAAGGGATAACTGAGTGGCTACCAATTTCAAGCACGGCGCACTTGAAGTTAATTGACAAGTTTCTTATCAACTTGTCTATAACACCCCTCTTTAATCTTGTATTACACATAGGCACCTTAATAGCCGTCGTATTCTTTTTTAGAAGAGACATACAAAACATTCTTTCGGCACTTATTAGGTTTGATTTCAAATCAGAAAGTGGCGCCCTTATACCGCCAATTATAGTAGCAACAGTACCCACCGCTGCCATCGGGCTTGTTTACGTCTTGCTTTTAGGGGAAGCTTTTCAGACAATACCGATCATAGCTGTGACGTTTCTTGTAGGTGCTACCATTGTTTATAGCTCTAGATTTGGACAGGAAAAAACTGAAAAAATAGCTTACAAAAACGTGATACTGATAGGTATCGCACAGGGTTTTGCTGTATTCCCAGGGCTCTCGCGAAGTGGGGTAACTATATCCACAGCGCTACTTCTTGGTTTTCGAAAAGAAACCGCGTTTAAATTCTCTTTTCTCCTATCTATACCAGCTATTATCGGCGATTTCATCGTAGAAGCGTATAATCAACGCGGGGCACTCTCCACAACTAGCATAGACCCAATAAACATAATCGCGGGTTTCGCTATAGCCATAGTAGGAGGCTACTTGGCTTTAAGACTAGTAGCAAAAACCGTTAAAAGCAAAAAGTTCCATTATTTTGCACTCTACACAGGAACACTCGGAACTATACTTCTAATTTCATCAATACTCATACTCTAGCAAACGCAATGCACTAAAATTGTCGCTCACCTTATAAAGTGCCTTTTGCCTTAGAATTGACAAATATGTGAACCAGAATGACAACGCTAATAGAGCTTACGCTAGTTTTTTTGAGCTCTTTTGGGTTCAATATGATACCCTTTGCTGGTCCATCCAACCTTTTTATTGCATCAACAGCAGCATTAACCATAAGCTCCACTGAACCCACAACTTTAGGAGCAATCGGTTTACTAGTAGCTTTAGGAGCATCAATCGCCAAAAGTGTGCACTACTTAGTCACCTTCTTTATAGGGAAACATTTAAACCCAAAAAAGCGCCAGCGACTAGACAAAGACGCGGAAAAAATCAAAGGCTGGGCATTCCTATTGCTCATTGCAGCCGCTGCCACACCAATCCCTGACGAACCAGTGGTTATACCGCTTGGATTGATGAAATACAGCCCAGTAAAGTTCTTCACTGCATTCTTTCTTGGAAAACTCTCAATAACGCTAGCAGGAGCATTTCTTGGCGCATGGACAAACAGCACTTTCTCGGAATTTCTCAGCCAAGAAGCAATGATTACACTCTCGGTAGCTCTAACCATAATTGTCACCGTGATCTTGCTTAAAGTTGATGTTGCAGATTTTATTGAAAAAATTTTTAGACGAAAACCTAAAGCGACCAAACAAAACAAAGAAACTACCGCAACAAGCACTTAAACTTAGGAAAGTTAATTATGGACCAGCCTCATCACGCATAGCGAATAAATTCCAAATTGAGAGACACACATGAGTCACAAACATCGACGGTTTTCATTAAAAACAAAAGAATCAAAACAAATAATTTCTCAAGTTTCAGCGAGACTAAAAATAGATTTTGAAGCTATACTGGGTTCAAAAACAAATGTTGAGAGCATAGAGACAGATTTTGGTCAGTTATTGCTAATCTCAGGCAAGCCTATGTTATTCAGGAACAATGAAACGTTTTTGCCGACTTTAATGGCTCATGAATTGCTGGAAACACTACCTAAAGTGGTAGTAGATATGGGTGCGGTACGTTTTGTCTGTAACGGTGCAGACATAATGGCTCCAGGCACAGTTCGCTATGAAGGTGAATTCAGAGTTAACGATATCGTAGTTGTGGTGGATGAGAAACATGGCAAACCCTTAGCAATAGGTGAGGCTCTCTACAGCCTAAATGAAGCAAAAAATGTTAAACACGGCGCCGTTGTTAAAAATGTTCATTACGTCGGCGACAAAGTTTGGAACTTTGCAAAACTCATAAACGAGTAGCACAGACGCCCTCTCGAGAAGTTAATGTTAGAGAAGATTCAGTATCTGAAAGGGGGTTGCTTGTTCATCCACATATTGATAGTGGACGCAACCGACCAGATTTTCGGCAGCAACAAATCTTAATCTTAAATTAGTAAAACAAGAAACCTAAAAAGGGAAAGACTGGGTTAACCTACAAAAGGGGGAACAAATATTCTCTGGATCGTCTAGAAAAGAACTATTTAAATTTCTATAGTTCCCTCTTATAGTGGCGCTATCTTTTTGGTGACACAAGGAATGGAAAATAAAACTGTTAAACAAACAGCCAAGGCACCACCTGAGCAAGCCTTGAACCAATTTGGCAAAAACAACCAACTCAAAGAGTATCACGAAAAACGTGATTTCAATGCAACCACAGAACCACAAGGCAACAAAAGGAAAAAACAAAATCAAAACAAAATCTTTGTTGTACAGGAACATCACTCCAAGAGGTTGCACTACGATTTCAGGTTGGAGCATATGGGTGTCCTCAAAAGCTGGGCAGTTCCAAAAGGTATACCAGAAAGCACAGCAGACAAACGCTTAGCCGTAGAAACAGAAGACCACCCATTAGAATATGCAGAGTTTGAAGGCACAATTCCCGAAGGACAATACGGAGCAGGCACAGTCACCATCTGGGATGAGGGCAACTACGAAACCAAAGTCTGGAACGAGAACATGATAGAAGTCACATTAAAAGGCAAAAAACTCCTAGGGCGCTACGTGCTGGTGCGCCTAAAAAAAGGTGATGACAAAAATTGGTTGCTGCTCAAAGGCAAATAATAACTGAACTCACGAAAACTACCTTTAGTTATTTCCAGCATCTGCTGTATAAAACGAGAATTAACTCAAATTTATTTCGGTAAAAATAAAGAATACCGTTTAATGTGATTGGTATATGCTCTATTGTGGAAATTGTGTCACAGTAAACAACCTGAATACAAGTTTTGCCAGAACTGCGGTTTTCCCTTCCTGCAACAACATTTTCCATTTTTCAGCTGTCTATGGAGCCTAACTTGCGTTGTAGACTTGCAATACCCATTCATGAGTGCGCTAAAAGTTTCCATAAAAAGAAGAAGGACTATTTCCTTTCAATGAGCTCAATTAAGGTGCCCTCAGGATCTTCTACAAACGCTATCAACGATCTAGAATGAGGAAGTCTGAAGGGTCCATCAGTTATAGTTACGTTTTCTTTTTTCATGGTGTTTATTACTTGCTGCATATCTTGAACTTCAAAAGCTATATGATCAAAAAGGCGGTTTTCGTCAGGTTGTATAAACCTTTTTTGGTTGCGGTAAAAAGTAAGCTCAAGTGTGCCACCTTTGGCTTGAGGATCTCGCAGAAAAGCAATTTCAGCGTTATTTTGTAAAATTTCTCTTTTACTCAAAAGTTGGAGTCCAAGTAGCCGAGTATAAAAGTCAATTGATTTCTCCAGATTACTGGTTCGAATGCTTACATGAACAAGCATTGTATTTCCCCCACTTTTCAAGATTTTTGAGGCCTTCTACTGACAGCAGAAGAAAAACTTGCTCAAGCTTTGGAATACACTTAAATCTTTTAGCTCGCTCTCTCCTTTGAACAACCGACATAAAACACGATGGCTACCTAATGAGTCCCATTATTGAAACAGATCAATTAACAAAAAAATTCAACAGTCTTATAGCAGTTGACAAAGTAGACATCGAAGTTCAAGCAAACGAAATTTTCGGTTTGCTTGGTCCAAACGGCGCAGGAAAAACAACCACTATAAACATGCTCTGTACCATACTCAAACCTACCTCTGGAACCGCTAAAGTCAACGGTTATGACGTAGTCAAAGAGGCAAACAGAGTACGGAAATCTATAGGTCTTGTCTTTCAAGACCCCAGCATCGACGACAGACTAACTGGCAGAGAAAATCTGTATATGCATGCAAACCTCTACGGTGTACCTACAAGCGAGCAAAAAGAAAGAATTAACCGTATACTCAAACTTATTGAACTAGAAGACCGAGCAGACGACCTCATGCGAACCTATTCAAGTGGCATGCGGCGCAGGCTCGAACTTGGACGTGGACTGATTCACTATCCAAAAGTGTTATTTTTAGACGAACCAACCGTCGGGCTGGATCCACAGACCCGCTCTCACATTTGGAAATATATTCAGGAACTTAAAGAGACACATGACATAACCGTCGTTTTAACGACTCACTACATGGAGGAAGCGGAGAGACTCTGCAACCGTATAGGCATAATTGATTATGGGAAGATAATCGCTTTAGATAAACCTTCAAGTCTTAAAGAGACCCTTGAGGGTGATGTCATTTTAGTTAAGGCTAACAATCTAGAAGAACTTACAAGATTGTTAATTGCAGAATTTGGCTTCACAAAAATACGCGTTATTGACGACACAATGGAAATTACAGTAAAACAAGGCAAGAGTCTTTTACCGCGGATAGTAGAGGCAACTGCAACTCACAACATTTTTGTCGAGTCGATTCTCCTACGTGAACCCAACCTCGAAGACGTTTTTCTCCACTACACAGGAAGAGGCATACGCGCCGACAGTGGAAAAGAACGCTACGGTTTAGGAGCTATGAAAAGGAGAAGAATAAAGTGACAGAACTCAAAGGACTGTATACCCTGTGGCTCCGAGAGGTCAAACGCTACTTACGCAACAGTACGCGTATACTTAGCAGTTTTATCCAACCCCTACTGTGGCTGGTCATTTTTGGCGTAGGCATCGGCGCAAGCCTACATGGAGCAGTATCAACCCAAGAATTGACGTACCAAGAATTGATTTTTCCCGGAATCGTAGGACAAACACTCTTGTTCACAGCCATGTTTATGGGAATTTCAGTAATATGGGATAAAGAATTTGGATTCATGAAAGAAATTTTGGTCGCTCCACTTTCACGTTTTACAATTTTTATAGGCAAAATGTTAGGTGACAGCACAGATGCTCTTATCCAAGGGTTAATTGTGCTTGCATTCGGCCTAGTTTTAGGAGTAAAACTCAGCCCGGCGTCGTTTCTTTTGTGCTTGCCCGTAATGCTACTCATTACTTTTGGTTTAGTAAGCGTAGGATTAATTATAGCAAGCTTTATGGACAACCTTGAAAGTTTCGGTGCAATTCAAAGCTTCATAAACCTACCTTTGTTCTTCTTAAGTGGTGCATTATTCCAAATTCAAAGTCTACCTGCTTGGCTGCAAGATATTTCAAAACTCAACCCACTAACCTACGGAGTAGACGCTCTGAGACATGTTATCTTGGGAGAAACGTGGCAGTCTCTGCAACTGCAGCCGCTCATTGTAGACCTCGCGGTGGTGGGCATTTTTGATTTGGCAATGATCGTAGTAGGAACATGGGCGTTCCACAAAATGAAATAAAAAACAAAAATGCTACAAAAATATAGACATCAGAAAACTAACGGAACTATATTACTTGAAGTTTCTTCGATTTGCTGCTCTATTATAAGTTCAAGTTAATCAAACAAGATCTTCCAATACAGAAACTATAAAAGCTACAGTTTTGAAGACAGAAAACAAGAAAGCAATCAAGGCGCATAAAATATATACTGCTGCCGCTCTCTTGAATGGGAGATGTTCACGTGAGCAACAACTGCGTTTTCTGTAGAATAGTCCAAAAGGAACTATCCTCAAGCAACGTATATGAAGATGACAAAGTTTTAGCTTTCATGGACATTCGACCAGTTAATGAAGGACACACATTGGTAATTCCCAAGCAACATTTCGAAGGAATACTGGACATACCTGAAGAACTAAACGCGTACGTCAACAAAATAGTGAAGCGCGTAGCAGTTGCTGTGCAAAAAGCCACACACGCAGATGGCCTCAGTATAATCCAGCAAAATGGAAGAGCAGCAAATCAAGATGTTTTCCATTTACATGTACACATAATTCCCAAATTTGAAGGACAAAATACACCAAGGTTCAGAGATTTAAGCGAAGTAAGCAGAGAACAACTTGATCAAACAGCATCAAAAATAAAAAGTCACCTGCTACCCTAATATCAACTTAGTCTAAAAATAATCATACTAATAAAATAACACTTTTTTTTAAAAAAAAAATAAACGCAAAAGGATCCACCTCTTAAAGGCCAAAAAAATAACTAGTACTTAAAACTGTCAGCTCTTCAAAAAAATAAAAAAGTAAATGTGTGGTGGAGATTAAAACCTACGGTCTCTAAAGCCGCCGCCACCTCCACGTCTGTCCCTACCACCGCCGTAGCCACCGCCACGTCTGTCCCTACCACCAAAGCCTCTTCCACCGCGTCTAAATGGCCGTCTTTCCTGTTCATAGGTTTTACTGGAGACATTGTTAGTTGTATTAACTTCTCCTTCAATTGGAGCAGCTGCAGGTTCAAGTTTTCCATATTTACCAATATTTAGGCGCATGTTACCCTTAAACAAAGTGACATAGCCATTTTCTACCCTGATGGTGTCGTTTTCATTCACTTTCTCAATGTTGTCATCCCACAATGTCAAGTAAACAACACCTGTCTCGTCACCAACTAACGCGTCACAGACTTTGTGGGCTGACCCATCTCTGCCCATGGGTATTTCTCTAATTTCGCTTTTGGAAACTACTTTGGCGGTTACGTTAACTGCTCTAGACTGTGGAGTTAACTCGCCAACTTTGACTTCAACTGGTTGCTTTTTGTTTTCGAAAAATCCTTCGACTGCCAATCTAATTCAACCTTTGTATGTTTGGTATGCACAAGTTAGTCTGCAAGCGCTTCTTAAGGTTTGCGGTCATCATTGTAGACAGGATGTAGGGCTCTGGAAAATACACGCCGCTAAAGAGGCATATTTAGCGTGCACTCTATAAATAAGAGGCCTGTGAAATTAACTCTTATGAAACGAAGGAGTTTAATAGGCGTACTAACTGCAGTTGCAGCTCTTGGATTGACAGTGATAGCTATAATCTGGACTAATAATGGTTCCAACCTTTCGCTGCAAATGGTGGTACCACAATATTACACCTATGAAGTTGTCCGAGTTTACCCCCATAACGAAAGCGCTTTCACTCAAGGTTTAATCTATGCAGATGGTTTTCTCTATGAAAGCACAGGGCTTTATGGCAGTTCTACCCTTCGGAAGGTAGACTTGGAAACGGGTAACATACTGGCTAGCACTATTTTGCCTACAGAATTCTTTGGGGAAGGTATAACTTTAATTGACGAAAAAATCGTTCAGTTAACGTGGCGTTCACAAGTTGCATTTGTTTACAGCAAGGAAAATTTAAGTTTACTGTATAACTTCACTTATTCCACCGAAGGTTGGGGTATAACTTTTGACGGCACCCACATAATTATGAGCGACGGCACAGACAAACTCTACTTTCTTGACCCAACCACCTACCAGCGCACAGGCTACGTTAACGTTAAGGATGGCAATTTTCCGCTAACTAATCTAAATGAGCTTGAATACGTCAAAGGCGATGTTTATGCAAATATTTGGCATGAACAAAAAATTGCAGTTATCAACCCTACAAACGGGCAAGTTAAAGCGTGGATAAATCTTTCAGGAATAGAAAATGCACCTTTAAGCGAAGAGGAAGTGCTCAACGGTATTGCTTACGATGCACAGAATAATCGATTATTTGTTACAGGAAAAAACTGGCCACACCTTTACGAAATAAAACTTATAGCCGTAGGATAGTTTAAGCTTCCAACGCTTTTTGTGAAGCGTCAATGTAAACTTTAGCAAATTTGTTCGTTAAATCTTTCTGAGTGTAAATGGAGGTGTGTAACCTGAAAAAATTACCCATACGCTCTGTTTCCACTCCAATGCCTATCACAATTACCCCTTTCTTAAGAAGGTCATCAACGTTTTCCTTTAAGGCAATAGGCATGTTCACGTAACCGTAAGGCCAACCATCTGAAATCACAATAAGCACGCGCTGTTCCTCAAACCTTTTTGCCAACATTTTGCCGGCAATATGCACGGCATCAGGGATATAGGTTAACCCCTCAAATTTGAGGCCACCGATTCGAGCCCGAACTTTCTGCGAGTAAGATTCAGTGGAATCTTTGAGAATATAAAGACGGTCACTGAAACCAAAAAAAGTCCACGAGCTTGAATCAGTCATTAATTCTTTTGCAGCTTCAGCTACCGCAATTGCTAAGGCTCTTCCATATTCACCACGAACTTGCATACTTCTACTCACATCAAAAACAATAGACCAAGCAAAGCTCTGCTTCAAGTACTCCTCCAAAGTAAAAACATCAGTGGCAGGCTTGTTGCTTGCCATAGCCTGGATAACCTCAGACAAATCTAAAATACCCATTTCTTGCCGAGTATTTTCATCATAAAGATCTACAGCCTCCCGTAGTGCATCCATCAACCTTCGGCTGGCACCCTGCACAAGAGATCTTGCTCTAAGATACTGAGTGTAGTCCTCTTCAGGGAAAGAAACGGACTTAAAACGTGTCCAACCTATATACGGCGTGATTTTGGAGAGAATTTTTTGTTGTCGCTCTTGCTGTTGCTGGTCAGAATTAAACGCTTGAAGCGCTTCTGCCTCCTGTTCAGGTCTCCAACACTGCTCTATATTGTCAACAGTAGGAACTGAACCGCCTAACGCCTCTATGGACTGTACAAATATGCTTTCTACATCATAAGACATATGAAGGTTAGCTTCGCTGTAGATACTACAGCGACCAAGACTTTCCGCGTACGGAAGTGAAGGACACTCCATAAAGGGACCAAAAGGTTCCAGCATACATCTTAGTTTTTCAAGTTCTTGGGTGAACAACTTTTCGAAGTTAATCTGTTCACCAGCTAATGATCCCAAAAAAGTGTCCCTCAACGCCAACAAATCTTTCTGAACAGCGTCTACGGCCTGAATTTCCTCGGTATCAAGTTTTCCTTTGTATTCACCTACATTCATTTTTGTAAGTATCGCAGACATTACCCTTGTTGCAGAAGAAAAAATTCTGTTTACGGGTTTAATTTTCTGGTAAGCCAAGGCATTTGCGTAGGCTATGTCAATTAACCTATCTGGGTACCAAGCTTGAAAATACGAGTTCACATAAGTATCTCTAAAAAGAGATTTCACAAACGCGTCAACCAGCGAATCAGAAGGGCAAGGGGCTATATCTACGTCAGGAAGAGGCACAAGTGTATGTGTGGTCAAATGCAAAACGGCAGCTCTAAAAAGGCGCCCAACTTTTGATTTACCTGACTTATCATAGGGAAAAGTTTGTCCTAAATACAGGATTTGATTGTTTTCTAAAAACTGAGTTTTAGGTAATTTTATTGTAAATCCTTGGTCATCGTGTTCTAAAGTTGGTTGGGCTAAACTGGGATCTAGAAGAATTTTCACTTTTTCCTTGTCTTTCTGGAACGAGATTGCACGAGCGTACTCTAAAAAGCCCATTATATAACCTTCACACAGAAACTATTGAGTATTAAACACTGCCTCAATAATACGGCGAACATCAGCTTGAACTTCAGGGTTATCACTCGTTAAACCAATTATGGTTTCTTCGGCAGCATTGAGGGGGGTACTTCCATCATAAACTAGCATAGCCCAGTTAATCAGATCACCCAACGATGGCCCATAAGGCAGGTCGCCAGCTTTATATTGGCGCCGCAATTCTGCTCCCGCCTGTATAATTTTGTAAGCAGTGTCCTTGTCAATTTTTGTACGTTTTTGCAGCATTTCCACCTCGTTTGGAGAGATGTTCTCACCTACACTGAGAAAGTCAAAATTAATCCATACAGCCATACGTCGTCGCATAGCAGCGTTCAATGGTTTGGTTCCTGAGAACTCGGCGGTGGCGGGGTTCATACTGATAATCATGTAAGCATATTTGTGGCGTTCAATAACTTCACTGTCTTTTTCATTGAGCACCAAGTGACCCCTTGTGTCCAAAACAGGATTGAGTCTTGTAGCTACATCTTGCTTCATCATGTTAGCTTCATCAAGATACATAATGCCCCCTTTGCGGAGCCACTGTGTCAACAAACCATCAACCCAGTTTTCTTTGCCTAAACCGATAAAACGACCAATCAGGTCAAAAGACGATGTAGATAAGCCACAGTTAACCTCCCAAATAGGCAATCCTGTCAATTCGGCGACCAAATAGACAATATGAGTTTTACCTGTACCTGAGGGTCCGATTAAACTGCACTGTTTAAAATAATAGAGTGCTCGCACAATCCGCTCTACATAATGCTGTCCATGGTCTAAATATTCAGGTGTATTCTTTGGAATCAAATCATCCAAATGTGCAAAACTATAATTTGGATGTAAATCATATTTTTGAATATCATATTTATGATATAATGGAGACTGAGACATTGGGCGTTCTTTGTCTACAGAAACTGTAACTCTAAACCTGTCCTGTTTAACAGACGTAACTTCTTGAATTCGACTAACAGCAGTTTGCTCTCTAAGGCCCTGATGTCCATAAACCATGCTCTGCCGCCTCTGACTACTATGAGGTGTTAAATCCAGACAAATAAATATTACGTATTACGACTTATTATAAAAGATCACGGCAAAACACCAACAGTAAATTCAAAACACAACTCATAAAAAAGAGACATTGAATTAGAGACCTAATTAAAATCAGAAACTTTTGCACAACCAACTACTATAGTTTGACATGCGCTTTCAACGAAAGTACTTTATTGATCAGCACTAGAAAAGCGCTTCCTTTTGAAAAAGATGTACGTAAACTTTACTACATACAAGCCCTTTTCTCATAAGAGCACGTTAGTCACAAGCGATAACCTTTGACACAGGAAACTATGGCAAAACCTGTAGTGGAAATGCCCATTCTTGATGAAAAACAGGAGCGAAAGCAGATTTCATTACAGGAAGTGCTAGAATCTATCAAAAACGTTGCAGACGACATCGGACAGATCAGCGAGTTGACAAGTGAAGAAAAACTTTTAACAACACAATTTTTTGTTGCACTTTTTAAACTTATGCAACCGTTAACAACAGCAATCCAAGTTTCTGTCTCCGTTCTCCCTGCAGAAACAGGAGCTATAACACAGGCGTTTGTTGACCCCACAGGTCACCTTTCACTTACACATAAAGATGGGCGGATGGAGATCAAGAATCTTCAGGAAGAAAAGAACCGCGAACTCATGATGGCAGTAGTATCAGACATCTTACCTAAATTCAAAAGCTTAACAAGCGCCCAGAAACGAAAAGTCGAAAACAGGATTAAATTCTTAACAACGTTAACAAAAGAATTACAAAAAATATCCGAAGCCTTCTCAGTGGTAGTTTCATCAACACAAAAATGATCACCCAATGAGCACAAACAACCAAAAATACATGTACTAAATATTCAGAATGTATCCTCAACCTCTCTAACATAGGTGAAGTTATTTAATATAGTATCGTAATACACAATATTTTAATATTTAGAAGCCTCTCCATAAACCAACTTAACACACGAGGAAAACACATATGGGAACAGTCATGGTAGTAGATGACGCATCATTCATGAGGGCAGTACTCAAAAAAATAATACTCCAATCCGGCCATGAAGTTGTAGCTGAAGCGTCAAATGGCGAAGAGGCGATAAATCAGTTTCAAACAGTGAAGCCTGACTTGGTTCTCATGGACATCGTAATGCCACCAACACCCAAAGCCAAAGACGGCATCGAAGCACTCAAACAGATAGTCACCGTAGACCCCGCAGCAAAAGTAGTCATGTGTAGTTCCATGGGTCAGCAAGCACTCATAGCTGAGGCACTTAAATCAGGTGCAAAAGATTTCGTTGTCAAACCTTTCCAACCTCAAAAAGTTATGGAAGTCCTATCCAAATACTGCTGAGGAAGCAAAAATTGCTGACTGCTCCAATTTGGCTGCACAACACAACAATCTCCTCCATAAACCGCAGTCAAAATGGAGTACAAACATGCGAAATTAATGAACTCCAACCAATAATAGCCACAACGACAGAAGCCACCACAAAAACAAATCTGGAGGAGATTCGTGTGAATATGGCGGAAATGAAAGCAGAAAAAAAGCCAGTAACGCTGGTAACCAGTGTCGGCTCGTGCGTCGCAATATGCCTGTACGACGCAGTCAACATGTGTGGGGGGTTGGCTCATATCATGCTTCCAAAATCCGCCATCGCTCCACATGAATCTCTTCCAGGAAAATTCGCAGACACCGCCGTTCCCAGCTTAGCAAACGCAATCAGAAAACTCTGTAAAAATGAAGGCAGGTTAAGTGCAAAAATTGCAGGTGGCGCAAATATGTTTCCAAATATAAATGCTCTCAACATAGGAGCCAAAAACGTCGAAGCAGTTAAAGAAGCGTTAGCTGAAAATAAAATTAGACTTATTGCGGAAGATGTTGGAGGCTCTCATGGTCGAAGAATAAGTTTTGACGTTAAAACTGGAAATGTAACTGTAAAAGTTTTCAATGGAGCGACCGCAAAACTATGAGCGAACAACTTGAAAAAAATAACAATATAAATTATCTAAAAACTGATTTTAAGCCTCCGTCTTATTCAGCACTGATAGATGAAATTGAGCTAGGTATACTCTTAGAACTTGGTAGCATAGGAGCGGGGCATGCTGCCACATCTCTCTCAGAGGTTCTGCAGCAACAAGTTACAATAAATATACCTCGACTTCACACGATCCCACCACACGAGTTGCCTAGGTACTACGAAAAACATGAAGAACCAACTACTGCAGTTTATATGCAGATAGCCAACAATGACTGTGATATATTGTTGGCCTTTGACGCTGTAGAAGCAAAGAAAATCGCGGCTATTATGACAATGGCTCCATCGGCAGAGGAACTGGATCCCACTATGGAAGAGTCGGCAATACAAGAACTTGGCAATATACTCATTGGATCATTTTTAACAGCTATATCTGATTTCACAGGTATACAGCTAATCCCAACAACTCCTCAAAGAGTAATAGACACCTTTGATTCTATAATTGATAATTTTATAGTTAAACAATCAATCATGTCTGATAATGCACTGATATTTGACGCCCAATTCAAACGTTCCAATGAGAATGCGAATTCCATCTTAATATTATTCCTAAGTCCACAACTACAAAAACAACTTGTACAAAAGTCAAAAGAACAAATGGGTATCTGACAACAATGGCAAGGCAGGATAAAAAAATGCGGCAACAAAAATTAAAACCTATCCGAGTTAGCGAGAACGTAGAAATTACGGCCCAAGATATATTATTGGAAATTGGAAGCATTGGTGCAGGACAAGCCACAACCGCACTTTCCACAATGCTGAATGAAAAAATAAATGTAGAAGTACCACGTCTACACATAAAACCTCCTCACCTAGTTCCACAGATTTATGAGAAGCATGATACAGTTGTGGCGGCCATTTTTATGCAACTAAGAGAAAAAGCAGGATGCGATTTAATGCTCATTTTTGAATGGGAGGAAGCAAAAAAAATTGCGGCGATAATGACGGGCGATATTGATGCGAATCAAGAGATAGAAAAATCCGCTTTAGAAGAACTTGGTTCAATTATGCTTTGTTCATTTCTGAACGCCATGGCGAATTTTACTTCAACAGAGTTGCTTCCCACGCCGCCAATATTAATTTTAGACACTTTTGACGCGGTTATTGATGAATTGCTGTCAAAGCAGGCGCTGTGTTCGGATATTGCGGCAATTTTTGATGCACAATTCAAACGTAGCACAAGTTCAGCTGGAGGATACCTCATTATGTTTCCAAGTGCTGAACTGCAAAAAATAATGGTCAACAAAGGAATGAAGTGGTTAAAGATTAATAAAGAAAGCAGCCAACGGCTCAATCGCTCTTTAAAAGTTTCATATAACAAATAGATAGCACCTACAAATACAGAAACCAAAGTTGACTTCTGGAAAGGAAATAATGATGGAAAGCTCAAAAGGACTATCAGAGTTCTTTGAAAAAGTGGCGTTCCAGAAGCTAAAGAAAATGCTTTTTGAAAATGTGGGTCTAAATTGTGACGGTTATCGTGACGAATATCTGAAAAGGCGATTTGATGTTAGATTGAAAGCAACAGGTTCTCAAACTTACAGTAAATACATAATTTATCTGAAAAAAAACCCTGGAGAATATCAACAACTTCTTAACGATTTAACAATAAACTACACAATGTTCATGAGGGATGCGGACGTTTATCTCTATTTAGAAAAATTTCTTTTGCCAAAACTTTTCGCATCTAACCCTGTAAGAATTTGGAGTGCGGGTTGTGCAAGTGGGGAAGAACCATATTCGGTAGCCATTTTGGCACACAAGATTCTTGGCGAAAAAATAAAAAATCATCAAATTTCAATTTTTGCCTCGGATATTGACAAAGACGCTTTGTTAAAAGCTGTAAAAGGCGAGTACCAGAAAAAGCAGTTATGTGGACTCACAGAAGATATCTTCAAAGAATATTTCACGAAGATAGGCGAAACATATCGAGTACGCGATTGCGTTCGTGGTCTTATCCATTTTGAGCAACATGACTTAATGAAAGAGCCGTTACGCCGAAATTTGGATTTAATTTTATGCAGAAACGTCATGATTTATTTTGCTAAAGAAAGCCAACAGTTAATTCACATGAACTTCTATAATGCTTTACGCGAAGGCGGATATCTAATTACTGGAAAAGCAGAAATGCTCAGTGGTGAACCTAGCAGAAAGTTTTCTGTAGTAGACATAAGAACACGCGTCTATCAGAAACCAAAGCAATCAAACATAGATCAAATAGGTATTATTCAACCCACCACAAAATTAACTTTGTAAATTCAAACAAATTTAAATTGAGACAATTTTGGGTGTCTCAAACAGAGACACACGCATACAAAATAATTTCAAAGCTCAAAAATGGTTATCAAACCAAGCCAGCATAAGGTGGACTGTTACAGTTGTCTTTGGATAATGATCAATACAGAGAATTATTTATTGAAGAAGCAAAAGAACACATTGAATGTCTAACTAAGTCTATGCTGACTCTTGAGAAAGAACCTCAAAACAAAGAGATCATAAACATGCTTTTTAGATCAGCTCATACATTAAAGGGCTCTTCAGGCATGATGGGATTCAAAGATTTCCAAGAGCTAACTCATAAAATGGAAGATGTTTTTGATGGTATGCGTAAAGGTAATGTGCCTACGCCTGAATTAATTACAGTACTTCTTGAGTGTATTGATGCCTTATCTGCAAGGTTGGAAAGGATCCAAAAAGGCGTTGAAGGTGAAATAGAAGTTGAGGCTCTCAAAAAAAGGCTGGTTGGAAGCATAACTGAGTCAACTTCAGGACTTGCCACAACAAAAGATTCTTCAGACTCAATCAGAATTAACGAAAATGCTTTAGTTGAGCTTGACGAAAATGAAAAAGAGGCTTTACAGAAAGCTAAAAACATTGGTGAAAAAGGCTATTGCATAGACCTAAAATTTTCTGATGATTGTCATTTCAAGGTCATAAGAGCAAACATGATTCTCAGCAAAATAAGTAAAATCGGCGAGATTGTTAAAACGGTGCCTGTCAAGAGAGAGCTAGACGAAGATAGACTTAAGCAGGGCTTTAAATTGGTTGTTGCCACGAAAATTGACGGGAAAGAGCTTGAAAAATGCACTCAAGAAGTGCTTGAAGTGGAAAAGGTTTCAGTGACGCCTATTGAGAGTTTGGTTGTGGGCAAGGGACAAAAACTGACGAGGGGAGAAGAGAAAACGTTTTGTGTTGGTATCGAAAATGGCAGAGTAACAAAAGTACTGTCAGATGTCTATTCTGCTCAAACAGTTCGCGTAAAATTTGATCAGCTTGATAAACTCATGAACTGGGTTGGTGAATTGGTTATAAATAAAATTGCGCTGCTTCAGGCTACAGCAGAAGTAAAAAATGACGGATTAAAGCGCATTACTGAAAACATTGACCGCTTGACCGCAGATCTCCAAGACTTGGTTATGCAGGTTCGTATGGTGCCAGTAAGTCAGATCTTTGACAGGTTTCCCAGACTTGTTCGGGACCTTTCAATTAAGAAAAATAAGAAGATAGATCTAGTTATGGAAGGTAGAGATATAGAAGTTGACCGCACCGTGCTCGATGAAATAGGCGAGCCCCTAATTCACATGCTTCGAAACAGTATCGACCATGGTATAGAAATGCCAAATGAGCGGGTGCAAGCAAACAAACCTGAAAAAGGCATAATTAGGCTCTCAGCGCAAAGAAACGGTGATAAAGTTATTATAGAAGTGGAAGATGACGGCGCAGGTATAGATCCAGAGAAGATTAAAAAAGTTGCGATTAAAAAAGGCTTTGCGACCGAAGCGGAACTAGAAAAAATGTCAAGGGAACAGATAATTAACATGATTTTTCTACCAGGCTTTTCAACAGCCAAAGAAGTTACTGACACAAGCGGCAGAGGCGTAGGCATGGATGTAGTGAAAACCAAAATCGCCGCTCTAGGCGGCACAGTACATCTTGAAACCCAAGTTGGAAAAGGAACGAAAACCACAATCAAACTTCCACTTACCTTAGCAATAATTCAAGCGATTTTAGTGAACGATTCAGGACAAACTTTCGCCATACCAACGAGTCAGGTATCAGAAATTGTACGCGCCAAAAAGGGCGATATAAAATCATTAGGTAAAACTGACGCTATTCTCGTTAGAGATAAAGTTGTACCGGTCGTGCATTTACACAAAGTTTTAGGATTAGAAGGCGCGGACGAAGAGGACTTGGAACTGCTGATAACTTACCTCAACGACGAAAACTCCAAGATAGGACTGATCGTGGACTCAGTCCTAAGGCAACAGGACATATTGGTCAAATCTCTTAGTGAGACACTCTCTGGAATTAAAGGCATAAATGGAGCAACAATCCTAGGTGATGGCCAAGTGGTTCTAGTCTTAGACGTAGGCCAATTGGTAAGCAAATCAAAAAACTCTTATTGATGAAAAACTTTTTTTTCACCTTAACTCAATTTAGACTTCAACTCTGATTTTTCTAAAGCCCTTTTTTAGGCCAAATGGTTACTTTATAAGAGCTAGATCTACCCATAAAGCGGAGATTTACTTTTTTACAAACATAATTATAGTGATAGTAAGTAAAATAGAATATTACAAAAACTGAAAGCTTGCTTAATTGCTATTCAAACTATCAACCACACAAGAAAGGAGTAGCAACATGTCAGATCAAACCGAGGTTAAATCGGAAAACGCTCGCAATGTAATCTTAAGCTACAACGAAAATGTCTATTTCGTCAACAAAGTTAACGTTAAAATTCCTGAAGGCGAAGATAAACTTAAGGCAGTTTTTCATGCACGACGAATTTCAGATAATCAGACTCAAGATTTGAATGTGGAAATTAGCCGGGACGTATATAACGTACTTGTAGAATACGCCAAAATGAACAAACTAGATTTAATTCTTGTACTACAAATCGATGGAGACAATGCAAGATGGTGCCTTATGAATGACAGTTGGTTCACAAACCCAACTGATCGCCACAACAGCAACAAAACTCAATACATAGTCTGAAAGTTGTCTCAATTTAGCAAATTCACTTTGCGCAACTACTACAAGAGGAAAGCACAGAAATAGGTAACTTGAATCTAAAATAAGAATTAAAGGTATTTACAACTCTTTCATAAGCATCTTATAACTGTTTTTTGAATACTCTGTTTAACCACAGAAAGGGGTAATGTCCCATGACAAGTTTCGATCAGCAGAAAACTTCCCGAGAGGAAATCCAAATGTTAACTTTTTCACTCGACAATGTTTCCTATGGGGTTAATGTCCACCAAGTTCGCGAGGTAAAAAACTTTGAAGGAGTAACGCCGGTACCTTATGCTCCCCCCTACGTTAAAGGTGTAACTAACCTTAGAGGCGAAGTCATCCCTGTCATTGACCTCAGAAAACGCTTTGGCATGGCTCCTAAAAAGGGGAACGAAGACAATGGCATCATGGTTATAGTCCAAGACAAACACCCTATAGGTGTAATGGTTGACTCCGTCATGGAAGTTTTAACATTACCAAAAAAAGACATAGAGTCAAATCACGGCGATCTAATCAATGACAGTTCACAAGCTATTCTAGGCGTTGCAAAACATGACAAGGACCTAATAATTCTCCTCGATCTGATGAAAGTGGTTTCAAGAGTTGACCTAAAAAACGTAAAGGATACAACAAAAGGTTTTCAGATTCAAACCCAAAAAGAAACAGCAGATGTTGCGACATCGGTTTAGCAATAACCAAAAAGCAATTTTCTATCTATGCAAGCTGAGCATGTGCCTATGAATAAAATCAAAGTTCTTGTTGTTGATGACTCGTTACTTATGCAAAAAGTGCTAACAGATTTATTGGAATCAGATCCCCAATTGGCTGTCATAGGCACAGCAAGAAACGGAGAAGAAGCACTACAAAAAATATCCAGTTTGCATCCAGATGTTGTCACCTTAGATATAGAAATGCCTCGTATGAACGGCTTAACTGCGGTTAGAAAAATCATGGAAACTAACCCTGTTCCAGTTGTCATGATAAGTGCGTTAACCCAAAGGGAAGCATTGCTCACTTTAAAAGCGTTAGAGTTCGGCGCGGTTGATTACGTACCAAAACCTCAAGGACAAATATCATTAAACATGGACTCTGTAAAATACGAAATTTTAACAAAGATCAAAACCGCCGCCTCCGCTAACGTCTTCCGAGCCCAAACGGAACCAGAAACCCATGAAGAGACTGTTCCAATAACCAAAAGTGAAAAGATAATTACGCTGGCAGCTTCAACAGGAGGACCACCAGCAATAACATACGTTTTAAGCCATCTCCCAAGTAACATACCGCCCATTTTACTGGTACAACATATGCCTAAGGGAGTAACCAAACTTTTTGCTGAAGGGCTGAACCAGACCTGCAAGTTCAAAGTTAAAGAAGCGGAAGAAGGTGATTTTGTTCAAGAAGGGCTTGCACTAGTAGCTCCAGGCGGATTTCACATGGTGGTGACAAAAGATGGCAGAATTAGGTTAAATCAGGATCCGCCAGTGAATTACGTGCGCCCTGCAGCTGACGTCATGATGGTTTCAGCTGCAGAAGCATACGGCTCTAAAAATGTCGGAGTAGTTTTGACGGGTATGGGTTCCGATGGAGCCAAAGGTATAAAAGCCATAAAAGATAAAGGCGGAAAGACCATCGCTCAAAATCAGGAGAGTTGTGTAGTTTTTGGCATGCCTAACGTAGCTATAAAAACAGGATGTGTTGATGTAATTGCTCCTTTGGAGCATATACCAAACGAGATTATCGCTGCTTGCGAAGAATAATTAGTAATGACCTATACTCCAAGAATTACGAACGTTTTTTCTATGCATGATCTGGTTGGGATGCCTGCTTCTGTTGATTGGAAGAGGACGTGTTTTTCCTTTTCAAAATAGTCCATTGTCAGGTGCGGTCCATGTAGCCTTGCCAGGTCTCTGAAGGGCGTTACTGAAACTACGAATGCGTCGAGTTTTATGTTTGGGTTGCCGATTTCCTTCTCTATCTTCTCGTGCAGGTATTCGTGGAGTTTTAGTTTGGGGTCGTCTAAGCCCATGTGAGTTAAGCCTTTTGGGTCTATGAATACGATGGTTTGTTTTTGTTCTTTCTTTATCCACATGATGAAGTCTGGGTAGAATGAGTGGGGCTTCATAGAAGCCGACGCCTTTGCTTCTTGTTGGGGCTATATTTATATTAACGCGAATACGCTAAACAGAGGATTTGCAGGGACAACACAGTGACTCAAAAGTTGCTGCCGTCAACAGTTAAAAGTTTCATATTTGCATGTACCAACTCGTCGCAAAAAGAGTGCTTTGAGCGAATGCTCTTTGGAAACAATAAAGTTTATGGAGCAACCGCTATGAGAGTTAAGAAGGGCGATTTTCTATTTCTTTGGAATCTAGATTCAGACTTACTTTATGGCGTATTTCGAGCAAGTACAAATGCACAATTAAACCTAGTCCCCGAAGCTTGGAACGGCAAGTATCCATATCAAGTAAAAGTTGAAGCAGTAGGCAAAATCAACCCATTAAGGGAGGCAAAAAAGCTTCTCGCTACTCTTAACATTGATAGGTCTTCACCTTTTGGCAAAAGCAAGACTATTACTATACTTGAGTTGTTTAGACCCGAAAAAATGTCAATCAATCAGTGGTTTGAGTTTTTATCTGAGGGTAAAGCGGCTGAAAGAGTTGAAGTATCATCCGAGCCTAAGGTATGGCAGATGTTTACTAATGTGAAAAATGAAAAAAAAGAGGAAGAGGTTGAAGAAGTCCCCCAGATGCAATCGACAACTCTTTGGGATTTTCCAAGACAGAGTTATGGTAGCACACCGAAGGGAAACAACAAGTACGCAGGTGTAACTCCAGCTGAGCTAATCTGGAACATGGTCTGGAGATATACTGAACCGGGAGACATAGTCGTTGACCCAATGTGTGGAAGTGGCACAACCCTCGATGTCTGTAAAGAAGAAGGTAGAAAGGCGATAGGCTATGACGTCTCTCCGCCGCCTTACAGAAAAGATATAATTAAAAACGACTCAAGAAAAATTCCGCTACCCGACAATTACGCGGACATGGTTTTTATTGATTCACCCTATGGAGATAACATCAGATATAATGAAGAACCTGAATGTATAGGAAATATTTCTAGCGAAACCAAAGAATTCTATGACGAGTTAGAGAAAGTAATCAAAGAGGCTCATAGAATTCTTAAACCAGGAAAAGTGCTTGGATGGTTAATAGGAGATCAATGGGTTAAAAAGAAATTCACGCCTGTTGGTTTTTTGCTTTATTCAAGATTGACAAAATATTTTGATACTGTCGACATCATCTGCGTTACTCGCAGAAATCAATCGTCCAATACGGGTATTTGGGCTAACCGTGCCAGACGTTTCAATTTCTATCTGAGAGGCTTCAAGTACCTTTTCATAATGAGAAAACCCCTTCTTGACGAAAGAAAAACCGAGGAAACAAGAGAAATTAACTGGGCGTATTATAAACGAGGGAAAAACAAAAAAGGCGAATGACCAACCTCTTACTTATGAAAATTAAAGACTTAATTGATTTATATGAACAGAAACGTAAAGTTTACGGTTCTGACGTTTACAAGCACATCTCCGAGTTGTTTGATGAGGCAAAGAAAATTCATCACAATGACTGGCTTAAGAATCCTACTTCGATGAAGGATCATGAACAATCTTGGCGAGCATGGAAAGGGAAAAACCTGGAAAAAATAGTTCTACATATGCTTAGAACTGAAATAGTTGCTTGGCTTGCGAATTGTTGAAGGAAACACTCTGGAACGTACCAATGGGCAGAACCTACCCAGAGATTTAGGGCAAGTAAAACGAAACCTGCTCGTAGATTTTGGAGAATTTGGATCTCATCTGCCAGATGTTGACCTAATAGTCTACGAACCAAAAAGCCTGAAGGTTCTTGCAGTAATTTCAAGCAAAGTAACTTTGAGGGAACGTATAGCTCAAACAGGTTATTGGAAGATTAAGCTTTCAGGCGACAAAGTCACCGAACACATTAAGGTCTTCTTTGTTACCCCTGACGAGGACTGTACACTTGCAACCAAGAAGCCTGCTAAAAAAGGGCGAGCCATTGTTGAAGTCGATACAGATGGAAGTTACGTCATGTGCCCTAACCCTATAGAGGAAAGCGATAAAGTAAAAATGTTCAACAAATTTGTTAATGACTTAAAAAAATTAATGAGTCAATAGCTTTGCTTAAGGAAGAGAAGCACACTCCGTCTCTTCTTACCCTTAGACAAACGATTCGAGTGTTCAAAATCTTTTCAATCAAGGCAGACTCAACGGTAGCCAATTCAAATTAACCCCAGACAGCCATTAGCCTGATACAACAAAGAGTCCCTCACAGATAATATGATTTACGTATTCCAACGCGACAACACACAACCGCAAAAGACGCAAACGAAAATCTTAAACCACACATCCACCAAACAAAACAAACATGAGCCCAACCAAGAAAAAACACCTCTGCGAAGTCTGCGGCAAAAAAATCACCCAACAAGAACACCTCGACTACGACGGCAAATGCTGGGAATGCTGGGACAACCAGTTATCTGAAGAATCCGACTCCATGTTTGAAGGCCTAATGTAGCCATCTGAACCAAACGCTATCCTTCCAATAGTCAGGCAAAACAACAACAATTGAAAAAATCTGCAGTGTTGTTCTTTCACTTTTAGGAACAATAAAAGAAGAAGAAAGCTGCTGAATTGACGCTTCTTCTTCTACCACTTAAAAGGCGCGCTTCCCAAGTTGGACATGAGCGAAAGAAGAAAAAATTGCCATTTTAAGAAAACATCGGTTTTTTCTTCTTCTCTGAAAGAAGAACAACATCTTGAAAACTCGATGTTTTTCTTCTTCCCTAAAGATTGTCACTTGTGTCAATAGACCATCGATTATCTTTTCCCAAAATTATTTCCCCTCAGTAAAACCAAGAGGCTGCATGGCTAAACTTAGAGATCGTACGAAGCTACGATGGTGTCTTAGACAGTTTGAACAGGGAAAAGCAACACAAAAATGGCTTTCAGGATACCTTGGAGTTACACCAAGGCGCCTTAAGCAAATCTATCGAATCTACAAGAAAACAA
>Ga0136652_1000047_pt1 | contig 67079 bp, 77 predicted proteins | sample ConPoolayeEmetaG_FD_94864 | JGI IMG/M metagenome (GOLD analysis project Ga0136652, IMG submission 94864) | Hot spring microbial mat communities from California, USA to study Microbial Dark Matter (Phase II) - Cone Pool mat layer E metaG... ...
GATGCAAGAGAAAATCCCAAGTAACGGGAATTGAAAGGTGCCCGCTGCCTGTGCAATCATTGCCCAGACTTCTGGGATGCAAGAGAAAATCCCAAGTAACGGGAATTGAAAGGCTGAATGTACACCCAACTCCAGTACATTAAGCCTAAGATGATGCAAGAGAAAATCCCAAGTAACGGGAATTGAAAGGCAAGTCCGACGCCATGATGTTTAAAGGCGTCGAAGATGCAAGAGAAAATGCCCGTTAAAAAAAGTCATTATCCCATGTTGGTGAATCCAACGGCGTTGGCTATTTCCTGTAGCGCTACTCTTCCATCTTCTGGTAGGTGCACAATTATTCTTTTGTCGATGGGATCGATTTTTCCGTTTATTTTATAAACGTAAAGTATTAATAAGGTTTATTCATTAAACTGTTTAAACTTTAGACGGTGACAAATGTGAAAAACACGTCAGAACAAGCAAGTACTACCAAGGAGCAAATCGATAAACGCGACACACGCCATGCTTTTGATGAAAACAACAAACAAAGCAACCACCAGGATCAATTGAAACTGAAAATGTGCAAAATTAAGCATAAAATAGCGGTTATAAGCGGCAAAGGCGGCGTGGGTAAGAGCACGGTAACTGTGAACCTTGCCATAGCATTAGCATTACACGGACACCAAGACAAAGTTGGAATTCTCGATGCTGACATTCATGGTCCATGCGTGCCGAAAATGCTGGGTTTAAAGGGGCAGAAACTCATCAGCGGCCCCGCAGGATTACTTTTCCCAGTTACCAGTCGATCGGGGATAAAAGTTGTATCGATGGATTTCTTGCTTCCAAACGATGAAGCACCCGTCATTTGGCGTGGTCCACTAAAAATGAGAGCTATCCAGCAATTCTTATCTGACGTAACATGGGGTGACCTTGACTATTTGCTAGTGGATCTTCCTCCTGGAACTGGCGATGAACCGTTAAGCGTTATGCAGTTGATACCGAATCTGGATGGCGTTGTTATAGTTACGATGCCATCAGAGGTGTCTGAAGCTGTTGTTAAAAAATCTGTTTCGTTCGCTAAACAAGTTGGTGTTCCTGTAATTGGCATAATTGAGAACATGAGTGGGTTTATCTGTCCTGAATGCGGAGCCAAAGTCGATGTTTTCAAAGCTGGTGGCGGAAAAAGAATAGCTGATGATATGAACATTCCTTATCTGGGTTCTATACCTCTAGATCCTAAGATTTGTAATGACTCTGACGGCGGCTTGTCTTTTATAGTTGAAAACAGAACTTCGCCTGCAACTAAAACGTTCTTGGAAATTGTCAAGAAAATCGAGCAATTCTTGGGAAACGAGCCTGTAAAAGGTGAGTAATGTGTCTGAAGAAATGTATGAAGGTGTTCCTCGGCATAAGATTCCATGGTATCCGACAATTGATTATGATAAGTGCATAAGTTGCGGGGCTTGCGTGAACTATTGTACTGCAGGTGGTTTCGGTGTGTACGCATTTGAAGAGAAAGATGGAAAAAAGCGGCCTGTTGTAAAGAACCCCTACAACTGCATAGTATTTTGTAGAGGCTGCGAAGACAAAGACGTTTGTCCAACTGGAGCCATCACACACCCATCAGAAGAGGAAACGCAAGCAATAATTGAAAAACTGAAAAAAGCTGAGTCTTAATTCCAAAATATAATAGTAAGGCGGGAAAGAAAAAATGAAAATATGTGTGAGTGCAGCAGGAACAAATTTAGACGCGCCATTAGAACCGCGGTTTGGCAGGTGCCCATATTTTGTAATTGTTGATTCTGAAACAATGCAGTTTGAAGCCATCCCAAATAGCGCCTCTAATGCAGTAGGTGGCGCAGGAATACAGGCAGCACAAACAATAGTGAGCAAAGGTGTTCGAGTGGTAATAACGGGTAACGTTGGATCTAACGCTTTTCAAGCCTTATCAGCTGCAGGAGTAAAGATTTATGTGGGTGCCAGCGGGACAGTTGAAGAAGCCGTTGAAAAATACAAGAGAGGCGGATTGAAAGAAGTAAACTCAACTGTTAGCGGACACCACTTTGGACTGGGCGCCGGCAGAGAGACGCGGCGGTAAATGGTAATGGAAGACACAGAAAATGACTGCGACAAAGTTCTTGAAGAGTTGAGGCAGAAAAAGCTTGAAACAGCCAGTCGAGAACGTAAATTAAGTGGAGGTGAAAAGTTGAGGAAAGTTGTTATTCCAACTGAAGATGGAAATGGCCTTAATGCTGTGCTTTCGGAACATTTTGGTAGGGCGCCATATTTCGTTGTCGTAGAGCTAAGCGAAGGCGATGATGACGTGACTGTTCAAACAGTAGCAAATGAAAGCGAACATTTTGGTGGAACTGGAAGCCCCCCCGACCGAATACTGCAGTTTAAACCTGATGCTGTAATAACTTATGGAATGGGACCACGAGCGCTAAACATTTTTCAAGGCGCCGGAGTAGCTGTGTTAAAAACTGACGCTGCCACAGTGAAGGAAGCAATCGACGCGTACAAACGAGGCTTTCTCGTTGAACTCACAGAAGGCTGCCAACATGCCCATCACCATTAACCCTTTTTCAGAGTGATGGCTATGCCGAAGTCAAAAATGGAAGAGCTTTTATCAAAAGCTGGATATTCAGCTAAAGCCATAAAACTCTACATGAACAAGACTAACGTTGGTTCAATTGAAAATCCAGATGTCGTCTCGACTTACTCAGGTCTCCTATGCGGAGACACAATCACCCTTTACTTGAAACTCGAAAACGAAGTAGTAAAAGATGCAAAATTTGAGTACGCTGGTTGCGTAGGAACAGCTACTTCAGGCTCCGCTTTAACAACAATCCTTGCAGGTAAAACATTGGCAGAGGCATGGAACATCACTAAAGACGATGTTTTGCGAGAGCTATATGGCTTACCAGAGCCTCATTGCGCGGAACTTGCAGTAACCGCCCTGCATAAAGCGCTTGAAGCTTTAAAAGAAAGCCAGCAACAAAAGTGATTTGCTAATGATCATAGCGGTTGCAAGCGGAAAAGGGGGAACCGGCAAAACCTCCGTGGCAGTTAATATGGCGGTTTCAGTTGGTAACGTGAAAATCTTAGACTGTGATGTTGAAGAGCCAAATGTCCATCTACTTTTAAATCCTGAAATCAAAAGAAAAGAACCAGTTTACACGTTTATCCCAAAAATCAATAAAGACCTATGTAATATTTGCGGAGAATGCACCAAATTCTGTCAGTTCAACGCTATACTTGCTATTGCAGAGGAAATTCTTGTTTTCCCAGAACTTTGCCACAGATGCGGCGGATGCGCAATAGTCTGCCCAAAAAAAGCAATCACATGGGAAAAACATAGAATTGGCACACTACATTTTGGCGTGGCTGGCAGCGTATCGCTTGTTTACGGAGAACTGAAAGTAAACAAGCCTCTTGCTGTTCCAGTTATAAAAGCTGTTAAAAAACAGATTACAGAAGGGGCAAATGTGATTCTTGATTCTCCGCCCGGGACATCCTGCCCATTCGTAGAGACTGTAAATGGAAGCAACTTTTGTTTGCTAGTAACAGAACCTACCCCCTTCGGTTTACATGATTTAAAAATAGCAGTTGAAGTTTTGCGGAAACTTGCAGTGCCTTTCGGCGTGGTTGTTAACCGCGCGGGTATAGGTGAAAAGAAACTTTATGATTACTGCCGAGACGAGAACATAAGAATCATGCTGGAAATCCCATATCAACGGCGGATAGCTGAGCTCTACTCTAAGGGCATTCCCTTCAGCTTGGAAATGCCTGAGTGGAAAGAAAAATTTCAGACACTTTACAGCGAAATAAGGAGCCTTGCTTCAAAATGAGGCAATTAACAATTTTAAGCGGTAAAGGCGGTACAGGCAAGACAACTATAACTGCTTCATTTGCTGTTTTGGCAAAAAACGCTGTTATTGCAGATTGCGACGTTGATGCGCCAGATCTTCATATGCTTTTGCATCCTGAAGTGATTGAAACACAAGAGTTTAAGGGCTCAAAAATCGCTGTAATCGACAAAACAAGATGCAACAAATGCGGTTTATGCAGAGAAAACTGCAGATTCGACGCCATAACCGAAGAAATTAACATTGCTCCCTTTGCTTGTGAAGGCTGCGGTGTCTGCACGGTTATTTGCCCGGCAAGTGCAATAACATTGACTGAACGGATTTCAGGTTATGCATACATCTCCAAGACGAAATACGGGTTCCTGTCGCATGCCCTGCTTAATCCCGGTGAAGCAAACTCGGGAAAACTTGTTACGTTAGTTAGACAAAATGCTAAGGTTATCTCTGAAAAAGAAGGCGCCCGCCTGATTATAACAGATGGTCCACCTGGAATTGGCTGTCCAGTTATGGCTTCGGTAACAGGTGCAGATGCGGGCCTTATAATTACTGAGCCAACATTAGCAGGAATTCACGATCTTAAGCGTGTATTGCAATTGCTTCACCATTTCAACGTTAAGCCCCTTGTCTGCGTAAACATGTATGACATCAACATAGGTAACACTGAGAGAATTCTGAGTTTTTGTAGCGAAAATAACGTGGAGGTTGTCGGCAAAATACCGTTCAGCCCTGACGTGACAGAGGCAATGGTTAATGGGGCACCCGTTATTGAATACTCTCCCAAAAGTCCTGTTTCTAACGAAATAGAGAATGTGTGGAAAAAAATAGCAAAATTAATCCATGATAATATCCATGACAGTCACATTGTAAAAACTTAAGACCTAATTTAAAACAAAGGGAGGCGAGATACTTGATGTCAGAAATTCCGGTTGATCTTGACAAAATAAAGAAGGAAAATTTAGACAAGGAGATACTACGCGCAGGGATTATTGCTGAGTTAGACGCGATTAATCTTTATGAGCAGATGGCCGCTTTGGCGGTTGATGAAAATGTAAAGCATATTCTCTTGGACATAGCGAAAGAGGAGAAAACACACGTAGGCGAGTTCCAAGCACTGCTCCTAATACATGATCAAGAACAGGAAAAAGAGCTTGAAAAAGGCAAAAAAGAAGTTGAAGAATTAAGTGACTAAAAATCGTCACATATGAAAAATTGTGAAATATTGTTCTTATAAAAGATCCAAATCTTTTTCCAACGGCTATCCAGCCTCTTTCATTTTGTTTGTCCCTTTTTGGGCTGCTCATACGATTGTGCCAGAACTTTTCCTATTGCACCGGAGACTTTAATATTGGGGTCCACTAAAATAGGGGTTATCTTGTTATGAAACAACAGCTCTGATGCACCTGGCCCGACTTGAGATGTAATAACTGAATTCGCTCTTAGTTCTGCTAATGTTTTTGCCGCTATAGGTCCAGAACCATGAACATAATGTGCTGCGGGATTTTCAATTATCCGAACGTCTTGTATTTTACCGTTTTCAATATCGACAAGTGTGAAAGTTTTTGTTTTTCCAAAAGTGTTCGATACTGTGTCGTCTATACCCTCGTATCCGTTTGTAGCGATGGCAATTCTAATTTTATCCATCATGATCACCTTCCATTATTACCTAAGCTGGGATAAGAAAAAAGTGAGGGTTGATTATTTGAGTTCATTTAATCTCTCCTCGATTTTTTTGAGGGCTTCCTGCATAGCTTTTAGCTGTTCCTCTATCATTGTTTTTTGCTCTGATAGTAATGCTGATTCGTCTTCAGCTTTCATTGGGGGCATTGCACTGTAGGGGCCGTATAGGTACCAGCATGCTCCCCTGCCGTAAATCCAACCTGGTCGCTGCCATGGTGGCAGGTGGCTGAATGGGCCGTTTCCTGGCCATGGGCCTGTTCTTCCTCTGGCTCTCCATCCCATTTTTGTTTCACCTCACACAAATATTTTTTGTGCTTATGCACATAATCAATTATGTGATAGTGCACAGAAATATATAAAAGTTGCTGAGCCAATAGAGAAAAGCGAGTAAAAATGTGCTGGCGACACCGATGCAGACGCGGCAAAAAAGGCCGCTTCCCAAAACCAATCACAATAGCAAAAGCGCCAACCGCCACAGTTTTCGCCCCAAAACCCCAGCTAAACCAAGCACCCATCTTCATAGAACCCGCGGAAATAGAAGCCCTCAGACTCGTCGATCTAGAAGGCCTCTCCCAAGAAGAGACAGGAGAAAAAATGGGCATATCAAGAGGGACTATATGGCGGCTAGTACAAAGCGCTAGGAAAAAAACCGCGCAAGCCTTAACCGAAGGAAGACCCCTAAGGATTGTTGCAGAAAACTCTGAAAAGAGTAATAATACCGAAGGAACTCTTTCGACAAATTAAGGGCGCGAGATATGAAAACAGCATTAGTAGTTTACTGGTCAAAAACAGGAAACACAGAAAAAGTAGCTAACGCCATAAAAGAAGGCCTAGAAGCTCTACAGGTTCACATAACCATTAAAAAACCTGAAGAAGCAGAAGGCGAAGATTATTTCGCCTACGACCTCGTCTGCATAGGCTCACCTTCATACTCGTGGCATCCGCCAGAACCCATGGTCAATTTTCTAAAGAACAACTTTGCCACTTACCGCAAAGCCGGCAAGATCAAACCATGCGCCCCCAAAGTTCCAGGAAAAAACGCGTTAATTTTCGTAACTTATTCGGGACCACACACAGGCATTGATGAAGCAATACCCGTTGGAAAGTATATACGGCAATTCTTTGAACACGTGGGCTTTACTGTTCTAGACGAATGGTATGTCTTAAGCGAATTCCACGGTTCATTAGAGAACAGCACACAAGGAAGACTGGGCGACATAAGAGGAAAACCCACTCGAGAAGAACTGATGGAGATAACTGAAGATACGAAGCGTCTAGCCAAGAAATACTTGCTTTAAAACAACAAGCGCCCCTTTCAGTGCTTCGTGCACCCAGTTAATAGTTCACCACGCCTGCTAAATAGAAGGTGAAATTTTTTGAAAGCTGCTACGCCTCGGAAACTTTTGCCGAGTTGTAGCCGTTGACTTGCAGGATTACCTGTCGCGGCTTGCCGAAAAAATACGTCGGAGTTCATCAACGTGGAGCAGAAGGACGCAATAAGGACCTAGCCCTTATTGACCTTATTGCAGGCTACCCAGTGACCGTTGCCCACATCAACAAGTTTTGGCACGTTTTCAATGCACTTATGCTCCTTTGCATATATGCATCTGGGGTGAAAACGGCATCCTGAGGGCGGGTTTATTGGGCTAGGGACTTCTCCTGGCAACACTATCCGAGACCTTTTATTTTCTGGGTCTGGAACGGGAATTGCCGATAACAACGCTTGAGTGTAGGGGTGCAGCGGAGAGTTGAACAGCGTACCTGTTTCAGCTATTTCCACAAACTTACCAAGGTACATAACGGCTACTCTGTGGCAGATATGCCTAACAGTGCTGAGGTCATGGGAAATATAGATGTAAGTTATCCCAAACTTCTGTTGCAACTCCTGCAACAAATTCAAGATTTGCGCTCTAACAGAAACATCTAAGGAAGCCACAGGTTCATCAGCAATCAACAATTTTGGCTCTACTGCTAAAGCACGGGCAATACAGATTCTCTGCCTCTGTCCACCACTGAACTCATGCGGATACCTCTCTGCGTGATAATCTTCCAGACCCACCAACTCTAATAACTCGTAAAGTCTAGCATGCCCCCTCTCCTTAGGCACATGCTTATGAATAACAAACGGCTCCATGATTATGTCTGCCACAGTCATTCTGGGATCAAGCGAAGCATAAGGATTCTGAAAGACATATTGTATCTTACGTCTTAACTTCAAGATTTCCTGATGATTCTTCGACTTGAAAACCTTGCCAATTTCCTGCCCTTCAAAGTAGATTTCCCCCGAAGTAGGCGGATCCAAATAAAGTATCGCTCTTGCAGTAGATGACTTCCCGCATCCGCTTTCTCCAACTAAACCAAAAGTTTCTCCTTTTCTAACAGAAAAACTTACGTCGTCAACCGCATGCACAACACCCACTACTTCTTTCTTCAAGAAGATACCCTTGCTTGTTATGGGATAATGCTTGACAAGGTTCTTGACTTCCAAAATCACTTCTGTACTCACCGTTTCACCCTCTTGACGTCTTCCATAAATTCTTTGGCGCGAATACACGCCACATAGTGCTCACGTTCAATTTCAACTAAAGGTGGTACAGCAGCGGCGCATTCAGCCACTGCAAAGTCGCATCTGGGGTGGAATCGGCAGCCTGATGGAGGCGAAATCAGGTTTGGAATCGTGCCTGGTATGATCTTCAGTTTCTCCTTTTTCATGGCTACATTCGGAACAGCCTCTAAAAGCGCCCTAGTGTACGGGTGCAGAGGATTATTGAATATAATCTTGGCGTCGGCAACTTCACAGATCCTTCCAGCATACATGACATTTATTCTATCCGCCATACCTGCGACTACTCCCATGTCATGTGACACCAGAATCATTGACATTCCCAACTTTTCCTTCAGATTTTTCATTAACTCAAGAATCTGCGCTTGTATTGTAACATCCAAATTTGTTGTCGGTTCATCTGCCAAAAGCAGGCTCGGTTGACATGATAAAGCCCTAGCAATGACTATGCGTTGTTTCATGCCCCCGCTCAGTTGATGCGGGTAGTTCCAAATCTTTATTTCAGGATCAGCTATCTCAACAAGCCTAAACAACTCTATAGCTCTTTTCAAAGCTTCTTCTTTAGTGACCTTTTGATGTCTCCTTATAACTTCCATCAGTTGGTCGGCAATACTAAAAACAGGATTAAGCGAAGTCGCCGGCTCCTGAGAGATATAAGCAACCTCTTTCCCTCTGATCTGCTGCATTTCACTTTCAGTTTTCTCCAGCAAATTTTCTCCTTTATATAATATTTTTCCACCAATTATTTTGCCAGGCTTGGGCACTATTCTGAGGATGGATAACGCGGTTACAGATTTTCCAGAACCTGACTCGCCCACTAACCCTAAAGTTTCCCCCTCTCTTACGTCTAAACTTACACCATCAACTGCCTTAACCACTCCAGCCCACGTGTAAAAATAAGTTACCAGATTTTCAATTTTTAATATTTCTTTTGGCGCCATTAGTTATTTTGTTCCTCCATTTATTCTCTAAGACGTGGATCTAACGCGTCCCGTAAACCATTCCCAAGCAGGTTGAAGCCAAGAACCAACAAAGTGATGAATAATCCTGGAAAGATTCCTTCCCACCAAGCTTCTTTTACAGCTTCACTGGCTCCTTGAAGCTGCTGCCCCCACGTAACACTGTTAGGGTCGCCAAATCCAAGAAAACTGACTCCAGCTTCAACTAACACAGCCGTTGCTATCTGAAGCGTAGTTAAGACAATTATGACATGTAAAACGTTAGGCAGAACATGACGAAACATTATCCGCCATTTACTGGCTCCCAACGCTATCGCCGCCTCGATATATTCATTTTGCTTCACCCGAAGCACCTCTCCACGGATGATACGGGCATTTGAAGCCCAAGAAAACAACCCAATCATAAGAGTTACCGTAGTGAGACCACCGACACCAGAAGGCGCTATAGTCATGGCAACTCTCAAAAAAACCAGCAGAATTAGAAGAAATGGTATAACAAGAAAAATTTCTGTTATCCGCATTAAAATGTTATCCACAAATCCACCTAGATACCCTGAAGCAATGCCTATCGCAATTGCTAAAGACATCGCAATTATCGCGGCGCCAAATCCCACATATAAGACGTTGCCTGCACCGTAGACGACTTGACTGAAGACGTCACGGCCAATGTAATCGGTTCCAAACCAGTATTTGGAAGACGGTGGTACCCTAATTTTCCCCTCTTCATTGAAACTTGCAAGATAGTTCAGTGGATAACGCGCAATTATGGGACCAAACACAGCTATGAATATGATGACTCCAACGATAACTAGACCTGCTAGAGCCGCCTTGTTTTTCTTAAATCGCCGCCACGCAATACTCCATTGACCCACTCCGCCGCTCTTCCTATTTCCCGGCGTCCCCAACAGTTTCTCCTCAATCACACCGCTCATTTTCTTTACTCCATCTTCCATCGTTACTCAACCCTAATTCTTGGATCAATGTAAGCGTAAGTTATGTCCGTTATCAAGTTGGCAATCAAAACCATCAAAGTCACAAACACCGTGATTCCCGTTATTACAGGAAAATCAAGTTTACTTATCGCTTCAACATACAATCGACCAACCCCAGGCCAATTAAACACTTTTTCGGTGATAGGTGCTCCTGCAAGCATGCCGCCGAAATAAAGTCCCACATAAGTTACGACTGGAATCAGCGCATTGCGTAGCGCATGCTTATATATCACTGTTCGCTCGCTCAAGCCGCTGGCTCTTGCTGCAAGGATGTAGTCTTGCCTTAAAACCTCAAGCATACTTGACCGCACTAGCAGCACAACAGGCGCGAGTTCTGCGAAAGTTAAAGCCGCAACTGGCAACACCATGTGCCACAACTCGTCTAGTAAATAGCTACCAAACGGGTAACGTGTTGGATCTAATGAGTGTGCTGCCCCGTATGGGAACCAGCCTAGATAATAAGAGAAAATTAATATGGAGACTATTCCCATGTAGAAAATTGGTATACATGTTCCCACAAGTGATGTTGTTGTGACTGTCATGTCTAATTTTGAGTATTGTTTACGTGCTGAGAGTATTCCAATTGGAATTGCGATTAGAAGTGAAAAGAGAAGTGCTGCAAGTTGAAGTTTGAAGGTTTCCCCTGCGTAATTGCCGACTAGCGTCGTCACAGGTGTTCCCCCCCTTATTGCATAGGAATTTCCCAGATTACCCTGCAACATTTCCCATACGAACTTTAAGAACTGATAGTATAACGGTTGATCCAGCCCATAGTACTGTGTTAAGCGTTCTCTAGCTTCGGCTGTTATTCGCGGGTTAAGTCCAGTCATCAATTGAACTGGGTCGCCTGCCATTCGAGTAGCAACGAACACTATGATTAGAATTCCAAAAAAGATGGGTATCAAATACAAAAGTCGTCTAAGAACGTATTTCATCATTGGACTTTTAGTGATACTCTGAATTTTGAAGCGAACCGCGTGCAAAGCTCCTATTTTGGTAGACAAGCTCTCTTCCCTCGATGCTTTGTTCGTAATCTAATAAAAGCTTTTTGAAAAAAACGCAGCGCCTTTTCTTCAAGGAATCAATTAAATTATAAATTAAACTTCGAATTATCAATAGGTAAATTTATGGCAAATGTTATAAAGCGAACTCAAATATAACTCATCTCTTGGAGGATGTTAAAAAAAGTTGCTCTCTAAAACAAAAACATTGATATTATGCTCGCTGTTGCTACTAAGTTTTGCATTACCATGCATTCCGATCGTTCAAAGCCAAGAACAACCTTATTTCAAAATTACGCTGATAGTCCCTGGTCCAAACCCTGCAAGAAAAGCTTGGGCACAAATAGTAGAAAATAACCTTGACGCAGTAGGAATCGACGCAGTCAGAGTCGAGCTAGATTGGGGAACAACCTATGACAGAGCCCTTTCACCCCCAGAAGACGTCGTAGGCAAGACTTACGATGAAGGTGGCTTCGACGCACTATTTGTCGGATACGCAATGGGTATAGACCCGGACCCATTCGGACTTTATGACAGCAGCCAATTTCCCCCATCGGGACAGAACTACTACCTCTGGGACAATTCTGAAAACGATAGGCTAGGCAGACTAATCAAAGAAACCGTCGACGAAAACACACGGCTCGGATATGTAAAAGACTGGCAAAAACTGGCATATGAAGAACAACCATCAGCAACTATACTGTACACAAAGGAAGTCGTAGCATTTGACCCAACAGCTCTAAAGAAAGAACCCTTCTTGACCTATCACTATCCGGCATGGCCCAGAGCCAAGAACTGGGAATTAGCCGACGGTAGCACTCAAACCACCATAGTTGTTGCACAAACAGGACCTGCCCCCGAAGAAGGCATAAACCCATTATTAACTACTTCCTACTATGACTTAACAGTCTATGACAACATTTTCGACAGCCTTGCCGAAAGATGGGATCTGGTCAACAAAGAAATGGTGCCTGCACTTGCAACAAGCTGGGAAGTGGCAGCTGACCAAAAGACGTGGACCGTGCACCTTAGACAAGGTGTAACGTGGCACGACGGTGTTGAATTCACCGCCGACGACGTTAAATTCACATTTGACTCCGCCATGAATCCAGAAGTTAACTCGCCAACAGGTGCTTTCATAGAAGAAATCTTGGGTAGCCCTGATAACGTTGAAGTCGTTGATCCCTATACCGTTGTGTTCAAACTTCCAAAACCCTACGCATACTTTGTTGAATCCATCTTAAGTTCTTACATAATTCCGAAACACGTGCTCGAAAACGTCCCGCCATCACAATGGGCTTCGCATCCCTTTAACACAGCATCCGAAAGCTACACTGTAGGTTCCTACACTGCTTACGGACCAATAGGAACTGGACCATATGTTTACGCAGCGTATGATCCCACAACAAGCGCTAACATAATGACGAAAAACCCGAATTACTGGAACAAAGCCGAGTTAGAAGCAGCTGGGGCATTCAAAATAGAAACTCTATATGTACAATGCATAGAATCCTCTGACGCCGCAATCTCGGCACTCAAATCAGGTGTAGTAGATGTATTAGATTCACAATACAGCCTAAACACTAAACTTGCAAGCATCGAAAAACCGTGGGGTGACTACGCTATCTACGATGCTTTCGGTGTTCAAGAACTCGGATTTAATATGCGGCATCCAGTTTTCGGAACAGGCGTTGACACACCGCTCGGTAAGAGAGACCCATCAAGAGCCGCTGAAGCTGCACGTTATGTGAGACAGGCGATCAGCCACTTAATACCAAGGCAGGATATTATCGACACTATTCTTAACGGCTATGGAACTCCAGGTGTCACCACACCCATTACAATTCTTACTGCTGGATATGATGCGTCACTAAATCCATATGAATATGACGTTGAATTGGCAAAATCTTTGCTAGCTGCAGCAGGCTATGGAACAGCAGCTGAAGCTACGCCCCCTGCCAGCGATTTCCTGCAACAGTACGGCCTATACATCGCGGTTGCTGTGGTCGTAGTGGTAGTTGTAATAGTCGCAGTCTTTATGCTTAAAAGAAAAAAGGTAATAAGCAAAAAATAACTCCCCCATTTTTACTTTTTTTGATATTTTAAACCAAAACAACATTCGAATGCATCATCACACCTAAGGCAACGTTCCAAAAATTTTACAACGCCGATATAACGAACGAAGCAAACACCAAAATTATTCCAGTCACAATCCATGTTCTCGCGTGTTTCTCTGCTTCTCTTTGACGCTGTGCAGTCCAAGGCTTAGAATGAAACAGAATTTCGCTTATTTTAGCGCCTACCGGAGAATAAAAAGCAACGACCCCGCCTACCGTGAGACCTATTCCTCCTTCTAATAGAATAAGAAGCGAAAGAGCAAAAAATACCTGATTTAAACTCCCTTGAATAGCAAAAAGCAACACAAAATCTACCAGAATAACTATCAAAGAATAAAACATGCTTCGAGCAAACAACTCTAACAAGGTCATCTTGAAAATCATCACGTTCTGTATTCGTACACTCCACGAGGCTAATTCAGCTACATAGAAAAATTTGCTATCTCCGAAAAAAGCTTTTTCCCTATCTACCATCCCAACCAATCCCTTTTCATTGCAGATCCCCTTTATTTAGAAGCTTAATATAGAGATGAAAACTACTTCAAAACCATGCGAGAAACAAGAAAGAGATCTGTAGCCAAGTCGATTGTGTGGCGTGTAATCTGCGTAGTAGTGAGCATCCTCACATCATTTTTTCTAACAAGCAAATGGGATGTTGCAGTTGCCATAGGTAGCATCTACAACGCTATAACAATGATTCTGTATTATTTCCACGAAAGAATCTGGAACCTAGTAAAATGGGGAATAGAGACGTAAACGTCTGGTAGGTCCCAACAGACTATTTTTGATTGTTTTGAGCATGCTACTCAAATCGTGGAAATTTATTCAGCTTGTTCTCTCGTTAACCATGAAAAACTAATTATACACATACCTACACCCGCTCAATAGCATGCACCTCGGAAAAATGTTCAACAACTATTCAGGTATGCCCAAAGACCCCAAGTATCTTATCTATGCTTCAATACTTCCAGCTGTTGCTTATGGACTAATATTCACAGACTTATCCTATTTTCTAACAATTATCCAAGGTTTACCAGCCGAATTCACGGGTCTCGTAATCTCAGCTATGGGCATCTCAACTTTTGTCGCAAGTATTTTTCTCGGAATTGCCGCAGACGTTTACGGAAGAAAGAAAATGCTTGTTGTAGGCAACTTGCTCGCAAGTGCAATGTTCGCCGTCTTTACTTTGACGACAGATCATATGCTGTTGTTGGGTGCCGCCGTCGGCGAAGGCATCGCCGAAGCTGCTGTTACCGCCTCAAGTAGCGCTTTACTCGCAGATAAAGTAGAAAACGAAAAAAGGACTAGCCTCTTCTCGTTATATGGTTTCGTCCAAAATATTGCTTTTGCCTTAGGCAGTTTCGCCGTGACTTTCGTAATATTCTTTGAATTTATCGGATTATCTGATAAGAGCAGCCACATATTACTTTATCTTCTGTTTGCTATTCTAAGCGCAGCTTCCACACTTATCATGCTCAAAGTTAGCGAATCAGCAAAACTAAAGAAACTAAACGCAGGCGGAACAAGTTTCCTCCCGAGAAAATCAAAAGCAATTCTGATTAAATACGTTTTAACCGGCGCCATACTCGCTTTCGGTGCCGGTATGGTAGTTCCTCTCATGACACTTTGGTTCAATTTGCAGTACGGCATTTCAGATAAAATAAGCGCAACCATCTTAGCAATTTCAAGCATATTAGTGGGTTTTGCCACACTTGTAGCGCCATTAATTGCCAAAAAATTCGGACTTATAAAAGCTATTGTTATAACACAGTTGACATCAACCCTGTTCATGTTCCTTGTTCCTTTCTCACCTAACTATGGTTTAGCCGGTTTTGTCTACGGCATAAGAGCATTGCTTATGAACATGGCAAGTCCACTGTCGCAGTCAATGATAATGGGTTTAGTCGCTGAAGATGAGCGCGGCGCGGTTTCTGGCATAAGCGGCGCATTATGGAGGTTACCAAACGCCTTAAGCACATTTGTTGGAGCATGGCTTATGGACATCGGATTATTAGCCGAACCCTTCTTAATCGCAAGTTTATTATACGTGATTTCCATAGCGCTGTTTTGGTATTACTTTAGACGTGTAAGAATGCCTGAGGAAACAGCATCTTCCATAGAGAAGGCTTAAAAGAAAAAAGGGGCGCTAGGTCTGTTTGTGACAGAAGCCTTAAAAAATGATGAAGCTAAAATTGAAAAGAAAGGTAATCTTTGCAAGAGAAAATCTCAAGTAGCGGAAATTGATAGCCAAGATCCTTGGGCGTGTGTAGTTGGCTTTGAATTCAGGAAACAGTGTATTGACATATGTAGTATAGTCTGAATGAAAGTATGAAAATGAAACGGAGCGAATTAGTTGTGAAATTTTTTGCTGCCCCTCTTATCAGCGTTGTTATGCCAAGTTATAACCATGAAAGGTACATCAATGACGCAATTAACTCGGTGACTTCGCAGGGAATAAGAAATATCGAATTGATTATTATTGATGATTTTTCAAGCGACGGCAGTCAGCGCATTATACAAGAATGGGTTGCCAAGGACTGCAGGATAAAAGCGATTTTTCATTGTGAAAATGAGGGAATATCCCGTACAACAAATGATGGAATTAAAGCGGCACAAGGCAAATACGTGGTCCTAACGGCGTCGGATGACATGTTTAAGCAAGGAGCATTTGAAAAGATTATTGAATTATTAGAGTCTTCAGAAAAGCTGGGTGCGGCATTACTTGACGGCGAATGCATAGATCATAGAAACAGAAACACAGGTGTGCTGTTTTCTGAGATGCACGGAAAGCCTTCAACGTTGCAGGGCAGTTTTCTCAAAGATTTAGTCTCAGGTAATTTTGTGTGCACGGGTGTTGTCAGAAGAAACATTATTGAAAAACACCAGATTTTTTTTAATGAGAAGATGAAATATTTGAATGATTGGCTGTTTTGGGTGGATTTATCCAGTGTATGTGATTTCATTTTTGTAACTGAACCGTTATACTATTATCGGATACATGGAACCAATACATCGCTGAAGTTCAGGCATAATATGAGGACGGATGATGAGTTAAGGGCAATTGATATTATACTCAGAAAGTACGGCGAAATTTTAGATAACGAATCTAAATTCAAGCTTTTATATGAAAAAGGTCATTCATACCTTGCATTGCGAAATTATGGACTCGCACGGGAATACTTTTACCAGTGCTTGCAGTTAAGTTCCGAATCTTTGAACGATGTGAAAACCAGCATGTACATTTTATCTACTTATTTCCCTCGCTTATTTGAGTACTTTGCGGATTTGCGTAGCAGATTAAAGAACTGGCGTATGAGAAGAAGAAACTTTTAAAGTTACTGTGTATATAATAATTCTTCACAAAATTCTATCGACACTTGAAAAATGAACTATCACGCTGTTCTAAAACATAAGGCAGCAGTGTCGGCGAGCAACACAACCGAAATTTATATAAACAGTGAATTCAGAAAAAGGTTTTCCTGAAAACCCTCAACACCATAAAGGGAATGTCGCCTTTGAAATTATCTGAAGGTAACACAACAAGTCCACTTTTGTCAAAGTGTAAGATAATTGATTTGCCAAAAGTAAGCGATACAAGAGGTAACCTCACATTCGTTGAGGGGAATAAGCATATACCCTTTGAAATCAAAAGGGTCTATTATATTTATGACGTCCCCGGCGGCGAAAGCAGAGGTGGTCACGCGCATAAGCGCTTACAACAATTCATTATCGCAGCAAGTGGCAGTTTTGACGTTATCCTTGATGACGGTGTCAAAAGGAAAAGGTTTCATTTAAACAGGGCATATTATGGTCTGTACATTCCACCAATGATATGGCGCGAACTGAATAATTTCTCTTCTGGCGCAGTTTGTCTGGTTTTGGCATCTGACCTTTACGGTGAAGCTGATTATATAAGAGATTACTTAGCTTTTAAACGGGCAGTAAGATTAAACAATGAAATAGTATAACCTTACTTAAGTGACTTTCAGGTAGTTAAAATTGAAGGTACGAAATAAAAAAATAGTTATAATTGGAGCAGGCGAGTTTGCCGAAATAGCGTTTGAATATTTCAGCGATTTTTCTAATTATGAAGTAGCTGCATTTTCGGTTGAAAAAGATTTTATTGATAAATCTAAACTTTTCAATTTGCCAGTAACACCCTTTGAAGAGATTGAAAAACGTTATCCTCCTCATAAATACAAGGTTTTTGTTGCTATAACTTATACCCAATTGAATAGAGTTAGAACGCGATTGTATAACCAGGCGAAAGAGAAAGGTTACCAGTTTGCAACATTTATCCATCCAACAGTGTTTTTAGGCAGAGACATAAAAATAGGAGAAAACTGCTTTATCTTTGAATACAATAATATTCAAAGACGAGTTAACATTGGAAATAATGTTGTTATTTGGGCTAAAAATCACATTGGGCACCAGAGCGTTATAGAAGATAACTGTTATTTGGCGTCAGGAGTGATTATCTCAGGCTACTGCGAAATAGGAGAAAGCTGTTTTTTGGGTGTAAACTGTTCTTTAAATGACAAAATAAAGGTGGCCAAGGATACATTTATCGGCAATGGAGCAATAGTAATTGAGAATATAGAGCAACCAGGAGGCATTTACGTGGGTAATCCCGCAAGAAGACTGCCCAAAAGTGGGTACGAAACATTTAGAGTAAAAGAGGGCGAAATATGAAATGGAAAAAAATAGGGTTAGTATATTGTCCCTCAGGCAAGAATGGATGGGATAAACATTATGCCATTACGCCAACTCCTGTTCTTATTAATGAGGACACAATAAGAGTATATACTGGTTTTAGAGATGAAAATGGTGTCAGCAGGTTAGGATTTGTGGATGTTGATGTTGCGAATCCATCAATTGTAAAAAATTTCTCTGAGACGCCAATTTTAGATGTCGGTCGTGATGGTGCATTTGATGACAATGGGGTTATATTAGGAGATATATTGAAGTGCGGTGACAAAATTTACATGTATTATGTTGGTTTTCAACTTGTTAAAAAAGCAAAATTTTTGGCGTTTACTGGTCTTGCTGTTAGCAAAAATTTTGGAAATACCTTTAGGAGATACAGTGAGGCGCCCATTTTGGATAGAAGTGATGAAGGATTATACATTAGAGCAATTCACTCAGCCATAATTGAAGAGGATGTCTTTAAAGTTTGGTATTCAGCTGGAAATGACTGGGAGATAATCAACGGTCGTCCCTATCCATGCTACTGCATAAAATATCAGGAATCTGAGGACGGTATACATTTTAGGGAAGAAGGAATAACATGTATAACGCCTAACAAAAAAAACTTTGAATATAGAATAGGAAGACCAAGAGTTTACAAAATTGATGATAAGTATGTAATGTTTTACACTTATGGAACTACAAAAGGAGATTATTTAGCGGGATATGCAGAATCTGAGGATGGAGTAAATTGGGTGAGAAGAGACAACGAAATTGGCATAACCCTTTCAAAAAGTGGATGGGATTCTTCACATTTATGTTATCCTGCAATAATAATTTGCAATGACAGGGCGTACATGTTTTACAATGGCAATGATATGGGTAAAACTGGTTTTGGGTGTGCAGTATTAGAAAAGTGGTAAATACGAAAAGATGCACCTATTTAGGTGCAGCGTCGGGTAATATACTTGCCCAAGGATAAGGAAGAAATATGCATGAGCTAAAAATTGTTAGATATGATGGAAAGCAGAAATCTCTATGGAATGAATTTATAAAAAATTCAAAAAATGGCGTGTTCCTTTTCTATAGAGATTACATGGAGTATCACTCTGACAGATTTACAGATTTTTCTCTAATGTTCTTTGACAATAACGAGTTAATTGCGGTCATGCCCGCAAACATTAAAGACTTGGTTTTATTTAGTCACGGCGGTTTAACTTTTGGCGGCATCATAACAGACAGAAAAATGAAGACAACTTTAATGCTGAAAATTTTCGACGAGTTAAATGACTATCTAAGAGAAAACAGAATAAAGAAAATCATATACAAAGCTATACCACACATATATCATATAACTCCCGCCGAAGAAGATCTCTATACACTTTTCTGCTACAATGCAAGACTCATAAGAAGAGATATTTCTTCGGCTATATACATGAGAGAGTCATTACCTTTTGATAAAAAAAGAAGATGGGGTATAAAGAAGGGGAAAAAATCAGGGTTGGAATTTAAAAGAAGCTATGATTTTGAAACATTCATAAATATTGAAGAAATGAATTTAAAAAAGTACAATACAAAGCCAACCCATACTGCCGAAGAAATACATTTACTTGCAAGTAGATTTCCACAAAACATAAAACTTTTTACGGCGCATAAGGATGGAAAAATAGTTGCGGGTACCATCCTTTATGAAAGCAATAGAAAAGTTGCCCATACCCAATACATTTCAGCATCACCAGAAGGAAAAAAGTTGTATGCTCTTGACCTTATCTTTGATTATTTAATAAATGAATATTATAAAGATAAGGTAGACTACTTTGATTTTGGTATTTCCACTGAAAAAGAAGGAAGATTTTTGAATGTAGGATTGATAACTCAAAAAGAAGAATTCGGAGCAAGAGCAGTGATTTATGACACATACGAAATAGAGGTGCGATAGTGATCCCCTTCGTTGACCTAAAAAGGGAGTATACGGAAATTAAAGAAGAAATAAATGAGTCAATTCAAAGAGTTATAAAAAATGGTGTATTTATTTTAGGCGAGGAAGGTGAAAAGTTTGAGGAAGACTTTTCAAGTTATGTGGGAGCAAAATATGGTGTGGGTGTAAATTCTGGTTCAGATGCGCTTTTTCTAACGCTTAAGGCATTGGGAATAAGCAAAGGAGATGAAGTAATAACCGTATCCCATACTTTCATAGCAACAGCAGATGCTATAACAAGAAACCATGCTACTCCAATTTTTGTGGATGTAAACCCAGAAACTTATTGCATAGATGCTGAAAAAATTGAGGAAAAGATAACAAAAAAAACGAAGGCAATATTACCTGTTCATATTTATGGGCATCCAGCAGACATGGATCCGATATTAGAACTTGCTCAAACGTACGATCTCTATGTGATAGAAGATGCTTGCCAAGCGCACGGAGCGGAATATAGAGGCAAAAAAGTTGGAAGCATAGGCGCTGTTGGCTGCTTTAGCTTTTATCCTATAAAAAATCTTGGAGCTTATGGAGACGGAGGAATAATTGTCACCAACAGCGAAGAAATTGCAGCAAAATTAAGAATGCTGAGAAACTATGGGCAACTGCAAAAATACCATCATGAACTCAGCGGGTTAAACAGCAGGCTTGACGAAATCCAAGCAGCGATACTTAGAGTAAAACTCAGACACTTAGATAAATGGAACAGCAAAAGAAGGGAAAACGCGAAACTTTACAATGAACTTCTAGCAGATACCGAAATAATTACTCCAATAGAAAAAAACGCGAAACATGTTTACCACCTATACGTTGTAAGATACAAAAAAAGAGATGCACTCCAACAATATTTTTTGAGAAATGAGATACAAAGTTTAATTCACTATCCAATTCCAGTTCACAAACAAAAAGACTATCTAAGTTCAAACTACGTTCTATCCGTAACAGAGAAAATAAGCAAGGAAATACTTTCCCTACCGATGTTTCCGCAATTAACCGAAAAAGAAATCGAAACAGTGGCTGCAACCATAGTTAAATTTCAAAGTATAGTTAAATAGAGTATCTTTTCAAAAATAGTGAAGATGAACAAACTCACTGTAGATTACAAAATCTATTAAACCAGAAACAAAATCTGCAATATAAAAATATAAAGAAGCGAAATTCAATGAAAAGCAGCGTATTAAACGACGGTAAGAGCACGAGGCTTAGACCTTTGACCTCTAGCTGCGTCAAACAGTTAAATCCAGTAACCAACAAACCCATATTGTGCTATTTTTGTTTGCTGTAAACCTAAGTCTCCTTTGTGTAACATTGAGCATAGCTACAGTTGTAGCTTTCACATTTAGCTGAGACGTTGACTATAAAACATTGCTTTGACTATACTCTAAAACTGTTGTCTGCTGTGCTTTTCATGTTCCTCAGGTAAGTAATTTTTCACTGAATTTTAGGTACTGATTATGCTTTACGCGTAAAAATCTGAAAGTACACACAAAAGTAACAACTCCACTTATTGAGTCCACTCAGAGTCAACCGCTAAACAACCAAATCTGGCGTCGCTTCTAAACGCCTTACCGTCTTCCAGTATTACATATGTAAGACGCATAGAAAAACTTAATGACTTTGCCACACAGGGGCAACTAAAAACCCAAATTAACGTGAAAAACCATGACTACAAAGTTAACAGGATCAAAAAAAGTCGTCACCATTGCGATAACCGCTGCCCTCTACGCTGTTTTCTTCTTTATATCCGGCTTGATAGCAATGCCCCAGTTCACCCTACTCTACCTACCAATTTTGCTGCTGGGCGTTTTTCCCCTCTGGTTCGGCATAAACGGACTAGTCGGCAGCATGATAGGCGCCTTCATAGGCGGCGCCTTTGTTGAAGGCCTAGGGTTTTTCTCCTGGATAGAATCAGCAACCACCCTCATCATCTACGTCCTAGTCTGGTTGCTTATCCCAAAAAACGCTTGGGAAGTAAAAAACCCCAAAACCCTCCTTCACCTAATAAGCGTATACGCCATCACACTACTAGCAGGCACCAGCTACATCCTTTGGCAATTCACAACTTTCGGTTTACTTCCCCCTGACGTAGCTCAACTTATCCTCTGGCCTACGTTCACCCTCAACATAATCATTGAAATTGCAATATGCCCTGTTTTGCTGCGTACACTGACCCCAAAAATGCGTAACTGGAGCTTTTACAGCGGCAACTTCATGGAATGGCGAAGCCAAAAAACTAAAACTAAACTCTAACAAACCTTTCTCTTTCTTATTTTTAACTAACCCAACACCCCACTTTTGCTGACTTATCATATCTTCCTAACAACCCAGATTAAACGGAAAATCTTAATTGTCGCAAACCCATAAAGTACAAACCACAAGTGAACTTGTATGAGTGAACATAAAGTTAAAGAAGACCCAGTTAAAATGCACAAAGACGCCAACGCCCTAATGGAGTCAGGTAAATACGCTGAAGCGAAAGAACTCTTCGCCAAAACAGGCGAACTCTACTACAAAGGACAAAACTACTTTGACTCAGCAACAATGTATTACAAAGCAGGCGAATCCGCATTCGCCCTAAAAGAGTACGAAAAAGCCATCGAATACTTCACTAAGTCTGCAGAAATCTGTTTCAATAAAGGCTTTGACCGTTTCGGAGTTAGCGCGCTGGACTACGCAAAAGACTGCCAGAAAGCCCTAGGTAACACGGCCGAAGTGGAAGTGTTAGACAAAAAAATCAAAGAAACTAAAGCCAAACTTGAAAGTGCCTTCTAGGAAAAGCTCCTTTCAACAATGCATCTTTATTTTAGTTTTTCAGATTTACACATAAATTTTGTTTCTTGGTACATCATATACCATTTGTCCACATGCCTCATTAAATTAAAAATAAACATTTCAGAAGGAGAATGCATCCGCTACTATGCCTAGTTTATGAGTGATAGTTGCCAAAAAAGGCAGATATAAATCAAGTTAACAATACTCTCTCTGTGAGGCACACAATCATGAGCATAAAAGACAAAGAGGCATTCGCCAAAGAATTCTACAGCCGCCAAGTCACACTAAAAGAACTGGGCAAAAAAGGCCAGCAAAAGCTACAGGAGGCAAAAGTAGCAATCGTAGGCGTAGGCGGATTAGGCACAGTATCCTCAATGTACCTTACACTGGCAGGCGTGGGGCATCTGAGATTAATTGACCAAGACATCGTGGAAATGCGTAATCTGCACAGACAAATTCTCTACACTATTAACGACTTGGATTACCCAAAAGCAGAGGTTGCCGCAGCAAAATTAGAAAAACTCAATCCGCTGGTGAAAGCCGAAGCAGTTTCAGAAAACGTTCACGCCGGGAACGCTGAACGGTTAGTCGCTGATGCAGACTTGGTGGTGGACGGTTTAGACAACATGGCAACCCGCTACCTCATTAACCGTGTCTGTGCAAAAATGAAAATTCCCTACGTTTTCGGCGCAGCCATAGGCATAGAAGGCAACCTATCCGTGTTCTCAACCCCGGAAACTCCATGTCTCGAATGCGTATTACCTAACCTTTCAGATAACGAGTTACTCAAATGCGACACCCGCGGAGTACTTGGAGTTACACCCGGCATCATAGGCGCCATGCAAGCCACCGAGGCCATAAAAGTTCTTTCAGGCTTAGGCTCCCCACTAACAGGCAAGTTAATGATTTGCGACTTCAGCGACATGTCCTTTACCGCCATAGACATAGCAAAACGAGCAAACTGCCCCGCCTGCAAAGGGACCTCGCCCTCAGAACGTGGGGAAAGACTCGTCTGGTTATGCGGCAGAAACACCGCTAACATAAATCCTGAAAAACCCCTAAAACTAAATCTTACTCAACTGTGCGAGATAGTTCAACAGCATGGTTTTCATGTCCGCGTCAAATCCCATTTAGCGCTTATGTTCGACTATAACGGTCTACAAGTTAGCCTCTTTAATGGGGGACGTATGCTCATCAAAAACGTAAAAGACGAAAAAACAGCCATGGAAGCCTACAGAGAAATCTTGGGCGCCTTAAACATAACCTAAAATCGGCAACTAGCCACCTATTACCTTTAAGAGGGCGTTAACCTCGCAAATCCACCCCTCTATGATCTGTAAATTTTCGGCTGCTTTCTTGGAAAACTTTGCTAATCCCCTCAGCAACTCCTGTTGATATCCATAGTAATCAGCTAATTTCTTTAAGGGTTCCACAAACTCGGTTACTGACGTTTTCATCTCCAAGCATTTCCCCAAAGTTATGAGTGTGTTGTGCATCTCATCGATAGATAACCCTGTGTTTCTCTTAAACTCTCTAGCCAACCATTGTCTCCGAAACAAATTACAACTTTTCCACCCCTCCGACTGTTTAATGTACGTTTTCAGAACCGACTGAAAAGCTGCATATACAGGTTTAGTGTCAACGCCTTTTGTCTTCGGATTTTCCTTTTCTTCTCCGATTTGTATTCCCATTGCTTGTAGAAGCTGAAGTGAACTTGTTTCTTGACCATGATACCTCGAAGCCAAAGCAACTGCCCCTGCAACCCCAACGCCGGCAGCCTCCGTTGAAATTTCCACTTGATTATTAATCGCAAGGAGCTGCTTTAACGTTAAACCCGTCAAATTCCTCACTAGTCTGTTACTCTCCAAGAAACCCGGGCTCATAACTGCGCCAGGTTCTATTGTGAACACATAAACGCCCCTGTCTTCCACCTCCGTCGCTATAGTGTTGATAAGTTTCACTTGAGCAGTTTTAAGGGTCTCATAAGCCCCCATAAAAGGCACTGTTCCGCTTGAAGAAACACATGCAAATACGCCGTATTTCCGCTTAATCATTTCAGGGAGGAAAACTCTCGCCAAGAGCACAGGACCCCTCAGGTTCACGCGGTAACTAAGATCCCACGCATCCACAGGGGTGTCTTTAACTGCTCCCACAGGGAAAACTGCGGCGTTATTGACTACTATGTCCACTTTTCCCCACTTCGCAGCCACCTGTTCAGCAAGAGCTTCAACTTCTTTCTCGTTGCCTACATCAGTTTTCACAAAAAGCGCCTTTTCAGCACAAAATTTACTGTTCAAATTTTCCGCCGCGGCCGCGCCGTTTTTTTCATCAACCTCAGCAATTACAACTTTTGCGCCCAGCCAGATTAGGCCGCGAGCAATTTCGTATCCTATACCGCGTCCAGCTCCTGTGACCACTGCAACAGTGTCTTTTAGAGAATCACGCGGCAAGTTTCCTTGACTTATTAACAAATCACTCCCTCTCTTCTACAACTATGTGGTAACTTAGTCTAAAAAACTTGTTTTACTCTAACAAAAACCTTCTTTGGGGTCATCAACCGCCACCCACGGGCGGAACAATCGCCAAAACATCGCCGTCTGCCAAATGAGTTTCAAACCCCTCTAAGGCAGCAACGCTTTTGCCATTAACTAAAAACTGCAAAAACCCTCTAACCTCCCCTGTAGCTGCAGTAAACACGTAATCACAAAAATCTCTACCATACCTCTGTGCAAGCTTTATTAGAACTAGCCTTACTGTTACCTTCTCCCCACTAGAAAACTGCAAAACTTCTTCCCGTTTGCCTGTAATTTCTCTTAGAACTGTAAAGAACCGCACCGAAATCTGCATAAACTACGCTCCACAACAATAAATAAAGACTGCCTAACATAAATCGTTCCTTTTATTATTCAAAAATTTACCATGGTCGCCATCAAAACTACAACTTAAAGTTTATATTGCTGTTTGGTTTTTGCATATCCCCGACAAGACAGTATTCTATCCCAAAAAACGAGGTTGATGATATGGCGTATTTAACAACAACAGGTTCAGGACAGCCTGTCCTTATCCTAAAAGAAGGTACATCAAGAAGCAGAGGTAAAGAAGCCCAAAGGAACAATATTATGGCCGCCCGAGTAATCGGCGAGGTTCTCAAAACTACCCTTGGTCCAAGAGGCATGGACAAAATGCTCATCGACAACCTCGGTGACATAACAATCACCAACGACGGCGCAGCCATACTCAACGAAATCGAAGTTGAGCACCCAGCGGCAAAAATGATGGTTGAGATCGCCAAAACCCAAGACGATATGGTGGGCGACGGAACCACTACTGCCGTAGTTCTTGCAAGCGAGCTTCTCAAAAAAGCTGAAGAACTTCTTGACCAAAACATTCACCCCATTATACTCGTGAGCGGCTACCGCAAAGCAGCCCAGAAAGCCATCGAAGTCGTCGGCAAAGTTTCATGTCCAGTTGAAATCAAAGATCATAAAACCCTCCTGAAAGTAGCTCTGACAACCATGAGCAGCAAAGCAGTAGGCACCGCCCGAGAACACCTAGCCGAAATAGCTATAGACGCAGTTACTCAAATCGCTGAAGACCGCGGAGACAAAAAACTCGCTGACATAGACAACATACAAATTATCAAGAAAACAGGCAAAAGCCTCCTGGAAACCCAGCTTGTACAAGGCATAATTGTCGACAAAGAAATCGTCAACCCAGGTATGCCACGCAAAAAGGAAAACGCTAAAATTGCCCTAGTCGACTGCCCACTTGAAATCGAAAAAACCGAAATCAGCGCAGAAATCCGCATCCGCGACCCGACACAGATGAAAGCTTTTCTTGACCAAGAAAACACAATGATGCAACAGATGGCACAGAAAATCAAGAAAGCAGGCGCAGACGTTGTCTTCTGCCAAAAAGGCATCGACGACATGGTGCAACACTTCCTCGCCAAAGAAGGCATCATCGCAGCAAGGCGCGTCAAAGAATCCGACATGGAAAAACTTTCCAAAGCCACAGGAGGCAGAATCGTCTCAGACCTCGAAGACCTCAAAGCAACAGATTTAGGCAAAGCCGGACTAGTTGAAGAACGCAAAATCGGCGACGACAAAATGATCTTCGTTGAAAAATGCAAAGACCCCCACAGCGTAGCTATCCTTATCCGCGCAGGTCTAGAACGACTTGTCGATGAAGCTGAACGCGCCATGACCGATGCGCTTTCAGTTGTCTCAGACGTCGTAGAAAACAACCGAATAGTACCAGGAGGCGGCGCAGTCGAAATTGAAGTTGCAAAAGAACTCCGCAAATATGCCACAAAAGTCGGTGGCAGAGAGCAACTTGCCATCGAAGCTTTCGCAGACGCAGTTGAAGTTATCCCAAGAACACTAGCGGAAAACGCTGGTCTTGACCCCATAGACATACTTGTGAACCTGCGTGCAGCACATGAAAAAGAAGACGGCAAAAACAGCGGCGTCAATGTATTCACGGGAAAAATCCAAAACAGCATCGACAGCGGCGTCATCGAACCCGCAGTAGTCAAAGAACAAGCCCTCAAATCCGCAGCTGAATCCGCAGCCATGATCCTACGCATCGACGACGTCATAGCCAGCTCAAAGCCAAAAGGCGGCCCAGGCGGTCCAGGCGGCGGCGCACCAGGCGGTCCTGAAGGCGAAGACTAAAAGACCCCTTTCTTTTTAACCTCCTACTCTTTCTTTATTTGCTTCTCCCAAAAGCTTGTTGACAAGTTAGAAGCTGAAGCACTTTAGCAGTTATAATACTTCAATATAATGGCTACCACACTTTTTTGTATGCCTTATTTTCTGCAGTAGAAAATTCTGAAGCAATCTTACCCCACATAGTTACTAATATAAATTTTTTTAGCTATAGTAATAATGGGAAGGCGAGCACATGCAGATTGCCGTGCGTGAGATGCAACCCAGAGAACAAAGGGATGTTGAGAAACTCTTTGCCCAAAACCTCGGTTTTATTGACAGTTTAGTCTTTAAGCTTTCTTTCAAAGAGGCACAGAAAAACGCTAGGAAGCAACTTGGAGGAACATTGGTTGCAGAGCTTGACGGCAAAATAGCTGGTGCGGTATCAATGCGTGTAGCGACAATTAAAGGTAAGCGGACTGGTTTCGTTGATGCTTTAGTTGCAGATAAACTGCTCAGAGGTAGAGGTGTCGGTAAATCACTTGTGGATGGCGCTGTCTCATGGCTGGAGCAACATAACTGTGAAGTTATCTACGCCACTGCTGACCGGTACAATTCGCCTTCATGGAACATTTTTGTTCACCGGGGATTCCATGTTTATGAAGTTCCGCAACAGATTAGAAATTACGGGCTGAGTTTTCTGCGACTATGGCTTGTGGAATTCTACTTTGTAAATTTCGGAGCCTTCTTTCTTAAACGCAACAAAGAACAGCAAATAGCTGAGACAAGTGCCCTGTGGCACTGGCTTGGCGCTTTGTTTGGCATGTCTGTGATCTGGTGGATTCAAGTGTTGCGAAGCCAAGGGCCTCTGATGCTTCTTCCCTTAGTTTTTTGTGTGACTGCGCTTAGCCTCTTGGTGCATGAACTATCACAGAAGTTGGTTGCTCGCAAGCTCGGTTTACGGACCACCTTTAAAGCGTGGGGGTCAGGGATACTTTTCAGTTGGCTTCTGGCGTTGGTAAGCTTATTCTTCCCAGCGTACGGCTCCACATACGTGAAACAACTCGATTGGCGCTATGACCCAACAAAAGACAAGACTGGGCTGATCTTCGCTTTAGGCCCGCTGGTTAGCCTTACTCTGGCTTTCACGTTTTGGGTCCTATCTGCTTCAACGAACAACACTTTGGCATTGGCATCAGCAAGAATAGGATACAACATTAACATTATGATAGTGATCTTTAACCTTTTGCCAATAAAAGCTGCAGGAGGCTTTGTATGGGACGGAAAGAAGATCTTCGAATGGAACAAGGCAAGCTGGACCGCGCTTGTCATTGCGGCAATTGCTCTGATAACGCTAAGCATAATCGCTTAACTTTAATCCCTCTTCCAGCTCCGAAGGAAACGGGGCCAGAAAGTTTAGCTAAAAACTCTAGCAATTGCTGTTATGAGCGGCGGAAGTTGCTTGAATCTTAAGAATCTTGCTTATTTATTGACCTACTATTACAGCGGCAAAGAAACTGGCGATGTTCACTGCAGGAATACTCCCCTGTTAAGATTGTCTACGAGTAGAAGACTGTTGGAATAAACGCTATAAGGATTAAAAACCCCCTAAAGCTCTGGCTACTAAGAAATTGTTGATTTTCGATTTTAAGTAAGACACTGTTATCAGCGTCCAAAGCCAGGTTGGCAAATAGGCGCGTTTTAGATGCTTCCAAACAGATTCGTTGACCGTGGAGAAAAAGCATACTGGTGAGTTGCTTTCTGATAAAAAGTAAGTAAAGTGAAGAGTTCTTCCCACCAAAATTATAAATATTGTTCCAATAATTTCAGTTTTGAGAATTTTGTTTTTGTTGACCACAAAATTACCAGTGTATTACGCTTTAATTACTTACGTTTTAACATAGTAAGGAAGATGAAAACCACCGATATTGCGACGATAGCAGTGCAGATTTGCGTTAGCGTGGCTATCATCGCATTTCCGCTTTGCTTTACGCTTATGCCTGTCAAAGCCCATATGATCACTAACCCATATGCAACATCTTTTCTTGTAAATATGACAAGAAGCGCTGTTAGCAGCGCTATTATTAGTACGAGCACAGCCCATGTTTCCGCAGCTATCCCAAACCCATCCCAGTTTACTGACACGGCAGCCACCGCTACGTTGGCGATTGAGGCTATTGTTATCCAACCTAGGTAGACGCTGAACGGTAAATGAACTGCCAATTTTTCACTCAACGCGGTTTTGGATTTGCCTATTTTTAGACGCATATACAACATGATCAAACTTGCTAAAAGTAGAAACATCAGCACAATTGAGAAGCCTAGTTGTTCAAACTGCCACAGGAAAAGCCAACCTACATTTAGGCTGCTACTTGCAACGAAAAGCCAACTGACTTTCTTCTGAAAGTCTTTTCCTTGCTGGCTAGGCAACGCTTGAAAGACTACAAAGATTCCCAGCAAGAGGTAAATTACGCCCCAGATTGAAAATACGTATCCAGCCGGTGTTATCAGAGTTGGGTTAGCATCTGAGATCTGAGCTGTATTTTTGCCGCCAATAAAATTGGTGCCACCTGCTAAACCATTAACTGCGACCACTGCAGCAAACGCAAGGATGTTTGTCAGCCTCAGAAGTTTAGAAAAGTTTACTGTTGCCCCCTCCTGCAGTTTATTCTACGTTTTCAAATATATAAAATATGTATTGTAGTCTTTCCAAAAAGCGAAACAACGGTTTACTTGATAAATTTTAGAACTAGTCTTACCGCTTCTTTTCTAGTTCACATTTCACTTCATGATCAAGCAAAATGAGGGCACAAACCGTTAAGATACTTCCTAAAATCAGCATTAGCCACAGGTTGGATTTGCCAAGGTATTCGTCAAGTAAAGTCCAAGCGCTTCTGAAAACCAGTATTGAAGCAAATAAAAGCGTCAATTCCCCAATGATCAGCCTGACCCAACGCATAACAAACAATAGAGTAAATTTCCCTTAAAAACTTGTTTCGATTAAGCATTTAATTCCCTTTAACCTTTGATTCAAGCATGCGGCGTTAAAGCAGAATCTACGTATTCAAGTGAATTTCGGATAGCCAATTCCACATCTTCTGCCGGTTTTCCGCCGTCTACAATGAGCCATTTACCAATCAGTGCCAATTCTAGCCCTCTTCTTCTAATTTTTTGAAGCTCCTCTGGCTTTTCAAACATTTCAAACCCTTGAGCAGCTCTCTTCATGACCCTCCCGTAAGCCACTTCAGGTTTCACATCTATGAAAAAAAGTATGTCAGGTTTCGGTACAACAGCGGAAAAGAAATGATAAGCCACTTTGTATAGGAACGAAGGCAAATACGCCGTTCCCAACAAGTAACGTACAAAAATCACGTAATCACATTTACGCCAACTGTACTGCGCAACCGAACGCAGCACATCAAACATGTAAAACAAAGCAGATGCAAAGTGAGCGCTCCTTCCGTGACATCGAAGAAACTGCTGAGCCCGAGTGCCAAAAAAATTGTCCATGGAAGGGTGAACTCGGAGACAAAACGTTTTGCCTTGGCTCTGCAAGAAACTGGTTAAACGGAGAGCCTGAGTTGTTTTTCCAGAAGCATCCAACCCGTCTATAACTATAAACAGAATTTCATATTCCTCCACTGAACAGGAGAAAAACTGAAACCCCAAATAGCGGAACCGTTATGTTGTCAAATCCCAAAGGCGAAAGTGCTTCTGCTATTGTAGCTACTATGGCAACTGCTAACGCTGAAGCACTGAGAGTAACCAGCGGTAACAAATAGAGAGTTGAAAAGAATAAGATGCTAGCTTCAACACTTAGAAAACTAACAAGAAACATGGCAGCAGACCCCTCAAGACTCTTCTTTGTAAAAACGTGATAATGCCTTCTACCGTATTTTTCACCTATTATTGCAGCTGATGCGTCACCGTAAGCCATCGGCAACACACCTGCCGCAATTACATAGGGTTTAGATGAGAAAAAAAGCGCTAAAACAGTATATGACACAGCATAATAAACAAGTCCCAAGTAATGTCCTTTTTCAGTTATACCTGTTAGACCTTTAAGTCGCTCTCCTAAAGCGCGGCTGGGCACGTAGGGTGTAGCGAGTAAAGTTACTATTATGAAGGGCGCTGCAACAAAGAAGGGCAAGTTTAGTGGGAACGAATTCAGCGTAAAGAAGGGTATTACAAAGGGCAAGTTGCCGATCATTATATGCAAGAACTTTCTTGAGTTCTTGCTGGAAAACCTAAAAAGCTTAACTATTTTGCTTGAAATAGCTATTACCGCTATGACATAACCATAGCACAAAGCAAGCAGAATTATGTCCACAGCGAGTTTACTGTCAAGCATTTTGTACCACTGAGTATTCCTTGATGCGTTTCTAAATGCCTATCTTTTGAAGGTTTTTCAATAACGCTTCTCATCCTATGAGTACTCGATTTTTTACCTTAATAACTTTGACTGCACTATGTATTTAAAGAATGACACGTCAGATCTGAAGCTAATTGAAACCTTCTTCAAAAAAGACTAAAACAGGCTGACACAATTCTAAAAATCTAAATTGAGAAACAGAATAACAGGAAAAAATGGGCGAAGAAACCATGCCAAAAAGTTGGCTTTGAATGTGTGTGCTGCAGCAATAAACGACGAAGCGGCTATATACCGCAAATGCATTTGAGAAATAGTCTAGCCAAAAGCTCCGGTAGTATAGTCCGGTCAAGTATAGTGGCCTCTCGAGTCACGGACCCGGGTTCGAATCCCGGCCGGAGCACTATCCCCTTGTACGAAATGAAAAATTGTGATCAGTAGATCCAGTTTTCATCTGCTCGTTTATAAGTCGTGATTTCTTTTGGCTGGAAGAATAGGTCAATTTCGTTTTTGGCGTTTTCCACCGAGTCAGATGCGTGAATAACGTTTTTAGTTGTGATCATAGCTAAGTCACCTCTGATTGTGCCCGGCTCTGCTTCTTTTGGGTTTGTGTTGCCAACTATTTTACGCATAATTTTAACTACGTCTTCTCCTTCTACCACTAGAGCCACCACAGGTGCTGAAGTGACATACTCGATTAAGCTTCTGTAGAAGGATTTTCCATTATGAATAGTATAAAGTTTTGTTGCTGTTTCCGTAGTAAGCTGAACCATTTTCATGGCGACTATTTTGAGCCCCCTGTTTTCCAGTCTCGTTAATATGTTGCCTATGATTCCACGAGTTACAGCGGAAGGTTTTAGCATAACAAACGTTTTTTCCATGTTTCTTATTGCTTCCTTTTTGTTTGATCTACAGATGATATTTTATTGCTGGTTTTTAACGCTTTTTTACGTTTACGTGACCAGAAACTGTTTAAGAACGATGAACCACGTATGGTCTATAGGCTTTAACAGTTATTCAAGACGCAGAAAGGAGGCTGAAGCACGGCAAACAGCAACCGGGGGTCTACAGGTGGAACTGACGCGAGAAACCCACAGCTTATGCTAACTTCAGATGAAATTTTGAACCTCCCCGTGGAGACTCTTTTTTCGCGGTTGGACACCTCCACAACTGGGCTTTCTTCCGACGACGCTGCTGGGCGCCTCGAAGTTTATGGGCGTAATGAACTTGCCCGAAAAAAGAAGCGTTCTACCCTCTTCGAGTTTCTTGCCCACTTTAACAGCCCTCTAGTTATTATTCTGTTGTTTGCAGGTTCTATCTCGGGCATCCTAGGCGAGTTGCCTAATATGATTATAATTTTTGTAATTGTGTTCTTAAGCGTCATTCTTGACTATTACCAAGAAGCAAAAGCTGAGAAAGCCGCAGAAAAGTTGAAGGAAAAGGTAACTACAACAGCCACTGTTGTCAGAGACGGAGTTAAGAAGGAAGTAAAGCTTCCAGAACTTGTTCCAGGAGATATTATTTACCTCTCAGCCGGAGATATTGCACCTGCAGATTCACGGCTGATCGCCGCAAAAGATCTATTTATGAATCAGTCCTCTTTGACAGGTGAGTCCTTTCCTGTTGAGAAAACTCCTGCTCCGCTTGAATCGAAATCTGCCTCAATTACTGAGTGGAGCAATTACCTTTTCATGGGGACCTCTGTTGTAAGTGGAACTGCAACTGCGGTTGTTGTCCGCACTGGAAGCTCTACAGAGTATGGTAAAGTTGCCAAGAGGCTAGTAGAGCGGCCTCCTGAAACCGAGTTTGCGAGGGGAATCAAGAGCTTTGGCTTTCTTATAATGCAAGTCACTCTTCTGCTGGTGATTTTTGTTTTCTTTATAAATGCGTTGCGAACTCCTGATATAAACGGCATTTTAAACGCGTTGCTTTTCTCTGTGGCTCTGGCGGTTGGTTTGACTCCTGAATTGCTACCTATGATTATAACCGTGAATCTTTCAAAGGGCGCAATCGCCATGTCTAAAAAGGGCGTAATCGTAAAGCGGTTAGCATCTATAGAAAATTTCGGCAGTATGAATGTCTTGTGCACTGATAAGACGGGGACGCTCACAGAAAATCACATCACTCTTATTTTGCATGTAGACGTTGAAGGTAAAGACGACGCTAAAGTGCTTTTCTATTCATACTTGAACAGTTACTATCAGACTGGCTTGAAGAGTCCTCTAGATGAGGCTATACTTGTCCATGAAGCTCAAGACCTAAGTGGTTTCCAAAAAATTGACGAAGTCCCCTTCGATTTTATCCGTCGCCGCGTGAGCGTTGTAGTCGAAAAAGATAGGCAGCGTTTCTTCATAGCCAAAGGTGCTCCGGAAGAAATTCTCAAAGTTTCCTCCTACTGTGAAATCGATAATTTAGTCTTAGACCTAACTGAGGAACTTCGGAAAAAAGCTGAACAAAAATACTTTGACTTGAGCTCTGAAGGCTTCAGAGTTTTAGGTGTTTCGTATAAGAAACTCAAAGAAGAACGCTCTGTTTACTCTGTAAACGACGAAAGCGACATGGTTTTCTTGGGTTTTGTGGCTTTCTTTGACCCTCCTAAGGAGACCGCGAAGGAATCTCTGAGGCTTTTAAGCAAAGCAGGAATCGAGCTCAAAATTCTCACAGGTGACAACGAACTTGTTACTCGAAAAACTTGTGAACAACTTGGCTTTGAAATCAAAGGTGTAGTAGTTGGAAGCGAAATTGCACAGATGCATGATGATGCTTTAGCCCAAGTGGTAGAGGAAGCAAATGTCTTTGCCCGTGTCACCCCTGTTCAAAAAGACCGCATAATCAACCTTCTAAAAGATAATGGTCACGTAGTCGGCTTTATGGGCGATGGCATAAACGATGCTCCTTCTCTGAGAACTTCAGACGTGGGAATTTCGGTAAACAACGCCGTGGATGTGGCAAAAGAGTCTGCAGACATCATTTTGTTGAAAAACGATTTAACTGTACTGGCAGAAGGTGTCTTGGAGGGCAGAAAAACTTTCGGCAACACCATGAAGTATGTAATGATGGGAGTAAGCTCCAACTTTGGTAACATGTTCAGCGTTGCTGTAGCTTCACTGTTTCTGCCCTTTTTACCTATGTTGCCAATTCAGATTCTTTTAAACAACTTACTTTACGATTTTTCCCAGTCGGTTATAACCACCGATAACGTAGATCCTGAATATGCGGAGAAGCCAAAAAGATGGGACATTGGCTTTATAAGAAAATTCATGGTTTCCATGGGACCAGTCAGTTCCATTTTTGACTTTTTAACTTTCTTTATAATGTTAACCGTCTTTAGTATCCCACTGGTTGAAACAAGCCCTAACCAGATTGCCCTGTTCCAAACAGCATGGTTCCTTGAATCTTTATGCACACAAACCATGGTTATATTTGTAATACGTACCCGAAAATCTCCGTTCTGGAAGAGTAAACCTGGCAAACTGTTGCTAATAAGCAGTTTTGCAATAATTGCGGTAGCCTTGATAATTCCATTTACGTTTGTGGGCGAGCAATACTTTGGCTTTGTGCAGCCGCCTTTCGCCTTCCTTGGTGTGTTGGTGTTGCTTGTAGTAGCATATTTGTTGCTTGCGGAGTGCGTCAAGCGGTGGTTCTACAAGAGAAATCTTTACCGTATTGAACAAGTTTTGATTCCGAAGCGACGCGTCTTTTACCTGAGTCGGAGCGCGAGGTTGGTGCAAGACATCGTGGCGGTGGTTTGTCTTCGGCCTGAACAAGAAATCTCCGTGGAGTCTCTCATAGAGGACCTCCAGAGAAGCGTTAGCCATCCGGTTGACTCTGATCAAGTTCTCCAAAGTCTAAATCACCTGCGGCGTGGTGGTGTAATCACGGTAGACTGGCACAAACGGATCGTTAAACGTGAGAGTGTTATGAAAGACTACGTGAGAAAACGGGTTGTGGAGAGTGAAATGTGGTCGACGGTGTTTGAGGACTGGCTAAAAATTGGCAAGTCGATTAAAGACCGCTACGGCAGGTTGAACACGGATTTTGAGGGGTTGCTATCCCCAAAGCAGCGTGCTTCATAAGAAATTGTTAGTGAACATAATGTTAAAGTTGAACAATAGTTTTATAGTTCAGGCCTAAATACTGGGATATTAACTCGTGTAAAGTGACTCTGTTTGAACCTCAGTAAAGCCGCAAATGTGGCAATCCGCTCTCTTATGCCAAATAAACCTTATCACGCACAGTGGCTTATAACCCGCAAATGTAACTACCGCTGTGTAGGCTGCAACGTTTGGAGCGAACAAGACAAAAACGAGCTTTCTGCAGGCGAAATCAAAAAAGGTCTAGACATGCTCAAAGACCTCGGCGTAGTGGAAATTGTGTTTTCAGGGGGAGACCCCTTGCTGCGCGAAGACGCCGGAGAAATAATCGAGTATGCATCCAAATATTTTGTGACAACCGTCTACGACAACGGCAGCATGGCAGCTAAAAAAGTTGATGCCCTACGTAATGTCGACTTTGTTGCCATTTCTTTAGACAGTTTAGATCCTGCAAAGATGGATTACATAAAAGGCGTCAAAGGTTCACTAGAGAAAGCCCTAAACTCAATCGAAACCTTGCGGAAGGAAGGAATAAATGTTGCCGTGACACCGACGATTTCGCAGAAAAATCTCTATGAGATCTTAGACATAACACAACACTTCACCGCAAAAGGCATCCCTGTTTGGTATTGCCTCTACTCTTTTGACATGTCGACGGACGTGAACCAACTGTTCAGAATCGGCAAGGCAAAAGACGAGTTTTTGATAACTGACAATCAAGCCATGGTTGATTTATGCAATTCACTTTTAGAGTTAAAGAAAAAAAACAAAAACATACTCATGACCAACCAACTGTTAAAGGCTCTAAGAAGTCTCTATGCCGAGGACAAGCGAACTTGGAAATGTCGCGCACTACAGAATTTCTTGATAGTAGACCATCTAGGCAGAATTGGGGGTTGCCATAGCCACAACTTTGCAGGCTCAGTTTTTGATTTGCCAAAACTGTGGAAAACCAAAAAATTCGACGAGCTACGTCGAATGTACCGTGAATGCACACAATGCACCTATCTATGCTACATATTCTACTCTCTGCATGGAGGTCCAGGAGGAAACCTCTCGTTGGCTAAGCAGCAATGGCGAAACGCCAAATTACTCCTAAGACGTAGCAACAGTTAACGCGTCTCTTTCAAGTAAACCACTTGCTCAATTCAAGATGTACTTTTATGGGCATTTTTGTTCACATTTCCCAAGTTTCCTTTTTCTTACAGGTTCACTTGTGTGCTGTACTGCTGTCGTCCAAAGCAGAAGCGTGCTCGTTTAAGGGTGGATACAACTCAAACTTGACTGTTTAAATAAAAGGTAGTTGCCTTACAATATTCATATTAGCTTGAGCTGCTGTTTTTTCTGTGGGGGATGATGTCGCCGTCCCAGTCTGAACGGGAAAGATGACGAAATAGATGTTGACAGACCCCGAAACTATTAGTACCTTTTTGAGAATAGTTGAAATAACCCATCAAACTACTCCTTCCAGAGGTGACTCTTATGCAATGTGATCGTTGCGGTTTAACCATCGACGAGGGGGGAGGATATGAACTCCACGGCAAAGTGCTTTGTGAAGACTGCTACATGTACATAACAGATCCACCAAGAACATGTGACCCAACTGCTGTGGCTTCTGCTCTTTCAGTCCGAAAACAACTTGGGCAATCAGGCATTGACGGATTAACTGAGTTGCAGAAAAAAATTTATCATTTAATCAAAGAAAAAAGCAAAATTTCAAAAGAAGAGCTTGCTTCTGCGCTTAAAATAACGTCTGCAGAGTTGGAGAGTCAATTTGCGGTTCTCAGACACTGCGAGTTAATCCGCGCCTTCAAAGAAGGTAGCATCGTATACCTAACCAAATGGTGATTTCTCCACATCAAGTACCCACAAACATTGACCATTAATGAGCAGCCATACTTTAAATTTGTCCCGCAACAGGCAACTTGGCTACACCATAGTAGGCGAAGGCACACCCGTCATGTATTTCCATGGCACTGCCAGTAGCCGACTTGAAATCTTACTGCTTAAACAGTTCGCCCAACAATATCACTTCAAACTTATAAGTGTAGACCGCCCAGGCTACGGACTTTCAACTTTTGCTCCTAGACGCAACCTTCACGACTTCGCTGGAGACCTCAGCAAACTAGCAGCGCACCTCCAGATAGACCAGTTTGCGTTGCTTAGCTGGTCAGGAGGCGGCCCATTTGCTTTAACCTACCTTACTTATTTTCCCTACAGAGTAAGCCGCGCTGTCATTGCAAGTTCGCCAACTCTACCATTCAATGTAGCCTCCGCCCACAACAACCCGCTCGCCCAGTTTGTCATGAAAAGCCAATATGCTGCCATGTGGGCGCTGAAGTCTTTCAGAAAAACTATCTTGAAAGCTAGCCTCAACATAGACGCTTACTTGAAGTCTAAAAATGGCAAAAAAATGCTCGCATCTTGGTCCGAACCCGACCTTAGGTTCTTTGCAAACCCCACTTGGCTCAAACTTATGTACACTTCAACTGCAGAAGCTTTCAGACAAGGCAACGACGCCCTCAAAACCATTTTCCAAGAGCACAAGCTCTTCATGAACCCTTGGAATGAACCAATAAAACGTATACCCCCACACAAACTCGTCATTTGGCAGGGCATGCAAGACAAAACTGTCCACCCTGTCAACGCCTACAAAATCGCCCAAACCGTAGTCGGGGCTCAACTGGAACTTTTCCCCACAGAAGGTCATTGCGTGATATTCTCTGAAACCCAAAAACTCAGCAAAGCCCTAAGGCTCCAACTGTAAAACCTGACTAAATGGGTGGTGGGCCGGACCGGATTTGAACCAGTGATCTTCGCCGCGTGAGGGCGACGTCCTAGCCGCTAGACTACCGGCCCATACAAGCGCCTCTGAATGCAAACTACGTATTTTCCCTTCATAAAACCTTTCCCATGCGCTACGAACTCAAAGGTGATCTGCATGTTGTTTAAACACACAAAAAAAGCAGCTGCATATAAAGTGCCCCACAAACACGATAACGTGCTAATTTTTGCATGCTTCTTAAGCAGTAGTTTGCTCGGCTACTTTTTAACCCACTTTATGAACCTCTTCCACAGTTGAATAGCGCCCTGTGCAAAGCGTGATTTTCGAAATTTGCTGTCAGGACATATTCTTTTCGTAAACTACGCGATGATTCTATTCAAAATTAGAGCAAACCAAGCCCCCTCGTAGATACACATAGATAATGTGCCTCAGAAAACTTTAAAACGCATCACTTCACTCTTGATTTGGTAACTCCCCAAGGCGGCGCCGAGGTAGCTCAGCCTGGGAGAGCGCTCGGCTGAAGACCGAGTTGTCGCAGGTTCAAACCCTGCCCTCGGCACTCATACCTTAGTTCTGGTGCTGCAACAGTAACATCCATTTTTAAGATCACGCCACCCAAGACTTCAGGATGGTCGACCTATACGATTGCGGAAGAAGGCTCGACGATTCGAGGAGGAATCTTGCAGATTAAATTTCATAAAGAAGAGGCTATCTGACTATTTCTGCTTTTGCGGTCATGCCGCCTAAGCGCGTAATTTTTATTTTCGTATGTTCTCCAACCTTTGCTTTAGCAACTAGTATAACGAACCCTTGGATCTTCGCTATACCTTCCCCTTGACGGCTCATTTCAGTTATATCCACTTCATACTCCTTTCCAATCTCAACTGGGCAACGCTTGAAACCCTTGCCATGACCACGCCTTCCCTCATAACTACCACCGATTCTGCCGCCGCTTTTTCTGCTACTATAACTCACAGAACATCCGCCTCTTTCCCATTTATGATAATACTGTTCCATTCGACGGTTTAAGTTTTACTTGTTCTATAATAATTCGTTTGCACACTTCAGTGTGCACTCAAAAATTACCCCGGAATAGTTCCAAAAGTCGAGGTCGCCAGCCAAGATGGTCGCAGGAGACAAAGGCTAACTGGATACAAATCTTTTCTGATTAACCACTGCCCCGTAGACTTGGAAATAGTCAACTCGTAAAAGAAGAAAAAACAGCTGAATCCTGCGGAAACGTTGTTTTTCTTCTTTCCAGATGGCCAAAGCTCTTAAAAGAAGCCGAAAAAAATAGTTCTGGAACTTCCGACAAATTCAGCAGATTTCACAACATCAAATGGAGACACAAGGTCATTTCCGTCAATGGAAACAACATTTTAGTAACAATCGCAGGAAAGGTTGTGGAAGAAAAGAAGTATCCTTCCTAAGACACAATCTTCTGAAAGTATCCTTCTCCAACAAAGGCAGTTAATTATCTTGGATACTTGTATTCAACTCTTGTAAGCTGCTTTTGGAGATAAGGGGGGTGGGAAGCAACCGCTGCAGAAAAAGGGGATTTAGTCATCGCTATGCATGAGGCTAACCATTCAAAGTCTGAAGTTCAAAATCCTGCCGCGGCACTATTTAATAGCCAGCGTTTGCATTGAGGTCTTGTAAACTTTATGAAAAAATACAACAAACACGACCACAAATTATTGGTAACATGGGCTGCAGACTGCGCCGAAAGAGTCCTGCCGCTGTTTGAAAGCGTATACCCAAAAGACGAGCTCCCCAGCAGAGCCATACAAGTCTGCCGAATTTGGGTCTGCACAGGCGAATTCAAGATGACTAGCACACGTGGCTCTTCCCTTGGGGCTCACGCCGCTGCTCGTGAAGCAAAAGACAACCCCGCCGCTTGTTTTGCAGCACGGGCTGCAGGTCAAGCAGCTGCAGTGGCGCATGTTCCTCAACATGCTTTGGGGGCGGCGTACTACGCCTTAAAAGCTGTCGGAGCAGCTGATCCTGCTCATGCTGAAGCTAACGTGTTGAAGGAGCTGGAGTGGCAACGCCGCCATGGGGCATTAGGTCTGCGGGAAGAAGTCTTAAAGAGAATAATACTTCAGAAAAATAGGAGTTATGTAAGGGTCAAAATTCAAAAAGATCCTACTTTCTAATTGATGACTTCTTCATGAGGTGCATTGCCAATATGCTGCCTCTTTGGTTTTCCGTTTTCTTACAGAAAATTGTCTTCGTTTATGCGCAACCTTAACGAAGACTTAAAGTGACCTCTAAACTGTTTTTGTTTTTCTCTTAATTGTCTTCTTTATAGCAAAGGCAGTTGGCGCAGCAAAATCTGGCGCGTTTTGATTATAATTAAGCGCAGTCAAACAGTTAGGTAGCTATCGATTACATTTCTCGGCATAAATCTCGCTGATTTTTTCAATGAGTTCTATAGAGGGTTGTTTCAGCATTGAGGTTATAACATATTTTCCACACATATTTATGGCGAGCAGAACAATTTTTTCATAGTAAAGAATGGCATGTTTGAAAGTTCCTAAATGCTTCAAAAAGTTGCAGGAAAACACCGCCCGCAATGGCTGCCCATGAACCGCCGAACTCTCTCATTAACTCTTCCGGCATTTTCGCAACTTGCGTCGCGATACACTCAATATTTCCCACTTTATCCACGCTCATTGCTGTCCTTATTTCTCTGTCTAGATTCAACATTGACCTTCAAAATTCAGACATAACTGGCACAAATAAAAAAGGGGTTGAAGGCTGCTAATGAGACTTGCTAAAAAGGTTGTTGGGTGCATGTTGGTTGCTCTTTGTGTTTTTCTGTCAAGCGTATCCACAACATTTATATGAAGTATTTTTCATATGTATAATTATTCATGTTAAAGTTGGTGCAGAATATATGAAAAAAGGTCTAACTCCTACTTGCCACAGATTTTTTACTAATCTTTCAAATCCTACCCGCCTCGCCGCCCTAGAGCAACTCATGAATAGACCTATGAGCGTCAATGAAATAGCGGAGGCTTTAGGGCAAGAACAAAGTATGGTTTCACATAATCTCAAACCTTTGATTGAATGCAATTTTATATTCGGCAAAAGACAAGGAAAACGGCGAGTCTACTCAGTTAATCACGAGACAGTGGATATCTTGTTTAGAGCAGTTGAAAATCACGCAGAGAAATTCTGCCCCAGCGGCGGAAAATGCTTGAAAGGAGGAAATTAACGTGGTCTTAAGGAAAATTGTAAACATAAACGAAGAGCTCTGCAACGGCTGTGGTCGTTGCATCCCCAAGTGCGCGGAGGGTGCTCTTCAAATAGTCAACGGTAAAGCAAAAATCGTCAAAGACACCTATTGTGACGGCTTAGGCGCATGCTTAGGTGAGTGCCCACAAGGCGCTATAACTATAACTGAGCGGGAAGCAGAGGCATTTGACGAAAAAGCTGTACATGAATACCTCAAAAATAAGGAGCAACACGTTGCCACAGAACTTCCGCCAACTACAATTGCGTCAAAAACACCTAGCAAGCCTCAATGGCCAGTTAAATTGAACCTCGCGCCTCTCGAAGCACCCTTCTATCAAAATGTTAACCTGTTGCTAGTAGCTGATTGTGCACCTGTTGTACTAAAAAATTTTCATGAAAAATTCTTACAGGGAAAACGTGTACTGATAGGATGCCCTAAATTTGATGACGCACGTGCTTACGCTCAAAAACTTGCAGAGATACTTAAGCGAAACCACGTAATGGGCATAACAGTTGTTTATATGGAAGTGCCTTGTTGCTCTGCCTTGAAATGGGTCGCCCACAAATCAGTCCAAGATTCAGGTAAACAAATTCCAGTGACAGAGCACATTATAACAATAGGGGGTGAGATACAGTGACCTCAGACAAACCCATAGCAAAGAATCCGCAAACTTGCCCAGGACTGCGTGACTTCATCCAACCCAAACCTGCCTACATCAAGTGTCACGTTTGCGGCGCTGACCTTGAAATCTGGAGTGATGAAGATAAAACTACCTGCCCTGAGTGCGGCGCAGAGTGGAATCGTCCAGACAAAACAGCAGCATGCCTAGAGTACTGCGAGTTCGCAGATAAATGTAGAGGAATAATTGCATCAAAAAAATCTTAACACACGCTTTTCTTTTCTATTTTTAAACTATTAAAAGCAAAAATAAGAACAATTCCGATATAATTAATGATGATGCTGTTGATTTTATGCTTTATACAACTAAAACCTGCTCAATTACCTGCAGTGTACTAAAGGGAGAAATTCATAAATCGGGTAGAATTAGACATTAACAAGGTTTTCGTCAGCAAATACTTTGTTGATTTTTCTCTTAGAAAAAACTGTGACGCATAATCGCAGAAGCTGAGTCGCTTTCCAGCTGGAATTGTTCTGGTTTACGGCGACCTTTGTTTAAGTATGGCTGACGAGATGAAACAGCTGGTAGCTGAGTGTAACATTGTTAAGGTGGACTCTTTACACTGTACTTTGATGACGCCGACAAAAACATCGTTGAGGTAGAAAAGATGAACACCTGCTTTTCCCCTCTTTGAAACAAAAACCGCAGGACTTGAGCCATTAAAGCATGTATTTTTGGAAGCTTTGGAGAAAATAGGCAGGAAACTACCGCCAAGTTGATTTTATTATGTCAATTGATTTTTTCTAGAGCCTCTTCAATTTTTTTGTAGTTTGGTTCAATCAGAGGGTCTTCCGTTACCCAAATGTAGCGGATTATCCCTTGCTTGTCAAGCACAAAGATGCTGCGTTTTGCCGCTGTGTAGCCTTTAAGTCCAGCAAAGTCGGGTGATTGTACGTTGTAGGCTTTTATGGTTTCACGATTATAGTCGCTGAGGATGGGAAAAGTGAGCTTATTTTTCTCTGCAAATTCTTTGTTTGAGAACGGGTCGTTAACACTTATGCCGATAACCTGCGCCTTCAAGTTTATCAACCGCGCCATGGCGTCGCGGAAGGCACACATTTCTTTGGTACAGACACTTGTAAACGCTCCTACAAAGAAAGCTAAAACCACTTTTCGCCCTTGGAACTCCTTGAGGCTATGTTTTTTCAATTCTGTATCCTGCAGGGAGAAGTCAGGTGCTTTATCTCCGATTTTCAGAGAGTTTGCCATTTGTAAATTACTCCAACAGTAAGTTATTGTAATTCAGAGCTTATAAAAATGTCAGGAACTAATTGAGCTTAAATGCAGATGGACAAATTTGGCTGAGTACGCAACCTCTGCAGTTTGGTTTTTTGGCGTTGCATACGCGTCTACCATGGAAAATAAGCAAGTCAGTAAAACTCATCCACTTCTCTTTTGGCAACAGTTTCATGAGGTCTTGCTCGATTTTCTCAGGATTATCAAACCTGGTTAAACCTAACCTCCTTGCGAGTCTTCGGACGTGAGTGTCCACGGCGACTCCTTCTATGATGCCATATGCGCCGTAGAGAACTATATTGGCAGTTTTCCTTGCCACTCCTGGCAGTTCCAAGAGTTCTTCCATAGTTCTCGGAACGTTGCCGTTATATTTTTCTAAGAGAAGTTTGCAGCAGTTTTGAATATTTTTGGCTTTATTATGATAGAACCCTGTAGATTTGATGTCTTGCTCCAGTTCCTCTATGTTAACTCTAGCGTAGTCTTCGGCTTTGGTGTATTTTTTGAAGAGTTTTTGGGTTACCATGTTGACTCTCTCATCAGTGCACTGAGCAGACAAAATGGTGGCTACAAGTAACTCCAGTGGACTGGAGAAGTTGAGAGCGATTTTGTCGTCTGGATACTCTTTTTGGAGTAGCTGAATGATTTTTTCTGTGCGTTCTTTGTCTTGTAGTTCTATTCGTGACTCAGGCAAGCATTGTTCATCTCCATATTGAAATCTGTCAAGTGAAAAAGGGCACACGACTATTTTAATTACACCATTTATCTTGTAGCTCTTTTTCTGACGCTGAATGTAGAATTTTCCAAAAAATTTTTACCTGTAAACAGAATTTTAAAATTACGTGTGAGGTGAGTTTGGATGGGTTTAAAGTTAAAAGTTGACGGCAAAGATATACCAATGAACGAGTTTGTAGAAAAAATTTTGACGGGAACAGTAGTTGGTGCCGTTACATCTTTAAAAGGCATAAAAGCAGAGTGGAAAACGATCGAAATTGCTGTCTCAAAATAAAATAGTTCAAAATTAGCCGGAAAAATCCATTCTTGTCTTTATTTCAGCGAACAATTCCCTTTTTGCCTTACAGATAGGGCAAATGTATGGCGGCTCCTCCCTGAAAACTACGTAACCGCATTGTTTACAATACCAAAGTTTTTTCTTTCCAATAGTGATTTGAACAATTTCTTCCTTTTCCTCATTCGCAGATGCTTTTGATTCTGTCTCTACAACTGGGGTTTGGTATGAACGCATTTGTTTTTCTATGGGTCGACGTTCTGGAACAGGCCTCAGTTCAGTTTCACGTTCGTAGACGTCTCTTCTGACGTAGAGGCCGCAGTAACATGCTCCGAACTGGGCGACATCTGGGTCGCGGTAGTCGCAGGGACATATAATATCTCTATCGTAGTCAAGGTTTCCTGACGCCAGCCTGCATGGGCACGAGGGGTAGCCATATCTTTCTTCATTTTGCTTCAAGCCCTCAAGTAATCCTTGGAGAAAGTTGGGGTCTGCGTTGAGATAGTAACCAAAAGTTTTGGCGTCGGCTTCGGCTCTTCGTTTTACTTCTTCAATTGTGGTCAAAGTTCCAGTGCCTCCTTGAGTAGATCCTTGCGGAAGCCCGTGATGACTTTTTGGTCGTCTATAATTATTGTGGGGTAGCCTAGGGGAGCGCCTTTGTCTTGGATGTGGTTGCGTACTTGATTTTTTTCTTCTTCTGAGCAGAGGTCAACATCCACATATTCGTATTCTACGTTATTGTCTTTGAGGTACTGTTTGGTCATTTTACACCAGGCACATGTACTAAGTGCGTAGACGAGAACTTTGTGTTTGTTGTTTGTGCCTGCAACTTTAGAAATATTCATAATTATTCCTGTGTACCAGTTGTTTTTGGCGTAATATAACTTTTTAGTTGTTTTATATTTGCACGTAATTTTGCACTATTTGCAATGGAAGTTTTGTTTGTCGTGCCTCTAAAGGTAGCGATTGCTGATTGTTTTAGTTAAAATATTGTGAGTTACATTACCCAAAATTTTTGCTTACACCCCTACTTGCATCACATGTGGAATGGGCAACTCTGTTGGAAGTTTTATTGAAGTTTTTATGTTCATCGTATAGTATCTCAAGCAGGTTTCAAGTTGCTAAAAGCTTGTTGCACCACTTCAGTTAGCGCAGGGTGAATATGCATAGCTCTGATTATGGGGAGGTAGCTTTTGTTTTCTGTGTTCATAGCGTTTACGATTTCTTGGATAAGCACCGAAGCATCTGCACCTATGATGTGTCCACCTATGATTTTACCTGTGTCCTCCTCAACTATGACCTTTACAAAACCATTGGGTTCTCCCATTGCGGCGCCCATAGCGGTGTTCTTATACAGGGAATTACCAACTAAAATTTTGTATCCATGTTGCTTTGCTTCCTCCTCTTTCAACCCCACCGATGCCACCTGCGGGTGAGTAAAAACAGCATGAGGCACTGCAGAATAGTCCACTTCAACTTTGTGATCGTGAAGGGCGTTATGTAGAGCAACACCTGCCTCGTAGTTGGCAACATGCTTGAACATGTATTTGCCGATGGCATCGCCGAAAGCAAAAATGTTTTTCTTGTCTGTTTCAAGAAACCTGTTAACTTTAATGTAGCCACGAGAGTCAAGCTTTACACCTGTTTTCTGGGGTTTGAGCACGTCAGAGTTTGGCACCCTGCCCGCTGCAATCATCAAAGCTTCTGCGGCAAACTCTATTATACTACCATCCTCACGGCTTTTTGCAACAACAATTTTTAAGTCCCGCTGCTGCTTCACTTCCACCACTTCGTAGCCCGTGAATATATCTAGACGTTTTTGCATTTCCAGCTTGAGTAAGTCAGAAATTTCAGGTTCTTCCTCAGGCAGAATTCGTAGGGATCGCTGAATAATAGTGACCTTGGTGCCCATGGCTGAAAAGAAGTGGCCATATTCAACACCTACGTAGCCTCCTCCGAGAATAACAAGGCTTTTAGGAAGTGTTTCCAGCTTTAACACAGTGTCACTATTAAGGTAACCAAATTTATCTAAACCCTTGATTTTTGGTATAGCCGGGCGAGCACCAGAAGCAATGAAAATCAGCGGCGCAGTTATTTCTTCGTCGTTAACTCTGAGAGTGTAGAAATCTGTGAACTCGCCGGTACCTTTTAACCACTTAAGATTATTAGTGTGTTCTACTGCGTGAGCTTGCATTTCCGTGTCAGCCTTAACTAATGTGTGCATGCGCCTCATGAGGCCCTCAAAATTTATCGAATTGACAGTGGCGTTTACATCTACTATTCTGGCGGCTTCTTTAATCAAGGTGACAACATCTGCGGGGTAAATGAGCATTTTAGAGGGTACACAACCCCTGTTTATACAGGTGCCCCCCATCGGGCCATTTTCTACTACGGCAACTTTTAAACCGTTGTCAACGGCGGCGGAGGCAACCAACATACCTGAACCTGCGCCAATAACCAAAACATCAAAGCTTTCCATGCCAACCAACTTCAAACTATCAAAAAGCGCCCAATCCAAATAAACCTTTCAAGCATGAATAAGTCGGAAATTTTTTATCTGCTTACCAATATAAACTACAATTGGTGATTGATACGACAGCTAAAAAGAAAGCTGAGGCGCAAAAGAAAAAAGAGCAGTATTATTCTACAAAAGAGAAGAAAGCAAAAGAAGTAAAAAAGAAATAGTTGCTTTAACGTCGCAGAAACGCTGGCAGACAGCGTGAATCGCTAATCGGATTAAACTGCTCAATTTCCGTTTTCTTTAACGGAACAACCACCCTAGAGACGAGTCCATTTAAACTGTATGGTAAACGAATAAATCGCATTTCACCAATTGTTACCCATTCGTCAATTCCAAAACCTGATTTCTTTGCACTTCTGGCAATTTTTCGTCTTTCCTCGATGCTTAGTTGGTATGCTTCCCCATCAAAAACGTGAAGATGAAAACCTCTGCCAGAATAAACCACATTCAACTGGCTGAAGCGTTTTTCTAAAAACTCACACAAGTCAAGTGCCTGTTTTTTAACTAATTCAAGTTCGAGTTCGCAGAAACTTAATCCTTGCCCTCGTTTCATTTTATCAGCCAAGGTTCCATGAATGGGGCATGTTACGTTTTCAGGGTCTAAATCAAATGCTAATTCTTGCCCTCTTTTACGATTATTCTCATCATAGACGTTACGGTCATAGTAGACAGCTTCGGGTAGAAACTCCAAGATCTCATCACGGACTTCCTTCAAGCTACTGTATTCGTCGATGACTATTGTCGTATCTGCATCTTCTTTATACTTAGGGGGATAAACTTTGGTGTGCCTACCTATTATAACCGCAAACTTTGGATTATAAAGTTGAGTTGGAAACCAAGCTGAAACCTTTAATAAATCAAAATTCTCACTATAGAACTGCCTACGCTCCTCTAACGTTGCAGGTCTCATACCTTCAGGTAAGTAGAATCTCGCCATCCGTTATCCCCTGTGTAGAATTACTGCAGTTTAACAAAAAACACTTTGGGTGAAGCCAACGCAGAAAGACTAATATCTCCGCTTTCACGATTAAACTGTGGTGAATTTTTTGCCTATAGACCCTGATTTCCAAATCAACCGCAAAGTTGTCGGAGAACACAATGGTCACAAAGTTTGGGGGCCTGTAGACCCGCCAAACAAACTGGGGATCCATGGAGAAAACGTCGCTGTTGACTGGGACGTTTGCACTGGCGATGGCGTCTGTATAGATGTCTGCCCCGTGTCACTGTACGAATGGGCGGAAACTCCTGGCAATCCACTATCAGAGAGGAAATCTGACCCTGTGCGGCAAATCGACTGCATTCAATGTTTAGCTTGTGAGACCCAGTGCCCCACTGCCGCCATAAAGATAACTCCTCCACAATAACCAGCAGTTTTCAATATAATTTAGTTGCCGCTGCGGCTTCTTCTCTATTTTTATTCCAAAACTTTACTGAAAAAAAGAAAGAGAAGGTTATCTTACAAGTTTGAGGGCCTTGTTGACATAGTCCCAGTTGACAACGTTCCAGAAGCCTTCCACGAATTTGGCGCGGTCGTTTTTGTAGTCCACGTAATACGCATGTTCCCAGACATCTAACGCCATCAGAATTCGAAAGGCAGGGTACACGTTGACGTTATGCTTCTCCACCTGCATAATGAGAGGTCGGTCAACACATTGTTGCATGGCAAGCACTGCCCACCCTGAGCCTTCCACGCTAACGGCTGCCTTAGAGAACTCAGCTTTGAAGCGTTCAAAACTGCCAAATTCTTTGTTTATTACATCAGCGATGGCACCGCCTGGTTTGCCACCGCCTTTTCCTGTAGGCGCCATGTTTTCCCAAAACGTAGAGTGCAAGAGGTGTCCCCCTATGTGAAACGATAGCTCTTTAAGGATGGCTTTTTGGTCTATGTCTACGTTTTCTTTTCGAGCCTTGTCTAGTTTCTCAAAAATTGTGTTTGCTCCGTTTACATACGCTAGGTGGTGTTTGTCATGGTGAAGTTTTAGCTGCTCCTCAGACATGTAGGGCGCGAGTGCTTTGTAGTCGTACGGTAGTTTTGGTAAACTGAAAGATTTTACTGTTTCCATATTATTCACCAAAAATTCATTAATTTAACCCGGTTTATGGTTAATATACTTTCCCTTTCAGGCTTTATTGCATTTTTTTATCCAAAAAGTTGAACTGTGTATGAGAAAGGTTTGGTTCGGCTGTGAGAAGCGATGCTTTAAGCCATTTTGAGTAATAGCAGCAAAGTGGTTGAAACCCTTTTGTCGTATTAAGATTTTTCTTTATAACGGTCTAATTCAGTATGACTTATAACTGACTTCCAGATATTGTACTTTGCAGGGAGGATTTTATCTGACTAAAACTGATAAGAACCTAAAGGACGCTTTTGCAGGAGAATCTCAAGCAAACAGAAAATATCTTGCTTTTGCCCAGAAAGCGGAGGAGGAGGGCTACATACAAGTTGCTAAACTATTCAAAGCCGCCGCTGAAGCTGAAACAGTGCATGCATTGAACCACATAAAAATCGCTGGTGAAGTCAAATCCACTTTAGAAAACTTGAATGCAGCACTTAACGGGGAAACTTTTGAGTTCCAGAAAATGTACCCTGAATATGTTGCCACTGCTAAGGAAGAGGGAAACAAGCAGGCAATGTGGAGCTTTGATGTAGCAAACAAAGTGGAGCAAGTGCATGCTAAACTGTATCAGAAAGCCATTGACGCTTTAAAGAACAAAAAAGAGCTGCCCAAAGTCGATTATTTCATCTGCAGTGTGTGCGGAAACACAGTAGAAGGCGAAGCTCCAACAAAATGTCCTATTTGTGGTGCTCCTAAAGCAAAATTCTACAAGCCAACATAAATACTTCTAAACCGTGTTTTACCTTTTTTAAAGCACTTTTTTAATTTTTGCGAGTTACTTGCCCATTTAACTTCGAAGAGAACATTCAAAAATATGCCCTTGGAAACGCTTTTTAGTTGTACTCTTCAAAAATTACGAAATCAAAAAAAGTGATAAACGAGTCCTTGATTGTAATGATTACCGAGCAAGTAACCGTTAAGCCTTTGCCACCGTTTAGCTTAGAGTTAAGCGCAAACATCTTCAGTTACGATGACAGGCAAATTCGTTTTTATGAAAACCGTAAATTTACCCAGCCACTCCGCGTCGGCAACAGATTGATTCTTGTAGTTGTTGAGTCAAAAGGTGATTTGGATAACCCTGAACTCTGTGTTCAATTAAAGGCAGACAAGGAACTTTCAACGGAAGAAAAGAAAGAGGCGACAAAAGCAATCTGCGGCTTTTTCAATCTAAATTTAGATGTATCGCGATTCTATGGAGACGTAAAAGCTGACTCCGTTATGGCCAAGATAACCCAGAAGCTTCGGGGATTAAGAGTTCCAACCACGTGCACCGTATACGAAGCGCTTGTAGATTCGGTTGTTGAACAACAAATTTCCATAAAAGTAGCCAAAGTTTTGGAAGCGAAAATAATCAAAAAATTCGGTGCTACTCTTCAGCTTGACGGCCTTTACTACGAGTATCCCACACCACAAGCCATAGCTTCCGCCTCCATGGAGGAGTTGCGTCAATGTGGTTTAAGCCAGCGTAAAGCCGAATACATACTGTGTTTTAGTAAGCTAATTAAGGAAGGTAGGCTAAATTTGGAGAAATTCAAGCAGTATGAAAACCCTGAGGCCATAATTAAAGAGTTGGATGAAATAAGAGGTGTCGGTGTGTGGACAGCCGAACTCACTATGCTGCGCTCAATGAACAAGTGGGGTGCCTTACCAGCAGACGATTTTGGAATAAGACGCGCAATTTCACACTATTACTGTCAAGACAAAAAAATCACCAGTTCTCAAGCAAGAGAAATTGCCGAAGCTTGGGGAAAATGGAAGGGCTTAGCTGCCTTCTACCTCATAGCTGCAGAAACCCTAGGTTTAAGAGTGTAGTTGTCATTTAATGAGTCTTTTTTTCATTAAAATTATGGCAAGTACAAAGAAAACCAATGTAACTACAACAATCCAAAGAACGTTTAAACCCAATATTAAGTCTGGGCTGAGCCCCATTAGTGTTTCTGTTCTACCTGAAACCAATTTTCTCGTCAAACTTACTATGTGTGTTAAAGGTAAAGCACCAAACGCAATCGTCTGAAGTGGAACAGGAACCAAAGACAAAGGAAAGAATGTTCCACTCAAAAGAAACATGGGGGTAATAAACAAGAACGTGGGAAAATTAAAGAAATCAATATCAGGAGCAATTGCTGTAAAACACATAGCTAAAGCCGCAAACAGCAACCCGCCAAGAAACGCCAAAACTGGAACCAACAAAGCCCACAAACTTGAAACTAAACCAAACGCAGCAACTACAACCAACACAATCGACGCGTTTATGGTGGCTCGTGTGGCACCCCACAAAAGCTCTCCAGCTATAACTTCCTCAACACTAACGGGAGTCGCAATTATGGCGTCAAAAGTTTTTTGGAAATACATACGAACAAACGAAGCATAGGTGCACTCAAAAAATGCGCCATACATAACCGCGATAGCAACTAAGCCTGAACCAATAAACTGAATATAAGAACCACCTTCAACAGCACCAGTTACTAGAACCCCCAAACCAAAACCGAAAGCTGCAAGATACAGAATTGGCTCAAGCAAAGACGGCAAAAAATTCACACGCCAAGTTTTCAGAAAAACATCAAAATTGCGACGCCAAACTTTCCAAACACGGTAAGTCAACTGAGGCAGTTTGAACCGACTGGTTGTCTCGTTTTGCTGACTGGTCATTCCAGTTTCCTCCCTGTTAACTTCAAAAAAACATCCTCCAAGTTTGCGCTGCGTATCGTTAAGGTTTTGCTTGGAAATTTTTTGGCTACACGTTCAAAAACTCCATGAGGTTGTTTGAGGAATACCCGAACTTGCTCCCCCAAGACCTCAATCTCAGAATCAGGCAGCTCCACCTTCAAAGTTGACACAACCGGTTCGTCATACTCCACCTCCAACACCGCTTGTCCCACATGTTTTCTGATTAACGCTTGAGGCGTACCTTTTTCTATGATTTTGCCATTCTCCATAATCAAAACTCTGTCACAAAGCGCCGTTGCCTCATCCATATAATGAGTAGTCAAAATTATAGTGACACCTTGCTTTCTGAGAATCCTGATTTTATCCCAAACAATATGTCTCCCCTGTGGGTCTAGCCCTGTAGTTGGCTCATCAAGAAGCAGAATTTTAGGCTCGTTAATCAGGGCTCTAGCTATTATCAAGCGTCTCTTCATGCCGCCCGATAACTCGTTAATTGGGGCATCCCGCTTATCCTCTAGATTAAAAAATTTAAGCAGTTTTGAGGCACGCATGTTAGCTTCATTCTTTGTGATGTCAAAATATCGAGCATAAACCTGCAAATTTTTAATTACAGTAAAATCAGGATCCAAGTTGTCTTCCTGTGGCGAAACACCAACAATGCCTTTTACTTGTCGAGCTTGCGTTGTCACATCAAACCCCGCCACGGTCAAGTTGCCTGCAGTTAAAGGTGAGAAACAGTAAAGCATACGAACCGTGGTGGTTTTGCCTGCTCCGTTAGGTCCAAGAAACCCAACACATTCTCCTTCGTAGACCTCAAAGTTTATGCTGTCTACAGCGGTGAAATCCCCGAATTTTTTAGTTAACCCTGATGCTTTAATCAGAAAGTTTGGAGAAACCATGTTTGGACATCCAGTCGTGAACAGTTTGTGTTTGATGAGTTCTCCATAGAACAATGCTATAAAGCTTAAGGAAACCAACAGACATAGAGCGGTCAAACATTACATTCTTTGATGTTTCTTTTGCCATCACAAGATACCACTGAATAACATTAAATTGGCGGTGTCTGTCCTTTTTGTAGAGAAGATAGAGGCAACCCACACGGACTACGATACGATAATTGTTAGATTCAGCGGAGAAATCGGCATCAAAAGTGACTGGACTAGACGCACATACGAAAAACAAGTTTTGCAAAACATCAAATACTATCTAAAGAAAGATAATGTTAAACCCGAAAAAATCGTGCACACTCGTGGTCGAATCTACATCAAAACCAGCAATGTATCCCCAACTTCCCAAGTGCTCACTCGAACTTTTGGTGTGTCAAGTGTTTCGCCAGCTAAACAAACAACTTCAGACTTGAACGCCATTTTTGAGGCCACAGTTTCTATAGCAGAAAACACAATAAACGAAGGTGCCACTTTTGCAGTTCGATGCCACAGAGTAGGTACTCATACATACAATAGCTTGGAAGTATGTCGCGAAGTAGGTGGACAAATCTTGGCAAAACTAAAACATAGAAACCTCGCCGTGAACTTGACTGAACCGAACGTAACTTTAACGGTTGAAGTCCGAGACAAAGATGCCTATGTTTACACACAAACCCTTCCAGCTCCAGGAGGTTTTCCTGTAGGCGCCCAAGGCAAAACAGTTTGTTTACTCAGCGGCGGTATAGACTCCCCTGTTGCCTGTTGGCTTGTCATGAAGCGGGGAAGCTTTTCAGTCCCAATTTACGTTGACAACGCTCCCTTCACAGATGAAACAGCCAAACAAAAAGCCATCCAAACTGCCAAAAAATTACAGGAGTGGAGCGCAGGCTTCATGAACAAAATCTACCTTGTTTCCAACGGCGAAAACATGAAGAAAATCCTACAAGAAGCGCCCGCAAGATTCACTTGTTTGCTGTGCAAGCGACTGATGTACCGCATAGCCGAACAGATTGCCCAAAAAGAAAACGCTTATGGCATAGTAACCGGCGAAGCTATAGGCGAGCAAGCCAGCCAAACCATACAAAACCTCTGCGCCATAGATGAAGCCGCAAAACTCTATCCCATTCTCCGTCCCCTTTTAGGCTTTGACAAAAATGAAACAGAAATTTTAGCCCGAAAAATTGGAACATTTGAACTCTCAACTCAAAAAGCCAAAGGTTGCACCGCAGCACCAAATCAACCTGCCACACAAGCTCCGTTGACCGCCTTGCAGGAAGCTGAGTCAAAGTTGAACATTTCCGAGATGGTTCAATCAGCCATAAAGACCACTAAAGTTTTAACGTTATAACAAACTTCAAAACATACCCCGCCATCTGTTCAAAAAAATGCCGTGTTCATTAGTAGATATGTATAAACCTGTCAGCCAAAAATAGTCTAACAGTAAATCAAAAGATCAGTAGAACCTTATACCCCTCCCAGTAGCGGCGTGTTTATTCCTTATATTACAGGTAAACGCATAATTCCCCTTTGTATGTCGTCGGCTGATATTGCAGTGCAGGTATTTCGTAAGCTAGAAATGGAAGATCTGAAAGTTCTACAGGTCATAGAGACAGGGATGAAAAAACACGAATTCGTTCCGCAAGGTCAGATAGCACGCTACGCCAACATTCCCCCAGAAAAAATAGGTCGCGACATGAGCCGAATCGACAAAATGGGTCTAATTTACAGATGGCAGGGCGCTTATGTTGGTTACACACTGAACTATGCAGGTTACGACTGTTTAGCCATAAACGCTTTAGTGAAAGCAGGTGCTATCAAAGCTTTTGGGAAACCCTTAGGTGTAGGTAAAGAAGCAGATGTTTATGATGCGTTGAGCCCTCAAGGTAGGCGTGTTGCTGTGAAGTTTCACAGATTAGGTAGAATAAGCTTCAGGCAGACGCGACGTAAACGCGGCTACATGCATAACCATGCAGGCTGGTTGTTTCAATCCCGCTTGGCAGCTGAAAAGGAATTTCAAGCTCTAACCATAGTTCACAAGCTCGGTGTAGCTGTACCTGAACCCATCGTTCAGAATAGGCATACAATAGTGATGGGTATGATTGAAGGCGCTGAGTTGTCTAAATGGAAAAAACTTCAAGAGCCAACCGAAGTGTTACGTGAAATTTTAGGCAACATTAAAAAAGCTTATCTTGAAGCTAAGGTTATTCACGCGGATTTAAGTGAGTACAACATAATTTTGAAGTCTGATATGCATGTTTTGATTATTGATTGGCCCCAATCTGTGGCGGTGACGCATCCAAACGCGGTAGACTTGCTGACTCGAGACGTAAAGAATGTAGTGGATTTCTTTGGTCGCCGATTTAGACTAAAAATTAACGTGGAAAATGCAGTTTCGTTTGCTCTTGGAAAAGTTGAAACGTTGAAGTTTTAGTGTTTTGTGCTGTCTAAAACTATGTAGAGAACGTTGTTCCCTCGGAGTAGGACGTTTCCATAGTTGGTTAGCATTTGTTGGTCTTTGTATTCGGTTGCTCCTTCCAGCAGGATATTCATGTGCCCGTCAACCTTGATCATTTTTCCTTTGTAGTCGTAGCCGTTTTTGAGAACGACTTCAATGTTGCCGTGTAATTGTTTGATAAGGACGTTTAATGGTTTTTTGCTTGGCTCCATTACAGCACCGTGGTCATTATAGTTGTTATGCATATGCATGAACCTCTCGCGGGGTATAAAAGTTTTATCCACTGCCATTTATGCCTTTTGTGTGAAAACACGCTTGCTGTAGGTATGTCGCTGCGCAAATTGCGTATAGAGCTTATTAAATTACTTTGGTAGGTAAAAGTTCTAGAGTCAAGGGGGACTTCAATTACTGGGCGTGAATTGAGGTGTGATGGTCCAGTTCGTTAACCGCTCGCCTTCATAGTAAATATTTCTATCCACCTTCACCAAAGACCACGGTTGGATGTCACCGAGTTCAATGTAAGTCTCGTTTGCCACATAATTCCCTTGGTAGAGAACAACGTGGAGACTACAGTTGTAGGCTATTTTGTCTCCTATGTTCCAAACTTCACCCTGTATGTATAGACGAGGTATCAGGGATTTTCCCCTGTATTGCGGATTATAAAGCACGTCACTTACTCCGAGTCTTGTTACCAAAAATGGCTCCCTTTCATAGTACAGTTGATGTTTCAGGTTCACGTTTTCTCTTTGAAGATTCTCATTTTCCGTCTGCAAATTATATAGCTGATTTTGGAGGTCTATAATTTGGTTTTTTAGATTTACTTCCTGATTCTCTAAAACTGTTATCTGATTTTGTTGGATCCAGAGATAAGCGTTCGCCAGAAGACTCGCAAGGAGAATTACCGTGGCTGCTATCAAGGCGACTTTTGTGTCCAATTCCTTCCACACTTCCTTGAGTTTATGCCCCAGCATGGTTCTATGCTGCTGTGGCTTTTAATTCTCCCTTAGGAACAAATTGTTCTCTCACAGGAACAACACCAAAGTGGAGTCCCAAGGTTTTTTAGGTTTGAACAACAAAAACCATACAATGCCTCTCTGCTAGGTGTATTCATGAACTCTGTTGACGCTGTACTTTTGACCCTCAATAGCGAACGAAAACTAGAGGACTGTCTTGCATCAGTTTACAAAAACGTGCCCATAGCAAAACTGATAGTTGTAGATGGGGGCTCTTCTGACAAGACATTAGCCATCTTAAAAAAATTTGACGAAAAATACCACAACATCAAAATAATCCCTGACCGCGGTACCCGCGCAACTGCACGGCAGAAGGGCATCCAAAACGTCGCTACAGAGTGGTTCTTGTTTGTGGACAGCGACGTTGTTTTATGCGATGACTGGTTCCAAAAGGCAGAAAAATATATTGATGATGATGTTGGCGCGGTTTGGGGCATAGAGGTTTGGTCAACAATCCAAAACCAAAGTATGCTGAAGATGTTTCTTTGGGTAACCAAAAAAATTTTTGACCTGCGCGGTGGTACCCACGACACCTTGGTTCGTACCGAGGTAGTGAAAAACATCAACATCCCCCCTAATCTACATGTTTTCGAAGACACCTACCTCAAGAACTGGGTGATCCGACAAGGATACCGTGTGGTTGCCTGCTATGATCCGTTCTGTATTCATTATAGACCCAAAACCGTTTGGACCTTGAGGGGTAGCCTCAACCTTATAATTGAGGCGCTTAGGTTTGGCAGTTGCAAACTTTTGACAAAGTTGGGTTTAGCCTACGGCTTTTACACAGCCTACTCAGTGTACCAGTTGTTGTCCGGCAACAAGCGTAAACCGTGAAATAGCCCCTTTGTGGTTGAATAAATTATTATGCTTCCGCTGTTAATGTTATCAACAACCGCTTGAGGCGCAGGAATGCAGTCAATCGACGTTGTCTTGCTCACAAAAAACAGCGAGCACCTACTAACCCCATGCTTAACAAGTATCTATCAGAATGTACCTATCAACAAACTAATTGTGGTGGATGGGTTCTCTACCGATGGCACTTTAAAAATTCTCAAAAACTTCAACAAGCAACATGGAAACATCAAAGTTGTCAGCCTTATGGGTTCACGCGCTAAAGCACGCGAAAAAGGCATACATCTAGTGGATACAGAGTGGTTCTTGTTTGTGGACAGCGACGTAATTTTGTGTCATGATTGGTTTAAAAAAGCCCAAAAGTATATGCATGCTGATGTTGGTGCAGTATGGGGTATAAACATAGACGTCATTCCCAACATGAACTACAAACGACTGGTGAAGCTGCAGAGTTTAATTGCACAGCACAGTTTCACTTTGCGCGGTGGAACCCATGACACGCTGATCCGGAGAAAACTTGTTTGGGATATAAAAATCCCTGAAGAGCTACACACCTACGAGGACTCCTACATTATGAAGTGGATTAAAACAAAAGGCTACAAAACAGTTATCGGCAGTGACCTCTACTGTCTGCATTATAAGCCACCTGAAAATTGGAAAACTGGCAACGCTGTAGCAAACGCCGTATTAGAGTTCAAATGCGGATTAATTTATTCAAAAAATTTTGCTTATGTGGTCTATTATCCCTTTTTTATGTGCTACTGGTTCTTGCAGATTGCACTGCAAAAAAGCCAAACCTTACTGCCGCGTTAGCGCTTTCCAGAGATGATCAGATTTTGGTCGAGGCAACCTTTGAGTTTTTCCTTCTTTCTTAAGTAACCGTTGCTCTTTTTTTGCTGTAAACTCGCCGATAATTGTGGCCTGAATATTTTGGTACTCTAGATTTTCAACTATCTTATTTGCAAAAACTGGGTCTGCAGCAACCAACAATGCCCCTGAACTGATCAGTTGCAAGGGATCCAATTTGAAATGGTCGCAAATTTTGGCGGTTTCAGGTTCAACCACAATTTTTTCCTGCAAAACCTCAACTCCCAAGTTGGCAGCGTCCGCCATCTCGTGAATGCCTCCTGCGACGCCTCCTTCGGTGGGGTCATGCATTGCATGGACGCCTCCGATGCGACACGCATTTAAAGCATCTTTTACCACGCTGATTTTGCTGTAGAAGTCTTTGGCATTTTTTAGCTGCGGAGAATTCAGAATTTTTCTGAGTTCGTTTTCTCTGTCCCAAGCCAGTATGGCAGTACCTTCTATGCCTGCAGTTTTGGTCATAATCAGTTTGTCTTTTGGTTTTGCCTCTGCAGCCGTTACATATTTCCCTTTTTCCGTTATACCCATAGCACAACCAACTACAATTGGGTGTGCAAGTTGAGGTGTAGTTTCGCAGTGACCACCCACAATGGCCATACCGAGGTCTTTAGCTGCCCGGCTCATTTGAGAACTGATAGCGTCAACCATCTTTCTGTCTGCCCCTTGGGGTAGCAGGAGGCAAGAGAAGAGGAAAATAGGTTCTACACCAAAAGTTGCCACGTCATTAGCGTTTACGTTAACAGCAAGGTAACCTATACGTTCCACCGCGCCAGTGATGGGATCCATAGAGACAATTAAAGACTTGCCGCCTACATCTATGACTGCGCCGTCTACGCCTGGAGCGGGTCCTAAGGTAACTTCTTTACGGGTAGCACCCAAGTTTTTGAAGACCACTTCTTTGAGTATATCTATGGGGATTTTTCCAGGCGGTAAATGTTTCATGTTGAAGCCTCGTTGAGAATATTACCTGTCTAATTTTTAATTTGTGGGAAGACCCTTGTTATCGCAGCTACAACGGGAATTGCTATGATTAAACCAACTGACATCTGAACCACGTTAAACGGGACTTCTGCAAGAGCTACACCAAACGGGTAGCCGAGAGCTACCTGCTCGTAGATGAAGTAACCTAAGACCATTTCTAAACCGCCGGCAAAGATGGCAATTACTGCGCTGAGGCTGTAGTTAAAACGTTTACGTAAATGCTGATACAGACTGCCTACAATGGCGCCTTCGATACCTTTTATGGCTAGTGTGCCTGGTGCAAAGTGGGAGTAGCCAAGCATAACGTCAGCGCTCATGGCACCTATGCCTCCTGCAAGTAGACCTGCTAAAGGTCCAAAAATAAGTGATGCGACGTAAATTATGGTTTCGCCCAAATTGAAGTAGCCGCTTGTGGCAGGTATGTTTATGACGAACATGTAGGTTGCGACGAATACAAGTGCAGCGAAAACAGCTGAAGCTGCTATAACTGGTGCTTTTGATTGTGCTTGTTGTTTTAGCAATGTTTTTCACCAACTCTAGTGTAGCCGCAACTTTTTAGTATAGTTATAACTATACTATTAAACTTGGCGGTTACAGAAGAGACTTCAAATTTTCGATACTTGCTAAGGCTTTTTTGCCTTGCTCTGTTATCCTGAAAAATTTTTTCTTATCTTCTTCGTAGCCTACAATTAGTCCTTTCTCTTCCAACTCGTTGAGATGCTGATAGATGGCTGCGCGAGTCATAATTTTTCCCAGTTGTTTCCAGAGGTCATATCCATAACTAGCTTTTTCATTTAAGGCTCGGAGAATTTTTTCTTTGGTGCTTATCTCTAAGCCTAAACCAGCTGTTTTTTGTTTTTTAGTTAGTGCCTGTAGTACATCTGTAGCTTTTAAGCCACTTCCAGTAATGAGGCAGGTCACGATGTTGTCCTCAGCTACTTTGTTTTGGTCTGCAAGTTTTTTGAGAGCTGCCACTGTTGCTGAGCTAGCAGGTTCTGCAAAAACACCCTCAAGCTTGGCGATCTCAAGTTCTGCAGTAAGAATTTCTGTGTCAGAAACGGTTATCGCGAGTCCTTCGGATTCTTTTATTGCTTTTGCAGCTAGTTCAGCTTGAAGAGGTTCGCCGACTAGAACCGCCAGTGCGCGGGTGGATGGGCTGTAACCATTTTTCCATGTAATTTTGCCTTCAAGTTCGCCAACGATGGGTGCGCATCCTTCGGGTTGAACGCCGACAAGTTTTGGTAAAGTTTTTGTTAATCCCAGTTTTTCAAGTTCTTTAAACCCTTTCCAGAGCGAATAAATCGTGCCTCCGCTTCCCATAGGAACCAAGACCCACTCTGGTACACCTTGTTGCTCATAAATTTCGTAGGCAATTGTCTTTTGGGCTTCAATAGCTAAAGGGTTTAGTTCTGCAGTTGCTTGATACCAGCCTGATTCTTTGGCTAAAAAGTTAGCTTTTCGGATTGACTCATCTACAATATCGCCGAATTCTCTGATGACAGCATCATAAGCAAGCATCTGAGCTAACTTGCCCAAATCAACAATTTTTGGCACAATAATGTGGCAAATTAAGCCCGCCTTAGCTGAGTATGCAGCCAATGACGCTCCCATGTTTCCATTTGTGGCACACACCACTGCTTTATAGTTAGCATCTATCGCGTCAGAAGTTAACAGTGCTGCGGCTCGATCGCGGTATGAATGTGTAGGATTGCGGGTTTCATCCTTCAAATAGAACTCTTTTAGGTCCACTGATTTTGCAAGTCTCTCAGCCTTAAGCAGAGGTGTTCCGCCTTCGCCTAAACTTATGGTGTGCTTGACTGGGGGAAGTAATTGTTTATATCTCCAAAAGTTCAACGGGCCTGAGAATGCTGTTTTGCCCACCTGTGGTAGCGCCGCAAAATATTCCAATATCCCGCCGCATCTTTCACAGTTACTCTTCAATGGGTATGTCGCGAATTGGGAACCGCAGTGAACGCATTGGAGCATGTTTTTCCCAATTCAATTCACTGTGTGGTTAAACCTATAAATAATGGGGTCTTCTGGAAGAGGAGATTTATACAGCAAACATTTTCAGCCTTCCTATTCATAGGGACGTTTATAGGGAGTTGTTTTGCTGGAAAAGTTTATGTTTAACCTCGAAACTCTACTTCCTCGATTTGTTGGCGGACCACCGAGTCCGATGGGATGTGGCCTTTAGGCTGAACCGAAAAACAGCAAACACAAACTACATAAGGTGAAAATAGATGGCATACAAATACATAGCCGAAGAATGGGCGAAACCTGAAAAAAGCTTCGTTGACGAACTCATGCGCCAACGTCTAGTTCAATGGCGCAAAGAGCCAACGGTAAACCGTATAGAAAGACCCACGCGCCTTGATAGTGCAAGAAAACTTGGGTACAAAGCCAAGCAAGGCTTCGTCATTGCACGTGTGAGCGTACGTCGAGGTAACTTGAGGAAGTTGCGTCCAAGATCAGGTCGCAGACCCAAACGTATGGGTGTTAAAAAGTTTATACCTGCAAAAAGCCTTAAACTCATTGCGGAAGAACGCGCACAACGTAAGTTCCCAAACTTGGAAGTTTTGAACAGTTACTGGGTTGGTGAAGATGGGCGCCACAAGTGGTTCGAGGTAATTCTTGTAGATCCGAATCATCCCGTTATTAAGGCAGACAAAAATCTTAACTGGATAAGCGAAAAACAGCATACAAAACGCGTGAACCGCGGTTTAACTAGCGCAGGCAAAAACGTTAGAGGTTTACACCACAGGGGTATAGGTTCAGAAAAAGCTCGACCAAGTCGCAAATACGGAAACAAAGGAGTGCACCAATGACATGCACCACATAACCCCCATAGTTATAAATCAGACAGGCAGAAAACGCAGAGGCAGAGGATTTAGCCCCAGCGAGCTTAAAGAAGCAGGGCTAAACTCAGCAGATGCTAAGAAGCTTGGCGTTCGTATAGATCGTAAACGTAAAACGGCACATGAAGAAAACATCAAGACCCTCAAAGCGTATGTCGAGAAAGTTAAAAGCTCTTCAAAATCTGACTTTACTGCGGCAGCCAAGAAAAAACCTAAAAACTAAAACCGCCATTAATCAATGTGCGGTGTTCATTTGCCTTCTTCCAACTTTCCCATAGCTTACATGATTATAACTGCTTTTTCGCACGCTACTGAAGACCCTGAAAAAGTCCAGACTGCAATAAAAAACACTTTGCCTGAGGTTTTGACCCAAGATTTAGTGTTTACAAAAAAAGCGGTCACGGGGCACCATGGTAACCCCATAATCTTTTATGAAGCAAAACTTGTAGACAAAAAACTGCTTCCTGTAGCGCTCGAAAAAATTGCCCGACTTCTCAGTCCACTTGATAAAGAACTCCTCAATGATGAACTGAAACTGCACATCGAAAAGCACAACCTTTACCTAAGATTCAGTAAGCAAAGCGCCTACTTAGGTACCTTAAAACTAGCTGCCAATGACCCTATACACTTCAAAATTCACTTCAAAAACAAAACCCCTGCAGAAATTATGGTGCTATGTAGGCAAATAGGGCTGTTGCCATGAAGCGAACTTTTGTAGATTTGCATTTGCGCCCAAACCTTAAAGACTCCGCGGCAATCGTCCGCCTCATAGACAAAACCGCGGCTTTAGATTACCGTCTGGTTTCAGTGCCAACTGATCCGCAAGCTTCATCTGGAGAAATCCAGAAACTGCGCGACATCTGTAAAAACGCAGGGTTAGATTTCGTATCGAGGGTCGATTTGCGCCCCAGATCTCAAAATGAACTGCTGACGTTGTTGCGGAAATGCAGACGTAGATTCGAAATCATTTGTGTCCTTTGTGAAAACAAAGAAGTTGCAAGGCAAGCCGCCAAAGACCGCAGAGTTGACTTGCTAAATTTTCCCCAAACTGATTACCGCAACAGATTTTTTGATGCTGCAGAAGCTGAACTTGCCAGTGGCGGTCTTGCTGCCCTAGAGTTTGATGTTAAACCGTTACTTTTGTTGGAGGGGCCTGCAAGAGTGCGTTTGCTTTCATGCTTAAGACGCGAAGTTCAAGTTGCCCGAGCCTTTCATGTGCCCATTGTAGTTTCCAGCGGTGTTTCTGAGGTTGTACTCTTACGTAAGCCCCGAGAAATGGCTGTTCTGTTTTCCCTTGTCGACTTAGCTGGTGTTTACGGTTTAGACGCTGTTTCCTGCGCCCCTCTGGCTATTGTTAAAAGGAATCGGGAAAAGCTCTGCAGCAAGTTTGTAGCACCAGGTATAAGAGTGGTTAAAAGGGAGATGGATTGTGAAGAGAGTTAAGCGTCGCTATTTAGCTCTGCAGATAGATTCAGCATATGTTCCTAGCCAAAAAGAATTTTTGGATTGTGTTTGGGCTGCAGTCACCAAGTTGTACGGTGAGTTTGGTGCAAGCTTAACCAGTTTAGCTTTGATTGATTATGACGCCGAAGGCAGGCAGGCTGTGCTGCGTGCTAATCTGGCAACGGTGGATCAGGTTAGGGTTGCTGTGGCTTCAATTACTTCGATTGCAGGTAGGGAGGCGGCGGTGCATGTTTTGGTGGCTTCAGGCACAATTAAAGCGTTAAACGCTCGTTTGAAAGAGTTGAATAGTGCGTAAGTTTTGTGTGGTTGCTTTTCGTTTCCATCTGTTTGATTTGTTGTCAAATGTAAATTTTATATGTGTTAAAAGACAATAATGTTTGCGCGAAAGTATTGATGTTGGTTGAACAAACTTACATAAAATATACAGAAACATTTATCAATAATTAGGTTACATGCATATGCATTACATCAAAAAAATAAGCAGTTGAGTCGTTAAAATGAAACTAGAAGACTTTTACTTTAAAATGCCTAAACTCAAAACTGAACCCATCATAGATGATACCACTCTTCGCGATGGCATTCAGATGCCAGGTTTGGCTGTAGGGCCAAAAGACGCAGCGAGAATAGCGCAACTTCTAAGCGAAACCGGCGTAGAGCGACTTGAACTTTTTCATTATCAGGAACCTGACAAGAAAGCTACCAAGCTGATTCACGGTTTAAAGTTAGATTGCAGAATTGCGGGGTGGTGCCGCGCAGTGAAAGAAGACGTAGATAGCGCTATTGATTTGGGTTTTAATGAAGTTGGCATTTCACATCCTGTATCTCACATTCATTTTAACGCTAAATGGCCCGACAAAACTTCTGAACAACTGTTAGCTAAAATGGTTGATGTTGTGGAGTATGCTGCTAAAGATCATGGCTTGCGGGTTTTTGTTCACGGAGAAGACAGCACCAGAGCCGATTGGGAGTTTGAAAAGCAGTGGGTCAACGCCGTTGCAGATGCTGGCGCGGAATGTTACCGCATTTGTGACACTGTAGGTATTGGTTTGTCTGATCCTGCAGCATCAGTGGTTAATGGTATTCCTGCGAAGGTGAAGGCGTTAAAGAACGAAACTCGCATCAAAGCGTTGGAGATTCATGCTCATGACGACTTTGGAAATGCGGTGGAAAACACGATGGCTGCGGTTCGTGCAGCCGATGGGGTGTGGGAAAAAATCTATTTGAGCACAACTTATTTGGGCATTGGTGAGCGAGCTGGAAACGCAGAGACTGAGAAGGTTCTTCTGAATTTGTATCTGCATTATGGCGTCATGAAGTACTTGGGTAAAACGCAGAAGCTCAAAGAGACAGCGGACTTCATTGGCAAGGCAACCGGCTATGTGATTCCGCCTAACAAGGCAATTGTTGGTGATTATGGTTTTTCGCATGAGTCAGGTATCCATGCACATGGTATCATCAATGACCCGTGGACATATGAACCTTATCCGCCAGAATTAGTAGGTAACATCCGACGCTTAACCATTGGCAAACAGTCAGGCAAAGGCGGGATAAAGCACAAAATTATTGAGCTGTCGGGGAAAGCGCCTAGCGATGAGCAACTAGCCAAAGTGGTGGAGCGCGTCAAAGAAATTTATGCAAACGGTAGACGCGCGTCATTAAAGGAGGAGGAATTCAAAAAAATCTTGCGGGCGCTTAACTTGTTGCCTGAAGCTAACGGCAACTGATATTTTGAGCGCTTGCTGTCTTTCCTATTTTTCTTTCTGTTTTATATTTCTTGCTTTGCGTAGGAATCTAGTTATCTGTTGTGTGTAAGTTTTAGCGTGAGTTGTAGAGGTGTAGTGGCTTGCCTTTTTCAACTTGTCCTTATGATCGTGTGTAGTTGTGTTTTATCTTTTTTATGGCTGATTCTTGCTTCATGGTGATGTGTATCAATGAGTTTCGACGATTATCAATAACCTTATATATTTATTGATTGATATCAATCTTGGGTAACAATGAAGGTCACTCTCACTGTAAAAGCTGATGAACTGAAAATCGCCCAACTGCTCTCCAAATTTGCAGAAAAATATCGTATGGCCTACAAGCTAAACCGTCAAGCTGAGGGTTACCTACTTACTGCGGAGTTGAACAGCGAAGACTTTGGTGAACTTATTCGGCGGCTGAACCATCTTAAAGAGGTGCAGTTCAAAATTGAGGAAATCCGCGGCGGTGGTATGCTTGACAAGTTCAACGTCAGTTTGACTCGAACTAATGTGGATGCCTTGATCGGTAAAGAAGGGCTTGCGAAAACCGACATAGACCCCCTAGACGGTGGGGTGGTCAAAGTTAATGGTGAAATTTGGCTTTCGAGGTCTGCTGATGAATGCCTCATTAAGGAAGGCTCCAAGGTGAGGGTGATTCGCATCGAGGGGGTTACCTTAATAGTTGAAGGAGTAAGTGAAAAATAATGTACGAACTGGAATTAATTGCTCTCATAGTGGCCGTTTTTATTGTGATGTTGTTTTCGCTTTCCATCAAAAAAGTTAACCAGTATGAAAAAGGTATCGTGGAAAGATTCAATGCTTACGAGAAAACTGTAGAACCAGGTTTACGTATGATTGTGCCTTTCATAGAGCGCATTTATCGTGTGAATATGCGCGAGCAAGTTATTGATGTGCCCCCTCAGGAAATAATCACCGAAGACAACGTTGTAGTCACCATAGATGCAGTGATCTACTATCAAGTCATTGACCCAAAACGAGCTCTCTATGAAGTTGAAGATTTTGAACTTGCTATTGTGAAGCTCGCTCAGACAACTTTGCGTAACATAGTTGGGGAAATGAGTCTTGATGTATGCTTAACTAGTCGTGAAAAAATAAATGTGGAACTCCGAAGTGTGCTTGACCAAGCTACGGATAAGTGGGGCACTAAAGTTAACCGCATTGAACTGCAACGTATTGACCCTCCTGCTGACATACAGATGGCCATGCATAAGCAAAAAACTGCTGAACAAGAAAGACGTCAACTTAGATTGCTTGCAACTGGCAGAAAAGAGGCTGCTGCTCAAGAAAAAGAGGCTGCTATCCTCAAAGCGCAAGGTGAAAAGCAAGCTGCTATTCTACAGGCTGAGGGTCGCGCTAAAGCTGTTGAACTTGTGGCTGAGGCTGAGGCTAAAGCTGTTAAAGTAGTTTCGGAGGCAGCGAACCAGTACTTCAAAGAGAATGCTCAGCTTAACAAGAAGCTTGATGTAATACGGGATACTTTTAGTCAGCAAACCAAAATTGTAGTTCCCGCTAACTCAGAAATTCTCAACGTAATTGGTCTTGAAGGCGCGACAGTGGTGCCGATAACTAAAGATGCTAAGAGTGCTGAAACAGACTCAAGCAAGTAAGCGGGGGAGCAGCCTTTGGATTTTTTGTTGTTTCCCGCCCTTTTCTCAATCTCCCTTATCCTAATCGTGGTTGTTGTTTCTGCGATTTCCGTGGCGAAAAGTAGTGCTCAAACTCAACAAAGTCGTCGTTACCGCACCTATCGACGGCAAACTTACGTGCCAGGTGAATTCAGTAGTCAAATGGAACTTGATTTGAGGCTGCCTTACCGTAGATTTAGGCAGTTGTACCCAACCAGCAGATTAACCTACGAAGAGTACAAGCAACTGCAAACGCGAAGTGCTTTTAGGCGTTCTCTGAGTTCTCAGCAAAATAAACGTATGGTGAGGTAAAAAAAA